>Ga0078972_1006222_pt1 | contig 28759 bp, 32 predicted proteins | sample YelNatPaOPGAMG01_FD_67568 | JGI IMG/M metagenome (GOLD analysis project Ga0078972, IMG submission 67568) | Hot spring thermophilic microbial communities from Obsidian Pool, Yellowstone National Park, USA - OP-RAMG-01 (SPADES assembly) (version 2) | ecosystem: Environmental > Aquatic > Thermal... | reverse complement strand
AACACGCAAGGAACTTATCAATATAACATAACAAGTGCAAAAAATGAGATTAGTTCTCATCCTTCTTGGTTTGCTGTTGGATTAAGAGATAGTGGAATTCACGATTATAATGCTCATTTCAATACAAGTGAGGCATCATCAAGCAAACCTGTTTTATCAATAATATATCACACAGACACAACTCCACCCATAGTTAATTTAGTTTATCCTGCAAATGGCTCAACAGTTCAGGTTAATGTGCCAAACGCAACCTTTATTTATAATGTTAGTGATGATAGTGTTGTAAAGAATTGCTCTCTATACATAAATGGCACACTAAATAAGACATCAACAAGCATAACAAAAAACACAGACCAAACTTTTTCTGTTCACTTGGATGATGGAATTTATGAATGGTATGTTTCTTGCACAAATGGAGCTGGTTTAAGCAATTCAAGCGAGACAAGAACAGTAACCATAATAACAGACAAAACACCCCCTTCAATCTCATTCACAGACCCAACCCCAGCAAACAACACAGCAACAGAAAACAAATCAGTCCAGATAAACATAAGCATAATTGAGCAGAATTTAGCAGAATTTAAATATAACTGGAATGGCACAAATTACACTTTCTACAACGATAGTTTAGTTTTGATGATGAATTTTGATAATGTTTCTGCTATAGGAGAGAATGCAACAAAAGCAGTTGATGTTAGCAAATACGGAAATAATGGAACTCTAATGAATGGGGCAACCTGGAATTCATCTGGCAAATATGGCTCTGCCTTGCAGTTTGATGGGAGTAATGATTATGTTAATTTTGGAAACATAGTTCCAAGCATGAGTGGAGAAATATCAGTAGAAGCTTGGATTTATCCATTTAGAGTTGATATCGAACACCAAGCAATATCTGGAAAGGGTGGTGGATGGAATAGAAAAGGATGGTTGTTAACATTAAATAAAAATAAATTTAGATGGCATTTAGGAAGCGGTTCTTCTGAAGCATATTTTGACACTGCTACTAATGTTTCTGCTAACAATTGGACACATGTTGTAGCACTCTGGAAAGCTGGAACAATGTATGTTTATATTAATGCTGTTCAAGATAGCAATACTGCAAGTTGGGCATCTGGGTTAGTAGCAAGCGATTATAATCATTATATAGGAAGAACTGATGGTTCATATTCTTTCTATTATAATGGTCTAATAGATGAATTTCGCATCTATAACAGAAGCCTAACTGCAGATGAAATAAGACAGCATTATTATAGCAACTTATACAAATATGACACAGATAAATGGCAATTCATCACAAATCAATCAAACTTATTATATGGAACATACACATATTATGGTTATGCTAAAGATACAAGTTATAATGAAAACTCAACTGAATTAAGAACATTAACCATAATAGATATAGTCCCACCAACAATAACAATCTACTCTCCACAAAACACAACCTACACAACAAGAAATATCACATTAAGTGTTTCTGCAAATGAAAAAATAGACACATGGAAATACTCATTGAATGGAGCAGCAAACGTAACATTCACGCCGAACACAACAATTCTAGTTCCAGAAGGAGTTAATTCATTGACTGTCTGGGCAAACGACACCTCAGGGAATTACAATAATTCTATTGTTTCATTTAGTGCATATGAGCAGAACCTGACTGGCTGCACACAGATAAATATATCAGGAGAATATTACTTGATACAAAATATTATCAACTCAACAGCAACCTATTGTATGAACATCTCTGCAAATAATGTCACTTTAGATTGTCAAGGTTATATGATTGATGGAATTGATACTTCAGGCACTTATGGAATTTATGTTTATAGAAGTTCAGCACAAAACACAAACATAACAATAAAAAGATGTAATTTGCAAGATTGGTATTATGGAATTTATTTATATTTTTCCTCAAACAACACAATTTATAACAACTTCTTCAACAACACAAACAACTTTTATTCTAATGATAATCAAACTAATTACTGGAACACAACCCTTCAAGATGGCACAAATATTATAGGTGGAAATAAAATAGGTGGTAATTATTGGGCAAACCCAAGCGGAACAGGTTATTCAGAAAATTGCACAGATGCAAACGGCAATGGAATTTGTGACTCTCCTTACACTTTGGCAACAAACAATATTGATTATTTGCCTCTATTCAAAGTTCCAAGTATAACCATAACCCCATCCTATGATGGTTATGTTACAGGTCTGGACTGCGGTTGGGACGAATGTTGTAGTGAATGGGGTTGTTATTGTAACAGAGACACAACATCAACAACAATGCAGGCAGGAGAATATTGGGGTTATGAACAACCTGCTTGGTCTTTTGTTGAATTTAATTTATCATCCTTGCCTGAAAGTGCTGTAATTGATGAGGTTTACTTGAACTTGACAGTTGTTGATAATGATAATAGCAATAGCAATGGTGCAATAAAGAAATTCTACAACCGGCCAAGTTCTACTTACGGAACAGATAATTCATGCAATAATTCAAATTTAAGGAATGAGATTTATAACAACCCATCATATGTTTCTGCAAATTGGAACACACGAGGAAATTATCAATATAAATTGACAAATGCAAAAAATGAGATTAGTTCTCATCGCTCGTGGTTTGCAGTTGGTTTGCGAGATAGTGGAATTTATGAATATAATGCTCATTTCAACACATCTGAAGCTGTAACAAGCAAACCTGTTTTATTAATAACATATCACATAGATAACACTAATCCTTCAATATCTTTCACAGACCCAACCCCTGCAAATGGTACAGCAACAGAAAACAAATCAGTCCAAATAAACATAAGCATAACAGAGCAGAATTTAGCAGAATTCAAATATAGTTGGAATGAAACTAATTATAGCTTTTATGATGATAGTTTAGCTTTGATGATGAATTTTGATAATATTTCTGCTATTGGTGAGAATGATACTTATGCTGTTGATGTTAGCAAATATGAAAATAATGGAATAATTTCAGGAGCTGTTTGGAATTCAAGTGGTAAATATGGCTCTGCCTTGCAATTTGATGGTGTGAATGATGTTGTTAATCTTAATAATTTATGGAATTGTCAAAACTTTTATTCTAATTTTACTATGGAAGTATGGATATATCCGTTAAGCACACATCAAATTGATACAGAATCAACCTCTGGATTAGGTGGAATATCCGGTCAGAAATATGTAATACTACCAACTTGGGAAGCAGGTTATTCTCGTGGTTCTGGTCATGCAGGAGCAGGAATTTCAGCAGGAACTAATGGAATAAGTGTTTATGAACATGCTGATGGTTATGTTCCAGCACTGCTGGTGTGGCAAGGGAATTTAACAGGATGGACACATGCAGTTGTAGTGTATGTAAATAATCAACCTAAACTTTATGTTAATGGAAATTTGGTCAGGACAGGACTTCAAAGCACTAAAATAGTTCATCCATCATTAGACGCAATTGGAGGAATGAGTTATGGTTATTTCAACGGCACAATAGACGAAGTCCGCATCTATAACCGCAGTCTGAGTGCTGATGAAATAAAACAGCATTATGTTAGCAATTTGTGGAAATATGATGCTGACAAATGGCAATTCATAACAAATCAAACAAACTTGTCAAGAGGAACTTATACTTATCAAGGATTCGCGAAAGATAAAGCAGAAAATAGCAATCAAACTGATTTGAGATATTTAACAATCCAGAATGCCAAGCCATCAATAATATCTGCATATGATAGTGATGATTTACCAGAAATATTTGAGCCAACATTTTCAGGAACAGGAGAAAATGTAACAATAGGCTCAAACATAACTCTTTCTGGTGGTGAAGGAGGAAATGATTTGGGAGATGGCAGAACATTAAGCAATGTTGATGGAAATGATAGATATGATAATGGATGTCCTTGGGGTTGTCAATCTTATACATGTGGCTCTGATAAGGGAACTGATAATAATACTGCAACGGGTGCTGATTTATATGATGAAAGTGCAGATGGAAAGGTTACATATGAGATAACATTAGCACAAAATTACACAATATCAAAAGTTAACATATATCCAAAATATTCAGGACAACCTTGCTGGAATGGTAATATGCAACAGTGGAACATAATATATTATGATTATTCAACAAATTCTTGGGAATATGCATCTGGACTGAATTGCTCATCTGCAATTCCTGAAACATGGTGCAATGCTACTGCAACATCCAATCCAACAACAGATAGATTAAGGATAGAGGCAACACAACCTTCTGGACCTTATTCTGGATTTGCAATTGGTGAGATTGAGATTTATGGAACTTCTGGTTATAAGATAACAGGATATTATCTATCAGCAATAAAAGATATTAATGTTACTAAATACTGGAATAATGCAATATGGAATTATGACAAGCCAGCAGGAACAGATATAAATTATAGCATAAGAGCATCTAACAATCAAAGCAATTTAGGAGACTGGCAAACATTCTCAGCCTCACCTGCATCTTTAGATTTAACAGGAAGATATGTTCAGTTCAAGGTTAATTTAGCAGGAAATGGAAACATAACACCAACATTCATAAACACAACAATATCAAACAAACAGAACATAACAAAAGGAAATCTTGTTTATTTCAAGGCAGACTGGTCAGATATAGATTCAAGCCAGGCAAGGATGTTTGTGTGCTCTACAAACTCATCAACAGCAGACGGCTGTTCTGCAACAACATACTGCTCAACAAACTTGTCAGCTGAACCATTAGAGTGCTCATATGACACATCATCCTTGTCAGCAGGAACATATAAATATTACATATTTGTTTATGATGATTATAATGCTTCGAGTGATTCAGTAGAAAAGCAGTTTGTGGTTGTTGAAGCGGGTGGGGGAGGAGACACAACACCGCCTCAATTAACAATCATCTCTCCTCAAAACACAACCTATACAACCTCAACAATCAATTTCAATATCAGCAGTAATGAAAATTTAGATACTTGCTTCTATACTATTAATAACTGGCAAACAAACATAACTATGACTTCACTTAATTCAACTTATTATTATAACATAACAAGCTTGAGTGATGGTAGTTATGTTGCAAAATTCTGGTGTAATGATACTTCAAATAATATAAATGATACTGAGCAGGTTGGGTTTAGTATTGATACAACCCCACCAACCTTATCTATAATCTCTCCTCAAAACACAACCTACAACAATAAAACTCTTTTAATAAATATAAGTAGCAATGGCAACTATATCTGGTTTACTAACTCATCTGGAAAAAATGAAACATATACAACTCCTGTTTATAGAGATTGGAATGAAGGAAGCAATACTATTTATGTATGGGCTAATGATTCTGTAGGTAATATAAATCAAACATCAATCTCATTTAGTATTGACACAACTCCTCCAGCAATTCAGTTTGTTGACCCAACCACAACATCAGGAAGCTATTCACAAAATTGGATATTTGCTAATATAACAGCGAGCGATTCTAATCTTGACACAATAACAATTTATTTATATAATTCAACCTCTCTCATAAATTCAACAAGCAGCTCAAGTTCACCTTTATTTGTTAATTTTACTGGATTGCCTGATGGAACTTATTATTTAAATGCAACTGCAAATGATTCATTAGGACACTCAAATTCAACAGAAACAAGAAATATAACTATTGATACAATTCCCCCATACTTCACATATATCCCAGAAACAACAAATATAACTTATGGAGAAAATGTTGGAGTTGATTTTAATGCAACAGATGATATTGGGTTTGATAGTTATTCTGTTAATGATAGCAGGTTTGAAATTAACTCATCTGGTTGGTTGAAAAATATAGTTTCTTTACCAGCAGGAACATATAATCTAAATATAACAATAAATGATACAGAAAATAATCTTAATTCAACTATATATCAGGTTATTGTAAATAAAGCATCAGGAAATGTTGTCTTGAAGTTAAATGATACAGAATCAAATATAAGTTTTAATTATGGTTCAGAAATTAATGCAAGTGCCTCAACTCTATACGGAAGCATAACTCTTTATAGAAATAATATAGATGTTACATCAGAAAATAATATTTATGTTAAATTAGCAGTAGGAGATTATAATTATACTGCTTTCTCATCTGGAGATGAAAATCACACATCAGCATCAATAACAAGATGGCTTACTGTGAATAAAGAATCTCAAACAGCAATTTTATCCATAAATGAAACTTCACCTATAACTTATGGAAAATATATTAATGTAACTTGTAATGGAGAATTATTTAGAAATGATATTAATGTTACAGATGAAATAGGTAAGAGTATTTTATTAGCAGCAGGAAGTTATAATTATTCTTGTAAATTATACGAAAATGAGAATTATTCTTATGATGATGACAATTCAACTTTTATTGTAAATAAAGCAACATCATCTTGTTCTTTGTATGGTGCAGATGTAACTTATCCTAATTCAATAAATGTTAATGGTTCCTGCACAAATCCAGAAGCAACAGCAAAATTATATAAAGATAATGTTGAAATTTCTAATCCTTATTCTGCTAATCTTGCTGCTGGCTCATATTTATTCAAAATAAATGTTAGTGAAACTCAAAATTACACATCAGCATCAACACAAGAATATTATGAAGTTCATAAAGCATCAACAACTGCAACCCTCTATATAAACAATCTACATTCAAATTATTATGCTTATAATGATACTGCTGAAGGAAAATCAAATGTCTATATTAACGGAACTTTAAGTATAGCAGACACTATAAAGATCTATGTAAATGGAACTTTAATTAATTCAGGAATAGCTCCTATCTATAATATCACAACCTTAAAGTTAGGTTATTATAATGTAACCTTAATTTATGAAGGGAATGAAAATTATTCTGCATCGAGTGATGTTTTATTAGTAGGAATAAGTCAAACAACCTCACAATCAAACACAACACCTACTTATGTTACTATAGTTCCATCTACTACAGGATCAACAACATTCGGAATATTTAAAAAAGGAGAATGCGTAAATTTGAAGCATCTTTGCGGAAATTGCTTATCAAATAAGATCACGTCTGTCTTATATCCTAATTCATCAACAGCTGTAAGTAATGTCTACATGACAACAGAAGATGGAATTGAATACACTTATACTTTCTGCGATACAAATGAACTTGGAACATATATTGTTAATGGATATGAAAACAGCAACGGAGTATATACTCCTTGGTCTTATAGTTTCATTATAACAAATAACGGAAGAGCTGAACCATCGGGTGGTATAACATTACTTTTCATTATTCTATTTTTGATATTCATAGCAGTATTCGGTTTTTTTGTTATAGCAACAATAGATGGATTTATTGATTTAGATTTCACAATAAGAGAGGTTTTATATAATTGGGCATTCTTATTTGTCCTAATTAGTGTTTATTATTTACAGGTTTATTATTTAGCTAATGAATTTATAACAAAATTTTTAGAAGTATTTATAAAAATTACAGCTGTAACAAATGGGTTTTTTCCTATTTTAGCTTTGTTTTTATCTGTGACTATAGGAGAACTAAGGAGAAAAGCAAAAACCTTTTCATAAAAAGGTATATAAATAAGGGTCACTTAATTAAATAAAATGGGACACACACAAACAGTAAGAATGAAGGTGCCAAAGGAATTTAAAGAATGGGCAGAAAGAAGAAGGGTAAATATGGAAAAATTAGCGAGGGAATTTGGGTATAAGAAAAGATTTCCCCTTATTAAGGCATTGAAAGTTATAGGAGATAGTAAAAGCGATGTATATATTGACGATGAAATTATTAGAAAATTACTCAAAAAAAAATGAAAAACAAAAAAGCACAAATAGATATAATTACTTTAATAGTCGTAATAATAGGAATAATTATAGCAGCAATTGTTATGCTTAAAATTTTTAATTCAGTAGTTGGTGGAATATCCCAAAATATTGCACCTTTATCATCTGAAGCAAATAAATCAATAACCAAAATTGACACTTTTTATAATAATTTTATTGATCAAATTGCTGTATTTTTTATTGTTTTAAATATTATTCTATTATTAGTTTTCTCATTTTTCATAGATGCCCATCCTGCATTTTTGATATTATATATCTTTTCAGCTGCACTTTCAATAATGATTCTTCCTTTTATGTCAGACATTGCAATAAAAATATATGGTTCAGAACAATTTGCGACAGAAATGAGCAAGTTAACTTTTACATCTTTTGTTTTGAATCACCTTAATATGATTACATTAGCAGTAATATTTGTCACAGGAATAATAATTTATGCTAAATTCAGGGGTTCAAACCAACCAATGGGATAAAATGAAAAACAAAATTATTGAAATAAATGAGAAAACAGCATTAAAAAAAACGCATAGGAAGCCCTATATTGCATTATTTTTAGTCGGGTTAATGTTTATTATGTCGATTTCATTAACTTTTGCATTAACAAATACTAATTTTGAAAAAGATTTAAATAAAATTAGACCTGGAGAAACTACAAATTATGGAAAATATTATATCTACGAAAAACCTTTTTGGAATTTATTTGGAAATTGGAATAAGATAAGTGAAATATCTCTCGATTATAATACAGAACAATGTTTGATTGATTGTGAGGCAGGGGGTAATGCAACCTTATATAAAAATATTAGCTTATTTGATGATGTTAAATTTAAAGATAAAACAGGCAATTTAATGAATATAGATAGTTATCAATATTATATAAAGACAACAGAAGAATATGAAGAGCAAACCCCTATTTATAAAGAAGTTTGTGAAGTCAATAAAGATATATCTAATAAATCTACAAACTCAACAGGAACAATATGCCACAATGAGATTATTGATTATAGAAAAGAAACAAAGACAAGGGAGGTTTGGAAGGAATATCAAGGAGAAGTTTTGCCAGCTGGAAGTTATGAGTGGAAATTAGTTGGTAAGAAAAAATCAAGCCAAAGTGTTGATTTTATTCCTGTTGCAGCATCAAAAGAATTAGATGAGTGGGCTCCTTGGTATTCAAACTGGACAAAAGTAATGCCTATAAATTTAACAGAAAATAATGCAACTACCTTAACTAATTACACTATATTATTAAATGTAACTTATGACAGTGACATGCAAGCTGATTTTGATGATTTAAGATTTACAGAAAGCACAAAAACATTAGAAATACCTTACTGGATAGAAAGCAAGGTTGATGGAGCTTCTGCTATTGTGTGGGTTAAAGTTCCAACAATAACTGCTTCAACTAATACAACAATTTACATGTTTTATGGGAATCCAAATGCTTCAAGCAGTTCAACCATAAAAAATGCATGGGATTATGGGAATGAATGGACATCAACAGAAGACATAGTAGATGTAGGTAATTCTTGTATAGTATCTGAAATAGGTCTAACTGGAGGAACAGCGAATGCTGATAATGAGTGTAGATTAAAAACAGAAATAGTTAGCTCGTTAAATAACACACAGGACAGAAGATTCTTGCTTTTTGGCAATGTAACAACAGTAGCATCTAATGTTCAATTAGGGTTCTCTTTTTTCAGACCAGTAGGAACATGGACTGCATCAGGATGGTGGGCTTATGCTCCACAAGGATATGGCACTCCAACGAATATGATGAAGCTAATGAAAGATAGTTCTGAAGTTATTGTTTCAACAGAACCAAAACAGGCAGGCTATCAGAAGCAGGAATATGATTACTATCAGGGTAATTGGACCGTGAAAATAAATTCTACTTTATGGAGCGTAAAGAATACAGATACATCTACATGGGCTTATACATTAATACATTTTTATGACAATAAAGCTATTTTAGATAAATTAGCTATCGGTAAATTTGTAGCTAAGGAACCCTCTGTTTCATTCGGAGCAGAACAAGAAGTAAATTCCTTATCAGTAACTCTCAACTCTCCAGAAGATTATTATATTTCTTCATCACAAAACATAATTTTCAATTGTTCAGCAACAGATGAAACAGGAGTTTTAAACTTAACTTTAATAATTGACGGGCAGGACAATTACACAATAACAAACAGCTCAGCAAATAAAAATTTAAGTTTACAAATTGAAAGAACATTAAGTGATGGAACCCATAACTGGACTTGTAGAGCAAGTGATGGAACAGGAATAGGAGACCCTTATACTGCTTCAGTAAGATACTTAACTATTGATGTAACTCCTCCTCAACTAACTATAATCTCACCAACAAATAATCAACATTTCTACAAAAAAACAGATGAAAATATAAGCTTAACTATTAATTACTCAATTACAGAATTAAATCCTGATAAATGTTGGTATAATTCAACTTTAAATTCTTCAATAACTTATATAAATTGCTCAGGAAATTCTTTTGTTATTTCAACAAACCAAACAGGAAAACAAACAATATTCTTATATATAAATGACACGTTAGGAAATTTTAATTCAAGCTCGATAAATATGACAATTAATTCAATCGAATATAATAAACAAGCTTATGAGACATCCTTGCAGAATATTAATATTTATTTTTACAATTTATCAACATCCCCTGTAAATTCTATTCTAAATTATAATAATCAAAATTACACAGGAACAATAACAGATATAGGAAATCAAACACATAAAATAAATTTCCAAGTCTATGCTCCTTCATTCACATCTGTTCAGAATGTGTCTTTCTATGCAACAACAACATTAGTCGAAACAACAACTACAACACAAACATTTAATCAAACAATAAATTTAATACCAGCCTTAATGATAAATACAACCTGCCCTTCTGGTTATTATTCTGCAATTAATTTCTCATTTTATGATGAAACAAATCTTACACAATTAGATAATATGAAAATAAGTTATAATATTCTATATGGAATTTCTAATTCTTCAAAAGTTTTAAATTCGTCTATAACAGGAGTTACTAACTTGTCCATTTGTATTAATTCTTCGATTAACAATTATTCTGTAGGTTATGGGGAAATCCAATATGAAAGAGATAGTTATGTTGCAAGGAGATACTACTTATTCACTAATTCAATAATTTCTAACAGCTCATCTACTTCAAGATATCTATATGATTTACTTAGCAGCAAATCAACTTCATTCTTAACTGATGTAAAAACTTATACCTTATCTCCTTATGTAGGTTATTATGTTTCTTTAATGAGATGGTATCCCGGGCAAAATCAATACTCATCTGTTGAAATGTCAAAAACAGATAAGGATGGAAAAGCATTAGTCAAAGTTGAAGCAGAAAATGTTGATTATAGGGTTGCATTATATGATGTTTATGGTAATCTAATTCAATTAGACAGCCCTGTAAGATTTTTGTGCTTGTCAAGCCCTTGCACTTATTATATGAGGATTTCAGGAGCGCAATCAGATTATTTCTACGAAAATAATATCCAAAGCTCACTAACTTATGATTCAAATTTGAAAAAAATAACTTATGTATGGAACGACCCGGCACAAAAAGTAACATCTATGACTTTATTAGTAAGTAAATTAACAGGATTTGGGGTTAATCTAACAATCTGCAACGAGACAGCATCAGGATATTTTGGGGTTTTGAATTGTGAGTTAGGGAATAATACAGGAACATTCGAGGCTTTAGTTTTCAAAACAGCATCTCCTTCATCTCCTTTTGCAAAGAAAATAATAGAAATAAAAGATAGGATGGCAAATTCTATGGGGTTATTTATTGGTTTTGCAATATCATTAGTAACATTTTTCATAGGAATATTTTCTCCAATAGCATCAATTATAATAGGTATTGCTGGGTTAGTTATAGCATTAGCATTCGCATCAATAACTATGACTACATTCGTCGCAATAGCAGTATTAGGGGGTATAGTAATTCACTTAATTAAATCATCACAGAGTTATATGTAAAATGGCAGGATCTATGCAATCGTGGATTGAAGCAGTATTATTAATAGTCCTAACAGTAGGTGTTATGGTATTATTAATAACAGATATGAATGAATTATATGGAAAAAATTATCAAATTGAGGGGTTGGATACATCATCTTTGCAATCTCAAATTGAAGAACTATCAAATTCGTCAGCTCAGCAAATAAGAACAGGGGAGGTTACATTCTGGGGTGGTCTTGGTATGTCCTTATCAACATCTTGGGCTGTGATATTATCTACTGCACAATTATTGTGGGGATTTTTAAGTGGTAATTTTATAAATGTAATAATAGTTCAATATATGGGATTGCCAACAATAGTTGCTGTAGTATTTAGGTCCTTATATTTCATAGCTGTAATGTTTTTAATATTAAAAGTTGTATTTAGGATAACGGTATAAAATGGCAACAAATTATTTTGAAAATATGACGAACATAGGGCAGATGCTTCAAGTAGCTAATTATAACACTAATGGATGGTTCTGGGCAGTCATGAATCTCTTAATTTTTGTCGTCGCATTAGTATCTCTATTGGGATTTGGGTTTGAAACTGCGGTTGTTACTGCAAGTTTCATAGCATTAGTTATAGGAATATTCTTAGCTTATATGGATTTGATTTTGTGGAAGTATGTCTTGTTTTATGTCGGAATAATTTTGTTTATGATTATTTATATCGCTTATAATAGAAAGAGTTATTAGAAATAGAAAGTAAATAATAAAATAAAAAGGGTCACTAAAAGGCGGTTTTAGGGTCACTAAAAGGCGGTTTTAGGTGCCCAAAGGTATATAAATTTATAATTCTATAACTTTTTTAGTTAATACTTAAATTAAATCAAAAAATCAAGTGAAAGGAGGTTAAATAAAAATGATGAGAAATAAAAGAGGAATGATTGATGGCTTAGTTGTCATGGGTTATTCCTTGATAGTATTAGCAATACTTGTAGGTGTAGGGTTAGTTGTATTGCAAAACTTCGCTAATTCAATTGGAGCAGGTGCAGCAAATACATCTATATCAACACTTATGGGATACATTGGGTCAGGAAATGGTGGATTAATTGCTTGGATTCCAGCAATAATCGCATTAGTGATTGGTATATACTTCCTAAGTGCCTTTGGATTTGGAAAAAATAAAGGCGGAAAGAAAGTATAAGCCAACATTAATTTTTTATTTTTTATTTTTTTATTTTTTGTTGAAATAGAAAGAGAAATTAGGATAAAGAAAAAAATTAATAATTATATTTATAAAAATAGGCGAAGGTTCTAATGCTTCCTAACTTCGCCTATTTCTTCTTTATCTTCATAAATAAAGAATATAACATCTCCATATTTCTTGCCGTTAATATTGTTGTCTTTTTTCTTAATTTCCCCATATCTTACTAATTGAGATAACCCTCTCCTTATTGCTCTTTCGTTGAATTTTGGCTTTAATCTTTCATAGATTTCTTTGAGGGAAAGTTCTTTTTCATTTTTTAGTAGTTTGATTATTTCTTCCTGCACCATCTTTTTTAATTTTTTAATCAAAAAATTTAGGAATGGCATCGAGATAAATATAACAAAAAATAATAAAAAGACAATAAAAAATAACTCTGACTGAAGGAACAGAACAGGTTGTTTTAATTAAAATTTGGGTCGCTAATCTTAATAATAATGCCATACCAACAAGCCCTAATATTACTTGAATTATAGGTTTCATTTTTCCCATCCAGAATATATCTTTCCACATCTATCGCATATATAATATTCTACTATTTTATCGTTAAATTTGAAACTAACATAACTATGCTTCATAATTTCCTGGCAGTTATCGCAATATTCAAGCTTCCATTCAGGATTTTTTGCTAATTTTTTTTCAAGATTTTCTTTCTTGTTCATTTTCCGATTTCCGCAAAGATATTTTTAATCCAGTTTTTATTCCTTTAATTGCAACTCTGACTAAATCTACATCAGTTATTTGTTCTTTTTTGAAGGGGAAATCTGATTTATTTTCTAAAAGGTAAGCTTCAACGAGATTAATTGCTATTTTAGCAATTAATCTATTCTTCTTATTTATTAATTTTTTTGTTTCTTTTTTCATTTTATACTGCATTCATCTCTAAGTTTTATTAATGCGCCATTAGTTGAATTTAAGCAGAAAGCCCCAGATAGACATGAGGTATTTCCTCTTGGGCAAAAATTAACAAAATATGAAAGCCCCTTATCAAAACAGCATCTCACATTTTTATCTATATTTTCCTGCATTTTTTCATTCATGTGTAAAAATAAAAGATTTAGAATGACTAAACATACTATAATTGAAATTATTGTTGCTGCTTGATATTGTTCCATTTTTATTTTTCCTCCATAACTTCAAAAATCTTTTTTAGTTTATTATATTTTACAAATTAATATTTCTATAATTCCATCTTCCCAAGTTCCATTTTTCCAAGTTCCATTTTTCCAAAAACCATATTTCCAAGTTCCATTTTCCCAAGTTCCATTTTTCCAAAAACCATATTTCCAAGTTCCATTTTCCCAAGTTCCATTTTCCCAAGTTCCATTTTTCCAAGTTCCACTTTTCCAAGTTCCATTTTTCCAAGTTCCATTTTCCCAAAAACCATTTTCCCAAGTTCCATTTTCCCAAGTTCCATTTTCCCAAGTTCCATTTTTCCAAAAAACATATTTCCAAGTTCCATTTTCCCAAGTTCCATTTTTCCAAGTTCCATCTTCCAAAGTTCCATCTCCCCAAATTCCATCTTCCCAAGTTCCATTTTTCCAATATCCATATTCCCAAGTTCCATATTTCCAAATTCCATATTCCCAAAAACCATATTTCCAAGTTCCATTTTCCCAAGTTCCATTTTCCCAAGTTCCATTTTCCCAAGTTCCATTTTCCCAAAAACCATTTTTCCAAATTCCATATTCCCAAAAACCATATTTCCAAGTTCCATTTTCCCAAGTTCCATTTTCCCAAGTTCCATTTTCCCAAGTTCCATTTTCCCAAGTTCCATTTTTCCAAGTTCCACTTTTCCAAGTTCCATTTTTCCAATATCCATATTCCCAAGTTCCATATTTCCAAATTCCATATTCCCAAGTTCCATTTTTCCAAGTTCCATTTTTCCAATATCCATTCTCCCAAATACCATCTTTCCAAGTTCCGTTTTTCCAAGTCCCATATTCCCAAACTAAAAAATCTCCTGTTATATCAATTACGGCTTCTTCAAAATCAGCTTCTTTCAACCAAGGAAATTTTTTTTCTGCTTTCTTCTGATTTCCACCAATTATTTTTTTATATTTCATTTTAATATTTTTATCATTTTATTTAGTTTTTTGGCTTCCCAACCACACTTAGGACAGCCAACTATTCTGTTTATATTTCCAACTCTTATTAATCTACTCTTGCATCTTGGACATAGTTGATTAAGAATTTTCATTTCTCAATTTCCTAATTATTTCTTTTTCATTAACTGACTCCAAATAATAATCTAATAGGAAATTAATTGCATCACTATATGTTTTTAATTCTCTAACTATCTTAAGATACCTTAACCCCCTAAGAGCAACACCATCTATTTTTATATCTAATTTTTTGTGATTTGGTTTTTGTTTTTTCATCTTAGTAATATATAGAAAATATGATTTATAAATCTTTCGGTTTTTTAGGTTAATTACGATTTTATGGAAAAATACTTAAATTATCACTTAAAAATTACGAAAAAAAAACGAAAGATTTAAATAGTAGTTATTCTAAATATTTTCAGAGGTAATGAAAAATGAAAGACGAAATAAGGAAAATCAACGAAGAAAAAATTCTTTCTGCATTTAGAAATTATACAAAAATTCATCTAACGCTTAAAGATAAAACTTTCAGGAATGGTTATGTAAAAGAGTTAAGTGCAGATTTTTTTATTTTTCAGGATGATGTCAATGGTGATGAACCTATATTTTTCCTTGAACTTAGAAATGTTGAACCTTGTATGAAAGAGGGGGCTAAAAATGACAGGTGATATTTTAGAAAAAGAAAGAGAAGAAGAGATATTAAGAAAAGCAGGGGTAAAAGATAATCTTGAATTGATGAAATGCAGAAATTGTAGTGAATTAATTTATAAGGATAATAAACCCTATTGCAAATTATTAGAAAAAGAAGTTAGATTAGAAGATGGATGTCAATATTGGAGTGAAAAATTAAATACACCAGAAAATTCTGAATTAAGTGAAATCTATTGGATGATAAAAGAGGTTTTAAAAGAGTTTATTGATACGAAAGAAGAAAATTATGATATTATTGCATTGTGGATCATTGGGACTTGGCTACATGAATACTTTGAGACATATCCTTATCTGTATATAAACGCAATGAAGGGGTCAGGGAAAACAAGATTATTAAAGTTAATTAAAGAGTTATCAAAGGACGGGGATATGCTAACCTCATTAACAGAAGCTGTATTATTCAGGACTAATGGAACCCTATGTATTGACGAATTTGAGTCGATTTCAAGCAAAGATAAAAATGCTTTAAGAGAACTTCTCAATACTGCCTATAAAAAAGGGGGCAAGGTAAAAAGAATGAAGAAAATAAAAACTCCTGCTGGAGAACAGCAAATAGTAGAGGAGTTTTCTACTTTCAGACCTATAGCTATGGCTAATATTAGCGGGATGGATGAGGTATTAGAGGATAGATGTATTCCAATCATACTTGAAAAGTCAGGAAATAGTGGTGTAGTTAGAAAAATTGAGGATTTTTCAAATAATGAACTAATAAAGGCTATAAAGCTCAAATTTGCCAATTTTGGTGTAGTTAGGTGTAGTGTAGTTACGTTAAAAAACATATATAAGGAATGGAATACCTTTGTAAAAAATACTACACAAACTACATATAATTACACACATACACTAAATACATTAACTACACATAACTACACACATACACTAACTACAATAACTACATATAACTACATTACTACACTATTTAAGAAAATCTATGATACAGATATAGATGGCAGGAATCTTGAACTTGCTTTCCCATTAATTTTAATAGCAGAAGAAATAGGAATTACAGACCGAGTAATTCAAATAATAAAAAATATTGTTAACGAAAAGAAAGATACAGATATAATAGAAAGCAGGGATGTAATGCTCTATGATTATGTATCCAGAGAATTAGAAGGCAGTTTTGTCAAGATTAAAGATTTAGTTGTAGGTTTTAGAGAGTTCATCAATTATGAACCAGAAGATGAATTTAGAAATTGGCTAAATACAAGGTGGATGGGAAGAGCACTTAAAAGGTTAAATCTAATTGTTGATAAAAGAAGGTTAAGGGATGGTATGGAAGTTATGTTAAATTGCCAAAAAGCAAGAGAAAAATTTAGAATATTAAAAAAATCAGAAAATGATGATAAAAAATAAAACTAATAACTGAAAGGAGGTAGAAAATGAAAACATATAAAGTAACAGTTGAAGGAATAACACCTCTGCTTATGAACCGACCAAATCAGTTGGATATTGGTGAAGAAGCTAAAGACAGAAAAAGAGAAACAAGAACTCCAAAAGAAATTGCAGAAGAAAAATTATATAAAGATGCAAAAGGAAGGATTTACATCCCTGCAACTTGGTTTCAAGGAGCTCTTATTGAAGCAGGAAAACAGAAAAAGATGATGGGAAAGGGATCTTCGAAGGCAACTTATTCAAAAGTTGTTGGATCATGTGTAGAAATTAACCCTTTTGAAATTATTTTAAACGCAGATTGGAAGGTTTTTTCAATCCTTGTTGTAAATCCTAATACAAAAGGAAGAAATATCTCACATAGACCTTGCTTTGATAAATGGAAAGTTGAATTTGAATGCACTTTTGATGAAAACCAGATTGAAGTTCCTGTAATGAAAGAATTGTTTGATATTGCAGGAAGGTTAGTAGGTGTAGGAGATTGGAGACCAGCTAAAAAAGGAAGATTTGGCAAATTTCATGTTACCAATTGGACTGAAAAGAAATAATCACATATCATGTTCATTCATTAATAAATGAATGAATGCGGTGCGGTTGGGTGGGGTGTTGTGAGGTAAGGAGATGTTCGGTATAGTACAGTTAGGTTTGGTTTGGTAATGTGTGGTAAGGTATGGCAAGGTATTGTTTATTCAAAAAAATAAAAAATGTCACTATCAAATGAAGAAATATACGAAATATTGAAAAAACAGCAAGATAAATATCTGTATTATGATGAAGATATGAAGTTATATTTTCCAATTTTTTGGAAAAATAAATTAAATAAACAGAAGGAGGTAGGTAAGATGGTGGAAACTCAAGAAGAACTGAAACTTGGAATTGGAACTGAAGAAGTTGCAACTCTGAAACCAGCAAAAGTGAAAATAACCTCTATTGAAGTTGGTGAATTTGGCGCAAAAAAAGCAAAGAAGGTTGTTTGTTCTTGCAAACACCCAGAGAGAACAGAACCAATTCAAATTTCAGCAGTTAAGTATGAAGTTAAGGGAAAACTTGAAGTATCTGGCTTGTGGATAAACAAAGACAGCAAGGGCTTAATTAGAAAAGGCAGTGCTTTAGCCGTGTTTTTGCAGACTATGGGCGCCAACACAATAGCTGATTTGAAAGATAAAGAAGCAGAAACCACAACAGACGATAAGGGTTATTTGGTATTTAAAGCTTATTAATTTGTTAATGGCAGGTTTGCTTCCCTGCCTTTTTATATTCACTAAATAAAAAATAAATTATTGAGAAAAATGACAGACGAAAAAGAAAAAATAGAAGTGAATAAAAATTTTATTATAAAAATAAAATATAAAGATGATTCAATAGTCATAGATATAGATAACTGTATGATAGGTTATTATCCTGATTTTCAAAATCCTAAAGGTGTTATTATATTAAATTTGTCTGAATTTGAAGCTGTAACTTTTGGACATTGGTATGTGCATAAAAAGAAATTATTTCTTTCTATTTTAAGAGATTATTTATACTATTTATTTAGAAAAAAAGTTTCTATTAAAGATTTAGTTATAATTGAACCAAAAACAACTTGTAAAGATAGTGAAATAGGCATTTTTAATTTTAAATTCGGGAATATAAATGTTTCAAAAATATTGTTAAATAGAAATAAAGAAGATATGTGCAGCAGTTAGAGGAAAAAAAGATAAAAAATGACAAATCCAATAGAAAAAATAAAGGAAATTGAAGAGGAGATTAAGAAATGGAAAGGGAAATTACCAAAGTTCTATGGAGATTATACTCAAGGAGAATGTTTAGCAAACATTATTGAAGATAATTTATTTTTAGAGTATATGATGTGGCAGATTTTAGAGGCAAAACTTAAAGTCTACAAAGAATGGGAACAAAGAGAAAAAGAGATTTTAGAAATATTAAAAAATGCAGATTATGGAAGTTATATGATTACAGAAGGAAACGCAGGTGCAGTTTTTGATATTAATAATTTTATAAAAAAAGAAATAAAACCAAAAATCAAAGGAGAAAAATGAAGAAAGTAAAAATAAGTATCCCATTTAAAATTAGTTATGGTAAGATAAAATACTTTGAGGAATATGATGAAGGATGTGATTTATGTAAAGATGAGGATGTAATAGGAGAGAGATGTATATATTTAGAAAATGAAGAGAAAGAAATTTATCTTCAAATTTGTTTAAAATGTGCTAAAAAATTGAGATTAAAAGAGGTAAAAAAATGAAAATCAATAAAATCATACTCACTACAGAAAATCCTAAACACGCAGATGGTTCTCTTTTTCCCATCTGCCTTGGGGGCTATAAGATGGCAAAACCAGCAAAGGATATTCGGCTTTTCTTGGCTCACCTCTATTTTGAGAAAGAGGAGTTATCCTTCCCTCTTAGTTTGCCTGCCCTGTGGGTTAGCTGGTTCTGTAGTGAGTAAACAACATAAAAAACATACTAAAAATTATTTAACTTTTATATCAAAAGTTATTCAAATCAAAGATTTTCCTTAATAAAAAATAGATAAAATAATTAACTTTAATTGAAATTTATGAATGATTTTCGAGATTTTTATTTGTTGCATTCTTTAATCCATTTGTTCTGAGCATGAAACTCTAAATAGTTTGTCTTTTAATTAAAAAACCTTTCCAAAAAGCATAAAAATAATAAGGATTAAAAGGATTTGCAAGAAGCAAACCTTTCCACCAGCTTGGCAGGTTAAACCAATATATCCTAAAAAGACAGCCAAAACTATTTGCATTTTGCATTATTTTGTATTTTGATTTATTAATTAAATATCCTGGATGGTAATGCTTAACAATACAGCGAGGATAAGATATTTTTCCTATCTTTTTCAATTTTAAATATATATCCATATCTTCTCCTCCTGTGCGGAAATGTTTTTCATCAAACAAACCAACTTTAAACAAAGCATCTTTTTTATAAGCGCAACCTTTCTCATCTAATAATGGTGTATAAATTTTTTTTGTTTCAATATCATAAACATCTGAAACACTTGCAACAACTTCAGGATTTTGGAGCGGTTTTATTAATTTTTTAAGCCATTCTTTTGAAACAGGAACACAATCTTGATGTAATGTTACTATTATATTATATTTTGCTTTTTTTATACCATAATTAATATACTCTGCCAATCCGAGTCCTTTTTCAACTTTTATTATTTCTATTTTTCCTCCAAATTTTTGTTTTTTTATTGCAGTCAATACTTTTTTTAATAGGCTTTTATTAAGATTTTTAATTGGGATTATTATTGAAACATTCATTTTTTATATTCTCCATTTTTTATTTTATAATAAATAGTTTTTATTGAAAAAATAATTACAAATAAAAGCCCTATATACATCAAAAAATCACCAACAGAATAAGTAGCCCTTCCTATCTTGAAAATATCAGATAAATACCACTTGCTAATTATATCTTTATCATTATAAGAAAAATAATATGCATCTGAAAAATGATGTTCTGATAATACAGGCATTCTCCCACCATTATCAACAATACATATTATATTTGACATAGAGCCAACAAGAATTAATAATAAAGATAAAATACAAAAAATAATACTTTCAATATATTTGAAATTTATTTCTTCCATTCTTTCCTTTATTTTTTTTTATTTGGATAATAAACAAATATAAAATACGAAATTAAAATAATAGATAGTGTGATAACTAATATTAAAACAACTCCTTTTATTGTGTATATTCCATAACAGTCAATTATACAACAATCCAATGTATCTGGGCATGATTCCAAACACATTTTAGCTTCTTCTGTACAGCTATCCCAAGATATATACTCATCCCACCTCCAAAAATAAGATATCTCTTTCTTTATTTCATTTCTAACCCAAGACTTGTTAATCCAAGGTATATTACTTTTACAAGATGTAAAATTATTAATCTCTTCTCCAGAAACAAAACATTTATAACAACTTATAAAACTACATTCAAACTGGTTTTCAACTATTTTTATTTCCCCATTATATTGTTTGCAACAATCCTCTTGAATTAATTCTCTATGCCTTGCAAATGATAAAATAATCGCTATTAATATCATGCTAAATACAGCTAATACAACTAATACTGTTGAAATAACTTCTAACAAATCTGATTTCTTTTTATTTTTTCTTTTCATTTTTTTATCTTCTTTTGATTTGGTTTTTTAGAGCTTATTTGTGTTACTATTTCTGGATAAAACAACATTATAATTATTGTAATAAACACAATAACTATATTATCTAATATTGACGCTCTACTCTCTTTTTCTTTTATCATTTTATTTTTCCAAATATCCTCATAATCTCTACTTTTTCTTCAGGACTAAATATTATTGTTGAACCATAATTTGTTTGGAAAGTTTCTAAATCATGCCCAAGCCTGTAGCATAACTCTTCTGTTCTTATATCATAAATCCTCATCCAATTAGCATAAGTTTTTCTTATGTTGTGAAGTGAGAAATTATACCAATCTTTTATGCCAATTTTTTTTAATCTTCTTTTCAAAAGAAAACAATAATTTATTTCTCTTTTTTTATAAAATTTTTTCTTTTCACTATTTGTCAAAGATAGATAATTTGGCGGGAGTTTTGAATTATCTAAAAACAAAAAGTCATTCTCTTTTAAATTATTTTGTTTTATATATTTTGCAACTTCTCTTAAATAATTTTCAGAGACAAAGAAAATTCTTTTTTTTGCTAAACTTGAAAATCTTTTTTTTGCAACCCTTTCTTTCACAATATCAAAAGTTATAGTCCCTCTCTGAAAATCAAAATTACAAACTCTTAAATGTAATGCTTCCATTGCCCTTGCTCCTGTATGAAGCAGAGTTAGAAAAAACATATAATGTTTGCTTCCTTTTTTAAAACTATTAATAAACTTATTCCACTCGTGAGGAAAAAAATATCTATGCCTGTCAACTCTTATAGAATATTTAGTTCCATCTTTTCTTGTTATTACTTTTATTCCCTCGTAATTTTCTTCATTTTTATTTTCCATTTTCTTAATAAATTTTAGTTAAAGTTATTTTTTTCTTTTAATTTTTCCTTCGTAGAGCATATCGTTTTTAATATCTTTTATCTTAAAAGTTAAACATCTTTATATACCTTTTGGTTATTATTTTATTGTTAAGTTTGTTGGTAGATTTATTTTGATTGAGTCATTAATTAATACCCTGCCACAAAATCCAGGGTCTTGTGTTAAACATCTCTGGCAAGGATTAAGCAAGAGCTGGTTTTGGTAATAATAAGATAAGAACATTTTAGTTATGAATAACCCTCCTCCAATGATAACAACAACTATGCAAACATAGATTAGTATTCTAATTAAGTTTTCATTCCTCATTTTAATATTCTGCATTATTATCTTTTTGTTATTTCTTTTTCTAACTCATCAAGCCTTGCCAAGACTAAATCAATCTTGTAACTGATGAAGTTAAACATCTCCTCGATAGATACAGCTCTTGGAATTACATAACCTTCTATTTCTTTTTTCTCTGGTTTTATTTTTTCTTTTATATCTTTTTCTTGTTTAGTAATTCCTCTCTCTGCATCCATTTCTTCTGGGTCTATTCTTACCATATTATATATTACCTCCTTTCATTTTTTCTTTTATTTTCCAGTTATTCGGTATACCGAATAGTTAATTGGTATACCGAATATCTACTATTGATAAATTATAATATCAACTGTTGGCATCGTCCAAACCCCCATTTTCCTCGTTTTCTTTATAAAATTTCTTAATTGCATCCCCTATAGTTGTCCTTGGAGTGTCTATTCCTATTAATTCTTCTGTTCTTGTTCCAATATTTTCTAAAGTCATTTTCATATCATTATGCAAGATATACCAAGCAGCATCTCTCTGCATTTGAAACCTGTTTTTCTTTGTCTTTTCTCTTCTAACAAGCGCTTCATATTTTAATTTTCTGTATTCTTCTTCATCAACAGTATAGAAATTCAAGAAACGAAATGCGAAATTCCAAGGATAAGCACTATAATTTTCTTCTTTTTTTCCTTGTAGATATAATCTTTTTTTATTATATCTTGAATAGAAATGTCCTGTCCCTCTTTGAAATACCCCTTCTTTATCTGCTGTATAAGTTACATCTAAAAGGAAAATGCTTCTTGTTATTGCTACTGCTTTTGGCAGAACAAAAAAATCAGGCAATACAAGAATGTTTAACATATTATATTGTCCGCATTCTCTTAGATAATCTAAAACTTGTTGTGTTGATGAATACATAGTTTTTCTTGTGTCTAAATCTGCCCCTGCCTCATCAAAAATCAAACAAGCATATTTATATTTAGAGCCAAGGGAATTTCCTTTCTTAATCAATTCGTGTCCATCGAAAACAAAATTGTCTTCTAAATTCCAAGGTAAATCTATGTTATATAATTTTTTTATTTGGTCTGTCCAATATGCTCCTATCTGTTGTGCGAGAACCGAATTATGTGTTATACAAAAATTATCCGTAATATAAAGTTGGCTTTGGTTATCAAGAGAGATACCATAAACTTCTTTTTCACCAATTTCTTCAAGAATAAATCCTACTTTATTTGGTTTTATTTTTCCTTCTTTTAATCTATTAATTTTGAATTTATTTTTTTGAGGAAGTTTATTTTGTAATTCTCCTAAATGAAAAGAAATTTCAAAATAATCAAATACTTTTCCTTTACATTTCTTTTTAATATTTTTAATATAGCCATTTCCACCAAGAGAATGAACAATAAATAAAATATCTTCTGCCAATTTTTTAGATTTTGTTGTAATACTTAAATGGTTTTTTTTATTTACATAGCCGTCGGTGTCTATTAATCCAGCTAATAATCTCTTCCTATATTCAATAGATGACAGCTTTGCACTTTCGGGAATGAATTTTTTATCGCTGTTTTTTCCATTTAAACCATATTTGATAAGTTGTTTAGCTAATTTTCCATTTATACTAAAATTATAAGTTATTGCTGTTGTTCCTTTTTTATTATGAATGCTCATTATAGGATAATATTTTGATATCTCTTTTATAATATCTTTGTCAGCAGAAGTTATATTAAGATGTCGAACTTTACAATAACCTCCTTTATCATTAGGAGGAGATATAGTTCTGGTGTGAGAATTAACAAATATTTTTTTGCTATTTATGTATTTATAATAACTTTTAACATTAATTACTTTATTTCCTTTATAATTTTTTCTAAATTTTATTGTATCCATAAAACTACCATCTCCAAGATATACTCCTAATGTGTAGGGTTCTATTTCACAATCTTCATTACCAAAACTTTCTATTTTACATCCTTGATAAGTGCATATCCCTAAATTATTCAATTTAGATATTTTCATTTTTGCTAATTCGCATGCCATAATATTCTCATGTATCATTTTAAATCCTCGTGATATTTTATTACTGTGAAGGTATTTAACTTTTGTTATAGGAATTAAATGATTTTCTGAACATTCATAGAGCTTTATTTTTTTATTACTTTTTTTTGTTCTTGTGTAAAGCGTATAATTTTTTGGAGAAATATAATTTGATATATCTTTCACAGTAGCTATTTCTGTTTTAGTTATATTCCCATTTTCATCTATTATTGGAGAAATCACCTTATCGCCTATTTTTATATCTTCTATATTTTTAAATTTTCCATCAGCCATTAAAACCTTGCTTCCTTTAGGTTGGCATTTACCCACCCTTACTTCCCCACTCCCAGAAATTATAATCGTAAAATCCCAATCATTTACTATATTTTTTAATAGAATATCAATTTGAGCTTTTAATAAATCATCCATAAAAAATCCGTCGTTCATTTGATTTTTATATGAACCCTTAGGAAATCTCTCTTCACAAACCTTTGCCATTTTTTATCACCTTTTAAGGACAGCAAATCTTGGGTCTTCTTTTGCAACTTTTAATACATCTTTTATTGCAATTCTTATTCCTATCTCGAGGAAGTGCAATCTCGATGCTACCTCGTTTCTTTTGCTCTCTTTCCCCAACTCTCTTCCTATCTCGCTTAATGTGTTGTTGAATTTATCAATATCTTCTGTTTTCATATATATGCTTCCAACTCTTATTACCTCTAACAATATTTTAACCCAACTTTCTAAATCTCCATCGTGGGATGCTTTGACCGCCTCGATGTTAAGAAGGTAGTGAATTATTTTTGCGTTATCGAGAGCAACATTCATATAACTCTCTTCTTTATCCTGATCAAAATATCCATCTAAAACCATTCTTATTTGCTTCCTATTTTAATTTATTTTTTTATCTAAAAGTTAAAGTTAAACATCTTTATATACCTTACTAAACTTAATTTTTTTAAAAAGGTATATAAATAAAAGAATTTTTATTTTTGCAAGATGGGAATCGGAAGTTGGATAAAAAATACGGTAAGTAATATAAAACAAAAAATAAGTTCATCTAAACCTTCAACTCCTTCTACTCCTTCAACTTCATCTTCGTCGATAGGAACAGCTCCTTCATCTTGGTCTTCTGGAAGTAAAGGAACAAGTTTATCATATTTTACTGGTGGAAAAAGTGGTGGTGGAGGAAGTAGTGGAAGTAGTTCTTCAAGTGGAGGAAAAACTTCTGCAACAGAACCAATAGGAAGAGGAGGGACTACGACAATACAAGGTGGTTCTTCAATGATGAGGGGAGGAACTTATGACCCTACTACAGGAACTTATACATCCCCTATTGGAGAAAAAGCGAGTATGAATAAAGAAGTAGCTGGGAAATTAGGAGCTACGACATTAAGTCCTGCAGCTGCTGAATTGTGGAATAAAATTGGAAGTAATTCGTCTGGTGGTGGAGTTTATGATCCAAAATATGGAATTTACATAGGTCCTCAAGGTTATGGAATGAGTATGTATCGAGAAGAAGCAGAAAAAAGAGGAGCTACAATTAGTTCATTAACAAAAGAACCGCTTCCAGAAACTGGAACAAGGACACTTATTTTTGAATCTCCATTTGGAGGAGTACAATTTGTTACATTTGGTGCTGGGGATATATTAGCAGTTAATCAGGAAGGAAGAATAAGAGCATTTTCTAAAGGAACTCCTCTACCTAAAGAATACACTTGGATTAACGAAGAAGGTAAACAATTATATTCAGTTAAAGGAGAAGGATATACTGAAGAAGAACTTTTAAGTATGTGGAGAAGAGGTGGTCATTCAGATTTAGGAATTATGGCTGCATCAGTCGTAACTCCAGTTAACCCATTTGGATTTACTTTATTATCTAATGAAATTGGACTTGGGGCTTATCATTTAAGTAAAGGAAAAATTGGTATTTCTCCTAAAGAATTTTTGATTACAAGTGAGAATATAGAAAAAAAGACTTTAACTACAGTAGCAGGTAGTAGTGCAAGAAGTTTTGTTGTTAAATCTCCCGTAGTTCAAACTGCTGCTTTTTCATTTTTTGGTAGCTATGCAGTAGGAGGGATATTAAAAGGAACAGGTTTAGCTTTAACTACGGTCCCAAGTATAGCAACTAAAACTGTACCATTTGTTGCTTCTGCTTCAGTAATTGCAACTGAAAACATTGGGACTTTATCTAATGTGGTTTCTTCTATCGGTGCTTATACAACTTCGAGTGCTATAGTAGAAAAAGCAAATTATTATGTGGAGTCTGGTCTTACAAATAGAGTCGGTGCTTATACTTCAGCTACATTAACTACTGGATTAGAAGTCGCTACGGGTATTAAAGGATTTAGTGTAGGATTAGAAAAAGGATTACCAATTGTTTATCGAGGAGTTCAAGTAGGCGAGGAGACTATAAGTCAAGGAATTTATAATCAATGGACAGGAAATCCTATCTATACGAGAACAGCTACAGGAGTAGATGCATCTGGGTCATTAGTATTTACTAAGGGTTGGGGGATGCCTGAGAAAGTAGCCTATCCTTTATTAAGAACATCTGCTTATACTCCATCTGGAGCTGTAGAAACAGCTCTCTATATGCAATATGTCAGAACTAATATGGTGCAAGGAATTGATGTAGAATCAGCATATAGTGTTGCTAAATTTACTTATGGAACTAAATCTAATATTTATAATAAAGAATATCTAAACACTTTCTTTAAAGAAGCTGGATTTAAAGAAGAAACAGCAAAAGCTTTAGAAAAATATTTTACTAAACAAAAAGGATATGAAATTTATGGAAGCACTCCAACTGGTGCTCAAGTGCAAGGGTATAGAACATCTAAAGATTTAGATGTGGTATTTTATTATAAATCTGGAACAACTAAAGCTCAAGAGATAACAAATATAATTAATCGTTATGAAGGATTTGGAACAGCAGAAGTGCAAGGAACTGGTCAGATTTTTGTTAAAGGAATTAAAAAGTTTGATATTCATGGAATAGATAACCCAGCAGAATTTACCGCTGTTAATCAACCATTTGGTTTTACTAAATTAAAACCAATAAAAATAAAAAGTATACCTACTTCTCAGGTTAGTCAAGAAGGTGTAAATAAATTAGCTTCGGTAGGAAGTTTACAACCATCTGGTATAATAAGTCCAGATATGTTAAAAAGAAGTAAAGATATTGCAGATTTTTATGTTATCCAGAAAGAACTTATACAAGTAAAAGGTGGAAAAGGCTCTATAACAACAGCAGTTTACAATACTATCTATAAAGAAAAAGCAATGACTTATTTTGGAGAAGATGTTTTCTTAAAAAATTATCCTACTCTTTTAGCTCGTAATTATTATGTTCCTTCAACTTCTATAATTTCTTCTAGTAAAACTACAACTGGTTTAATTATTTCTCCTAGTACTTTAAAATCTAGTAAATCTCCTTCTGTTAGTTCTTTATCATCAGTAAGTTTTACTACTTACCCTTCAGTAAGTGGAAAACCAAGTGAATCATCCAAACCTTCAACTTCAAGCATTTCAGCAAGTATATCTTCTTCAATAAGTAGAAGTAATAGCCAATCACCTAGTAGCTCTATTCCTTCACCATCACCTTCATATTCATTTAGTCCTAGTCCTCCTAGCCCTTCTCCTAGTAAAAGTCAATTTAGTAGTAAATCTTATTCATTTAGCCCTAGCCCTTTCCCTTCATTACCACTACCATCTTTTGCTGGATTACCATCTTTTAAATTCGGAGCAGGCTCCTCAGTTTCAGTAGGAAATGTCGGAGGATTTAAGTTAGCGAAATATACTCCTTCGTATACAGCATTTGTTAAAGGAATTAAAGGTAGCATAGCAAAACCAACAAAGATAGGATATACAGGATTAGAGATAAGACCAATTCCTCGACAATATTCTCCAAAAAAATTAATCTCAATTAAATAAAAAATAAGGGGGAAAGTTATAAAATGGGATGCTCAGGGAAAACTTGGAAAAAAGTTATGAACAATGTAAGAAGGCAATATCCTTCTTATTCATTGAAAAGAAGG
>Ga0078972_1006221_pt1 | contig 28765 bp, 27 predicted proteins | sample YelNatPaOPGAMG01_FD_67568 | JGI IMG/M metagenome (GOLD analysis project Ga0078972, IMG submission 67568) | Hot spring thermophilic microbial communities from Obsidian Pool, Yellowstone National Park, USA - OP-RAMG-01 (SPADES assembly) (version 2) | ecosystem: Environmental > Aquatic > Thermal... | reverse complement strand
CCCAGCAGAGACTATATCCAGACAACCATCTCCATCGATATCGAGGTAAGTGGCACCAAGGGAATCATAATAAATAGCACCACTTGCAAATGTGGTCTCGACAAAGTATAAACGATTATTCACAGCAGTAAAGAATCGGGAATAAGAATAAGAATTATCATAAACCTGTGAAAACAGGATATCATTATTACCATCATTATTGAAATCGGCGGAGACCACGGCAGAGAAGAGTTCATCTTTATAAATACCGTTTATGTTACTCCCCACAGGGTCAATCTCGATGCCTGATAGAGGCCTTATATCCACAAAACGCCTGTCTTTTTGCGAATATCTCAATATCTGGGACTTTATATTGTAGTTTCCCCTGACATAATCATTGTGGGCAAGATTTGCTACTATTAGTTCGAAAACTCCATCATTATCCAGATCTGAGAATGTCGCCCCTATCGTATGCGAACCAGCAATTATGCCCTTCTCTTCATAGACAAATGCGTGAGCATTCAGATTGAATCCTTCGTTCGTAAACTCACCATCATCCCTCTGAAGATATAAATAGTTCGGGAAGAGTCTGTAATTGCAGACATAGAGGTCTGTCAGTCCATCGTTGTTTATATCACCTGATACAGCACACCTGGATGGATTCTTGATATTTATGCTTTCTGATTTTATCAAATATGAGAGATCGAAAAATAAAAAGTCCTCGTCTATTCCATACAGATAATCTCGAAAATAGTTATCTTCAAACTCATAATTTGCACAATACAAGAGACCACGCCTTTCGGACTTCTGGTATATAAAGGATATAGCCTCTGTATTATTACACCCCTTGAGTCCCGATATATCTTCGACCTTCTTAAAAGTCCCATTACAGAGATTTCTATAGATTTGTATCTTCTGATTCACCCCGTAGAAGATTATGTCCACACAGGAATCATTGTTGATATCTATGAAGCTTCCGTGTCCTTTCGCCTCACCAAGCCCCGCCTCCTCTGTAGCCTCATAGAAGTGTACGCCGAGATAACTTATATTCTTCATAAGTCTGTTATCTATCAGAATATCCTCGAGCCCATCATTATCATAATCCCCGATCGATATGAACGAACCAACTACAGGCTCTCCGGGGATAGCGTCCTTTGTAATGTCCACAAACTGAGGTATCTCAAATATCTGAGCAAACATAAAGAATAGAATGTATAAATTTTGTGCAATAGACATAACCTGTTGAATAATATATACAATTTTTACATTTTTGAAAAATCTTTTCCTGTTGCAGTAAGACTTCGAATAAGTTAACTATTACCTATGAGATTTGCATATTCCTTATCCTTGCTCATTATTCTAAGCTGTAGTGAGAGGACTCTTATCACTTCCTCTCTGACGGATGATATATCTCTTATAAACGAAGATACGAGTTATACAGATACAGACACCAGCGAATACAGATTCCAGACCTATGAGGTGTGTGAGAGATTCGAGATAGAATTGAGTACGGACAATGACAAGACTGATTTTTATATACCCCGGAGTGAGGATCTATTCTTTACATTGATAATCCTCTTGCAGGGTTCTGATCTACCGAAGGAAAACTACTCAAAGATTGCAAATCTTCTATGCAAGAATGGTTTTGTTGTGGCTATACCTGATCATTATAAAGAGAGTTTTTCTGGCAGACACCTCTATTCTGAAGAGAATACCACAAATGAGATATTCAGAGCCGTAATAGGTATCTCACAGAACTCTGATTCACCTCTATTCAAAAAGGTCGACACAGATAGACTGATACTCTTTGGACACTCTTACGGCGCAGGTTGTGGACTCTTTATGATAAACAATGAATGCAAATGGCCCTTCTGCTCAACAGAATATCAAAGAATCCCACAATTAATCGGAGGTATATTCTACGGAGTGAACCTCAAATCTCCTTACGGAGAGAACTATTACGAAATCAATAATAGTGAAATACCAATAATGCTGATTTCGGGAGAGAACGACGGAGCCATAAAATATGAATATGCAAAGAAGAGTTTCGACTATATAACCTCTCCACCGAAGGCATTTGTCGGACTCAAGAATGCAAATCATTATGCTATCAATGATACAAACCCTCCACCGGGTGGGGATGCAGACAAGAATCCCCAGAGCCTCGCTCAGAATACGGGCTTGCAAATAATATCGGATATCTCCACGGCATTTATCTTCGAGCATATCCTGAGGATAGAAGATTTCAAAGGCTATTTTATGAGAGTGGCTTCAAAATTTAATGAATTCATCTCCTTTGAGGTTCAAGAAAAAGATGTTGATTGATATATCAGCAACAAACTTCGGAATTTTACTATTTCTGGTCTTTCTGGGCGGTTTTATCGATTCTATTGCAGGCGGAGGTGGAATAATAACCCTCCCTGCATATCTATCTATGGGAATACCCGCCCATTTTGCCCTCGGCACTAACAAATTCTCCGGATTCTTTGGAACCCTATTCGCCTCGATTAAATATATCAGAGGCAATGCTGTGAATTTGAAAATAGCCTTGATTGCTACGATATTTTCGATTGTTGGTGCAGCGGCAGGCTCCAAAATTGCCACCATCATAGATGAGGATACCATACATATAGCCATCCTGATTATTACACCTCTCATACTTGTCTTCTTCCTCATCAAAGACCTCCTGATAAAGGACATCGAGAAGAAGAATGAAATCACACCCATAAAGACTGTACTCTATTCAGCCTCAATTGGCTTTGTGGTAGGAATTTATGACGGACTCTTTGGACCGGGCACAGGTACATTTATGACTATTGGATTCAATGCATTCCTTGGACTGAATCTAATAGTGGCGTCAGGTAATGCCAGGTTATGCAATCTTGGTAGCAACTTTGGCTCCCTCATAGTATTCCTGTTTGAGCATAAGGTCCTCTTCCCTCTCGCAATATTTACTGCCATATCGGGAATTGCAGGAAACATATTAGGTTCAAATCTCGCACTGAAGAAGGGTGAGAGACTCATAAAACCCCTTATTACGCTGGTTATGGTCCTCATAATAATAAAAATCATCAGAGATAAATTTTTCATTTCACCATAATTCCACTTTTTAGTTATAGATAGAAAAAGAGTATAGACAAATAGGTAGTTGAATAATCTTTGCAAGAATACACTTTTCACTTGCATAGATAGATTTGTTAATATCTAATCATTTTCCCATATCAGTTCAGGATTTGGTATGAACGAACAGGAGATAATAGAAAAGCTCAGAGGTGGCGATATCAGGACCGCGGCAAGGTTGATCAGAAACCTGGACGATGGTGAACCTTCGGCTCTCAACATACTAAAAGAGCTCCACAAATTTTCAGGGGATTCTCACATAATAGGTATCACAGGCAATCCAGGCGCCGGAAAGAGCACGATTATCAATGGTCTTATAAAAAAATACAGGGAAAAGGGGAAGAAGGTCGGAGTAGTTGCCGTCGATCCATCGAGTCCCTTCTCAGGAGGTGCAATCCTTGGAGACAGAATAAGGATGCAGGAGCATTCTCTGGATCCCGAGGTATTCGTACGCTCTGTAGCCACGAGGGGAACGCTTGGTGGGATATCTGCCTCTACCTCCTCCATAGTCAGAGTTATGGAGGCAATGGGAAAGGATATAATAATCATCGAGACTGTAGGGGTTGGACAGGATGAGATAGATATAATTAAACTCGCCCATACTACAATAGTAGTCACTGTACCAGGTCTTGGGGATGATATACAGGCTATAAAAGCAGGAATACTCGAAATAGCAGATATATTTGTTGTTAACAAGGCAGACAGGGAGGGTGTGGAAAAGACTGTAAGGGATCTCAGACTTATGCTGGAACTAAAAGGACAACAGGAGTCGCAGCGTCTGCCGGACATCATAGCTACAAAGGGGATAACGGGAGAGGGGATCGAAAATCTCATTGAAAGCATTGAAAAACATAGAGAATTTATTAAGACTACCGGGGATATAGCAAGACTCAACGCCCGGCGAGACCTGATAGAACTGAGAGATATTCTACGACAGCGAATAAACCAGCATATTGATAAGATTATAGAGAGTGAAATCGGCGGCACAGACAGTCTAATCAATGAGATGGAGACAAAGAAGATAAATCCATATATAATTGCAGAGACTATTATCAAAAAAATTTTTAGTTGAATAGAGAGGATTTTTATATTATGAGTAAACTTATGATTAACTTAAAGTTGTTGTCATTAGGAACAATCATCGCCTCCCTTTTTATCATTAATTCCTGTGGAATATTCGATAGGGTTACAGCAGAGGTACCATTAGAATTTGACATACCCATTGAATTTGATATCGACTCTGTATTGAAGCTCGCCCATCTGGATACACTACCCGATGAACTCCCCCCAGGAATTGTGATAGAGGATTTAGTAGTACCCCTTCCTGCAAGGCTTTCCACCTCTATATCTGATAGAGAGGAGATCAAGCAATACGCCCAGAAGATATACAATGTAAGAATAGAATCGCTGGCTTTTATAATTGAGGAGAATGGATTTACTCAGGAAGTGAGACCCTCAGTACTCGGGATTGCCAAAAAATTCGATGGGACTGCCGTTACAGCAGTGGAGCAGGAGACTATCCTCGTCTCCACCCTCCCGGGACTCACCCCCGACATAGAAACTCCTACCACTATGGTCTGTGGCTCATCTATAGAGACACCGGAGACTACAACCACCTTTGTTATAAACGAAGATGGAGAATACAACTGTGAACCTGTATTTGATTCTGAGGCAGCGGTAGAGTGCAATATGGTACCAGGAGGTAAGGATGCACCATCAGAGCACCTCAAAAAATTGGAGTTTACACCAAAGATTATGTACTGCGACCCAAAGACGAAGACACTGAAAGAGGGGTTGCTTCTCTATATAAATTCAGACAAACATCGCGAAAGACCAAAAGGGAATATCAAATTAAAGATTCATATGAAGATAGTTTTGCGGGTAGCACCGCTTGGATAACAATTTAATAACAGGAGGATGAGGGACAATGGCAGGTAATATCAAACACCTGAATGATTCAAATTTTGATTCTGAGACTCAAAATGGGATCACAATAGTGGATTTCTGGGCAGAATGGTGTATGCCCTGTAAGGCCCTTGCGCCCATATTCGAGCAGGTCTCAAATAAATATGCCGGGAAGGTCACATTCGCGAAGTTGAATATAGATGAGAACCCCAATACAGCCTCTAAGTTCAGGATAATGTCTATCCCCACCCTGCTCGTATTCAAGGATGGTAAGGTAATAGACCAGATTACGGGACTTGTACCAGCAAAGAAGATCGAGGCAGTATTAGAAAAGGCACTGAAATAAAATCAAAAACACAACAATCTCAAGAGTACCGAGTTCTGAGATATTTAAAAGATCAATCTCAATACAAATATCATATATATTTTATTCCAGCGTTAATATACTGCAACCACCAGAATCGGAATTTGATGAGTTTATATTCACATTACTTCCAGCATCTGTTGTCTGTCCTGTATCTCCTCTGGGTATATCCTGAACATCCCCTGTTGAACTACCTGCATCAGAAAGAGAACAATACTTGTCTATATAATCCTGAGATGGCATAAATTTATACTCCTCCGATATCTCCGATAAATTCCCATAACTATCCTCAATCTGCAACGAAAACCATAGACCATTACATACATAATCTGTAGATGTCTCATAATTAATTCCGCAATCAAAATCACAACAGGGAGGATTGACCATTACATATAGGTAATATCCAGAATTATCATATGCCTTTTCTATCATTGTCTTAATAGCCTTAGACTTCCTGTTGGGGTCACCTTTCTCTCCTTCGAATATGTTAAGATGGTAAATACATTCACGACAGACTGGTTCCACACTAAACTTCAAGAGTGCATAATACCTGTTTGAATAGTTGTTAGCAGATGGATTAATTTCAATAGGTTTGTCTATACCCAATATTTTTGGGGATTTCCCCTTTTCTACTACATATACTGGCGTTTTGGAAACATTGACTGTTACATATCTCTTCTCTGAATAGTTTTTCAAACAGAACGCCTCTTCTGGTATCCTTAATACCTCCCTTTCTCCCCATCCACCATCCTTTTTCAATCTTACTATCTCTGATGGTGTAAGGCTACCTGGAAACAAAATCTCTCTCTCTCAATAGTAATTGGAGTACTTTCATTTTCAAGAGTAATATCTATGCTCCCACTATCACAGTGAGTAAAAGGTAACTCTACAAAACTATTTAGAACAGATTTTTCTCCTATTGTCTCAGGTACAGACATTATTTTTACTATACACTGAGAATAACCATTTTCTGATAATAGGGATATAAAGACAATAGCAACAACGAATAATACGAAACAATACTTCTTCATAGTACACCTCCTTTGTAATTGATTTCTCTTACATAAATTTTCTTCCCACTTTTCATAAATCCAATTATATCAAAAAAAAAGTTGTTTCAAGAAAATGTCGATTCTATCAGCACACCCCGTCAGAGTTCCTCTGCCACCCCTCTACGAGAGGGGAATTACTTCGTGTCATTGGTCGGTGATCGGTGAGTCCTTTTTGGAAACCCCATTTACGAGAGGGGAGTTTACTTACCCATTTCCTACTTCCTACTTATCCATTTTTATTCGTGAACGGTGTCGGTGAACCGTGTCGGTCTTATAATCAATTCTTTATCAGAGGGGAATTATTACTTATCCATTTCTTATTTACCTATTTTTGCTTATTTACAATCGTTTATAGTCTCTGGTTTTGGGCAATCTGGCTTACCTGCTGGACATTTAATAAAGAATGGCATCGGAACATCTGTCCAGTACGAAATCTCTCTGTCATCATTATAAGCCCATACAGCAAACCAGTAGAGTTGTTTATAATCCAGTTTTACACAGTAATTCTCTGCATCCTTATCGCCTCTATCTCTGTGAACTTTGCAGGAGGTCAAATCTATAGGTTCTCCATTTTCATTGGTCTTAACTCCATCGACCAGGGAGACCTTACCTTCTATCGGTCTTGCGTTTGATCTCATCCCCGTGGTCCACATCCAGACTATATCACTGTTGTTGATCAACCTACCAGTCTGCTCCTGGGGCTTGGTCTTGAATATCGCAGCCACAACCCTCTTTGAACCAGGTATCCCCAGCTCTGTCTTGTTGTCAATCTTAGTACCAAAGGTAAATACATCGTTATCCACATCAAACTCTGTACACTTGGTATCCGGGTTTATAATGACCACCTGCGTGGCATTTTCAAATGTCTTGCTCGTCTCGGGTTCACTCCCGAATATCCCACAGGAAGATACAATAAGAGCCGATGCAAAAATTATCGACAATAATATCTTTCTCTTCATAGTTTATCACTCCTAAAAATTGACAAATACACCAATTTCACAAATAAAACCATCTGTATTAAAGTTCATAGGTTTATTCAATGGCTGTCCAAAGAGGTTAAACTCCTTATACATAAATTTGTATGTGGGGATAAAGAGATACGAAAGCTCACCGTAGACAGTCACCTTCGCACGGGGGTAGAATAGCAGTCCGATACCGGGCTTCAAGTATAAATCGCCTGACCAATCAGATACATTAGTTATATGAGTCGCATCAGTCTTCACATCAGATACATTCTGAATAGCAAGTCCAATATCCCCTGAAAAGTATGGCCACATATATTTCATCTTTGACATACGGGCTGCAGGGTTTATAAGGAACTGCATACCCAGCCTTACAGCGTTAAGGGCAAGCTCTGTTTTATAATCAGGCGGCAGGCTCACCATAGGCATATCCTTTAAGTGCATAGCCCCCGTATGATGGTGATAGTAAAAAGATGGACCTATAAGGGCATAATCAGATGCCTGATAGTGATATGACAGCCCGAATTGCCATCCTATAAAATCAAGGTTCTTCCAGGGATTAATTACCATCCCTGCTGAGACATTGCCTGTATGCCCTTCCCTGGGGAGCCTCAGATCAGCCCCCATAGAGTATGGCACAACGGCAATTAAAAATAATGTTATCTGAAATAACCTCTTCATAATTCACCTCTAATTCCTCTTTGGGAATGTGGGGGTATTAATTCTCAAAGACTTTTTATATACTGTGGATTCCTTATCCTTCTCCTTTATATAGACATTTACATCGCTAAAAGCCACAACGGTATATATATTTAAGTCCTCCTGGCTCTTGAGACTGAGATACATAGTAAATACCACATCACCCCTCAAAAATTTGTCCTGCTCTCTCAAGTTCTTTGCCTTCTCAGGGGGTATATCCAGTTTGAGGATCAGATCTACACCGTTCTCCCCTGGAACGAATCTGAGGTTTGTGCCCTCCTCGGGAGGTTGATATATTACATTATCCATAACAGGGAGTGTGAGTATCTTTATCTCAAAATACTGTCCCTCTGGATTATATAGTGGCAGGGTCAACGGCATCTCCCTGATGCCAAATAATCTCCTCTTTTTATAAGCCTCCTCTATCAATTGAATCTTCTTTGTAATCATCTCGGCTGATGCCCCCTCCAGCCTCTTCCTGTAAGTCTCCTCGGTCTCAAACTCAGTCTTTGGCTTTACCTCCTCCTTCAAAATCTCCTTTACTTTCTCGAGGTGCGAATTCGCCTCCTTCTTCACAATCTCAGAAAGATTTTCCAGTTTTATATACTCCACAGGTATAGTCGCGGGTTTTATCTCCTTCTTCTTGCCCTTATCATCCCCCTTAGAAGGAACAGCGGGAACTATCTTCTTTTTTGATTCTGCAGAGATAGCGACTAACGGGATAAGCAACGCTATAATCACGAAGAGTAATAACTTCCTATGCATATAGCCCTCCTCAAATAATATCAATTTCACTTACATCATCTACCTCAAAATATCAATAAGATTTTATCTTGCAAAAAGCAACTTTTTAATATAGGTAGACGCTCTTCATTGGAGGAGATACGATGAAGAGGTCATTTTCCCACAGAAAAAGGAATAAATGTAATAGATTGAAGGCATATAAGAAGGTCAGAGCGAGGAAGGCTACACTGAGGAGAAAGGCCGGGGTATAAATTACCTCTTTTTCTTCTTCTTGGGTTTTGCCTTACTCTGGATATTCTGTTGCTTTTCTACTGATAGTTTTTGGCTCAGTTTTTCGATTTCCTTGTTCAAGGATTCAATATCATTCTTTACAAGTGAAAGATCCTTAGAAAATAGAGTGATGGACTCCTCTGTCTTCTGTAACTCTCCCTTTATCTGTCCAACCTCTGACTTTAGATGCTCTATCTCATCTTTATAACCGCAGCCAGACACGAAAAACATTGCCGGAATAAGAACCAATACAAAAAGTCTCCACATAATCACTTCTGTCCTTTCTCCCCTCCCGCATTATCTGGAGCCACCTGTTTCTCCTCTTTGGGAGTGTGACTGACACCAAACTTTTCCGGGTCAATAAAGTCAAACAGGAAGATCTCACTTATATAGGCATCGTCATTCTTATCACCAAGATAAACGGATGTAATCTGGAATTTGAGTTCTCTCACCAGTGTCTGTCTCACATCCACGAAGGTGCAGTTTGGTCTATTGGGGAAGCTCATATCTACCTCCTCCTCTGATATTGAGAAGAGGAGCGAATTATCCTCCTCACCTTTGGGCGGCTCTATCTGTAATTTGACCTTTGCCCTGTGAACCCTGTTGTTCTCCTTGAAATTTGGTATCGAGTAGTAACCCGGTATCACACCTACCATACCAACATTCACAGGCTTCTTGAATTTCAGAATTACACTCTCGTCTATGCCGGTCCCCTCGGCACCCTCTGCCCACGCTGTATCGGGATTGAAATCAATGACATTTGCCGCCTTTATGCCTTCTCTCTTCAGAAGGGAGGATGCCTCAACCTTTATCTCACCAAAAGGTGCCCTGTTGTTTTTCAAAAAATCAAAGTCCTTACCATAGACCATCTTTATGGTCTTCTTCACTGGCATCGTAGAGTACTGTTCGAGGGATATCTCGAGGGTTTTGTCATCTACCTTTATATCCTTTGGCACATACTTACTGAATATAACACCATAGGCAGGCAGCCACATCTTATCTGACTTCGAGAAGATTACTATTCCACCCGACTGCTCTGCATCATCACCGGGGTACTGAAATCCAATAATGATATCCTCCCCAGCCAAATCTGTCTTCTTCTCGAAAGTAATCACATTGGGTCCAAACAGCCCTTCGAAGCAGAGAGATTGTTTCAATTCCTGAGCAGAGACCACGCCTGAGGTAATCATTGCAATAAATAGAAAATACAATAGTCTTCTCATCAACTAACCTCACATTTCTTGCTTCCTACTTAATTCATAAGAATCCAATTGTCAAGAAAAGTTATAAACCCTCTTCTTACAAATCCACTCCGATTATAAAATAGATTGCATACACGCCCTCCCCTTCCTCCTCACCATCTTCATTCTCAATCTTGTATCCAAAGAGGGGTGTGAATATGAGGTTTACAGCGGGGACCGGTTTATACAGAAGTGATGGACCAATCAAGAACTTCTTTTCGAGGAGGTTTAACCTATCTGTCTGATTATCCTCTCCCACCACCTTTGCCTCCAGACCCGTCGAGAATACACCATCTATCACTGAATAGGCAATACCAGCGGATAATCCATATTCATTGCCACTCTTACCCCCGAATTCTCTCTCAAAGATTAGATTTGCACCCCAGAATAATCTATCCGTAATTTCATCTCCTAAAAGTAGTTTGAATTCCCCTTTTTGAGGTTTGCTGGACTGCCTTATCCATTCAAGATATACCGTCGGATTACCAAAGAACCTCCCCCAATCGAAAAATGCGTATCTCAACTCTATACTCTGTGCAAGCACCTCAATGGGCGCACTGGAACCATTCTGTACAGTCTTAAAATAGAAATCAGACATCAACCTGTGACCGAGCCCAAACTCTATCTCATACATACTGGTATATTTAGGGTCTGTATTATCCTCGAGATTCCCCTCCATCAGAAGCCAGTACTCTACCTCCACCTTATTTTCTGGCAATAAGTAAACCCTCGTTGTGGGGAATCTCCTCTTTGCTGTCCAGACGGGCTGATTGTATGAACCTATCTTTTCTGAATCCTTCTGTCTCCTGCTCTCTACAACCTTTGTCTCGTACCCCTCTTTTGAACTACCCTCCTTCTCACTCGATTTAAACTCAGGATTAACCCCTCTTTCATCCGCATATGAATGGGAAATCAGGAAAAGAAGAGATAATACAGAAAATAAGATTTTCTTCATAAGAGCCTCCTTAATCTTTGCTGATTCAAAATGTTGCCATATTACAGAATTGACGCTCATATTTCCATAATCAATAAATATCTACTCGAATCAAGAACAAAAGAACTCTATTACTCGAATCTCACTCCACATAGACCCTCTTTGAACCGATTCTTCTTATATTGTTGTCTCCATCAACTGCATAGACCTCGATCAGGTGTGGACACTTTGAAAGTTTGGAGAAGTCATAGCTCCCTGAAAAACCTACCTTATCTGTACTGCATCCATTGTATCCGGGCCAGACCTTACATACATCTGGGCGAGAGGTACCATATGTAAGTGGCGCTGTAATCTTCCCGTCTATAACTGCATATACAGAGGACACACCCTTATTGTCGAGAGCCCATCCATAAATGGTAGTATCCCCACTGACCTTTGAGTCATTTGCAGGGACATCGAATGAACCGAATGGCCCAAGTTTGCTATCCAGACTCGTAAATTCAGCCTTGATGGTGTCATAGTTTCCGAGAGAGAGATATGCTCGTGCCCTCACATTACCCCTTGCGGGTATCCCAAAATTGAAGAGTGCCCGTACATTGTTGAACGGGAGTGAACGCAACTGCCAGCCCTGAAAATCCTTTACCTTATTCTCATAATAAATCCCTACTCCATAATTCACATCGCCGTTCTGCATTGCTACCCACCCATCGGGGCTCTGAAAGTTCTTATAATAAAATCCATCACCTCCGGCAGGGACATCAATCCGTACAACATTCCCCTGTGAATCGAATAACTTATATAAGTCCTGAGTCCCGTTCTTGCCATTCGAGGTGTACATTGTGGGCATCTCCTGATATGTCGCCCGATGCTCAAGGTCGGACAGATTCTCCACAGTATAGTCTATCTCTATCACATGCTGAGTAATGTATCTTATCCTCTGAGTGACACGCACATCTGATTTGCGTCCCCTCCTATTAGGGTCATTACACCCCGAGGAATCGCAATCGCTTCTATCCCAGTCGGGATTCCAGAATAGAGGTATGGTAGATACCGAAAGTACTCCACCTGAGTATGATACACTCTCTACACCGGATCCTACATTACATCTATTCCCACCCTGAACGGGGTCCCATCCAAGGAATGTAATCGAGTTTTGGCAGCTGCTGGGGGTGGTTGCACAACTGGCGTTGTAGGCACAGTTTTGCATAGCCCTGTCCGGGTCGTAGAATGCCACCTGAACCTCTCTACCCGTATCATTGGCATCGATAGTATTGGATGGATTTATCCCAGGTTTACCATCGCCAACAAGCCCAAAGAATATAACCGAGCCACCCCACTCCCGCCTCACACCAACTTTGGTATAATTCGAAACATTATAGAGATAATCATCATTGAAACCATTTACTCTTGTAGTCTCATACTTGCCACCACTGCTCTCTGATGGGATATTCGGGTCGGGATCTGTAAGTTGTACATCATCGCACTGGGAAGGGAGACAATCATTATTTGCACATCCGTTCTCACAGTTCTTGAAAAAGACATACTCATAACACCCATCTGCATTCGAATCTGCACAGATTTCGAGCGTATTAGAGTCCTTACACCTCTTCTCATCCTTCTGGCAGAGGTTGGTGCATTGATAGGTATCTACAATATCAGATACATCATAGACCCCTATATCGACAATATCCTCTACATAATGAATATCTGCCTGATAAATGTCCTCTATAGTCTCGACTGTGCCTGCATCTGCGATATCGAACGAGTAAGAATCATCGACAGTGATAATATCCTTGATGTATGTATCTTCAATATCGGTAGATACCACATCGTCTACAATAGATAGATCAGTGATATCCTCGTATTCTACGAAGTCCTCCTCTATAACTGTGTCCTCGTAAATCCGAGTATCTCTACTCAAATCTGTAATTCTCTTCAACTCATTCGAAGAATCTGAGCAGGAATAGAGCAAAAACAGAGCAACAAATACAAAACTACTTCCCAAGAATATACTCGTTATAAATCTCATCTGTATTCCTCCATTCTATCTTACCTTTTTTTACATAGACACTTACCTCAGAGAGCCACTTTTCGAGGAGTGCCTCATCAACTTGCTGTCCGTAGTTCAGTGAGAAGATAACAACATTCAATCTATCGGGCTTGAGCATCGTCAGAGCCCTGTCTATTATATCGAGCGACCTCTCTATATCAAGATTATCGAAGGTGCACAGAGAGAGTCTCTCCGATGGATTATTATACTCTTCATCGACACAATTTAGAGGGGCAAACGAGGGCATAATTACGACCCTGCCATCTTCATCATCCTTTCTCCAGTCAGCACCGAGTCTTGCGTACCACGGGTTCAGTCTCTGCTCGAATTCGAAAGGATATACCTGATTACAGTCATTAAGGGCAAGGCAGTTTTTTACAAAGTCGGGTTGTTCTTCGAGGGGGAGGGATTTCAGACAGTAAGCCGTAATCGATGTGATATACTTAAATCCAACATTGAAAGAGGCAGCCACCCAGTCGAGTTGACTGCACACCCCTGATACCGCAATGGGTGAAATGGAGATGGATTCCATAGCCTCCTTCTTGTCCCTCAAATCCTGAACGAAATCCGAGAATGTCATACCTGCACCTACCCCAGAAGCTGCACGCAGATTTACACTATGCCCCCTTTTACTAAAATCAAGTAATACATTATTCCCATACTTCTGTATCGCCTGCACGATCTCCTTTGCCTCGATGGATAGCTTTGCATCATACTTTTCGAAAATGTTTACATATTTAGTTAGATTAGCAACATAATTCTCGTAGAGGTTCTTATTGTCTACTATGCTCGAATCCTCGAGCTGCAGTATCATAGCAATATAGAGTCTATTCTGGACACTCCCTCCATCATCCCCAATCCCAACCTCAGAGAGCTCGGCATCCTGTGCATCCTCAGACACCTCTGTATCTCCATTCTCATCGAAACTATTCCCATCTATGAATACCCCAGAATCTTCAGCCGATTCGACAATATCCCTCCCAATATCTGCTATATCGACTCCGTTGTGATTATTGTCATTATTGCTTGAACAGGCGGATAGAATACAAATTATGAATGCTACAATCGTAATTTCCTTAAACGACATATTTAGTACTCCTGTCCTAAAGGATACTGAATAACCACCACCTGTGTCAATAATAAATTTACTTAAAATCGGATTAAATGATACCAATCAGAAATAACAGGCTAATGAGAATCTTCACCCCTTTGATATACAGAATATACCCTTTCAACAAACTTCTTCATCCGCTCATAGTGGGTGCCCTTCCAGTAGATAGAGTTACACACAGGACATCGAGAGAACAAATCCTGTGTGTTGTAGACATAATCCGGTACCTTATCTTTGACCTCCTCCCTTTCAACCCTTACAAGGGGTGTATTGCAATTCAGGCATAGAGAGAAAGGTGTATATCCCCTCAATTCAATCCTCAGTCCATCTAACACCTCAAACAACTGAACCTCAGGGAAGTTACTCTTGATGAAAAGATACGGAGGCATATTCTTCATTCTCAGTACTCTGGTATCCCTCGTAAGAAAGACCCTTCCCTCCTCCCTTGCCCTCTCAATCTTATCCTCGAATATCCTTGTATCTAATAATGATGTATCAATACCCAGCATCCGCAGGAAGGTTGTAAGCCTTCCGAGCATTGTATCACAGAGTAGCCTCATCTATAATTTTTCTATGGCCTATACTCCTTTATGCTCAGATTGTCGTAATAGGCATCGGTCATCCAGTTGGAAAAGGCAAACCTGTTGTGCTTACTACCATAAAGAGGCTCTTTATCTACACGCTCCATATATAATCTGCCATTGAGATACCACTCAATCTTCCCATTGTACCTGATTATCTTGAAATGGTGTTTTGCTTTTGGGTCACACTCAGTAGGCCTCTTCTCAACCCTTGTACTCTCGTGTTCATCGAGCCGGGCGATTGTAGATATCTGATTCTTCCAGCCCCCGAGAATAATTATGTATCCGCTGGCGTGTATCCTGCCATCCCCGAATATCTCGCACTTCAGATCACAAAAGTCGGTCTTCTCAGCCCAGGCATCAAACTCAATTACCACATTCTCAGGGAGTTTCAATTTCAACCACAGCGGTACATTCTTAGCCGCCCTGCTGTGGAGGGCACCATTTTTAATCTCCCAGTCAGCGTTTTCTACGGTATACCAGTTATCACCCAGCCTGTCCCTCTCAAAGTCATCAAAGAATGGGACACTCACAAGGGCGGGCGGAGAACAACTTACAAAAAGGGCCAAAAAGAGTAACAAAGGATAGTATGTCATAGCCTCAACTCCTCTGATATCTCAAAGTCCTCCTCCTTCCTCTTTACCCTCGCAGCCACAGTATAGATGTCGTGGGGGAACAGGAGAATCGAATTATTCCCTACAGCAAAATCGAGTAGCCTCCTCTTCTCCTCAAGGGTCACAAGTGGGTTTATATCATACGCCATTATATACGGGAGTTTGATATGCCTTGCAGTGGGTATGAGGTCAGCCGTAAAAATGAAATTCTCCATACCTGCGTTTATATATACCGTTTGCATACCCGTCGTATGTCCATTCACCGGGACTATTCTGATTATATCGTAAAGTGTCTCCTCTCCATTAAGAATTACCGCATCCTTATACCCCATCAGGAATTCGAAATCCTCTCTGATATACGATCCCCTATCTTTTAATGTGGGTTTCAGTGCCCATTCCAGTTGACTCCTCTGGACATAAACCCTTGCCTGCGGATATACAGGGACTACTTCGCCATCCACTCTCTTTGTCAGACCGCCTGCGTGGTCAAAGTGGAGATGGGAGACTATAACATCTGTAATATCGTTCTCGGTTATAGAGAACCTGCCCAGCAATTCAGATAGATTATTCAAGCGAATATTATAGATCTTTTTGAACTTCTCGTCATACTTGTCACCCATCCCGGTCTCGATAATTATATTCCTGTCTCCATATCTTATGAGAAATATCCTCCCCACCATATCTATTCGATTCATATCATCGGCGGGATATATCTTATTCCAGAGGGGCTTAGGGACTATCCCAAACATCGCCCCACCATCGAGTCCAAATACAGATTGCAGAATATCATATATCTCTACTTCTCCTGACCTCATAATACCTCCTCAAAACCCCTATCCCTCCTTCTCACAATAGACATCGAATATTATGTAGTTGTTGTTGTCCTCTCTGCACTCATTGTACTGCTCGTGTCCTTCCCCATCATCATCCACAACAAACTCGAGCGTCACAGGGTACTTCACATCCACCTGATACCACTTTACATCTACATCAGTATAATCACCTGGATACAGTACCTTTGTGGTCTTTCCAAGACCCACGAATCTACCCCCATCCTTCTTTTTTCCATAGTACATAGCCACATTCAAACCCTTACCAACTGGAGCCTCCCCCTCATTCCTTATCGTAACCCTCGCCCAGAGATTATTCGGACATTCAGTCCTGACGAAATTCACAGCGGTAATTAGTAAATCCGGTGCCTTAAAACCGGATGTGCCCTGTACATTCTGTCTGAAATTATTAAGTCCCGCTACCTTCCAGTTCTTGATCTCACTCCTGGGGATGGCACCATACTTGTCGTCGGCCTTCTCACAGAATCCGTCCCCCTCACCGGTGCAGATATTCGTAATATGATATGCGTGCTGATTCCATATCTTCCTCGTAGAGACCCAGTTATTGAGGGTATCGGCATAGACCCTTACCCCGTGATTGGGATTTGGGCTGCAATTCTGATAGCAGATTGTATTTGCAATAACCACAATCTCAGCCTTGTTGTCATTATTTACATCCACGATGAGTGGGTATTCGAATGTTGTATTGGTGGTATTGGGCGTCTGAAAGAGAACCTGTCCATCTTTGCCATTATACACCCTTAAATACAACTCGTCGTTGTACACAGCCTCAGCCTTTCCATCCCCCTCGAAATCGAACACAGATGCCCCGGTAACATTGGAAGACTTATCTGATGTTGGACTCTGCCATAAGATCTTGCACTGATTGTCGAAGACCACGAAGTACTCCGCACCAGCCACACCGTATTCGGGTTTACCGTCTCCATTGAAATCGGCGATAATCGGCGCTCCACCCTTATTGAGGCTCTTGTTCATAGAGCCGGGTATGGAGGTAGGGCCACAAATAGTATTTCCTTTACTATCGAGTATGTAAGTACTATTATAGGCTACGAGAACTATATCCGGTTCACCATCCAGATTCATATCTGCAACACCTGTGAGGCCATCTACAAGGTCATTTCGTTGCCACAATATCTCTCCATTGTACTTGTAAACGGTATTCCCTGCAATCACCTCCATCTTCCCATCGTTGTTTATATCTGCCACGACCGATATTGAGCCCGAATGGGTTTTTATGAGGTCATTACCCATTCCACCATTACCCCCCTGACCTTTCCATAATAATTTTCCAGTATAGTCAAAAACTACATTTCCAACCACAATCTCAGCCTTTCCATCCCCGTCGAGGTCCGCAAGTGTCGGAGAGCCCCAGCCTGCATTCACAACATCGGATGAAACCCACTCTGTAAGGTCTGGCTTCTTCTTCGGCAGACAGAGATACCCTTCACCATTTTCATTTTTGACTACATTGAATGCAAACAGGTGAGAGGGCACGAGTTTGAGTTTATCGGTTCCTCCCTCATTTACCCATACCCGGTTCTTCTCGAGGGCAATTATATCGATTATTCCATCCCCGTCTATATCACCAGCGGCGAGTCCGGATTCATATGCAAGCCTCATCTGCGGGTCATCGAATGAACATATCTCACTCCCATCCTCTCCGCTTACCACCCTGAGCACTCCACCCTTGTCATAGTCCTCCTTCTTCGAAGAGAATGATATAAAAACCACATCGGGCGTATCCTTACTATCAATCTTACCATCCCCATTATCATCTGTAAGACTTACAACCACCGGGAGGGCGATTACCTCATTGTAATCAGGGGCAACTGTTTTAGAGCCAGTCCACTCCCATAAAAGTTTTGGATTGAACTTACCCGTCGGAGGTCTGTAAATACATTCAAACATAGATGTATCTCCAAAAGTGGTATCAGGAAGAAGCTCCGTATCGTATATCTCACTGGCATCTTCGATTTTGATATCTGTTAACGAAGCATCGCTATGCCCGTTACCTCCTTTATCACTGCTACACCAGAGGAAGACAAGTCCAGAAATAACAAAAAATCCCATAATGATAAAGCTGCTTTTCATAAACTACTCCTCCATAATTTCGATAAAAATTACTTGCCCTTGAACTGGGGCGTCAATTTGGGAACCGTAGTATTCTTGGGGGACAACTTCGGAATACTCTTCTTATAATTCGAGTCATCATCTCCCGAATCATCAGAATCAGACTTTGGCGAGAATATACCCTGTCCTTTTTTTGGTGAATAAGACTTTATAGACTCTTCCCTCGGTATCTTACCATCAAAGTGATGCCCTCCTCTTCCAGTATAATCAGACCCTGGGCTATCGTAAATATATGGTGAGCCCCCAGACCTGTGCCCTGCGCCCTTATTGAACTCCTTGAATGCCCCGTAATTCCCCTCGTACCCTCTACCGTACTGATACTTCCCGAGAGGTACAGTGTATTTGGGTTTGAATCCATTATCCCCATTACTGCCCGGGAGGTTCCGTACAGACTTTCCTGCTATGTTACCAGCGGGAGCCTTCATTATCTCCTTAGCCTTCAGATATCCCATATCAGGTATCTTGCTCTTGAACTCGGGCTTATACATAACAAACTTCCTCTCAGAGGGTTTATAGATATTCACGGGCTTATCCACAAACTCGGGCTTTATAGGTTCTATCTTTCTATTGGTCACCTTCTCTATCTCTGACTTCGGCGGACTATAATTGTGATAAGACCCGTCATCCTCCCTGGGAATAAACTTATGAGCTCCCGATGTATTACTGAAAATTTCCCCTCTTTTACCTTCTGGCAACACATAGTGATGGTAATTTCCAGAAGTGATATTAGTAGCCTCGATAATCACCCATCTCTCGTAGACTACAGGGGAGAAATAGTCTATATACACAAAGGAAGGATAATACGGAAACCAGCCAATATATGTTCCATATTGTACCCAGACTACCCAGTGAGGCCTCCAGACAGTGCCGGGTACCCATACCCAACCATAGTATTCATCATAGAACCACCTCCCATAGTGAAATGGTGCCCAGCCCCACTCGAAATAACTCACCCAGATCCAGCCATACTCCTCTGACCACTCCCATCTCCCATAGGTGTACGGCTGCCAGCCCACCCATAACCCAACGGGTTTCCAGACCCATACACCATACCTGTCAAGATATATCCAGTCTCCATATGGAGCAAGAGAGTCATAAAAGATCCCGACCTCGACACTCATATCACCATACAGATTAGAGAACGACCCTGATACAAAGAGCAGCATAAAAATCAAAACTATTTTTCTTATCATCTTAAGGCCTCCTCTTACTTGACCTTAGCCACATAATATTTTAATCCACAAATTGATAAATATCAAGTGAATGTACAAAGCCTGATATAGAGATCCAGAAAGTAGGGGCGAAAAATCTTTCGCCCTCAAGGTAATATTGAAAAATATTTCGCCCTCAAGGTAATATTAAAAATCTTTCGCCCCAAAAAGGAGCAAAAATCTTCTGCCCCATATTATTTGCCACAATTATTTTTAGGGCATACACATCGGTCTTCCCCTGCAGGAATAAAATTCAAAATCAAACAAATCCAAACAATCAAGAATTTTGTTGTGCAAACCTCTTGAAAATTTTATCCTGATATGCCTCTAAATAAAATGCGTAATAAGTAAATATGGCAAGCAGGAATCCAGATATGACATCCATAAAGTAGTGTTGCTTTGTAAACAGAGTTGAGAGGGATATCAAGACTCCCAGTAAAATAGCCCACACCCCCTTTACGCCCTGTTTGTGATAGATTGCAAAGGCTGATACCATTGAGACAGCAACATGAAGTGATGGGAAGCAGTTTGTGGGTAGGTCAATATAATATATAAAGTTCAGAAGGACTTCGCTGGGGGTGTTCATCGGGATCTGAGGTCTTATTGACATTACAGGAAACATCAAAAATATGGGGTAAGCAACCATATCACACATTATTATCGCAAAGCCCACCCTTTTTACTTCCTCTATTGTATCAAGGACAAGAACAAGCAATATAGGGAATATAAATAAGGTCTCATAAATCCACGACCATTCAGGAACGAGTGGTATCATCCTGTCGATGGCAAGGGATACATCATAGAGTCTGTCAGTTTTGACCTGTGAATTTACAAACATATACCCTAAGCCGTGAAATGCATATACACTGGCAAAAATCAGGTATTTTTTGATATAATACTCTTTTGGATAATCACTTATTGACTTATAGAAGTTCATTTTGGTTCTCCGAGCTTCCTCTTCCAGCCATCCTCGATTACGGCCTCAAAGAGGTCATCAAGGGTGATTACACCTTTTAGTCTCCTATCCCTGTCCACAACAGGTATTGCAAGAAGATTGTACTTTGAAACCACATGGGCAATCCTTTCCAGACCATCGTCCACAAATACATATACAGGATTTCGGGTCATTATGTCAGAGACTACTGTATTCTTGTCTGATAGAATGAGCTTTTTTAATGAGACAGTCCCTTTCAGCCTTCCATTCTTGTCGATTACATACACATAGTAAATCGTCTCAGCCTCCCTGGCATTCTGTCTCAGATATTCGATAGACTGCTCTGCTGTAAGGTCATCAGGGATAGTAACATACTCCGTTGTCATCAGTCCCCCGGCCGTATCCTCCTCGTGTTTAATCAACTCCTTTACTATCCGGGCATCATCATTCTCCATCTTCTCAATCAAATCACTCGCCTCTTTCTCATCAATCTCCTGCAGAATATCCGCCGCCTCATCAGGGGGCATCTCCTCAAGCAGGTCCGCCGCCTTCTCCTTTCCTATTGACTCCAAAAGTGTCTTTTGAACCTCCTTATCCTCCAGTTCGGTCAGTGTCTCCGCCGCCTTATTCATATCGAGGGATTTGAATAGTGCCTCCTGCTCATACCTGTCAAGCTCCTCAATAATATCGGCTATCTCTGCCGGGTGCATCTCCATAATCTCACTGCTCCTGAAGGCAAACTGGAGGCGAGAGTTACCGTATGCAAGGGGTATGGCATTAAGGTAACGCCAGGAGACAAGCTTCTCTCTATAAAGAGATTTAATTATCCCACCAAGTGAAAGTATCCTGAGTAGTCTATTACCAATATACATCCTCAAATTTGCCGCAAGACTGATATCTATATGGGCCACCTTAAGGGAGTTGTCGACCTTCATTAGATGGAGGTCATATATCCTCACCACCTTCTTGTTCCTCGTATCAACAATCTTCTGCCCAATCAGATCCATATTAGCCCCGATTTTGCCATTCATATCATAGTCTCTGAAGGACTGTGGCTCAGTACAGCTACACCTCAATTCAAAATCCTCTCCTATAGCCATATGAGTAGAATCCACTACATACAGACTCTTCTCCTTCCTCCTCTGAACAATATAACCCACCACCTCAGGGTAGTTGTCGGGCACTCTGATTACAATATCGTAAAGATTTGCTATCTTCTCCCCATTCACATTGATTACGGGCTTCCTCAACAATTCTGAGAGAAATATAAAGATATTTTGATTCTGCTCTGTCATACAATGATAATCATTAAAAACCCAAATATCTCACCGGTCAAGCCCAAAAATTATTTTCTCTCGAGAATTATCACAGAATTTGAATACCCCCTCTCCCCATCTCCGTCAAAGTCATAAGGCACTACCTCACAGCTGTAAATCTCACCGCGCTTCACGAGTCGTCCGGGCATAGAGGCAGAGGTAGTGGCAAAATTCAACATCTGACCGTTCTTGTACCAGAAGAATTTATACTTTACCTCATCCCCTTCTATATCTACAGATGGCTTGACTATCTTACACTGGAGTTCATCCCCCTCAAACGGATATGCTGGTTCGAGCCTCACAATCGGGGCTGCGGGCCTCCTGTTTTTAACAGTTACTGATGTCTCTGCCACATCACTGCTCAACTCTCCATCGCTACTGAATACGGCACAGGTGTATTTATTCCCTCTCAAAACCTCCTCGGGAAGTAATTTTGTCGTATTCTCTTTATAGTTTTTATCATTCTTTTTCCAGAGGAAATGATAGGTCAACTTATCCCCGTCCAGATCATCACTATTCTTCACAATAATACAGGTCAGTTCCTCCCTTGTAGAGGGATTCTCAGGTATAATCTTTATCTCTGGCTTTGTTGGCTTTGAATTGGCTATCTCTATCTCTGAAGACCTGTGGTTTACAACATACTCCCCATCAGTTGAGACCATCTCACAGGATATCTTATCGCCCTTCTTCAAGAAACCCTTATCGAGCCTGTTTTCAACCCCGCTCAGAAACAACACCGAGTTCTTATACCAGTTAAACTTATTTATGAGCACATCGCCATCTACATCCACAGGTTGCTTCATCACCTTACAGGTAATATCCGAAGAGACACATGGATTCTTTGGCTCGATATCTACTACAGGTGGAATTGGTGCTGAATTCTTGATGTAAGTAGATACTTCTGCTGACTCACCCGCCTCTTCTCCATCAAAGGGAGTCACTCTAACCACAACTGTCTGATTCTTATTGAAGAACTCTGGTTTCAGTTCAAAACTATTACGCACTTGAGATACCTCTTTGCCATCCACAAACCAGTTTATCCTGTAATCCACCTTATCTCCGTCTATATCCTGAGAGGGTTTTGTCACTCTTACCTTGAGACTATTATTCTTATCCCCATAAGGCATCTCGAATGCTATCTCAGGTCGGGTCGGGGGCGTATTCTTCACCTCAAATGACATATTTATCGCATCAGATTTGTCGGCCCCGTCTGTTGAATACATCCTGACTGTCCATTTCTCGTGCTTCTTGATGACATATCCTCTGGTGTTTATTCTGTCATTCAACGATTCAATCCTCTTGCCATTGTTATACCATTCTGTCCTGTATGAGATATTATCCCCATCGGGGTCCTTAGATTCCCTGTCGATTACGATATTAGCCTCGTCTGAGGAGGTCAAAACGGTCTTCTGGAGATGAGCTATAACAGGTGATGGTCTTGCATTCAGGATCTTTGTCTCCGAGCTCGCCTTTGCCCCATCTACTACTCCATCATTGGGAATTACCTCCACCCTGATTGTATCCCCCTTTTTGAAGTGCTTAGAGGTCATAAAGCCTTCTCTGACTTCTTTTAAAACCTCATTATTCCTGTACCACACAAATCTGTAAATTACAGGATCCCTATCGTAGTCCAAAGAGGGCTTCTTTATAACAGCCTTTAGTTCATTCTCTACTGTCGGATTCTGGGGGAGGATGATCACCTCTGGAGCCTGAGGTGGTGAATTGAATATCTTAACTGTCTTGTACACCTCCTGAGAATACAGCTCCCCATCGAATGCCTTTACACCAATTTTCACCTCCTGATTCTTCTTGAAGAAGTTGCCCATAAACTTATTACTGTTGAAATCGTATGGTATAAATATTCCATCCAGCCAGAGATTGTAGACATAACTCGGCGTATCCTTATCGATATCGATTGAGGGCTTTGTTATCTTTACCTCTATCTCCGAGGTAACTGTTGGGTTTGAGGGAATTATCTCGAAATCGCAGGCGGTGGGGGCAGTATTCTTCACAGTAAATTCGAGGCTCGTGGACTTCCCCGTCTCCTCCCCATCAAAGGGAGTTACAATTATTGAGAATCTATCATTCTTAAATACATCAGCAGGGTTAATAAAATTCTGACTCTCAGGGTATTCAAGCCTTCGATTATTCCTGAAGTACGAATACCTGTAGACCACCCTATCATTATCATAATCGGTAGATTCCTTGAGTATCCTTATCTCAACCTTTGTATTCGTAAAGACCTCTTTTGGTACAAATTCAACCTGCGGGGCATCCGGGATGACATTCTTTATCTCGATCTCCTCAGACTTAACAATTCTGGAACCCGGACCTCTTCCGTACTCCCTGAAATTCTCCTCGTCCTGCACCTCAAAGTATATCCTGTCGTGCTTCTTGAAATACATTGGTTCCACCACCTTCTTACCATCCAGTTCCTCTATATGTTTCCCGTTCTTGTACCAGTATATCTTCGTATTCTGCTCTGCCCTTCCATCCAGGTGAAAATACTTATACTTAGCCTTTACACTCTCATTTGCATAGACCTTTGTGGACTCAAACCCCACATCATAAATCCTCGCCGCATTAGGATAATATCTCCCTGACTTCTGAGAGTCCCTACCTGCCATCTGCCACACCAATCTGGATTTCTTCTCACACTTATTGACGGTCAACAGGGAGTGTAACTCAGACTTAGGTGTCAAAAAGAGCATCTCAATCCTGCCATCACTGTCTATATCAGCAATAATCGGGGAGGATTTGATATCACCTCCAATTACATACGGGAAGTCCTCTACCAGCTTCCCCTTGTTATTCACCACATAAACCCTTCCATCAACGGCCGCAAACACTATCTCCGGTAATCCATCACAGTTCACATCCCCAACCACAGGGGAAGAAAAGATCCTGCTCTGAGTATCAAAGGGGAAACCGCTCTTGGGCTTGCCATTGTAATCAATCACATAGAGTTTACCGTCTGTAGAGGTGACAATTATATCCAGATATCCATCCATATCTATATCAGCTATGGCGGGGGAACTATGTATCCTGTACCCTGTCTCGACCGGGAAACCCGGAAGTAACTTACCCTTTTCGTTAATGGCATATATACTGTAATCCTGAGAGGCGACAATCAATTCATTCTTCCCATCGTCATTTATATCTGCAAAGACAGGCATACCTGAGATCTGATAGTGAGTCTTGAAAGGGAAATTGGGCAGAACCCTCCCTTTTGAATTTACCACATAGATAGACCCATCTTCACATCCAAAGGCAATGGATAGTTCATTATTTGGTCCAAAATATGCAAAACTCCCGCTTGTAGTAACAGGCGATTCGGTCTTTACAGGAAATCCCTTGAGCGGCATCCCATCGGACTTTATACAATAAAACCTCTTATCCTGAGTACCGAAGCATATCTCGGGTTTTGAGTCCTGATCTATATCAAATGCAGAGGGAGTTGCAATATATCCGTTTGCAAACTTTTTTGGAAAGTTTGGTAGCAGTTTCCCATCTCCGTTCATAATAAATAAATTCCCGTCCATAGAACCAAAGACTACTTCAAATTTATTGTCGTTGTTTATATCCACAAGGGCTGGAGAGAAGGGAATCTCCACATTCTCCTTTATCTCATAGGGTGCCCAGGGGCATATACTCCCATCTGATTTCCAGCACTCCAGCCTTCCTGAGGCGTTGAAAAGTATCTCCATCTCTTCATCTGAGTCTATATTCCCTATGACAGGCATCTGGGATACAGGCACCCCTATAATCTTAGCAGGGAAACCCTGTGATTCCCTTATTGCGTGAAGGTCTAAGGATATCAGAAGTAAGATAAAAACTATAAAATATTTTCTCATAAGGCTAAACACCTCCCTGACGAGAGGAGACCAAACTACACCAAAATCCCACCTTTTTCAATCAGATTAATTTCTGGTTCGTCTCCATTTTAGTTGCAAATTACAAACCTATCTTCGGTTATTAGAGAATAGTATTTCCCTCTGATTTTCACATAAATCTCAATGTATTCGTATTGTTTTTTATATTAACTCAAAAAATACAAGATTATTTAATACTGACAGTAGGTGTTAATATTTGGATGGACATTGTGATATCTCCTTATTAATTGGTCTTGCAATGTCCATTATATTTTATCTATTTTTGCAACTTTTTTTGGAGAAGAACCATGGATCTTTATTTCTATCTATCGATAACTCATAAAGGGCATACTTTATTCTCTTAACAGTGTCCTATTCCTCTCCGATTCATCGTGTAGATTATTCACATCATCAAAGTTCCAGTCACTCCCACCATTCAAAAAGGAAGCCTTTATTTCAGATATTTATTTTTGGCAGTTTTTATAATGGCCAGAACTCTACATCAAATATCCATTTTCGTCGATGCATCTCTTCAAATTTACCTCCGATGTTAATTCCGAACCCAGCTATATTTGCCGCCAAATCAGCATTAATTCCCATATCGTCTAAATATGTAAATTCAGCTTGATACTTTAATAAATTTCTTTCAAGTCGCTCTTTCTGCATCATAACCCAAGTGGGTTCTCCATTCATCCAGCCGCTCTGGCTACCAGTTATAGGTCGATTTGGTTTTGGATATTCAGCGAATACTTTTGCAGATTCGCTTTTTCTCTGGCTAAAACCGGCACCCACATTACCTGATATAGTTCCAGTCTGGGTCGGAATTCCAGAAACACCAATATTAAATGTAATATCCTTACCATCCTCCTCAGCATACACCACAATGCAACGGCGCGCTCCTAAATTGGCGCAAAGATTATGAAATGCTGCCAGCTTCGCCTCATACATATACTGATGAAATCGAGCAAGAGGAACATAGAGGTCTGGTTCTGTTTCAGAACACGCATAAGCAACTCCGTCAACGGGGTGATTAACTGGGAATCTAAATTGCTTTCGAGCATCCACCGGGTCAAGTACAGGAAAAGGGAAAGCATCTTTATTTATAATAAACTTATTGAACAACTCCTCCAACCAATATGGAACAGCCCACCACCACACAATTATGTCACGAACTTTTTCCCAATTTAGATGTTATTTTAATTCCTCAAAGCGATCCTTTGACGCTACAACAACTATCCTCCGGTCTCTTGGATCTTTCTTTCTAAACTCTTCTCCTTCTGGCTTCAAGAGCATTTTAACTTCTCCATGTCACATTATTATGGATATATGGATTTGGGGAATTTGTTCAGGTTCTTCAAGCCGTCCTTCTGGACTACTATTAAATCCTCTATCCTCACTCCACCAATCCCAAAGTAGTACAGACCAGGTTCGACAGACTGGACCATACCACTCTTAAATTTGCCGGGAACATTGGAGATTCTAAATGGCTCGTGTATGTCGAGTCCCAGTCCGTGACCTGTAGAATGAAAGAATCCCTGCATCTTCCCATTTTTCATCTCAGTCTTATATCCCAGATTCTCAAATACATCCTGTACTGCCTTATGTACATCCGCAAAAAGGACCCCTTCCCTGATCATCGATAGTGCCTTATTTTGAGCAGCTAAAACGGCGTCATACATCCTCAGCAAAGCCTCCGAGGGCTTCCCAACAACGAAAGTACGGGTCATATCTCCATAATAGAGAGTATCCATTGAGCGGGGAAATATATCTACAATTATTGACTCATTGGGTCTAATGGGACCAGAACCCTCGTTGTGCGGGTCCACACCATCATTACCACAGGCTACTATGGTATGAGCCGCTATCATATTTCGTTCCATCAGGAAGACATTTATCACCTTTTTCAGGTACTCTGAAGTGATACAGGTCCCATCGAAGTATATCCTCTTCCCCCTGATGTTGGCCTCTTTAAGTATATAAGCCACCTTCCCCATAGCCTCTTCGGTCATACGCTGGGAGTGGGCAATCTTCTTTATCTCATCCTCTTTTTTGTATGCCCTCTCCTCAAAGAATGGATCGGGGACTATCTTTATATCGAATTTCTTTTCCTTCAGATAAGCATAAATCTGGGCAGGGAAATTAGCGGGTACCTCAAAACTATTCATCCTGAACTTCTTGAGGAGGTGCTCAATAATCACCTCAATTGGGGGCATACTATTCTTATCTATCTCTGAAGCGGCCTTTGTGAGGGAGATTACCTCCTCCACCTTTGCCTGCTCCTTAGCCCTCCCAAGTTCCAGATCTGTCATAACCATATACCTGACCCCATTCTTTGTAATCAGGAGGAATGGATCAGGTGCCATAAATCCAGTGGCATAATATATATTTGAATCGGTCTCGGGACAGGAATACATTACATAGCTTCTCTTCTTCATTTTCCCTCCTTAAAGATATAACCTATTATGCAAGGGTTACCTTTTTTACACTCGGGAATTTCTCCTTTAGTGCCTCCTCTACACCATATTGTAATGTCATTAGAGCACCAGCACAATGGGCACAGGCCCCCTGAAGTACTACCTTGACTACCCCTGTATTCTCATCGAAGTCCACAAACTCTATATTCCCGCCATCCGCAACGAGGAAGGGTCTGATCTTCTCTTCGATGTACTTTTTGATCTCTTCTTTCATAAGTTACCTCCTTGAGGGGTTTCTACTAATACATTTTTTTGATAAAATCCATTAAAAAAGGATTTAAGATACTTTACTCCTCTGCGTCCATACAGCATCTGAATCCATAATAAGGTGATTTTTTGGAAGGCGGCTCC
>Ga0078972_1006220_pt1 | contig 28766 bp, 25 predicted proteins | sample YelNatPaOPGAMG01_FD_67568 | JGI IMG/M metagenome (GOLD analysis project Ga0078972, IMG submission 67568) | Hot spring thermophilic microbial communities from Obsidian Pool, Yellowstone National Park, USA - OP-RAMG-01 (SPADES assembly) (version 2) | ecosystem: Environmental > Aquatic > Thermal... | reverse complement strand
CCAATGTCCGATCCGTCGTCGGGACCGCCGCCCGGCACGGCCTCGATGCCTACACCGCCATCAAAAACGCCGTCACCACAGCATCACTGCCGATCACGCCCCTACCGGGTTGAGCAGATACGCAGCACAAGATATTCTTACTTAGTGCCCTGGGCGCAATGGCGTTCGGCATGGTTGCCACTCCCATCGCCCATGCGCAGCCGGCGGTAACAGGCGCGGCGAGTGCGGTGGCGGGCGAGTTTGTCAACCAATCCTTCCCGGAAAACCGGCCGTCGGCAAACGTCGCCGGCTTCTATCCGCAGATCTGGTTGACATACGCGGCCAATCCTGGCCGCAATCCGGTTTTCCCGCTGCCCGAGAACGCGCCGCAGACGCTCCGCGATGGCGTGCGCTGGTCGTTTGCCGGGGCCGGTGCGCTGCCCCTCGATGGACCGCCGCTGGCGGGGGATTTCAAGACCACCGCCTACACCATCGGTATGCCCGTGGGGGTGAGCGTCGTCGCCGGCATCGTCTATGTCGGTGATGACAACGGTTACACCTACGCGCTGAATGCTGTGACCGGCAAGCTGGTCTGGTCGCATTATGGCTGGAACATGACGATGAGCAACCCGCTCGTCTCCGGAGACAAGGTTTTCGTCTCGACCGGCAATGCGTATTTCAACTACGCCAATACGATGAAATATCTGAACCGCGAGCGCCCGACGCGCGGACCCGGACTGAATACGATCTACGCCCTCGACCGCCAGACCGGAAACGAGATCTGGGCATTTCATCCGCCGGGCGAAGCCATGCCGACGCCACTCCTGGATGACGGCTTTCTCTATGCCGGCACCGGCGACGGCCATGTCTACAAGCTCGTGGCCGATAGCGGCGCGCTCATCTGGAAGTCCGACATCGTCTCCTTCGTAAGCATGTCGTCCCCGGTCAAGGGCGGAGGCGATCTGTTCGTCGGCGGCACGGACCCCAATTTCTTCTATGCCATTGACGAGAAATCCGGGCAGATTGCGTGGAAAGTCACCCTCCCGGGCATGGTCGCGACCGGTATTGGCGATTGCACGCCGGCTTATGCTGACGGGATCGTGGTGCAGGAGGTGACAGTCACGAGCGGCGACAAGGATCATCCCGTCGCCAATGTCCTGCTCGCCCTCGACGCCAAGAGCGGACAGATCTTGTGGCAGAAGCGGTTTCCCGATGGCGCGGTGCCCCCGGCAATGAAGACCGCAACCCCGATCATCGTCGATGGCGTGGTCTATGAGGGAAGCCCGGTGTCGGGAGACTACTACGCCATCGACCTCAAGACGGGCCAAGAGAGGTGGAAGCTGCATCTGGGAAGCCAGATCCGGGCCGGTGCCGCTGTGCTCAACGGCATCGCCTACCTTCCCTACCGCGCCGGAGACATCGCCGCGATCCGCCTGAGCGATGGGAGCCGCCTCGGCGTGACCCATATCGGCGGCGCCTTCGGGCCATCCTCCCCGGTCATCGTCGGGGGAACCCTCTATGTCTCGAACATCTATGGCTGGGTGAATGCAATCCCGCTCACCGATCTCGCGGGCAGCCAACGGGCGATGGCCAAGTAGATCGCAAGCCGGCGTGGTCAGCAAGGCAAAAATTGTTTGAGAATCGCACTAAAATCGGCGGGTCGTTAAAATCACCCGCGCAAGACAACTCATTGATGGGTGGATGTTTTCCTTGAAAAGGAGGAAAGTCCGGCGGGATCAGCCCGGCGCGTCCACCCAATCGAGCGCGCGGCGCACCGCTTTGGCCCAGCCATGACAATGCCGCGTGCGATCCGCCTCGGCCATCTCCGGAGAAAAAATGCGTTCGAGCCGCCAATGCGCGGCGAGTTCCGCGGGCTCGCGCCATACCCCCATCGCCAGCCCCGCGGCATAGGCCGCGCCGAGCGCGGTGGTCTCCGTCACAGCCGGGCGCAGCACCGGGGCATTGAGGATATCGGCCTGAAACTGCAGCAGAAAATCGTTCACCGCCATGCCGCCATCAGCTTTCAGGTGGGCGAGCGGGAGGCCGCTATCGGCGGCCATCGCCGCCACCACGTCGCGCACCTGATAGGCCGCTGCCTCAAGCGCCGCACGCGCGATATGGCCGCGCCCGGCAAAGCGCGTGAGGCCGGCAACCACCCCGCGCGCCGCCTCGTTCCAATAGGGCGCGTAAAGCCCTGAAAAAGCCGGGACGATATAGACATCACCGTTATCGGGGACGGTGCGCGCCAGGGCCTCGATCTCGCCGGCGCTGCTGATCAGGCCGAGATTGTCGCGCAGCCATTGCACCAGCGCCCCGGTCACCGCGATCGCGCCCTCGAGCGCGTAGCAGGGGGCGGCCTCGCCGAAGCGATAGGCCAGCGTGGTGAGCAGCCCGGACTGCGAGACCACCGGCGTGGCGCCGGTGTTCATCAGCAAAAAACTGCCGGTGCCATAGGTGTTCTTGGCCTCGCCGGGGGCGACACAGGCCTGCCCGACGAGGGCTGCCTGCTGATCGCCGATCAGCCCAGCGAGCGGGACGCCCTTGAGTGGGGCCCGGGCAATCGTGCCGAGCCGTGCCGAGGACGAGACGATGCGCGGCAGGCAGGCCGGCGGGATCGCGAAAATTTCCAGCAGCCCTTCATCCCAGGCGCAGGTGGCGAGGTCCATCAATTGCGTGCGGCTGGCGTTCGTCACATCCGTGATGTGCAGCCCGCCCGCCGGCCCGCCGGTGAGGTGCCAGGCGAGCCAGGAATCGAGGGTGCCGAACAGCACCTCACCCGCCTTCGCCCGCCGCCGCGCGCCCGCGACATGATGCAACAGCCAATGGAGCTTGAGGGCGGAAAAATAGCTTGCGAGCGGCAGCCCGGTGCGCGCCCGGATGCGCGCGCCTTGTTCTCCGGCGGCGAAATGCGGGATCATCGGCGCCGTGCGGGTATCCTGCCAGACCAGCGCGTGAGCGAGCGGGCGGCCGCTGCGGCGATCCCAGAGCACGGTGGTCTCGCGCTGATTGGTGATGCCGATGGCGGCGAGATCGCCCGCCCCGAGCCCGGCCTTGGCCAGCGCCTCATGGGCGACGGCAAGCGTGTTGGCGAGAATTTCCTCGGCGTCGTGCTCTACGAGGCCAGGACCGGGGCAGATCTGGTGATGCTCCCGTTGCGCCATCGCCACCACCGCGCCGCTAGCATCGAAAATCAGGAAGCGGCTGCTGGTGGTGCCCTGATCGATCGCGCCGAGATAGGGTTTCATCCCAATCCTCTAGCTAAAAGCGGCGATCGCCACGGTGACGAGGCCAAGTCCGAGATTGACCGCGATCAGCCGGCGGATGCGCGCGACCGCCTGCGCCTCCCCGTCGCGCCGCAAGGCTGCCCAGGGGCCGAAGAAAATCACCAGGAACAGCGCCGCCATGATCAGTCCGAGCGTCTGCATCGCGTTGATCGCCCAGGGCAGGGCGGCGAACCCGCCCGGGCTGAGAAAAATCATGGCATAGCCGGTGGCGAGCTGGATCGGCATGACGTGCCAGACCAGGCGGAAAAACCGGCGAAATACCTCCTTGTGCAGGCTGAGCCGCTGCAACGGGTCGAGCATGAACAGGCTCGGCCGCAGCACGAGAAGCGCGAAGGCCATGCCGCCCACCCAGAGCACGGCGGCGAGCAGATGAAGCGCCAGCAGGATGGCCCCGATCATGTCACAACTCCGATGATTTCATCCGCCAGGGCACGGAGTTCCAGTGCGGCGCGCGAACGCGGTGCGGCCTCGGTGACGCCGAGGCCGCGGGCGAAGGCGCTGGCGAAAGCCGAACGGCTGCCGAGCGATTGCGTGAGCAGGCCGAGACCGCGTTCGGCGATTTCCTCGGCCATCGCCTGGCGCAGGCGCGAGGCGGCGGGGGCGCGGTTGAACACCAGCCGCGCCGCGCGGCCCTCGGCGGCGGCAAGTGCCAGCGTGCCCTCGGCGGCCCAGAGATCGGGCGGGCTCGGCTGGATCGGCACCAGCACCAGATCGGCGGCGCGCATCGCGACGCGCGCATCGGTCGCGATCTGCGGCGGGCTGTCGATGATGATGAGATCAACGCTACGCCCCAGTCGGGCAAGCTCGCCGCCGAGCCGCCAGCCGGAGACATCGGCGAGATCCAGGGCGCAAGCGGCTTTGGCGCCGCCGCGCAGGGCGAACCAGCGAGCGAGGCTTTTCTGCGGGTCGATATCGAGCAAGGCAACCCGGCGCGTGGCGGCGAAGACGGCGCCGAGATGGGCGGCCAGCGTCGTTTTGCCGGCGCCGCCCTTCTGCTGGGCAATCGTCAGAACCACCGCCATCGCGCCTCGCTTTCCCGCCCAGCCTCTTCGTCCCCAGCAAAGCCGAAGCGCTCCGGCGGTGCAAGCGCGCGGGGCGCCCCGGCTAAAGCGCGCCCGGCTAAAGCGCGCCCGGCTAAAGCGCGAACAGCTCGCGCGCGCGCCCACCCGGGCGATAGAGCCGGAGATAGGTGGGCACGATCAGCTCCACCGGGGTTGCCGCAATGGCGAGCGCGGCAAGCCCCGGCGCGCCTGGCGCCACGACATTGTCGCGCGCCAGCAACAGCAATTGGTCGCGGGTCAGCGGCTTGCCCGGAAGATGCTCGGCGAGCATCGCGCCGAGACGGAGAGCCGCCATCGGCACGTTGATCATCTTCCGCTTGCGCCCGGTCTCGCGCAGGATATAGGCGACGAGTTCGCGAAACCGCCAGACCCGCGGTCCGCCCAATTCGAACACCCCGCCCACCGCCTCGGCGCGGCTCAGCACCGCGAGCACCGCATCGGCGACATCGCCGACATAGACCGGCTGAAACCGGGTCTCCCCGGCGATCACCGGCATGACGGGCAGGAACTGCGCGATCCGGCCAAGGCGGTTGAAAAACTGATCCTCCGGACCGAAAACCACCGAGGGACGGAGGATGGTCGCGGTCGGGAAAGCGGCGCGCACTTGCGCCTCGCCCTCGCACTTGCTCGCGGCATAGCGGCTCGGACTCGCCGGATCGGCGCCGATCGCCGAGACATGGGCGAGCCGCGCCACCCCCGCCTTTGCCGCCAGCCGCGCGACGCGGCCCGCGCCCTCGGCCTGGACGCGGGTAAAATCGCCCCGCCGGCGCTCGGCCAGGATGCCCACCAGATTGACCACCTCCTCGGCACCGGCAACGGCGCGGGCCACCAGCGCCTCCTCGGTGATCGGAGCATAGAGCGGCACGATCTGGCCAACCGCGCCCATCGGCTTGAGGAACAGCGCCGCCTCGGGATCACGCACCGCGACCCGCACGACGGCGCCGGATTGCGCGAGGCGCCTGACCACGTAGCGCCCGATGAAGCCCGAGCCGCCAAACACCGTCGCCACTCTGCGTGTCGCCATCCGAAGCCCTCCTGCCTGCCGGGAACCGTCCGCGCGTCGGAAAATCGCCCCTCAATAGGCGCGCCGCGCGCGGTCCTTCAAGTCCGACGGCCGAGCGGCGGTCAGAGCAGCCCCTCGCGGCGCAGGCTGAGCCATCTTCCATTGCCGATGATGACGTGGTCGTGGACGGTGATGCCGAGGATCCGCGCGGCCTCGCGCACCTCGTTGGTCATCTCGATATCCTCGGGCGAGGGCGAGGGGTCGCCGCTCGGATGGTTGTGCACCAGGATCAGCGCCGAGGCATGCACCTCAAGCGCGCGTTTCACCACCTCGCGGGGATAAACCGGCGTGTGGTTGACGGTGCCGCGCGCGAGTACCTCGTCGGCCAACAGATGATTGCGGTTGTCGAGAAACAACACGCGGAACTGCTCCACCCGCTCGCGCGCCAGCTCGGCATTGAGATAATCCATCAGCCGGTCCCAGTTATTCAGTACCGGCCGCGCGATGATCTCGGCGCGGGCCAGCCTGAGCGCCGCCGCCTGCACCAATTTGATCGCCGCGACGCTATGGGTGCCAAGGCCGGGGGTGGCGAAAAGCTCGCGCTGCGAGGCCGTAAGCACGGCGGCGAAACTGCCGAAATGGTTGATCACCGCCTTGGCGAGCGGCTTGGTATCGCCGCGCGGCTGGGCGAAGAACAGGAGCATTTCCAGCAGCTCGTAATCGGCAAGCGCCTCGGCGCCGCGGCCCACGAGTTTTTCGCGCAGGCGGGCGCGATGGCCGTGCGGCCCGATGCTCGGAAACGGCAGCGCGGCGGGATCCTCGGGTTTGGAGCCTGGCGCGGCGGGGGTGTCTTCCGGGGCCTCATGGGCGGGATCGAGCGGGCGGGCGAGAAACTCCGCGACGTGATCGACCGCCTCGGCGAACCCGGCGATCGGGCGGCGCGGCGCGGCGCGCTGCCAGCCCCGCGTGTCGCCATCCCGCGTGTCGCCATCGCGCGCGAGGGCACGCGGAAGTGCCGGCCGCGCCGCGCCGCGCCCGCCACGTATGTCCCGCCACAATCCGGACAACCAGAACGGCAACGCCTCCTCCAACCGCCCATACAATGGCATGGGTAGTTGGCAGAATTCAACTCATGCGTGAGATCGGTGGTGGTTCAGTTTGAAAGTCGGCGCTGCCCGGCAAGGCCCGCGCGCCGCGCCCTGACTTGCCTTATCGGGGTTTTGCCGGAGCGGGTGGCGAAATTTGATTTTCGCGTTCTGACGTGGGGATAAGGCGTGGGGATAAGATTAAAAGCTTGGCTGGGGGACCTGGATTCGAACCAAGGCTGCCCGGGTCAGAGCCGGGAGTTCTACCGCTAAACTATCCCCCAACGCATCCGCGAACCTTCTACCGCGCGGCGATGCGAGCGACAAGAGTGGTGCGGCCAGCCGGGTTCGGCCCGCTAGCGGGGCTCGGCGCGCGCCATCGGGGTGAGGCGGGAGAGGCTCGCGAGGGCGGCAAGCCCGGCCGCGAGGGTGGCGAGTGCCAGCGCCAGTTGCGGCCCGCGCGCCGGCGAGATCGCAAAGGTCAGGGCGACCAGCGCCGCACCCATGGTCTGGCCGAGCAGCCGTGCGGTCGCCAGCATCCCGCTCGCCCCCCCGCTCCGCTCGCGCGGCGCCGCGGTCAGCATGGCGCGGTTGTTCGGCGAGTTGAAAAAGCCGAACCCCGCCCCGCACAGCATCATGCGCCAAACGACATCGGCTGGGCCCGGCTCGGGCGGCAGGAACGTGAGCAGGGCGAGCCCGGCGGCCATCATCGCCAGTCCGATGCCGCCCAGTGTTCCCGCGGCATAGCGGTCGGCGAGGCGGCCGGCGAAGGGCGCGACGACGGCGACGGCGACCGGCCAGGGGGTCATCAGCAACCCCGTTCGCACCTCGCCCCAGCGCAGCGTGTTCTCGAACAGAAAGGGCAGCGAGACGAAGGCCAGGCTCTGTCCGGCGAAGGCGGCGATCGAGGTCGCCACCGAGAGCGCGAACAGCGGAATGCGCAGCAGATCGACGGGCAGCATCGGCGCGGTCTGGGCCAGTTGCCGGACCACCAACCAGGCGCCGAAGCCGAGCGCGCCCGCCAGTTCGGCGCCAACCACCAGATCCGCCGCGCCATGCCCCAGCCCGTCGATGCCGATGATGAGGAGACCGAAGGTCAGCGCGTTCAGCGTGGCGCTGGAAAAATCGAATTTCTGCTCCGAATGCGGGGTTTTTGGCAGCGCCCTGGCGGCAACCGCGAGCGCCACCAGGCCGAGCGGCACATTGACGGCGAACAGCCATTGCCAGGGAGCGATGGAGAGAATGCCGGCGGCAACCGTCGGGCCGATCGCCGCCGAGGTCGAGGCCACCATGGCATTGAGCCCGAGACCGCGGCCGATCAGCCGGCGCGGATAGATGAAGCGCACCAGCGCGCCGTTGACGCTCATGATCCCGGCGGCGCCGAAACCCTGCAGCACGCGGGCAAGCGTCAGCATCGGCAGCGTGTGCGAGAGCGCGCAGGCGAGCGAGGCCAGGGTAAAAACCCCGAGCCCGGCCCAATAGACCCGCCGATAGCCGCGCCGCTCGCCGAGCGCGGCGAGCGGCAGCAGCGTGACGGTGACGGCGAGCTGATAGGCGTTCACCACCCAGACCGCGCTGGCGGGGTCGGCATTGACGTCGCGGGCGATGGTGGGCAGCGCGACATTGGCGATGGCGCCGTCCATCACCGCCAGCGTCAGGCCAAGCCAGATGGTGAGGGCTCCCCAGGTGCGTTGCGGCGGCGGCAACCCGTCGGCACTCTCCATCGCGGCTCTATTCCCTCCGATCGAACTGCGAGCCTTAGCGGCGGGGCGGGGAATTGGCCAGGGGGAGCGACATTTCGGGTCTTTACGGGCCGCGCCGGAGGCGGCAGGCTCGACCCCATGGAAACCGTGCTCGATCAGGCGGCGGCGCTCGCCGCCGGCAAGCTCACCGCCCGCGCGCTCGTCGAGCAATCGCTGGCGCGCATCCAAGACCCCGCCGGAGAGGGCGCGCGCGCCTTCCTCAAGGTTCATGCCGAAGCGGCGCGGGCCAGCGCCGAGGCAGAAGACCAGCTCCGCGCCGCCGGGCGCGCGCCTTCCCCTTATGCCGGCATTCCGATCAGCCTCAAGGATCTGTTCGATATCGCCGGCGAGCCGACGCCGGCGGGCTCGCTGGCCCTGGCCGACGCGCCCCCCGCGCGGGCCCATGCGCCGATCGCGGCCCGCCTAATCGCCGCCGGGTTCATCCCCATCGGGCGCACCAACATGACCGAGTTCGCCTATTCCGGGCTCGGCCTCAACCCGCATTTTGGCACCCCGAAAAGCCCCTTCGAGCGCGAAATTGGTCGGGTGCCGGGAGGAAGTTCCGCGGGCGCTGCGGTCTCGGTCGCCGATGGCATGGTGGCGGGTGCGATCGGCACCGACACCGGCGGTTCGTGCCGCATTCCAGCGGCGTTCTGCGGCGTCACCGGCTTCAAGCCGACGGCGCGGCGGGTGCCGCGAGAGGGCGTTCTGCCGCTTTCGGTGACGCTCGATTCGGTCGGCCCGCTCGCCGCGAGCGTTGCCTGCTGCGCCCTTCTCGATGCGGTGATGGCCGGGGAAACGCCACATCCGCCCCTGCCCGCCCCGCTCACCGGGCTCAGGCTCGCGGTGCCGCTCGGCCATGCGCTGGCGGGGCTCGACGGCCCGATCGCCGAGGCTTTCGAGCGGGCGTGCCGCCTGCTCTCGGCCGCCGGGGCGCGGATCATTGAGCAGGGTTTCCCGGCGCTCGAAGCGATCCCCGAGGCCAACCGTCAGGGCGGCTTCAGCCCACCCGAGGCCTATGCCTGGCATCGCGCGCTGCTCGCCGAAAAAGGCGCGCTTTACGATCCGCGGGTTGCCGCGCGCATCCGCCGTGGCGCCGAGATGAGTGCCGCCGACTATGTCGATCTTTGCGCCACCCGCGCCCGCCTGATCGCCGCCATGGACGCGGCCACGGCGCCGTTCGATGCCCTTATTCTCCCCACCGTGCCGATTGTGCCGCCCCGGATCGATGCCTGCGCCGAGGATGCCGACTACTGGCGTCTCAATGCCCAGACGCTGCGCAATACGTCGCTGGTCAATTTTCTCGACCGCCCGGCCCTCAGCCTGCCCTGCCATCGCCGCGGCGAGGCGCCGGCCGGGCTCATGGTGGTCGGCGAGACCATGGGGGATGCGCGGCTTTTCGCCATCGCCGCCGGCGTGGAAGCCGTGCTTGCCGGGCGCTGAACGAGGGCGCCATACGCTGCCGGTGGTTCTGGCGCTCGGCACCACCCAGACACTCGCTTGGGCGTCGAGCTATTATATTCCGGCGATCCTCGCCGAGCCGATCGGGCGGGGCACCGGCACCAGCGCGACGATGGTATTCGCCGCCGTGTCGGCGGCCTTGCTGTTCGCCGCCGGATTCGGACCACTGGTAGGTCGGATTATCGACGCGCGTGGTGGGCGGATCGTGCTGATCGCCTCCAATCTGACATTGGCCGCGGGATTGGTGGCGCTGGCGCTCGCCCAGGGGCCGGTGTCGCTGTTCGCCGCCTGGGCGGTGCTCGGGCTGGGCATGGCGCTGGGGCTTTATGACACCGCTTTTGCGACCCTCGCCGGCCTCTATGGCAATGCGGCGCGCGGGCCGATCACCGGCATTACCCTGCTCGCGGGTTTCGCCTCGACGATCGGCTGGCCGCTGAGCGCGCTGTTCGCCGAGGCGCTCGGCTGGCGCGGCGCCTGCCTGGTCTGGGCCGGGCTGCATCTGGTGATCGGGCTGCCGCTCAACGCCCTGCTGGTGCCGCAAGCCCCACCCCCGCCGCCCAAGCCGCCACCCGGCGAGCCGCGCGATCAGCGGCGTGAGATGGTGCTGCTCGCCTATATTTTCGCCTCGGCCTGGTTCGTCACCGGCGCGATGGCGACGCATCTGCCACATCTTTTGCAGATGGCCGGGGCGAGCCGGAGGGCGGCGATCGCGTCGGCGGCGCTGGTCGGGCCGGCACAGGTGCTGGCGCGCGTGGTCGAATTTCTGTTTCTGCGCTACACGCATCCTTTGGTCTCGACGCGCATCGCAACCCTGCTCCACCCCCTCGGCGTGGCCTTGCTGGCCGTCCTCGGCGCGCCGGGGGCAGCCGGGTTCGCCCTGCTCTATGGCGCTGGCAATGGCATTCTCACGATTTCGCGCGGCACGTTGCCATTGGCGATTTTCGGCCCCCTGGGCTATGGCGCGCGCACCGGCTGGCTCGGCGCCCCGGCGCGCGCGACCCAAGCCCTCGCGCCGTTGCTGTTCGGCCTCCTGCTCAACCGGCTCGGCCTTTACGCCCTCGTGGTCTCGGCCGGGCTTTGCCTCTCGGCGCTGGCGGCGCTCTTCATGCTGCACAGCAAAAGGGCGCCCCAGAGCAGTGCTGCGGCATAGCTCACCAGAACATCGCTCGGCCAATGCGCGCCGAGTGCGATACGAGCGGCGAACCCCACGACGAGCGCTATTCCCCCGGCGAGCCACCACAGCCTGCGCCGCGCCATGATCCCGCAAAGCAGCAGAAAACCGACCGTCGCGCCGAACAGCAGGGCGAAGGTCGAGGGGAAAGCCGAGCCGGGCGGGTGGCCAACGACGCGGATCAAGCTGGCGTTCGGGCGCGGCTGGAAGAGGATGAGGCGCAGCACCCGGTCGAGCACGACCATACCGGCGAAGCTCGCCACGGCGGCAAGCGCCCCGCGCCAGCCGAACAGCCACGCGCCCCCGCCGAGCGCGAGCAGCAGCAGCAGAAAGGCCACGGGAAAGCTCGCGAGACCCGAGACGAACTCGGCCCAAGCCGGCGCGGCGGGCAGCGCGTTCTGCACCAGGCGCGCGAAGGGCGGGTCGCCGGGCAGAAAAGGGCGGGTCGCCTCGGCCACGATCAGCAGTGCGAGAAGTGAAAAGCCAAGCGCAAATTGCCAGCCCGGGCGAGGCATCATTTTCCCCGGCGCGGCGAAAGAAGGAAGGACACCGGGCGGTTGGGCTGCGTCGTCACGACGCTGACCGGGAACACCGGGGCCGCGTCCGCGCGCTCCAGCACAAAATCGCGCACCAAGGTCGCGAGCACCAGGGTCGCCTCGGCCAACGCGAATTGCGCACCGACGCAGACCCGCGGGCCAGCCCCGAACGGCAGATAGGCGAAGCGCGGTATCAAGGGCGCGCCGGGAAGAAAGCGGTCTGGGTCAAAGCGCTCCGGTGCGTCCCAGAGTTGCCGGTGCCGGTGCAGCACCCAGGGCGCGATCATCACCAGCGCCCCGCGCGGGATGACGAGATCGCCGCAGCGGTCCTCGGCGATGGCTTCCCGCACGATGGTGGCGGCCGGCGGGTAGAGCCGCAACGCCTCGCTCACCACGGCGCGGGTATATTCCAGCCGGCCGAGCGCCTCGGCGATGCCGTCGGGGCCGAGATCGAGGCCACGCGCCTCCTCGGCGATGCGGGCCTGCACCGCGGGGGCGGTGGCGAGCAGCAGGCCGGCCCAGAACAGGGTGAGCGCCGTTGTCTCGTGTCCCGCGATGATCATTGTGGCGACCTCGTCGCGCAATTGCCGCATACCCGCCTTGCCATCGGGGGCCGAGGCCGCGCGCAGGAGATCGAACAGGTCCGGCGTCTCCCGCGCCGCCGGCGCGTGCTCGCGCGCGGCGATGACGCGGGTCATCAGCCCCATCCAGCGCCGCTGGAAGCGCCAACGGGCGAAATCGCGCGGGCTCGGGAGCCAGATCGGCAGCACCAGATCGAGAAAATCGGGCCGTGACAGCGCGATCCCCGCCTGGGTCAGCAGGCCCCGCATCTCGGCCGCGAAAGGCGCCATGCCGACCGAGAACATGGCGCGGCCGGCGATCTCCAGCGCGAGGGCCTGCATCTCGGCGCAGAGGTCGATCTCGGGGGCCAGGCGATCGCGCCAGGTGGCGACGGCCGTGGCGGCATGGCGCATCAGGGGTGGGAGGGCGCGGGGTGCGAGGGTGGGGGCGATCAGCCGGCGCTGCCGGCGCCACAATTCGCCCTCGCTCAGCAGCAGGCCACGCCCGACGAAGGGGCGAAGCAGGCGGATCGAGGGCGCGGTGCGGCGGTAATTCTCGGCATTGCCGATCAGCACGTGCTGGATCGCCTCCGGCGCGTTGAGCAGCAGGCGCGGCCGGCCGAGAAAGCTCTGGCGCTCGATGGCGCTGTCGTAGGCCTCCTCGGTCCAGAGCTGTAGCGGGTTGTCGCGCACCACCCGCAACACCGCGCGCCAGGAAAGCGCCGCCTTGGGGGGCGCCGGCACCGCCAGCGATAATGGCTCGGCCATCCTGTCCTCCGCGTCCATGGTCTCGCGGCGAGAATAGTAGACGATCACGGCGATCCCCGCATCCCTCGCCGCCCCATGTTTACCCACGCCCCGCGTTTACCCAATCGTCACGCTCTTCAGCGAGAATGACGCCCGTGACCCTTTTTGCCACCGGATCGAACGATTTGACCTCTCCTCCCCCCGACACTTCCGCGCGCCCGGCCCGGATGGCCACGACGAGTGACCAACCTTCGGGGTGGGAGCGGGCCTCAGGGTTGGAGCGGGTTTTTGGGCTGGAGCGGGCAGAGTTCAAACGGCTGGAGCAGGATATCCGCCGCGCCCTCGGCGCCGCGGATTTCGCCCTCTTGTACCAGCCACGCTATCAGCTCCGCCCCCATCGGCCGGTCGGCGCCGAGGCCTTGATCCGCTGGCAACACCGCAAGCGCGGGCTGGTGCCGCCGGGGCTCTTCCTGCCGGTGGCCGAGCAGAGCGGCCTGATCAACGAGATCGGTGGCTTTGTGCTGCACGCCGCCTGCGTTGCCGCCGCGGGCTGGCCATCGTCGCTGGGTGTCTCGGTCAATATCTCAGCCCGGCAATTGCTGGACGGCGTTCTGCTCGATCAGGTGGCCGCGGCCCTTGAGGCCACTGCCCTCGACCCCGAGCGGCTGGAGCTTGAGGTCACCGAGACGATACTGCTCGATCTCAGCCTCGATGTGCAATTCATGCTGGCAGCGCTGCGCGATTTGGGGGTCGGCCTCGCGCTCGACGATTTCGGCACCGGCCATACCAGCCTCGCGACCCTTAAGCGCCTGCCTTTCACGGTCATGAAAATCGACCGCTCGGTGGTGCGCACCCTGCCGCGGGACCGCGAGGACGCAGCGATCGTGCGGGCGATTGTCGGCACGGCCCAGGCGCTCGGCCTGTCGGTGGTGGCCGAGGGCATCGAGAATGCCGAACAGGAGGCGTTTCTCGCCGCCATCGGCTGCGACAGCGGCCAGGGTTTTTTGTTCAGCCCGCCGCTCTCTGGTCATGAGATCAGCCGCCTCGGCGCTGGCGTCTGAACACTTATTTGTCAGAAATTCCACAAAGGTAGCGAATAAGACGCATTCTCGCCTGACGCCGGCTGCGGCGGCAGCGTGGATGTGTTTGGTTTATGGCGGTTTTCTGGCGCGTCTCGCGGGAAGCCAGGGGGCGTTTCGGCATCGACGCTAGGTGTAGCGGTTTTACCACAGTGCGGCGAGTACATTCCCTCGGCACCTTCCCGTTGCCGGCGAGTGACGTTATCTACCGGTCTCGGCAATGCCTATGCCCTAACAGGGGCCGCCGACCCCTCCCCTGGGTGTGGGACAGAAATGAGGAGAACCTGAATATGAAGTTGCGCGTCGCACTTTTGGCGGCCACCGTGATGGCGGTGCCGCTGATCGCCAAGGCCCAGCCGATCAATGGCATCTATGTCGGCGGCGGCATCGGTCTCAACCTGTTGCAGGATGAGACGGTCAACCACTCGCCTGCGCTCGGCACCGGGAATTCCATGGCCGCGTTCAACCCCGGCTATGTCGGCGAGGTGAGTGTCGGCTACGGGCTCGGCGCGCTGAACTCGGCGTTGAGTGGCTTCCGCGTCGAGTTGGAGGGCAATTACAGCGATAATTCCCTGCAATCCCTCGGCACCGGCGCCGCCCCCGCGAGCATCAAGGGCAGCCAGGACAGTTACGGCGCCCTGGTCAATATCCTCTATGACATCGACCCCAACAAGCTCGGCCTCAGCGAGCATTTTGTCTATCCCTATGTTGGCCTTGGCGCTGGCTATGAAGCGATGAACCTTGCCGGCTTCAGTGAAAACTTTGCCACCTCGCGGACCTCCGGGGGCAGCAACACGGTTGGCGGCTTCGCCTATCAGGGGATCATCGGCCTGTCCTGGCCGATCTCCTCGGTGCCGGGCCTCGCCGTTACCACCGAATACCGCATGCTCGGCGTGATGGATCCGCAGGGCGCCTATCATGCCTCGACGACCTCCGGCGGCGCGACGGTGGCCCGGGGTAATCTCAATTTCGGCAATGAATTCAACCATGAATTCCTCCTCGGCGTGCGTTACGCGTTCGGCGCGGCGCCGCCGCCGCCGCCGCCCACCCCGGCTCCGGTTGCCGCGCCAGCGCCGGCGCCAGCGCCAGCGCGGACCTATCTCGTGTTCTTTGACTGGGACAAGGCCGATCTGACCGATCGCGCGAAGCAGATCGTCGCCGAGGCGGCGCAGGCCTCGACCCGGGTGCAGTACACGCGGATCGACGTCAACGGCTACACCGACCGCTCCGGCAGCGCGCAATACAATCAGAAGCTCTCGGTCAAGCGCGCCGAGAACGTCGCCGCCGAGCTGGTGCGCGATGGCGTGCCGAAGAACGTGATCGACATCCAGGGCTTCGGCGAGACCCACCCCCTGGTGCCGACCGCCGAGGGCGTGCGCGAGCCGCAAAACCGCCGCGTCGAGATCATCATCAAGTAGTTGATGCCGTGCCTGCCGCCGGGGCCATGCGCCCCGGCGGCTTTTCCCTTGCCCTGGGAACTGCCCCGGCGGGCAATGTTGTAAATATATCACAATCGATCAGACAAAGTTCGCGAGCGCTGTTCTCGTCTTGACGGTATTGAATAAATTGCCGCAAGAATGAGATCGCTCGGAGGCCACGCATCACCGGGCCGCGACCAAAACGGGTTGGAACGAGGGAAACCATGAAACTGCGCGTCGCACTTTTGGCGGCCACCGTGATGGCGGTGCCGCTGATCGCCAAGGCCCAGCCGATCAATGGCCTCTATGTCGGCGGCGGCATCGGTCTCAACGTGTTGCAGGATGAGACGGTCAACCACTCGGCCGCGCTTGGTACCCCGAATACCATGGCGATGTTCAACGCCGGCTATGTCGGGGAATTGAGCGTCGGCTACGGGCTCGGGGCGCTGAACTCGGCGTTGAGTGGCTTCCGCGTCGAATTGGAGGGGAATTACATCGATAACTCGATGCAATCCAACAATTCCGGGGCCAATCCGATGTTAATCAAAGGCAGCCAGGACAGTTACGGCGCCCTGGTCAATATCCTCTATGACATCGACCCCAACAAGCTCGGCCTCAACGAGCATATCGTCTATCCCTATATTGGTCTTGGCGCTGGCTATGAGGCGATGAACCTTGCCGGCTTCAGTGAGACATTCGTGACCAGTTCGCGGATTACCTCCGGGGGTAGCAACACGGTCGGCGGCTTCGCCTATCAGGGGATCATCGGCCTGTCCTGGCCGATCTCCTCGGTGCCGGGCCTCGCCGTTACCACCGAATACCGCATGCTTGGCGTGATGGGCCCGCAAGGCGCCTATAATGCGTCAACCGTGAGCGGCGGGCATGAAGTGGCCCGCGGCAATCTCGATTTCGGCAATGAATTCAACCATGAATTCCTCCTCGGCGTGCGTTACGCATTCGGCGCGGCGCCGCCGCCACCGCCGCCCGCCCCGGCTCCGGTTGCCGCGCCAGCGCCGGCGCCAGCGCCAGCGCGGACCTATCTCGTGTTCTTTGACTGGGACAAGGCCGATCTGACCGATCGCGCGAAGCAGATCGTCGCCGAGGCGGCGCAGGCCTCGACCCGGGTGCAGTACACGCGGATCGACGTCAACGGCTACACCGACCGCTCCGGCAGCGCGCAATACAATCAGAAGCTCTCGGTCAAGCGCGCCGAGAACGTCGCCGCCGAGCTGGTGCGCGATGGCGTGCCGAAGAACGTGATCGACATCCAGGGCTTCGGCGAGACCCACCCCCTGGTGCCGACCGCCGAGGGCGTGCGCGAGCCGCAAAACCGCCGCGTCGAGATCATCATCAAGTAGTCTTGCGTTTCCTGCCGGCTGATGCGGCGAGCTACAAAAGCCTCGCCGCCCTGCTGATTTTTGTCGCTACCTACGGCGTCGTGGGCTTCGGCCGGTTGCCCTGGTTTCGCCTCGACCGGACCGGAGCGGCCTTTCTCGGCGCGGTGCTGATGGTGGCGAGCGGCGCGCTCAGCCTCGCCGAGGCCTATCGGGCGATCGATCTCGATACGCTCGCCTTGCTCCTCGGCATGATGGTCGTCGTGGCCTCCTTGCGGCTCGCCGGCGGCTTTCAGTTGCTCGCCGCGTGGGCGGTGCGGCGGGCCCGCCACCCGCTGCTGCTGCTCGCGGTGGTGGTAGGCGTCTCGGGGGTGTTATCGGCCTTTCTGGTGAACGACACCATCTGCCTGGTGCTGACGCCGCTCGTGCTGGATGTGGTGAAACGCCTCGGGCGCCGCCCGGTGCCTTATCTGCTGGCAATCGCCATGGCCGCCAATATTGGCAGTGTCGCGACCATCACCGGCAATCCGCAAAATATGATCATCGGCAGCCTCTCGCGCATTCCCTATGGGGTGTTCACCGCGCGTCTGGCGCCGGTGGCGGCGATCGGGCTGCTGGCGACCCTGGTGCTGATCGCGATCATCTGGCGCGAGGAATTCCTGGTGCGCGCGCACCTCGCCGCCGCGCCGGCGCGGGCGCGGATTTCGCCCCCCCTGGTGCGCAAGACCGTGCTGGTGACACTCGGCCTGATCGCGGCGTTTTTCCTCGGCGTGCCGCCGGCCGAGGCAGCGATGGTGGCCGGCGGGGTGTTGCTCTTCACCCGCCGGCTCAAGGCCCAGCGCTTCTATGCCGAGATCAATGGCGCGCTGTTGCTGATGTTCGCCGGTCTCTTCGTGGTGGTGGCCGGGCTACAGCAGGCGGTGCTCGATGAGCGGCTGATCGCGCGCATCGCCGCCTGGCATCTCGATCAGGTCGCGGTGTTGAGCCTGCTGACGGCGGCACTCTCCAATATCGTGAGCAACGTGCCGGCGGTGCTCGTGCTCCGCCCCTTCATCGCCCATCTCGCCGATCCCACGCGAGCCTGGCTGACGGTCGCCATGGCCTCGACGCTCGCCGGCAATTTCACCATCGTGGGCTCGGTCGCCAATCTGATTGTCGTGCAGCTTGCGGCGGCGGAAGGGGTCCATGTCGGCTTCTGGACCTATTTCGCGGTCGGCGCGCCGCTCACCGTGCTGACCCTGGCGGCCGGCATTGTCCTCCTCTAGCCAGCGCGTCGCGGGCCATAAAAAAGGCCGGAGGACCGCCCGATCCCCCGGCCCGCTGCGTGGCATGCCGGCCTGTTGCGCGCATGATGAGCGTGAGGCTAATCAGCGGCAAGCGCCATGTGTCGCCCGATCATCTTCTTTCTGACATGGTCCTCGACCGCCGCGGCGATCTGTTCGGCGTGGCTGGCCATGACGTGGTCCGCCCCGGCAAAAATCCGATAATCGACGGTGACGCCTTTTTGGGTGTTGAGCTTGTCCACGAGCTTGCGCACCGAGGGTTCAGGAACAAGGTCGTCATTGTCGCCATGGATCATCAGCCCGCCGCACGGGCAGGGGGCGAGGAAGCCGAAATCGTAGTGGCTCGCGGGCGGCGCGATGCTGACCCAGCCCGAAACCTCGGGGCGGCGCATGAGAAGCTGCATGCTGACAAAGGCGCCAAAGGAATAGCCGGCGATCCACAACCCGCCGGCATGCGGGTTGACCGCCTGCAGCCAGTCGAGCGCGGCGGCGGCGTCGCTGATTTCGCCGATGCCGCCGTCATAGCGCCCCTGGCTCCGCCCGACACCGCGAAAATTGAATCGCATCACCGAGAAGCCGAGACGCTGGAACGACTGATACACCGTATAGGTGATGCGATTATTCATCGTCCCGCCATGCAGCGGGTGTGGATGCAGCACCAGGGCGACCGGCGCACCGGTTTCCTTGGAGTGGTGGTAGCGACCTTCCAACCGCCCATCAGGGCCGGCGAACATGACTTCGGGCATGACTTTGCTTTCCGTTCTTTGCTCACATACGGCCATTCCTGGCCGTCTCACGACTGGTTTCTGACGTTTTCGCCGCGCTTGCGCGCAACATCCTCCCTTTTCCCCAGCTCATTTTCGAGCCATTTCAGAGCCAAACCCAACTCGGAGCCCAACACAGGACCAGCCCGCGCATTCCCGCTATTGCGGCGTCCCTCGCCGATAGGCCAAACCCGCGGCTACAAACCCCGCCTGACGCCCCAGCCTCCGTGATGCCCTACCTATTCGATCGAAAACCTATCCGATTCTTTTAGCGGATGCTACGATTTCCGATTGCACCGGGGCGCGCGATCCCTAATTCTTGATCACATAGGCTCGGAAACCGAGAGGAACCGCTTCGTGCTGTCATTGTCCTCCACACCCACCTTGCCGATGCCTCGGCACGCGGCGATGAAGAGCTTCGTGACGTTGCGGGTTTCCCTGCTATCCCCGGTCCACCACGATCGGGACGACGGGCTTTCCCCCGCCGGCGGCTCAGCCTCTTTCGGGTCTCGCTCGGGCTTTTGCTCCTCTCACGGTTTCACGCTCTCCTCGTTGGTTCTGACGTTTCTGGTTGCTCTACGCTGGTCTTGTCGGGTCGTCTGGTCTTGTCGGGTCGGCTTCACCTTCGCGCTCGGCGCTCCGCTAAGGGGTCTTCAAGACGTCGCTCCGCTACGGGGTCTTCAAGAAAGCCACCGTAAACCGAATATAGGTCCGTATGGTCGCCAATTCATAATGGAAATGTCGCATGGCCTTCATTTTTTTGCGTGAGACCATCCGGGCCTATCGCGAGAAGGATCCGGCGGCGCATTCCGACCTCGAGGTGCTGCTCTGCTATCCCGGCTTGCATGCCCTGATCTGGCATCGCCTGGCGCAAGCGCTGTGGCGTCGCCGCCTGCGCCTGCTTGGGCGGCTGGTTTCCTATCTCAGCCGCTGGCTCACTGGCATCGAGATCCATCCCGGCGCGCGCGTCGGCCGGCGCGTGATCATCGATCACGGCATGGGGGTGGTGATCGGCGAGACCGCTGAAATCGGCGATGATGTCTATATGTATCATCAGGTTACCTTGGGGGGCACGACCTCCGAGCGGGGCAAGCGCCACCCCACCATCGGCAACGGCGTGATTATCGGCGCCGGGGCGAAGGTGCTCGGGGCGATCACCATCGGCGACAACGCCCGGATCGGCGCCAATGCGGTGGTGGTTCAGCCGGTCGCGGCCGGCACCACGGTGGTGGGCATTCCCGCCCGCCCGATCGAGCGTCAACGCCACGCCCCCTGCTTCGATCCCTATGGCACGCCGGCCGAGGCGGCGCTCGATCCGCTGCTCCGCGACGTGGAAAGCCTCCGCGCCGAACTCACCGAGGTCGAGGCGCGGCTGGCGCGGCTCGCGTCGGGGGTGAAAATGCGCGAGTCGGCTGGAGATTAGAGCGTGCAACTCTCCACACGCGGGCGCTACGCGGTCATCGCCCTGGTTGATCTTGCCGCGCACGTGGAACCCGATTGCGCCGCCCGGCCGGTGAGCCTCGCCGAGGTCGCCGCGCGCCAGGGCATCAGCCCGGCCTATCTCGAACAGATTTTCGGCCGCCTGCGCCGCGCCGGCCTGGTGGTCTCCGCACGCGGCCCGGGCGGCGGCTACTGCCTGGCGCGGCCGGCCACGCAAATCACCATCGCGACCGTCATTCGCGCCGTCGATGAAGGCAACGCCGAGGGGTGCTGCCTCGACGGCGCCGCGATCGGCGCCGCGGACGGCCCGACGGCCGCGCTGTGGCAGGAACTCTGCCAGCGTATCCATGACTTCCTCGACGCCATCACCCTTGCCGACGTGGTCGCCGGCAAGTGCGGCGTGGGGCATCCCGGCAAGCCGCGGAAAGCTGCTTGAAATGCCGCGCGCGGCAGCCGCGCGGCGGCGGGTCTATCTCGACGCCAACGCCACCGAGCCGCTGCTTCCCGCGGCGCGCGCGGCGCTGCTCGCGGCATTTGACCAGATCGGCAACCCCGCCTCCGTGCATGGCCCCGGCCGCGCCGCCCGTGCGCTCCTCGAAGCCGCGCGCGAGACCATCGCTGCGCGCTTCGGCGCCCGCCCGGCCGATCTCGTCTTCACCTCCGGCGGTACCGAGGCCAATACCCTGGCGATCACCGGGCTTGGCGTCGGGCGGAAGCTGATCATCGGCGCCACCGAGCACGACGCGGTGCGCGCCGCCGCCCCGGAGGCCGCGATCCTGCCAGTCGACTCCGCCGGACGCGCCGATCTCGCCGCCCTGGAGCAGATCCTGGCGGGCACGGAAGGCGCCTTCGTCGCCCTCATGCTCGCCAATAATGAAACCGGCGTTCTTCATCCCATCCCCGAGGTCGCGCGCCTATGCCACCGCTTCGGCGCGCATCTCCATGTCGATGCGGTGCAGGCGGCCGGGCGCCTGGCGCTCGATTGGACGGCCCTCGGCGCCGACAGTCTCGCGCTTTCCGCCCACAAGCTCGGCGGCCCGACCGGCGCCGGGGCGCTGCTGCTCGCCCCTGACGCCGCCGATCGTTTGGTGCCGCTGATCACGGGTGGCGGCCAGGAGCGCGGGCGGCGCGGCGGCACCCCGGCGCTCGCCGCCATCGCCGGCTTCGCCGCCGCCGCGAGCACGCCGCCCGCCGACCTCGCCCCTTTGCGCGATGCCGCCGAAATGGCCGCGCGCGCGGCTGGCGCCATTGTCTGCGGCGCCGGCGCCGAGCGCCTGCCCAACACCACCTGCCTCGCTCTGCCCGGCGTGGCGGCGGAAACCCAGGTGATCGCCCTCGATCTCGCCGGGATCGCGGTCTCGGCGGGGGCGGCGTGCAGCTCCGGCAAGGTCACGCGGAGCCACGTGCTGGCAGCGATGGGGCTCGGCGAGCTTGCCGGCCAGGCGATCCGCGTCTCGCTGCCGTGGAATGCCTGCGCCGCCGATATCACGGCCTTCGCCGACGCCTATCAGGCGATGGCGCGGCGTCTCGCCCGCCGCGCCGCCTGAACGTCGCCCCGCCTGAACGTCCCCCCGGCTTGCAGGGCAATAGTGGACGTTCTACCTCCGCCGCCATCCACCTGCGCGGCCACGGCCAAGACAGAGCGAGTTCGCCATGCCCAGAATGACCTTCATCGAACGCGACGGCACCAGGCGCGAGGTTGACGCCCCGCTCGGCCTCTCGGTGCTGGAAATCGCCCATCGCCATGGCATCGATATCGAGGGTGCCTGCGAAGGCTCGCTCGCCTGCTCGACCTGCCACGTCATCGTCGATCCCGCCTGGTTCGGCAAACTCGCAACCCCCAGCGAAGATGAGGAGGATATGCTCGACCTCGCCTTCGGCCTGGAAAAAACCTCCCGCCTCGGCTGCCAGATCGTGATGAGCGACCAACTCGACGGCCTCACCGTCCGCCTCCCCGCGGCCACCCGCAACCTGCTCAACGAATGATCGCGATGCGGCGAAGTGAGAAGAAAGGCAAGGCCAGGAGGGCGCTGCCCTCCTGCACCACCCGCCAGGGACAATGTCCCTGGACCCTCTCCCGGCAACCCTCCAGGATCGGGGTCTGGGGCCATTGGCCCCAGCGGGGCGTCCAGAGGGGCAGCGCCGCTCTGGCCTTACATTTCGCCCGTTCAGCTGCGTCGGGAGGTCATGCGTGAGGGTGGTGGTGGCGATGTCGGGTGGGGTGGACAGCTCCGTGGTGGCGGGGCTGTTGGCCGAGGCTGGGCATGAGGTGGTGGGGGTCACCCTGCAGCTTTACGATCATGGCGCGGCGCGCGGGCGCAAGGGCGCTTGTTGTGCCGGCCAGGACATCCATGATGCCTGCCGGGTCGCCGATCATCTGGGAATTGCGCATTACGTGATCGATGCCGAGGCGCGGTTCCGCGCCGCGGTGATCGAGGATTTTGCTGCATCTTACGCGGCCGGCGAGACGCCGGTGCCGTGCGTGCGCTGCAACCAGAGCGTGAAGTTTGGTGATTTGCTGGCGCTGGCGCGTGATCTGGGGGCGGCGGCGCTGGCGACCGGGCATTATGTACGGCGCCTTGCGGGGCCGGAGGGGGTGGAGCTGCATCGCGCGGCGGATCTGGCGCGCGATCAAAGCTGGTTTCTGTTTGCCACGACCCGCGCGCAGCTCGAATTCTGTCGTTTTCCCCTAGGCGAGATGGCGAGCAAGGCGGTGGTGCGAGCGGCGGCGGCGCGGCTTGGCCTGCCGGTTGCGGAAAAGCCGGACAGCCAGGATATCTGTTTCGTCCCGGAAGGGCGTTATTCGGACGTGGTGGCGCGGCTGCGCCCGGAGGCGGCGCTGCCGGGCGAGATCGTCTCGCGCGCGGGTCGCGTGCTCGGGCGCCATGAAGGGATTGCGCACTACACCGTCGGGCAGGCGAAGCGGCTGGGGATGGCGGGGATGGCGGATGGCGTGCCGCAGGTGGTGGTGGCGCTCGATGCCACGCGGCGGCGGGTGGTGGTGGCGCCGCGCGGGGCAGCCGGCGTGCGCCGCGTCGGCCTGCGCGAGGTGAACTGGCTGGCGCCGATCCCGATCGCCCCGGTGCCCTGCGCGGTGAAACTCCGCGCCCGCGAGACGCCGCAGCCGGCCGTGGTGCGGGTGGCGGCGGAGTGTGCGGCGACGGTCGAGCTGGACGCCCCGGCGCTTGCCGCGCCGGGCCAGGCTTGCGTGTTTTATCAGGGCACTCAGGTGCTCGGCGGCGGCTTCATCACGGCGGGCGGCGGTTGACGACCTGGGGGCTGGGGCGGTATCTGAGCCCGGCCGTGGCGGCGTAGCTCAGCGGTAGAGCAGGGGAATCATAATCCCTTGGTCGGTGGTTCAAATCCGCCCGCCGCTACCATTTTCGGCCGTTAACATTGCCAAGCAAGCCGCGCACCAGGGTCACGGGCCGGTTGCCCTGGCGCCAGCCGCGTGGCACCGTCGTTTCCGCACGCGAAGCGCCCACACTTGAAGCGCCCACACTTGAAGCGATGGAATCCACGTGACCCCGATCCGCGCCCGCCAGCCCAACGCGTATGCCGCAAGCCCGCTCGACCGCGCGGCCAACCGGCGCGACGATGCCGGGTTCATCGCGGCGACCTTGGCCTCGCCCGAGAGCCTGTTCGTGCCGCTCTGGCGCGGGCAAAATCTGTTGCGCGCGGGGCGTGCGGCGTTGCTTGCCGGACGCGCCGCCGATCCCTGCCGGGGCGCCGAGGTCACGGCATTTCTTGGCCTCTGGGAGGGGCGAGCGGTGTTTGCCGTCGAGTTCGGCGACCCCGATCCCGACGCCGCCCCGCCCGCGCTCGCCGCGGGCGCCGAATTCGCCGATCTGCGTACCGCCGTGGGCAGCCTGCCCGCCGCCGAGGCGGCGATCCTCGCCCATGCCCGCGCGCTCATGCACTGGCGGACGCGGCACCGTTTTTGCCCGATTTGCGGTGGCGCCTGCGCTCCCGCGAGTGCGGGACATGTCTTGGTCTGCACGCGCTGCCAGGCGCAGCATTTCCCGCGCACCGATCCCGCGGTCATCATGCTGGTGGCGCGCGGCGATCAGGCGCTGCTCGGCCATGCGCCGCGTTTTCCCGCCGAGATGTATTCGACCCTGGCGGGCTTCGTCGAGCCGGGCGAAAGCCTCGAAGAAGCGGTGGCCCGCGAGGTGTTCGAGGAAACCGGTGTGCGGGTCGGCGCGGTGCATTATCATTCGAGCCAGCCCTGGCCGTTTCCGGCCTCGATCATGCTCGGCTTTCACGCCGAGGCGCTGACCGAGGAGATCGTGCTCGATCACGATGAATTGGCCGATGCGCGGTGGTTTTCGCGCGCCGACCTCCGCGACCACAAGATGCTGGGCTTCCGTCTGCCGCGCGGCGACAGTATCGCCCGGCGGCTGATCGAGGACTGGCTCGTGTCCGGCTGAACCGGCCGGGCGAAGCGCGATCGATGCTGGTTCCGGGCGTGATGGCGACGCTGGTCCTGCTGCTCGCCCTGGGGCTTATCGCCGGGCTGGTCGGCGGGGCGGCGGCCCTGCTGCTGGCCGCGCCGCGGCGGTGGCTTGGCAGATTCTTGTGGCTGGCGCCGCTCGGGGCGGCGGTGCTCGGGGGGCTCGTCTGCGGCGCCGGGACAGGGGGGCGGGCAGTCCTCACCCTGCCGCTTGGTCTGCCAGGATACGGCGCGGTGCTCACGATCGATGGGTTGGCAGGATTTTTCCTGATGGCGAGCGGCGTCGCGCTGGCCGCCGTGCTGCGTCTCGCCCCTCCCGCCCGCCCCGCTGCCGCAGCCCTGCTCGCGGGGTTTTACGCCAGCCTGCTCGCGGCCGATGGGTTTACGCTGATCATCGCGCTTGCCGCGACCCTAATTGCGCTTTGGCGTCTTGTGGCGGCGGGGCGGGGGGTGGTGCTGGCGGGGATCGCCGGGCTCGGCGCGCTCTTGCTGGCGCTGGCCCGGCTGGCGCCGCTGTTTCCCGATGGCGCGCCCGACGCCGCTTTCAGCGCCATGCGCGCGGCGCCGCAGGCTGGGGCGCGCGGGGCTGCGATCGTGGCGCTGGCTTTGCTTGGCGCCGGTCTGATCGCGCTCCCCTTGCTGTGGCCTGCCCGGCTCGGGCGGCGGGTCGCGCACGAAGCCGCCCTGATCGTTGCTTTGTTGGTGCCGAGTGGGCTCTATCTCGTGCTGCGGTTCTCCGGCGACCTGGCGGCGCTCGGCGCTGCGCCGGGGCAGGACGTGATAATCGTGGTGGGAGGCGCGGCGCTCATGCTGGGCGGGGCGCGGGAGGCCCTGCTTGCCACAACGCTCGGCCGCATCGCCGCCGCCGTGGGTGTGGCGCTGTTCGGCGAGGCGATCCTGGCGTGCGGGGTTGCCGCCCTCGCACGCGGCGCCGATCTCACCGATGCGGCGCAGGCGGCGGCCAGCGCGGCGTTGCTGCTGGTGTTTCTGGCGAGCCTCGCGCCGGTGCTTCTGCTGCTGGTCGCGGCGGTGCTCCGCGCCGAGGCGGGAACCGAGGCGCTTGCCCGGCTCGGCGGCCTTGCCCCGCGCCTGCCGTTCACCGCCGCGAGCGCGCTGGCCGGGGCGAGCGCGCTCGCGGCGCTGCCGCCGGGACCGGGATTCGCGGCGATGGCGCTGATGCTTGGCACGCTTTGGCATCTGCCGCGCATCGGCGGCGGCGCTGGCGCATTCGGCGCGGCGCTCTTGGTGGCCCTGCTCGGCGCCGGCCTGGCCCTCGGGGTTTTCGCCATGCTGCGCTTTCTCGGCCTGGGTTTTCTCGGCCCCCCACGCACCCCGCGCGCCTCGGCCGCGACCGAGAGCGATCGCCCGACGTGCTGGGTTCTGGGCGGGCTTGCCGGGCTTCTCGCGCTGGCCGGCGTGGCCCCCGGCCTCATCCTGTGGCTCGCCGGCCCGGCGCTGGCGGTGCTGCTGCCGGCAGCGGCGGCGGTGTCAGGGGGGCTGCGGCCGGGCTGGCTCGCCTGGCTCGCGCCAACGCTCCTGGCCGGGCTGCTCGCCGCGCTGGTTGCCTTGATGCAACGCTTGCGCGGCGATCGGGCGGATGCCGCGCGGCCGGAAACGGCTTGGCAGGGGGGGTATGGTCCGCCGCCGCGCTGGCTGCCTTTCGGCGATCCTGCGACGCTGATGGATCCGGCTTGCTTCACCGCGTCGTGGCGCTGCGCCGAACGCCCGCTTGGGGCGGCGCTGGCGCGGCTTGCCCGGCGTCCGCGCGCTGCCTGGCGGGCGGGTTGCGCCGCCTGGTGGGCGGGGTGATGGCGGGCATGGTGGAAATCCCGCACCTCGCCTTGATGATCGCCGCGGCCCTGGCCCTCGGCGCGGGGGTTCGGGAAAAGCCTGGGTTTGCCGCGATGCGGGCGAATTTTTTGATGTGGCGCGGGCTGTGGCGCCAGCGCGCGCGCTGGCCGGCGCCCATGACCGGGGCATTCTGGCTCGCGCCCGCGCTCAGTCTGGCCAGCGTCTTGCTCGCCGCCGCCCTTACGCCCTCCTTCACGACCGCCCTACCTGGTGCCGCGCTTGCTTCCCTGCCGCTGCTCGCGGGCCTGCTCGGGCTGTCGGCGCTGGCGCCGGGTCTGGCGCTGCTGGAGGGGGGAACGACGGCGGGGGGCCTTGCGCTCGGATGGCGGCTCGGCTTCGGCGTGCTCGCGACACCGATCCTGTTTCTCGTATTGTGGAGCCTGGCGCAGCTCGCGGGCGGGGTTCTCGTGGGCGGCATCAGCGCCGAGATCGCCGCGGGCGCGCCGCTCGTGCCCCGCCTGCTCGGCCTGCTGGCCCTGGCCGCCCTGGCCCGCTGCGCTCCCGAGCCACTGCCTTGCCCGGACCATGGGGGCCGCGCGCGCGCGGCCTTTCTTGCCGCCGCCGCGCTGCGGCGTGTCGTGCTGTGCAGCCTCATCGCCGATCTGTTTTTTCCCGCTGGCCTCGCCGGGGCCGAGGTCGCGGGCTGGGGGATCGGCATTCTCGCCTGGGCGATCAAGGCCGGGGCGGTGGCGCTCGCCGGGTCGGCGCTATCCCGGGCGCGCCCGGCAGCGCGGCGTCCAAGCCCGACACTGCTCAGCCCAGAGCTGGGCGCGGCCTGGGCGCTAGCCCTCGGTGCCGCGCTGTCGGCCGCCTTCGCGCGCGGGGCGGCATGACTAGCGCCCGCGATCTTCTCGCCGCCGCGCCGCTGGAAGCGGATCTCCATCCCTGGCCGGGGCGGGTGCTCGATGCGGATTCCTGGCGCGCTTTGGCCGCCGCACCAGAGAGCGAAGAGCTTCTCCTGCTCGCCCTCTGGGCTTCGGGCGCGCGGGTGCGGGCGCTGTTTCGCGGCCCCGCGGGAGACATTCTGCCGGTGGTGGCGCCGCTTGCCGATCGTGGCTTCGCCGCGCTCTCGCCACACTGGCCGGTGGCGGACGATTTCGAGCGGGTGGTCGGCGATCTCTGGGGCTATCGCGCCGCGGGCGGCGCGGAGGCGCCGCTCCTCGATCATGGCTTGTGGTCCTGCACCGCCCCGCTCGCCACCCCTCCCGGCCCGCCCGCCGCCGAGCCGGCCTGGGCGGAGTTTTTCCCCGATGCGCCTTCCGGGCAACTGGCGATCGGGCCAGCCAGCGGCGATCTCGCCGGCCCCGTCCATTGGCGGTTCCGCCTGGATGGGGAATGCATCGCCGCCGCCGCGCGCCGGCCGGGCTATGCCCATAAGGGTCAGATCGCCTTGATGCGCGACAGGACGGCGCGGGTTGCGGCACGCTTCGCCGCCCGCCTCGCGGCCGAGGCGACCGTCGCGCACAGCCTCGCCTTCGCCACCGCCGCCGAGGCCGCGCTTGGGGTCACCGCCCCGCCCCGCGCCGTGGCACTGCGCGGCGTGATGGCCGAGATCGAGCGCATCACGACCCATCTCTCCCGCCTCGTCACCCTTGCCGAGCTGACCGGCGCCGCGCCCGCCGCGCGGTTCGGTGCCGCGGCGCTGGCGGCGCTGCGGGAGGCTTGCGGGAGCGTTTTTGGCCATCGGCTGATGATGGACGTGCTGATCCCCGGCGGGCTCGCCGGCGATCTCGATGCCGCGGGGGCGCGCGGCCTCGCCGGCGCTCTCGATCAGGTGGAGAGCCGCCTTGCCGGCCTCTCCCTCGCCGAAGCGGCGCTGGCCGGGCGTGGGCGGGTGGCGCGGGACACCCTGCGCCGGCTCACGGGCTGCGGATTTGCCGCCCGCGCCTGTGGTAGCCGCGAAGACGCGCGCCGCAGTCCCGGCTATCCACCCTATGACCGGCTCGATTTCGCGCTTCCCGAGATTGTTGGCGGCGATGTCGCGGCGCGGGCATGGACGCGGCACGAGGAGATCGCGCTCGCGCTCACCCTGGCGCGCGTGCTGCTCGCCGATCTGCCCCCCGGCCCGGTGCTGGCACCCCTGCCGAACGGCACCGGCAAGGGGCTTGGGCTCGCCGAGGGGCCAGAGGGCGAGATCTGGCATTTTCTGGAGATCGAGGGTGGGTTGATCGTCGCGGCGTTTCCCTGCGATCCCGGCTGGCGTACCGGGAGGCTGCTGGAGGCGGCGCTGCGGGGGGCGGCGTGGGATGAGTTCGCGCTGATCCGCGCGTCCTTCGGCGGCAGCGTGTCGGGGATGGATCTGTGAGCCGGGCGGGGAGCGGACGGGCGGTGTTTTTTCTCGATGCCGGCGGCTGTGGCGGCTGCGCGCTCGAACTCCAGCTCGTGGTGCGGCGGGCCCGTTTCCCGCGCGCCGCGAGCCCGGCGGCCGCCGCTATACTGCTGGGCGCGGGGCCGGTCGGCGCGGCCCTGGACTACGCCCTCGAAACCGCCTGGCAAGCCCTGGCCCGGGGCAAAT
>Ga0078972_1006218_pt1 | contig 28775 bp, 18 predicted proteins | sample YelNatPaOPGAMG01_FD_67568 | JGI IMG/M metagenome (GOLD analysis project Ga0078972, IMG submission 67568) | Hot spring thermophilic microbial communities from Obsidian Pool, Yellowstone National Park, USA - OP-RAMG-01 (SPADES assembly) (version 2) | ecosystem: Environmental > Aquatic > Thermal... | reverse complement strand
TTGGCCTTCGAGCGGCCTTTAAGAAAAAGACAGGGGGGCGGGCCCGGGGGGAAGGGGGGTGGGGTTAAAGGGGGGGGGGGGGGGTTCCCCCCCCCCCCCCCCCCTTTTGGCCCCACCCCCGCTTGCCTATGTCTGTGTTGATCTCTACCGCGTCCGGTATGAGTCTCGGTCAACAGCCGCTTCCACAAAGCGAGCTGGACGGGCGCATCGCTTTGCTCGACTCATGGCGCGGATAGTTGTAAAATGGCAGTACGCACCTTGTGTGCCGGACAAGTAATCCCAATCCACTGCCCCAAGCCGCGAGGCCTGCATTCGATGAGTTCTCCTGTTGCGACCAGCGACGCCCCTGTAAAAGAAGCGAAAGAACCACATCTGCCGTCTTTGCATCGAATTGGCGACATCATTGCGCCCACAGCACCGCAAGACCTCCCCTCCACCGGGCTGGGAGAGCGGGTGCTGACCGACTTGGCCCTGAAGTTGGCCTACACCGTCGCACGCTTCAACACCGAATGGGTAGCCAAACAGCTTCACCTCTCTCTGCCGCTCGCCGATGAGGTGTTGTATCATCTGGGCGCCGAGGGTTTGATCCAGGAGACGCTCCGATCGGGGCCAGGCAAGTCGCACTACACGATCACGCCTCAGGGCCGCGAAACTGCCGAGCGGCTGATGGATGTTTGCCGCTATATCGGCCCGGCGCCGGTCTCTCTGGCGGCTTATGCGGCGATGCTGCGTTGGCAATTCGCCAATACGCCGCCGGCGCGGCCGGAACAGGTGGCCGCCGCCCTGTCGCGCCTGGTGTTGTCGCCCCAGGCCATGCAATTGGCCGGCCTGGCCGTTTCTTCCGGGCGCAGTCTGTTCGTCTTCGGGCCGCCGGGCAACGGCAAAAGCAGCCTGGGCCGACAGATTCGCGCCGCCCTGCCAGGCGATGTCTGGATCCCATACTGCATCAGTGTGGGCGACAGTGTGATTCGCCTGTATGACGATCAAAGCCACCAACGCGTTGACGTGCCCGGCGAACAGGCCGGGACCATCGATCAACGCTGGGTCCGCATCCGCCGTCCGCTGGTCATCGTCGGCGGCGAACTGACACTTGAGCAACTGGATTTGATCTACCTTCCCACCCTGCGCTCTTACGAAGCGCCTCCGCACCTCAAAGCGAATGGCGGCGTCTTTCTGGTTGATGATTTCGGACGGGAACGTATCTCTCCCGATCAGCTGCTCAATCGCTTCATCACGCCGATGGAGTACCAGGTGGACTATTTCACTCTTGTTACGGGGCAAAAGATCCAAGTGCCGCTGCGTCACATTCTCGTCATCGCCACCAATCTCAGCCCCGAAGTAGTCACCGATCCTGCGTTTCTGCGGCGCATTGGTTATCGCATCTATCTGGGAGCGCCCAGCCCCACAGAATACGCTCGCATTTTCCAACTCTATGCGCAGCGCTGCAAAGTTGCCGTCCCGGAGGGTCTGATTGAGTGGCTCTTAGAGCGCTATCGTGCGCAAAACCGCGAGCTGCGCGCCTGTGAACCGCGTGACTTGATCGAACGCGCCCGCGACATTTGCCGTTTTCAAGGCCGACCTTTGGAGTTGAACAAGGAGATACTGGATCTGGCCTGGGTCGGCTATTTCGGCGGAGAGTTCCCCGAATACGGCAAGAAGGAAAAAGTGCTTGTCAAAGGATGAAGGACGCGATCGCTCCGAAGGAGAATACATGGCATTCGACCCGCTGGCTCAACGGCGCATCATGGGGCATTTTGCCACCGGCGTGACGGTGGTGACGGCTCGCCACCACGGCAAAATCTTCGGCATGACGGCCAACGCCGTCACTTCGTTGTCTTTGGACCCGTCCCTTGTCCTGGTGGCCGTGGACAAAACGGCCGCCATGCATGCGACCTTGACGGCCAGCCGCCATTACGCCCTGAATATTCTCAGCGAGTCGCAAGAGCACCTCTCGCGGCGTTTCGCCCTGCGTGGTCCCAAAGAGGTAGATGATGTGACGTGGATCACAGCGTCCAGCGGTGCGCCTATTCTTGCCGACGCCCTGGCCTGGGTCGATTGTCGATTGGCAGAAATCCTTCCCGGCGGCGATCACGATATTTTCATCGGTGAGATCCTAGCCGGTGACTGCCGCGACGGCTTGCCGCTGGTGTATTTCTGCGGCCAATATCGCCGCTTGGCGGAGTGACGTTCCTATCCTTTGAGCAAAGCCCGCAAGTCACGCTCTCCTTTTTGGGAAGCAAGGGCGATGCGCTCAAAGGCCGCCGCTGCGTGGGGGGCAGCGGATTTGCATTGGGTAGCCAGGCGCGTGGCTTCGCTCTCGGCCGCAGCCAAGCGCAAAGCGATATCGGGCAGCACAGCTTGCCGTTCCTCCGGTGTCAGCTGTCGCGCCTGCTCGATCAAATGCCGGCTGACAACTTGCCAATAAAACTGCGACCATTGGTGCAATCGTTCGCTATTGTCCATCCATTTGCGGATCTCGCCGCGAACTTCATCAGCCAATTGGGCCAGGCGCAGAACACGCTCTTTCGGAGTGCTCACGTGCAGACTTTTGCTCAAGCGTCGTTCCAGTTTGGCTTGGTCGCTCTGTAAGGGAACGGGAGGTAGGACGGAATGGTGCGGCCAGGACCACCAAGCTAGCGCGAACACCAGCAAGGAAGCGGCCAGGGTGAACGCCAGGGATAATTTGCGCAGAGCGCGCTCCTTCTTGAAAGGATGAGAGATAAAAGCAGGAGGTTGAATAAGAGCGTTTTGCCCTCTCTTTCCACTTTCATCTTTCATCCATTGCAGAAATGGCTCCTTGGCCGTCGAGGAAGGGACGGGCAGCTGGGGAATCAGCTGTTCCATCTGAACCAGCCGACGTTGCCAAGCACGGCAGGCTGGACATTGAGCCAGGTGGCCCTTGATTTCAGCCGGCGGTTGATCGGGACGTTCGGCCGCCAGCAGACGCCGCTGAATGACTGTGCAGTTCACGACTTCTCCCTTTCCTGTTCCGGGCGAGGGGCCAACAAGCTTAGCAATTTTTGCCGGGCCTTGAAGACGCGCCAGCGTGCGGTCTCCTCGGTCAAGTCCAGTATCTCAGCAATCTGCCGGAACGATAATCCTTCCTCGACGCGCAGCAGCAAAGCAGCGCGAAACTCCGCCGGCAGACGGTGGATGGCCCGCCTCAGGTTTTGCAGCATCTCGGCCCTGACGGCCTGATCGAGCGGGCCGAATTGCGAGTCCGGCAAGTCTTCGGGCAACGGCTGGCGACGGTGGGCAGCAGCCCGGCACTGGTTGACGTAATTGTTATGAGCGATGCGAAACAACCAGGCGCGGAAGTTGGTGCCGGCCTGAAACTTTCGCAGTCCGGCCAAAGCTTTCAAGAAACTCTCCTGAACTAAGTCTTCGGCCATGTGTTGGTCGCCCGTCAGACGATACAGCCAGCGATAAAGCCGTTCCCAGTAGTACTCGACTAACTGAGCGAAAGCCAGGCGGTCTCCCTGTTGAGCGGCGACGATGAGTCGATGCTCGTCAGCGAGACCATCTTGGCTGTTATCGCAGGACGCCACACGCATCGCTCCTTGTTCTATAGAATAAAACCCCGTTCCCACTGCCGCGTTGGCGCAAACGGTCCCCCTCGTTAAGATAGGATATTAGGCAATCTGGGGAGGGGTGGCAGAGCGGCCGATTGCATCGGTCTTGAAAACCGACAACGTCGCAAGACGTTCGCGGGTTCGAATCCCGCCCCCTCCGCTTTGTTCATCGATGCAGGCTGGTAAGATCGGTACGAGGCACCTAACGCCAAGTGCGAGTTTCACTCGGTTACCCATTCGTAAAACATAATGGCAGGGAAGCCTGCAAGGGATGTTATTACTAAGTCCCCCCCTTTGCATTTCGCTTAAGGCACACTCAGCGATTTGCCATTGTCGGCAGGACCGAGGTTGAGGAGAAAGGGCGCCGCGCGCTTGGCCCATTCGGTGGCCGAAGGATATTGTCCTGCTTCATCGCCAAAACAACTCCGCAACATCTCTGTGTCGATAATGCCGGGATTGAGCGGGATGGCGGCCATTCCGTCTGGCAATTCTTGCGCCAGCGCCAGCGTCAAGCCCTCGATGGCGTATTTGCTGGCGCAATAGGGAGCTACTTGCGGCGAAGTCGAGCGTCCCCAACCAGAGCTGAAATTGACGATGACGCCGCGGCCTTGCGTGATCATGGCCGGCAGAAAGCTCCGCAGCACATTGGCCACACCCTTGATGTTGATGTCGATGAGGCGATCGAATTCGTCGGCCGGCACTTGCCACAACGGCGCATTGGTGTTGATGACGGCCGCGTTGTTGAGAAGCAGGTCGGGCGCGCCGTGTTTGGTCAAGAGCCGGTCGGCCCAGGCCTGGACCTGATCGGGCTTGGCCACATCAACGGCGGCAAAATCGTGCGGCGGGCGGAAGCGTCGTCGCAGATGATCCAAGTCGGCGGCGGAACGTCCACAGCCGAAAACAGTATGGCCCCGTTCGATAAACCACTCGGCCAGCGCTCGGCCCAGGCCGCGCGTTACGCCGGTCAGGACAATCCGTCGCAAAGTTGTTATCGTCATGATGACTTTGTTTGTTTTTTACCTCGGTGTCCTCTGCGCCTCTGGGGTTAATTTTTCTTGGGTACTGCTACCGCTTGCAGATACGCGATCAAGTCCGCGACGTCCTGCTTGCTCAGCTGCGCTTCCAATCCCTCCGGCATGAGTGATTTGCCTGTCGCTTGAATTTCTTCAATCTGGTCGCGCAAGATCGTGTCCTCGGCTTGCTCGCCGCGGCGCAGCGTCACACTGGAGGCGGTATCAGCGGCGATCAGGCCGCTGAACACTTGCCCTTTCTTGGTAGTGATCTGATAATTCAGATAGCGAGAGTCTACTTCTCGGCTTGGGTCGAGAATATCGTTGAGCAGTTGCTCAGCCGATTTGTTGCGCAGCGCGGATAGCAAATCCGGACCGACCTCGGTCCCTTCGTTCTCCAAACGGTGGCAGATCATGCAGTTCTTCTTGAAGACGGCCTTGCCGCGTATCGCGTCCGCTTTCTGTGTCAGAGCGTCGCGGTAGGCGGCGACGATCTTCTGTCGTTCTGGCGTCGCCTGTCCCGCCAAGAGATGCCGGGCACGTTTGCGAATGTCGGGGTTGGGGTGTTTGCGTAGTTGTTCGAGGCGTAGCGGTTCGAGTTGATTGCTCAACACTTTTTTTTGTTCAATCGCGTCGAGCAAACGCGGCAGACGATCGGCCCGTGCGAACAGCGCTTCGACAACTTCACGGCGAACCGTCGGGCCGTAACTGTTCCACGCCGCCAGAAGTCGGTCGGCGACTCCCGACTGCGGGTGCAATGACAGGGCGCGCACCAGCGCCGCCTGCACTTCCGGTGGTGTCTGGGGATTGAGCAAGTCCTCCGCCACCGACTCGGCCAGAGCATAAGGGCCGCGACCCAGCAACCGCAGAGCAGCGATGCGTTCTGCCAGCGAGCGCTTGGGGTCTCGACTCGTGTTTGCCGCTTGTTCAAACAGGGGCTGAACGCTTTGGACCGCTTCTTTCAGGGCCGCGGGCGGCTTGTCCCATAGCTGCGCCAACGGCCGTGAACTGTTTTGCAAACCTTGGCCGAGACCATCGAGAACGGCGAACTTCCACGGCGCGGACTTCTCGGTGTCCGTGGCCAGCAGGCGCAACACGCGTTCCAGATCCGCCTCGTTGGCTTTAGCACCCACGAGTGCGGCCAGACGCGAAAGCAGTTGCTGAGGGGCCGTCGAAGCAGTTTTAGTGAACTCTCGGTCCTGGGCCAGAGCTTCCAGCAGGGCAACACCGGAGCCGGGGAGGGAACTGAGTACCGCCGTCTGCGTCCAGCGATCGCCGGCATCCCGGCGGGCGAGGCGAGCCAGCGCTGCCACGATTTCGGGACTTTCTCCGGCACCCAGCGTCAAAGCCAATTGAAAACGGACGCGCGGCGAGGGATCGTCGGCCAAAGCAGCCACAGCGGCCCGCAGCTTCGCTGAGCGGGGCAGATGCGCCTCCGACAAGCGCAAGGCCTGTTCGCGCACGCCGGGAATGGGATCTTGCAACGCCTGTTCGATGTCCTCCTCGGTCAACGCCTTCAAACCGTGCAATGTCCACAAGCAATGCGCGCGTCCGGGGGCTGATTTGCTTGTATGGGCGAAATGACGCAGCCAACGGATGGCGCTGGGATCCTGACGTTCGATCAGCAGGCGTTGCGCGGTCAACCGCCACCACAGATTGCCGTCGTTGAGGTGTTCAACCAGGGCTTGCGTCGTTGCTTGGCGCAGCGACGGCCGGCGTCGCGGTTGATTAGCGACATGGACGCGCCAGATGCGGCCGCGGCCGCGGCTTTCCAGGTTCAGTTTCTTCTTTATGTCGTCCGGCAAGGAGAGCGGCGTCTCAATCACCTCACGATAAAAGTCCAGCACGTACAATGCGCCGTCCGGCCCCAGTGTCAGGTACACGGGCCGAAACCAGGTGTCGGTCGAAGTCAAAAACTCGCAGTCCTGTTCCTCGCTGGCGCGCTGGGCAAGGAAGGTGGCGCCGTGATCGACAAGCACGTCCCGATGGACCAGGTTGTTGGCCGGGTCGCAAACGAAGACATTGCCGCGATATGCTTCAGGAAAAGCGTCCGCGGCATAGACAACGGGGCTGCACGCCGAGGTAATGTAACCGCCCGGCACTAACTCCGTGCTGGCCAGGCGCTTGGCTTCGGGTCCGACCTTGCGGCGCCGAGTGCGTTCGACGCGCCAGGCTTCAAAAGGGCTCCGACGATACACCTTGCAAGCGGCACCGTGGTCGGGAATGTCCAGCGTAACGGCGCTGACCGCCAGCGCTGGATTACGACGCAGGTAATGATCGGGCAGCACGATGTGTCGCAGATGTTGACTATTGGTAGCGGTGAACCAGTGCTGCCAATCGTCGGGGGCTAACCCATACTGTCCGCCGCCAGAGGTCGCTTCCAGGCTGCCCGGCGTCTCTGGATGAAAGCGGATGCCGCGCCCGCGTAGCGTCAACGGCGGCATGTCTGGTTTTTCCGGCGAGCGAATTGTGCCGCCGTCGCCGCCCACCATGCCATAAACCCAGTTATCCAATCCCCATTGGAGGCTATTGACGAGCTGCTGGATGTTGGCGAGGTTGAAGTCAGTGTACAGCACGCGCTGACGATCTGCCTTGCCGTCGCCATTAGTATCTTCGAAATACAAGAGATCGGGAGCATTGGCCACTAACAAGCCGCCACGCCATGGCGCCACGCCAGTCGGAAAACGCAATCCCTCGGCATAAACCTGACTTGTCTCGTACACGCCGTCGCCGTCGCGATCTTGCAGCACCTTGATGCGCCCGGAGGTAATGTTCCCTGTGGCCACGCCGCCATTGGGATAGCCGCGCATCTCGGCGACGAAGATACGGCCCTCCTCGTCGAAGGCCATTGCCACAGGATCGATCACGTCCGGCTCGGCGGCAACGAGGTCAATTTCAAATCCTTTGGGCAGACGAAACGTCGCTTGTTCCTCGCGCGGCGACAATGGACTTGGGAGTGCGTCGCCCGGCTTCGGTTCCACCGCCTCCAGGGACATAAGGACGAAGAGCAAACATCCCAGAGGTAAGCTTGGCTGAGTCCATATCTTTCGTATATGCATGATCTTTGCTCCGCAATTCGTCGTGGGAACCATCCCGGAGTCCTATCTATTTATACTGCTCGCGGCTGAACTTGGCACAATCCTCTCTCCTCCCGTGGGAGGGGCCTACTCGGGGCGCGGACGCAACCTCGCTCGCCCAAATCGAGAGGCATACTCCCGCACAAGATTGCTCTAGCATTTCGGCGGCAAATTTGCGATGGTTTGTGGCGATTGTTCGGCCGCGGCCTGGCCCGGCCACAACCTAGGGAGAGGAACAGGTGCAACCGAGAACGTCTGTTCGACAACCCGTCATTGCTGCGGCTCGGCGGCAGCAATTATCCGAACTATTGCGGCAGTGGCGGCGGCAGCCACGCAAACGCTCCCCGCTCTTGTTTTGGGCGCTTCTTTCGTTGGCATTGATGAGTGACAGCGGCTTGCTTGTCCTCGCCGCTCGCTCCTTGGGCGTTTGGGAAACGGCGACGCCGTCCGTCGAGCGATTGGTTTGTGAACACCCGTCCGACGGACCCCCTGCCGCTCGACGCGTGCTGTATTCAAGCTTGCTCGCCGCGGGTTTCTTGGCGGCGGCGGTGGCGGTAAAACTGCGACGGCCGCAATGGTATCGGCGATTTACCCTCGCAGGACTGCTGAGCAGTCTGGGCTGTCTGGGTTGGTTGGCGATGGTACTTTTCGGCCAAGCCGTCCCAGAAGGCAAGGTGTGGATCGCCGCGGGAAACCAGGGGATTCTCTGGTCTGCTGCTATAGTCCTATTCTTGGGGCTTTCCCTCACGGCGCTTTCGCGTGAAGCTTTTTTCTCTCTAACGGGCGCTCTGGTTTCCAGCCTCGGTTTTCTTGCAGCCGGTTACTGGCCGTCGGCCTTGGCCGAGCCGTGGTCGTCTCTGCCGCAGGGGACTGCGGACGACGTGCGCCTGCATGTGCAAGTGCTGCTACTGTTGTCGGCCTATGCGGCGCTGGCGTTGGCTTGGGGCATGGCCATCCTCACTCTGGCACGAATCCTACTGGCTGCGCCGAGCAGCGACCGTCTGCACCGATTGGCTGCTCTCTCCCTCTGGCCGATTCGCCTTGCCGTGCTGTCTCTAGCAGGGAGTGCGCTGCTAGATGGCTGGCGGGCCATTCCGGGTTTCTTCGACTTCCCTCTCCACACGAGAACGCACGTTTGGAACGCGCAAATGTTGGGCACACTCCTTGTGTTGCCCGGCTGCATCGCCCTTATCTATGCTCGGCAGCGCGGATGGCTTCCGCCGTTTCGGTGGCTGGCCGCTGTGGCACTCGGCTTTCCGTTCCTGGCAGTGATGGGATGCGCCCTCATGCATTGGTGGGCTGGGGACCTGCCCATCGCCTCTCTTCTCGCTGCCGATGTTGGCCTCTCCATGGCGAGCCTGTTTCTGCTCAGCCTGACCACCCATGCTGCGCTGCGTTATTACTTCGGAAGGCAGCGCATTTTAGAGGTCTAAAAAGGGGCGCTTGAAGGCGCCTTCTCCCTGTCAACGGTAAATGCGCGTGTCGGGTTGACGCCCCTGTTCTTCCATCTCGATCTCAGCGGCACGGCGGCGCCGCTGCTCTTCTTCACGTTCCCCGGCTGTTTCTATTGAAAAGGCGCGGCCCCACAGCGTGTAATGGACCATGCCCAAAAGAAACATGCCGCCGCCGGTCAGCACCACGACTCCGATCAAGCCGTTGCTGATGACAATCAACACCAAGCCAAAGAAAGTCAGGCCCAACACGGTGAGGAAGACAGTTAGCAAAGCATGCCGTTGTTGCTGTTGCGGAGTGTAGTTGTGGTCCATAATGCTCCTCTCCGGTTTGAAGAAAGGCGACAGCTGCTTGCTTTATAGCAGCTTTCAGGCCGTTTTGCCAGCAATGCTAAAAATGAGAAACTGCCGCTGGATTTTGGCGAGCGTCAACCTTCAGTGGCAGTCTCTCCTCCTTGACGCCGTCTTGACAACGGACGAATAATCAGATTGAGTGAAAAGGACCGGAAAAGCGCACAAGGACAAGGACGGATTCGGTTCCGGTAAATCTGGCGAGTTATCCGGGCTTACCTCCAGACATTGCAGACGAATCGTTCGCCCACTCGGCCCTCGCCTTCGTTTCGCCATGCAAGGACAGACGCATCCGAAACAGGCAGGCTTTGGTTTTCCTCTACGACGTTGTTGCGGAAAGGCTGCGTCATGCTCTCTCCTTCGTGGCGGCGATGGCTGGTCGCACGTGCCGAGAATAAATCGCGCCGGCGCCGGCAGAACAAGCGGTCCGCAGGGCTGTTGTCTCTGGAATGGCTCGAGAAGCGCGAACTGCTCGCGGCCAGTCCCCTGGCTGACTTGGGTGTGAACGGCTACACCCCCAACCAGATCAGCCAAGCCTACGGCTTCAATCAAATCCTCTTCGCCAATGGGACCGTCAAGGGTGACGGCAGTGGCCAGACCATCGCTATCGTCGTTGCCTACAACGATCCCAACCTCGCCAATGATTTGCAGGTGTTCGACCAGCAATTCGGGTTGCCCAACGCTGCGCTGAGCGTATTTAACCAGATCGGCGGGACTTATTTGCCGGAGACGGACCCGACCGGCATGTGGGAGGCGGAAGAAGCTCTGGATGTCGAGTGGGCGCACGCGATGGCCCCCGGGGCCAACCTCGTACTCGTCGAGGCCAACAGCGACAACTTTACCGATCTGTTACGCGCTGTCCATACCGCTGCTTCCTTGCCGGGGGTTTCGGTGGTGTCCATGAGTTGGGGCGATGCCGAGTTCCCCACCGAAACCAGTTATGATAGCTTTTTCACGACTCCTGTCGGTCATACCGGCGTCACTTTCGTTGCGGCTTCGGGTGACACCGGCGCGCCGCCGATCTATCCCGCCGCTTCCCCCAATGTCCTGTCGGTCGGCGGCACGACCCTGACGCTGGATGGTCAAGGCAACTATGTGAGCGAGACAGCTTGGAGCGGCAGCGGCGGCGGCATCAGTGCCTATGAAGCGCAGCCGAGTTATCAGAAATCGGTTGTCTCTCAAAGCATGACCCAGCGGACCACTCCGGATGTGGCCTATGACGCCGATCCCCAGACCGGCTTCGCGGTTTACGATAGTTACGGGGAGGCTGGCGGTTGGATCGTCAAGGGAGGAACCAGCGCCGGTGCGCCGCAATGGGCCGCCTTAATCGCCATCGCCGATCAGGGCCGCGCCTTGGTAGGAGAAGGCACCTTGGACGGCCCCAGCCAAACCCTGCCCATGATTTACCAGATGCCTAGCAGCAATTTCCACGACATTATCAGCGGCCGAAGCATGGGCACTCCTTCCTACTCAGCGGGACCAGGCTATGACTTGGTCACGGGCCGGGGCACGCCGATTGCTAATCAAGTGGTCAACTACCTGGTGGGTACTCCGCCCGTGTCGCCGTCCGGCGGGCCGTTGTCGTCCGCGCCGCCGCCCAGTCCCTCGGCTTCGCCTAATGGCGACCTCATCGGAGATGGCGACTTCGATTATCCCTCCGTGGGCGCCAGTCAGGTTCCTCAGCCCAGCGGCTCGCCTTGGGCGTTTCTGGGCTGGGCGGGTATCGCCGGTTATGACAGCTACATGGCCAGCGGCAACGTTTTGCCTCCTAATGATCTCCAGGCCGCTTTTCTCTATAACCAGGGCGCCAGCATTCTCCAGACGGTGAGCCTCGCCGCCGGCGTCTATACGCTCAGCTTCCAGGCGACTCAAGTAGGCATCTATCCGGGCAGCCAAGAACAGATCGAAGTCTTGGTGGGGAACATGATCGTGGCCCTGGTCACACCTGGGCCTACTTTTACTACCTACACGGCAACCTTTACCATTCCTACAGCGGGCTACTACACTATCCAGTTCCTGGGGATGGCCCCCAACGGCAGCAACGCTGCTCTCCTTGATAATGTCTCTCTGCAAATGGTCACTTCCCTTTCGGATACAGGGCCGTCGCCCAGTCCCTCGCCGTCGCCGGGGCCATCCCTATCGCCGCCGCCCAGCCCGCCGTCGAGTGCTTCTTCCGGAGACCAATCGTCCTCTGCAACCAGTCCCTCATCGGCCGATTCGCTCTTCCAGTCCATACTTTCTGCCTGGAACAATTTCTTGCAAAGTGAATTGCTTTTTCTTGAGTGGGAATGGAACCAGATTATGATGCTCATCGAACGCTGGGAATCGCAAAATCAGACGCTATCTTAAAATAAACTACCGGTGCCCCCTCAAGACTCGGAACTGGAGTTGCCGATATCGTAGTAAATTGGGAAGCTTCCGAGGACCAGGAGGTTTCCCAGGAGCAAAAAATTTATTGTCCGCTTATCCCGGCGGTCTTGGCGGCGGGGATAAACCCCGCCGCTCGCCTTTTTTTCTTGCTCGCCTTTCTTTTCCTTTCGTTATTGCGTGGTTTTATTTAGCTCGATTGTCGAGTCGTGACGGCTGCCGTCTCGTACTCGACGGTATGCGCTTGACCGTTGCTATGTGAGACCGCGTGTTCGACGGCGCGCCAATCGTCGTCGAGGTCGGGGAGCTGCACCGGCCGGCGGTCCTTGAACCACTGGATGACGTAGTAGAACACCGGCGTCAGGAAAATACCGAACAGAGTCACGCCTAACATGCCAGCGAACACAGCAATGCCCAGCGTCCGCCGCATCTCCGCCCCGGCGCCTTCGGAAACCATGAGCGGCACCACGCCGAGGATGAACGCGAACGAGGTCATGATGATCGGTCGCAAGCGCAGCTGGCAAGCCGCCAGCGTTGCTTGCTTGCGCTCCTTACCCGCCTCGCGCTGGGCCTTGGCATATTCGACAATCAAGATCGCATTTTTGCACGCCAGCCCGACCAGCACCAAGAAACCGATCTGCGTGAAGATGTTCACGTCCATCCGCGCCAGGATGACGCCCGTAATGGCGCACAACAGACACATGGGTACGACGAGGATGACCGCCAACGGCAGCGACCAGCTCTCGTACTGCGCCGCCAACACCAAAAACACCAGCACCACGGCCAAGAGAAATACCCACATGGCCGTATTGCCGGTCTGCAACTGCAACAAGGCCAACTCGGTCCATTCGGTACGCATCGACTGCGGCAGCTGCTCTTCGGCGGCCTGATACAGATGTTCGATGGCCTGGCCGGAGCTGGTGTCCGGGCCGGCGTCGGCATGGATAGCGGCTGCGGGGTACATGTTGTAGCGCATCACGAACACCGGCCCACTGACGAAGCGCATCGAGGCGAAGTCCGCCAAAGGCACCATGTCGCCTTGATTGTTGCGTATCTTCAACTGCTTGAGGTCGTCAATTGATTGGCGATAGGTGTAATAGGCTTGGACGTTGACCTGCCAGGTGCGGCCGAAGAGGTTGAAGTCGTTGATGTAGTATGGCCCGATGGTCGATTCCAGTTCGGTGCGGATGTCGTCGATGGAGACGCCGCGGTCTTTGGCTTGCGTGCGGTCGATGATTAACTCTAGCCAGGGCGTGTCGGCGCGGAAGCTGCTGAAAACACCCTGCAAATGCGGGTCGCTTTGACCGGCGGCGACGATACGATCGGCAATTCGTTGCAGGCGAGGCAAACCGTTGTCGCCGAGATCTTGCAGGATGATCTTGAAACCGCCTGCCGTGCCCAAGCCCTCCACCGGAGGAGCGGCAAAGATGTTGACGACCGCTTCGGGAATCTCCTGGGCCAGCCGATCCTGGAGCGCAGCGGCGATGGCGTCGCCGGACAACTCCGGCCGGGTGCGGTTGTCGAAGTCGTCAAGCATCAGGTAGAGAGCGCCGAAATTCGAGGCGTTGGCGTTGAGCAGGATCGATTGGCCAGCGATGGCAACGGTGTGCTTGACGCCTTCGGTTTCCAGGGCGATGCGCTCAATTTTCTCCACGACTTCCCGAGTGCGTGTCACGGAGGCGGCGTCGGGCAGCTGCACATTGACCAGCAGATAACCCTTGTCTTGCTGAGGAATGAAGCCGGTCGGCGTTTGCACAAAGCTCCACCACGTCAACGTCAGCAAGCCACCGTAGACCAGGAGCACCAGCAAGCTAACGCGCAACAGCCCCGACACGGCCCGCGTGTAGAGCGTGGTGGAGAGGTCGAAGAGGCGATTGAACTGATAAAACGACCATCCCAGTATGTAATTCAGCGGCCGTCCGAACACCAGGCCGATCACCAGACCGGCGACGCCGCCGGCCAAAGCCGGGCCCCACGAACGCAACAGGTCCAGCGTCTGTTGGGTCGCTTGCAGGTGCAGCGACTCGACGAAGTGGGCGGCCAGGTGACGGGTAATGAGTTTGTGGCCCACCCACGCTCCCAGGGGTGCGAAGGCGAACCACGGCAACGCCTCAAAGTGCCCTTTGACACGGCGTTTCAGCAACAGTGCTGACAGTGCGGGGCTGAGGGTCAGCGAGTTGAACGCCGAGATCACTGTCGAGACGGCGATAGTCAAGGCAAACTGGCGGAAGAACTGGCCGATGATGCCGGTGATGAACGTGGACGGAATGAACACGGCGCTCAGCACCAGACCGATGGCGATGACCGGACCGGACACTTGCTCCATCGCCCGGATGGTAGCCTCCTTCGGCGCCATGCCGTGCTCGATATGATGTTCGACGGCTTCGACGACGACGATGGCGTCATCAACGACGATGCCGATGGCCAACACCAGACCGAACAGCGTCAAGTTGTTGAGCGAAAAGCCCATGACGGCCATGACGGCGAAAGTACCGATGACGGCGACCGGCACCGCCACCAGAGGAATCAGGGCCGAACGCCAGTTTTGCAAAAACAGCAGCACGACCACGGCCACCAGGACCACGGCGTCAAACAGCGTCTCGCCGACTTCAGCGATCGACTCTTGGATAAACGGTGTGGTGTCGTAGACGATCTCGTAATCGATGCCCGGCGGGAACTGCCGCTTGAGCTGCTTCATGCGCTCCTTGACGCGATTGGCCACGTCCAGAGCGTTAGAGCCGGGCAGCTGATAGACCGACAGCGCCACCGACGGTTTGCCGTCCAGCGTGCAGGTTTGATCGTAGGATTGCGCCCCCAGCTCGATGTTGGCCACGTCCTTGAGATAGACCAGCGATTGGCCGTTGTTCTTAACGACGATGCGTTCGAACTGCTCGACGCTTTCCAAGCGGCCGAGAGTAGTGATGATGTACTGATTCACCTGGCCGCTGGGTGTGGGTGGCTGGCCGATCTGACCGGGGGCGACCTGAATGTTCTGCGCCATCACTGCGGCGATGATGTCGTTGGCATTGAGGTTATAAGTCGCCAGCTTTTGCGGATCGAGCCAAATACGCATACTGTAATCGCGCTGTCCGAGATAGGTAATGTCGCCGACTCCCGGAAGGCGCGACAGTTCATCGCGGATCTGAATAGTAGCATAATTGCTCAATTCCAGGCTGGTGCGGCTGTTGTCGCTGGAATACAGGTTGACGATCATCAGGACGTTGGGCGATTTTTTCTTGACCGAGATGCCGCGACGCTTGACGAGGTCGGGCAGGATCGGCTCGGCCAGGGATTCGCGGTTCTGCACCAGCACTTGCGAGATGTTCAGGTCGGTGCCCGGATAGAAAGTGACCGTGAGGGTATACTTGCCATCGTTGGTGCATTGCGAGGACATGTACATCATGTTTTCGACGCCGTTGACCTGCTGTTCGATGGGCGCGGCCACGGTGTCGGCGACGACCTGGGCATTGGCGCCGGGGTAGTAAGCGGACACCTCGACCGTCGGCGGCGCGATCTCCGGATACTGCGCGATCGGCAGGGTGAACAGGGCAATGGTGCCGGCCAGTGTGATGACGATGGACAGCACCGAGGCGAAGATCGGTCGGTTGATGAAAAAGCGTGAAAACACGATTATTCCTCACGTATAAACGTCGGCGAGCGGGGGGTGTTAACCCCCCGGTTGTTCTACCGAGGTGTTAACCCCCCGGTTGTTCTACCGAGGTGTTAACCCCCCGGTTGTTCTGCCGGGGTGTTAACCCCCCCGGTTGTTCTACCGGGGTGTTAACACCCCCCGGCTCGCCCTCGTGTGTCTTTTCGTGACCGTTGCCTGTCGCTCCGTCTTCCGTGGAGACGGATCGTTTTGGCGGCAACGGCAAAGGACGGCGGCGACGGGCCTTCCCCACCATCTCCATGAGCAGCCAAGGGACGCCCAGCATTGCCAGGCGGGTGAGGTACACCAAGATACTACCGACAAACCGCACCCGCGGTGCCGCGAACAGCGGCGTTTCCGCAAAGCCGGCGATGACATAGAAGAACACCGGCGTCAAGAAGATGCCGAACAGCGTCACACCCAACATGCCGCTGAAGACGGCGACGCCGAGTTTCTGGCGCATCTCCGCGCCGGCGCCGTGGCCCAAAAGCAAGGGCAGGACGCCGAGAATGAAAGCGAACGAAGTCATGATGATTGGCCGCAGACGCAGTTGGCAGGCCGCCAGCGTGGCCTCATAGCGCGACAGGCCGCCCTCTTCGTGCTTGTGCTTGGCGAATTCGACAATAAGGATCGCATTTTTGCTGGCCAGGCCGACCAACACCACGAAGCCAATCTGCGTGAAAATGTTGATGTCGTCGCCGGCGATGGCTACGCCGGTCAACGAACCAAGGATGCACATGGGCACGACGAGGATGACGGCCAACGGCAGCGACCAACTCTCGTATTGCGCCGCCAAGACCAAGAACACAAACACTACCGCCAGGGGGAAAATCAGGTTGTTCCAGATGTTCTTGGCGGCCAGCACTTGCATGTAGTTGATCTCGGTCCACTCAAAGGCCATGCCCGGCGCCAGCACTTCGCGGCACAGCCGTTCCATTTCTTCGATGCCCTCGCCGCTGGAGACGCCGGGCTTGGTGGCGCCGAGGATGGCGGCGGCTGGATACAGATTGTAACGGCCAATATTGATCGGCCCCCCGACCTCGCGGACGCTGACCACGGAACCAAGCGGCACCATCTCGCCGTTCATATTGCGCACCTGGAGCAAGCGGATTTTGCTCAGGTCATTGCGATAGTCACCCTGGGCCTGGACGTTCACTTGCCAGGTGCGGCTGAACTTGTTGAAGTCGTTGACGTACAGCGAGCCGAGATAAATTTGCAGCGTCAGGAATACGTCCAGCGGATTGACTCCCATCGCCTGGCACTTGTCGCGCTCGATGTCCATGTACAGTTCCGGCATATTGGCGCGGAAGATGCAAAAGAGGTTTTCGACTTTGTCGCTGCTGCGCGAGCGGGCGATCAGCTGTTCGATCTGCTTTTGCAGGGCGACGATGCCCAGGCCGCCGCGGTCTTCGATGATGATTTTGAACCCGCTGGCTGAACCGAGTCCCGACACCGGCGGCGGTGTGAACAGGGCCACCTGGGCTTCGGGGACCTCCTTGTTCAGCAGCGCCTGCACCCGGTTGACAATCGCCTGGGCCGACAGCGACGGATCACGGCGCTCTTCGAACGGCTTGAAGGACACAAAGAACTGGCCGAAATTCGAGCCGTTGGCGTTGAGGGTGAACGATTGGCCGGCAATCTCGGTGACGTACTCGACGCCGGGCTGCTCTTGGACCAATTGTTGGATGCGGTCGGTGACTTTCTGGGTGCGTTCCAGGGAAGCAGCATCGGGCAGCTGGACGGCGATGTAAAAGCGTCCTTGGTCCTGGTTAGGAATGTAGCCGGCCGGCAGTTGCTCAAAGCCATACACGGTATTAATCAGCATGGCCCCATAACCCAGAAGCACCACGGCGACGCCGCTCAGGGCGAACCGCCGCTCAAACCTGCCGGCCCAGCGGCCCAAGAGACGGTGCAGCAGCAATCCCACCAACCCGGCCCCGGTCACACCCACCACCATCCGCATCTCGCAGGGAACCCACGAGCGGTCTTGGAGGAAATGCTGGACATCTTCGGGAAGGGCCTTGGTCCAGACCCAGAAGTGTTCGGGGTGTGCCCATTGGACGAAGACATCGGGCAATGAGACGCCCCATTTGTGCATGTAGGCGTGGAGATCGAGCAGGAAATGCGGAAACGAGGGCAGCAGCCAGCCGTAGACACCGCCAGCGACGGCTAAGAGCAATACGGGCAACGGCGCACGGCCGGCCAGAGAGGCGCCCACCAGGCGGATGTAGCCAGCCGTAGCGCGGCGAAAAGCCCAGTTGAACAGCCCGAAGAACCATCCCAGCGACCAGTGCAACAGGCGACCGACAAGATCTTTTTTGGCCCCGTGCGGTTGCAGCAGGATGGCGGCCAGCGCCGGACTTAACGTCAGCGAATTGAACGCCGAGATGACCGTGGAGACGGCGATCGTCAGGGCGAACTGGCGGAAGAATTGGCCGGTGATGCCGCTGATGAAAGCGCACGGCACAAACACGGCGCACAGCACCAGACCGACAGCGACGACCGGCGCGGACACTTCGTCCATCGCTTTGTGGGCTGCCCGCCGCGGACTCAAACCTTGTTCGATATGATGCTCAATCGCTTCGACGACGACGATGGCGTCATCGACGACGATACCGATGGCTAACACCAGACCGAACAAGGTCAGGTTATTCAGCGAAAAGCCGATGACCGCCATGGCAGCGAAGGTGCCGACGATGGCCACCGGCACGGCCAGCATGGGGATCAGCGCCGAACGCCAGTTCTGCAAAAACAGCATTACCACCACAGCAACGAGCACGATGGCCTCGATCAGAGTATAGACCACTTCCTTGATCGACTCTTTAATGAACGGCGTCATGTCCAGCGACACCACATAGTCGATGTCTTCGGGGAAGCCCTTCTTCAGTTCTTCCATCTTGGCGATGACGCGGTCGGCCACTTCGATAGAGTTGGCGTCGGGTAAAGCGAAGACGGCGATGCTGCCGTTGGGTTTGCCGTTGAGCTTGCTGGTCGAATCCAGGTTTTTGGCGCCGAGCACAGCATGGCCTACGTCCTTGAGGCGGACGATGCGTCCATCGCGATCGCTGCGCAGCACTATTTCGTCGAACTGTTCGGGTTCGGACAGTCGGCCAAGCATGGTAATGGGGACCTCGAACAGCTGGCCCGCTGCCCCTTTCCTTCCCTCGGAGGCTGGCGCGCGGGGTTGCGTCAGCGCCCCGAAGGGGGGGGCGGCGATATGGCCGGAGGCCACCTGCCGGTTCTGCTCGCGGACGGCGTTGGCCACATCGCTGGCCGCCATGTTCAAGGACGCCAGCTTTTCCGGATCGAGCCATATCCTCATACTGTAATCTTGCTGGCCGAAGATAATCACGTCGCCGACGCCCTGTAGCCGTTTTAGCTCATCTGCGATCCGAATTGCTGCAAAATTGCTCAGGTACAGCTGGTCGTAGCGGCCGTTAGGTGAATAGATGGCGATGACTTGCAGAATGTCGGGATTGCGTTTGCGCGTGGCGACGCCGGTCTGTTTAATCACGTCGGGTAAAAGCGGCAGCGCCAGATTGATGCGATTTTGCACCAAAACTTGGGCGAAATTCAGGTTGACGCCAGGCTTAAAAGTGACCGTCAGCTGGTACGAGCCGTCGTTGTTGGACTGCGACACCATGTACAGCATGTCCTCGACGCCGTTGACCATCTGCTCGATGGGCGCGGCCACCGAATCGGCCACGGTTTGGGCGTTGGCGCCGGGATAGTTGGCCTGGACCCAGATGCTCGGCGGCGTGATCGGCGGATACTGCGCCAACGGTAAATGGAAGACCGCCACCGCCCCAGCCAGGGTAATGACGATCGACAATACCGATGCGAAGATCGGCCGTTCGATGAAGAAATGCGAAAACATCGCCGCGCCTCAACCGTCTATTGTTTAGCTGCGAGCCGGAGGCGAGCGCTGTCACGCTCGCCTCCGGCTCGCGGCTAAACCAGAACAGGACTGTTTTTCATCGCCGCCCTCGGTTTTCGCGCCGCGGTTCCTTGCCGACACGCGGCATGTCTTTGAGCGCCGGAGCGGGTGGGGCCGCTTTCGGATCGACCGGCTTGGCTGCGCGGTCCTCTTTCAAGATCTGCGTCAGCGGCGAGTGGGGCGGCGGCGGCGGTTCCTGCATCTTGGCCTGTACCACCGCTCCGGGCCGTACGCGCTGCATGCCGCTGACAATCACCCGCTCGCCTTCGTGGACCCCTTTCTTGATGACGCGCAGCCCTTGAAGCGCTTGTCCTATCTCCACCGAGCGGTACTCGACTTTGTCGATCTCTTCGCCCTTGTCATTCTTGTCCTTCTTAACCACGTAGACGTACTTTCGCCCTTGATCGCTCAAGAGCGCCTCGTCGGGAACAAGTATGGCTTTGTAGGGCACGCCCAGGGGCAGGCGAATGCGCACAAACAGGCCTGGTTTGAGAACATCGTTGGGATTGGCGAAAACGCCGCGCATGCGCACCGTGCCCGTGTTGGCGTTAAGCCGGTTATCCAGGAAGTTGACGTAGCCTTTGGTGTGAAACTCATCCTCGTTGGCCAGGCGCATCAACACGGGGAAACGCAAGACGGAAAACCAGGAATGGCCTTGCCGCCTTGTTGCCTCCGCCAATTCCAGGTAGGTCCGCTCATCCACGTCGAAGTAGGCGTACATCGGATCGATGGAGACCAGCGTGGTCAGCAAGGTTTGGTCGGCGTTGACGAGGTTGCCGGGGTCTACCATACGGCGGCTGATGCGTCCGACCAGGGGCCGGCCTTGATCATCGCGGAGCGGCGGCGCCGTGACATGGGTAAAGTCCAGATTGAGCTGGGCACGTTCAACGGCCGCCTTCATGGCGCCGACGCTGGCGATGGCCTTGTCGCGGGCGGCAATGAGCTGATCGACATCTTCTGGGCTGACGGCCCCACTCCGTACCACTTCCAGGGCCCTCGTGGTACGCTTGGTCTGAAGGACCACATCCGCCTCAGCCAGCTTGAGATTGGCCTTGGCCTGGTTCAGCTCGGCCTGGTACGGCCGTGGATCGATCTGGAACAGCAAGTCGCCCTCCTTGACGATGTCGCCTTCCACGAAGGGCGCCTCAATGACGTAGCCCGAGACGCGCGGACGGATGTCCACCGTTTTCAGAGCATCCATGCGGCCGGTGAAGTCCTGATAATCCGTTACTTCATCTGTTACCGGGGTGGTGACGACGACCTCAGCGATTTTGCTCATCTTGGTCGGCGCCGTACGATGACAGCCGCCGCACGCAGCGGAAGCCAGAACAGCAGCGACGATCCCCAGCCCGAGTCGCACAGGTGCGCCACGCCATTTTCGCAGCGAGACAGCAGCAGCCATCGTCGTCCTCCCAAACGGACTGACCAGTCAGTTTCGTTATTATTCTAAAAGATTGTTTCTCCTTGTCAACCAGAAAAATCGGAACAGAGGCTAACAGGAAAACCAGACCCTCCGAAGGGCTTTGTCACGAACAGAAGAATGGGCCGGCGCGCCCCTCATGGGGGGGAAAACCGCGGATGCGGTGAACGATGGATAATGGCACGGGCGTGGGCTTGCAAGGTGGCGACTTCGGCCGTCAGTGCGGCCACGGCGGGGGCACCGTCGGCGACTTCGATCATCCAACGGCATTCCCAGCGCCCGCCCGGCGGCAAGAGCGGCACGCGGCCTTGTTGCCGCTCGAAGCGCTTGCAATTCGGATAATTCGTCGCCGGTTCCAGGCCGGTGACGTAACCGTCCTCGATGGCCCCCGTGTTCTTCCACACAGTGAAACAAGGTAATTCCTGACGACTGAAGCGCAGCGCCACGGCGCGGTCGGCGGCCGGATTGACCAGCAGGACAAGGGTGTGGCCGCGGGCGTCGGCGAGCAGATCGTAGAGGTAGACCTGTTCGGCGAAGCCGGCGCGGGGTCCGGCGTAGGTTTCGTGCGTGTCGATGCCTTCGGCGGCGCGTGGTGTCTGCGGGGCCAGTTCACGGATAGGCGCCAGCACACGGCTGCCGGCGTCGAGGAAGGGCGGGCCGAAATTACAATGGTAGAGCAGCTGCATTTCCACCGGCCGGGCGGCGCGGTTGGTAACGACATCGTGAATCACCAGCCGATTGGAACCAGGGACTGTCGTGTAGGTGGTGGTCAGGCGGAATTGCGGACAAAAAAGAGCCGCTTCATCGACTTCGCCCGTGACGCTCAACTCGTAGGGGGGATCGAGTTGGACGCGGACCTCGACGGTTTGGGCCGGCAGGTTGGCGATGCGGCCATGCAAGGTCAGCGGCGTGCCATCGTCATCGCCGGGCGGGCCGTTGGAGGCCAGGCCGCAGCGGCACAGCCATTCGTCGAATCCGGCCAGCCAACCGAGACCGCCGCGATCAGTCAGCTGCACATATTTGGGGTGAACGGGGCCGACGATGGGCGAGCGCCAGCCCAGCGGCTGGCCGCGATAGTTGCCGCGCCACAAACCCATGCCGCGCGTCGGCAGAATCGAGAACGAGAAAGCGCCATTGTGGACCTCGATTAGATCGATCCCATCGCGCAAGCCGCCACGCAGCGTGCGCTTGCGCAGTGACCAATCGAACGGCGTCGCCAGGTGCAGCGTATCATTGCCGACGGCGAAGCTGTCTAGCCAGACATCGCTCTGTACGTCGGTCAAGGTCCAGGATTTGGAGCGTGTCATAAGGTTTTCATCTCATTTGACGCCATGCATGGCCCGGCTGACCAACCGTACTAAGACGAGCAGAACCAGCGCCGCCCCTGCGACCACCGCAGCGGACAGCAGGAAAAATTGCGCCGGTGGGATGGTGCCCCAGATTTCGCCCAGTGTGCCGGCCACGAAGTTGCCGAAGGCGCTGGTCAACATCCAGACGCCCATAAGCATGGTGGCGAACTTGGCCGGGGCCAGTTTCGACACCATCGACAAACCCACCGGCGACAAACATAATTCGCCCAGCGTGGCCAGGATGTACGTCCAGAACAGCCACCACGGACTGACGCGGAATTGGTTCGAGACAGCGTACAATTGTGCCACCGTGGCGCGGAATTGGGGATCGCCGCCGGCCACCAGCAGGGCCTTGACTTCCCGGTCAGCCAGCGGCTTGAAGGCCACCAGCGTTTGCGTCGGGGCGTGGTAACGGATCAGGGATGGATCGAGGCCCGACCAACTCATATCGAAACCCGGCGGCGGTTTTCCCAGTTGCACTTGCACGGATTTCACATGCTTGCGATCGATGGCCTCCGAGGCCTTTTTCAGCTCGTTGATTTTAGCGCGGTAATCCGGCGGTGCGGTGCTCTCGATGAGGAGGTTGGCTTCATTGTCTGTCAGCACCCCGGAGATATGGATTGTCGGCTTTTCCGGGTCCAGGGTCAGCCGCCCGGCGTGGAACAACTCCACCCGGCCGTCTTTTTCGACGCCGATCTTGCCGTCCTTCACCGTGAGAGGAGCGGGCAATTTAGCGCCTTGAAGGGGGACGGAAGCGGCTTGGTTTTCGCGCTGGGCGGCGGCCGCCATGACGGTCATTGCCAAGCTCATGAGGAGCAGGCCCAGCACCATTTTCATGGGGATCGACGGCTGCCAACCCCGGCTGTCCAGAAACACCCATAGCCAGGCAAAAAACGGGGCGATGAGGACGATGGCCAAGGCGTTGATGGATTGAAACCAGGCTGTCGGCACCGGATTGAGCAATTCACGGGCCCATTGGCCCCACGTCAGCCGCGGTTTGCCGGAAGGATGCGGCTTGAGCAGGAACATGGTGCGGTAGCGATCGAGCACGCTTTGCCCTTCCGGTCCCACTTCCTCGTCCGGCGCCGCCTTCTTGATTTCGGCGGCTTTCAAGGAAGGCCTGGGAGGTGCTTGCGTGAGGTATCGATTGGTGGACTTGTCGGCCCAGAGGTTGAGGACGTTGCCCGCTTGCTCGAACGCCGCCCAGAAAAACACCACGAACAGGCCCAAGATGAGGATGGCCAGGACGCGATCGCGCAGGCCGCCCTGAGCTTGGCCGCAGACGTGGGCGAACAACATCAGACAGAGGCCGGCGATGGCCAGCATCAAGGCGTTCCACTGGTTCAATTGGTCCATGAACCAGAGCAGCGGCGCGGCTGCCATGAGGACCAGGGCGGGGACCAGAAGGGCCGGCGGCGCCAGCGGCGCCAGGCCGCCTAGCACCGACGGCGCGCGTTCGGCTTCCGCTTCGGTCAGCGGCATGTTGATGGGCCTTATCAGGATGGCCGTGCTCTTGGCCTCCATCGGGCGCGTCTCCGGCGGAGGTTCAGCTTGGCTGACGTCGCCCGGCGTCGAGTTGGCCTGCGGTTTTGCAGGGACGCCCCGTCGATCCGGGACGATTTCATGGATCAGCGGTTGGCCGAACAGATAAATCAACAAGCCGAGGATCATGCCGATACCCGCCGCAGTGAAGCCGGTGTGATAACCGCCCTGGGTGTTTTCCGCCAGCCAGCCGCACACCAACGGCGAGAAAAAGGCGCCGAGGTTGATACCCATGTAAAAAATGGTGTAAGCGCCGTCGCGGCGGCCGTCGCCGAGGGGATACAGGCGGCCCACTTGCGTGGACATATTGGGCTTGAACATGCCATTGCCGAAAATCAAGAAAATCAAGGCCATGAAAAAGAGGTGATGCTCCTCGAAGGCCAAAGCAAACTGGCCGGCCGCCATCAAGAGCGCGCCGATGATGACGGCGAGCTTGTTGCCCAGGTAGCGATCGGCGAGATAGCCACCCAAGATCGGCGTCACGTAGACGAAACTGGTATAGATCTTGTAGATAGTCGAGGCGTCCTTCTGCGTCCACTTGAAGTAATTGACCATGTACAGCATGAGCAGCGCCCTCATGCCGTAGTAGCTGAAACGCTCCCACATTTCGGTGAAGAACAGGACATACAGGCCCAACGGGTGGCCGAGGAACGTAGGTTGCCGCGGCCCAGCCTGTCCCAGGGCGGAAGTGTTCATGTTCAGGTATCTCCCCGGCTATTGACGATTTACTGTGTTTTCGTTGTACCTTGTCGGCGCGAGCCTGTCCATGCCGCCTTGCCGCCGGTAGGATGAGGGAGGAAATGCTTAGCCACGACTCGTAGGAGAGTGTTCGCCATGCAACAATTCACTCGGACCTTGACGCGCGAAATTGAAGTAGGTGGCGAACGATTGGCCCTCACGTTGAGTAAGGAAGGTCTGTCCGTGCGTCCGGTGGGTGGGCGTCGTCCGCCGCACACCATGAGTTGGGCGGCCTGGGTGTGTGCCTGCGTATCCGGGGCCGCTCAAGAGCCGACCACCGAACAGATTAAGCAAGCGCTCCAAGCGGTGCGTGCCGGCGCAGCCAAGGCGAGCGGGGGGTGTGAACCCCCCGGTAGAACAACCGAGGAGTGTGAAACCCCCGGTAGAACAACCGGGGGGTGTGACCCCCCCGGTAGAGCAACTGAGGGGTGTGAAACCTCCGGTGGAACAACCGGGGGGTTCACACCCCCTGATGGAACAACCGGGGGGTTCACACCCCCTGATGGAACAACCGGGGAGTTCACACCCCCCGCTCGCCCCCGGGGCGCTGACGCAGACAAAATGACCGTGCTTTTGGCGCGTCTGGATCAATGGTTGAATACAAAGCGCGAACGCTTCCAACAAGCGCTCCGCCCCGGTGCGACGGCGGCTGAATGCGACGCCTTGGCGGCCGAAGTGGGCAGGCCGCTGCCCGAAGAGCTGCGGACCTTGCTGATGTGGCACAACGGCCAGACCCCTGATGTGCCCGGCGCTTTCGAGCAGAGCTGGATGCTCCTGAGCACCGAGGAGATTGCCGAGGCCAAGAAAGAGTTGGATGAGCATCCTCACGAAGGGTGGCAGAAAGATTGGCTGCCGTTCCTCGGCGACGACAGTGGGGATTACCTCTGCCTCGACCTTGGCTCGCCCAGCTGTCCCGTGCGGGAGTGTTGGCGTGGACGGGCCGATCATCCCGTGATCGCGCCGTCGCTGTCGGCCTGGCTGGAGGCGTTCGTCGCCGCCCTGGAGCGTGGGGCCTACGTCGAAGACCCTGAACGCGGTACCCTCGTACTTAAAGGCTGATGTCTGCTGTTCCTGCGCAACTGGGTTTCCACATGCCCGCCGAATGGGGGCCGCACCGGGCCACCTGGCTGGCCTGGCCGCATCAACGCGACGACTGGCCAGGAAAATTCGCTCCCATCCCCTGGGTCTACGGCGAGATCGTCCGTCATCTGCACCGCAGCGAGGAAGTGCGCATTCTCGTCAACGACACCGATGGCCAGCGGCAGGCGGAATCTGTTCTCGACAACCTCGACCTCCAGCGCAACCGTATTACCTTCTGGCACATTCCCACGGATCGCGCCTGGACGCGCGATTATGGTCCGCTGTTCCTTACGGGCGGCAACCAGGCCAGCGCTATGGTGAATTTCGCCTTCAACGGCTGGGCCAAGTACGACAATTGGCAACGCGATGAGGCGGTGGCGCGGCAGATCAACGACAAGCTGCGGCAGACAATGTGGCAGCCGGAAGTTAACGGCCGTCGCGTCGTGCTGGAGGGCGGCAGCATCGAAGTCAATGGCGCAGGCTTGCTGCTGACCACGGAGGAATGTCTGCTCAGCGACGTGCAACAGCGTAATCCGGGTTTGACCCGCGCGGATTACGAACGCCTGTTCGCCGACTATCTCGGCGTGCGCAAGGTGCTGTGGCTGGGCCGCGGCATCGCTGGCGATGACACGCACGGCCACATCGACGACTTGGCGCGGTTCGTCGGCCCGCGCTCCGTTGTTACTGTAGTGGAAGAAGACCGCGGCGACGTAAATTTCGAGCCGCTTCAAGAGAACCTGTATCGACTGCGCAGCATGACCGACATGGACGGTCGGCCGCTGGAAATCCACACGTTGCCGATGCCGGCGCCGTTGTACTTCGCCGGTCAACGTCTGCCGGCCAGTTACGCCAACTTTTACATCGCCAACACCTGCGTCCTTGTGCCGACGTTCAACGACCCGAACGATCGCCGCGCTTTGACTATCCTGGCAGCCCTGTTCCCGGAACGCACCGTGGTAGGTATTCACGCTGTCGATCTGGTCTTGGGCCTGGGCACGCTGCACTGTTTGACACTGCAAGAACCGGCCTAACGCATGAATCTCCTCTTCCAGCTCGGTCCTTTCGTCCTGCTCCTTTTGGCTATCGCCTTGATGCCGTTGGTGCATGGGCACTTTTGGGAGCGCAATTGGAACAAAGCTCTGGTGACGCTTCTGTTAACGACGCCGGCAGCCGTTTGGCTGCTCGTGCAGGGTCGGCCTGGGTGGCATGCTTTCTTGCACGCCCTGCATGAGTATGTGCAATTCATCCTGTTGCTGGGGACGCTTTACCTCGTTTCCGGCATCGTCGTGATTCACGGCGATCTGGCGAGCAGCCCGCTGGGCAACACGCTTTGGCTGGCCCTGGGGGCGGTGCTGGCCAACGTGATCGGCACCACCGGGGCGAGCATGTTGCTGATTCGTCCGCTTTTGCGGGCCAATCATCACCGCAAGCACAATCGTCATGTGCCGTTGTTTTTTATCTTCGTCGTCGCCAACTGCGGCGGCTTGCTCTCTCCCGTGGGCGATCCGCCGTTGTTGTTGGGGTTCCTCAATGGGGTGGACTTCTTCTGGACGCTGCGTCTTTGGCCGCACTGGTTAGCGGTCAACGGACTGGTGCTGCTCGTCTTTTTCCTTTGGGACGTGCAGGCGCGGCGATTGGATGTGCGGCAGGGACCAATTCTAGCTATCCGCGCACGCCATCCTCTCCGCGTCGAGGGATTAGCATTGGGGATGCTCTTCGTAGCAGCGGTGACAGCGACGTTGCTGCTGCAAGCGCCGGCGGTCGCTCAGCGCTTGGGGATAAAACTGCCGGCTTGGGGCAGTATGGGGATTCTGGCATTGCTGGCCGTTTTGGCGTTGTGGGCCGTTCATCGTCCGGGCCGCCAGGCGCGTGTGCTGGTGTGGGAGCCAATGGTAGAAGTGGTCATTCTGTTCGCCGGCATCTTCGTGACCATGACGCCGGCTTTGATGTTGCTGGCCGCCCTGCCGCCGGCGACGTGGACGCCCGCGCAATTGCTCTGGACTGCCGGCGGATTGTCTGGCGTGTTAGACAACGCGCCGACGTATCTGACCTTCGCCACTCTCGCCGACCCCGGCGGCCCTGCGGCCCTGGCGGCGGCGCAGCCGAAGCTGCTCGAAGCGCTCAGTTGCGGAGCGGTATGGATGGGCGCCCTGACCTACATCGGCAACGGTCCCAATTTTCTCATCCGTGGCATCGCCGAACACATGGGCTATCCGATGCCGTCCTTTTTCGGCTACCTGGTGTACTCGTTGGCGGTGCTGCCGCCGATATTCGCTGTGGCCACCTGGTTGTTTTTCAGGTAGGGCCGCCTGCCTACTTCGTGGTTATGGTGATGCGTCCGCCGTGAACCAGAAGATTGAGGCTTTGCCCAGGGCGCACGATGAGGGTGCGTACCTTGATGGCTTGGCGGCCGCCAAGGATAGGGAAAGACCGAACTTCGCCATCTGGGCCGCGGATAGTGACATACTCAATCGGTCCCTCCGGCTCCGTGACCTGCACTTCCACCGGCGCCGCTTCTTCGCGCACTATAGGCCGTGTGGGCCGGCGATAGACCACCGCCGGGGTCGCGCGTTCGGCCGCCTGATAGGTGCTTTGGATTTTCATTGTGGCCTGGAACATGCGGTCGCCCGGATAGATCCCGAAAGGTGGAAGACCGCGGAGATTATAGGGAGTTGAAACACCCGGTGCGGGAACGTGCCCTTGAGACGAAGTTTGCGCTTGGGCCACCGAAGTGGTGAGCAGCATCCCGGTTAACAGGACGACCCCTTGGGCGATCCAACGTGCGTGGTGAAGCATGGCATCAACCCCTTTCGCGTCCCGGTCGGACTGCGAAAACGCACGCCTGGCGCGCTGCACGGAAGGTCGGTCCTTGTTTGCCACCGCCTGGAGGAAGAGCCATCCCTGCGATCCAGGCAAGTCAGCCGGCCCGAGACGGGTGGTTCGTGTCCAACGTACAGACGCCGTGGAAGCCGAGAGAAATCATCGCTCTCTTGTTCCGCTTTTTGCGGAATCACCCGGACCTCCCGTGCCCACCCGCTTGCGCCGTGTCGCTTCCCTTCGCTCTTAGTTATTATACCGGCAAAAGCAGGGGTCTGTATCAAGTTTTTTTCCTGAAAGGGATATACTGGGCACGGTTGAATGGGGCACAATCCCCCCACCCCAACCCTCCCCCACAAGGGGGGAGGGAGCCTTGTTTCTCCCTCCCCCCTTGTGGGGGAGGGAGAATCATTCC
>Ga0078972_1006215_pt1 | contig 28794 bp, 22 predicted proteins | sample YelNatPaOPGAMG01_FD_67568 | JGI IMG/M metagenome (GOLD analysis project Ga0078972, IMG submission 67568) | Hot spring thermophilic microbial communities from Obsidian Pool, Yellowstone National Park, USA - OP-RAMG-01 (SPADES assembly) (version 2) | ecosystem: Environmental > Aquatic > Thermal... | reverse complement strand
ACCCGCTGCGCCCGGCTTCGCCGCGCTGGCGATCGCCGCGGGGCTAGTCGGCGGCGACCCGCTGCGCCCGGCTTCGCCGCGCTGGCGATCGCCGCGGGGCTAGTCGGCGGCGACCCGCTGCGCCCGGCTTCGCCGCGCTGGCGATCGCCGCTAGGCTCGGGCAATGATGACCAACCACGACCGCGTCGCCGCCCGACGCGAGATTGCCGACGCCTTGCTCACCGCGCTCGAACGCCGCCACGAGGTGCTGGACCTCATCGTGGAGGCCGACGACCGCCCGGCCGCGGTCGAGGCGATCATCGCCCTGCTCGGCACCTCGCGCCGGGGTGCGGAGGCGGTGATGGGTATGGCGTTTGACCAACTGACCAAGGATGCGCGTAAAAAGATCGCCGCCGAGCTCGACGATCTGAACTCACAGTTGAGTTTCACCCGCAAGGAGCGGCCGGCGAGCTCGGGTGACAGTCTGGTGCTGCGGCCCTTCGCCGGAGAGGCTGACCGCGACATCTTCGCGGCGCGCACCGAGGAGATCGGCGCTGCCGGAGACGGGTCAGGTGGCATGGCCGGCAGCATCGACGACGAGATTCGCTCGGCGCTGGCGCGCATCGACGCAGAGGAGGCCGCCTGGTTCGTCGCCGTCGACGGAGAACAGAAAGTCGGCATGGTCTTCGGCGAACTCGTCGGCCGTGAGGTTCACGTCCGGATCTGGATCCATCCCGATCATCGGCACAAGGGGTACGGCACCGCCGCGCTGGCCAAGTCGCGGCCGGAGATGGCGGCGTATTTTCCGGCAGTGCCGCTGGTGATTCGGGCGCCCGGTGCGCGCGACGCCAGCACCGGCTAGCTTTCCCGGTCCTTGCCGCGGTCCAGCAGACTCGACGACCCCAGCACCCGCTCGATCTGCACCTCGATCACCACCCGGCGCGGGTTGGGCCGAGGTGTGCGGTAGCGCTGCGCATAGCGCAGTTCGGCGTCGCGGACGGCGTCGGCATCACCGTTGACGGTAGCCCGGCCTTCGAGCGAGAGCCACCGGGCGCCGTCGACCTGGCTGAGCACCGCGATCCCGCCACGTGCGGCGTTGACGGCCTTCTGCGAACCGCCGGTGGTGATGACCCGGGCGATATGCGTCTTGGGGTCGAAGGTGAAACCGACCGCCACCACGTGCGGCGAATTGTCGGCCCGCAGCGTGGTCAACATGGCGAGGTGGCGTTCGGTCAGAAACGCCAGGGCGTCTTGGGTGAGTCGGGTGGTGGTAGTGGCCATCACCGCTCACGCTAGCGCAGGAATAATCCAAGCCGTGGATGACACGGGCGGTGCCACGGTGCCGATCTTCGGCGGCCGCAGCGAAATCGGCGCCGGGCCGGGGCAAAACCTGACGCCCGGCGCGGTGCGGCTCGCGCGCAGGATCCTCCGGTGATCCGCATCATCGTGGTCGGCATCGGCGCCGACGGCCTGGCGGGACTGCCGGAAGCGTCGCAGCGTGCATTACGCGGGGCCACAGTCATTTACGGATCTCGTCGGCAGTTCGGTCTGCTCGACGACACGGTAACCGCCGAGCGCCGCGAATGGCCCTCGCCACTGCTGCCCGCGCTGGCGCGCCTGGCCGACGAAGCCGCCGACGTGCATGTGTTAGCCAGTGGCGACCCGCTGCTGCACGGCATCGGCGGCACGCTGATCCGGCTGCTGGGCTCCGAGCGGGTCACCGTGCTGCCGCACGTGTCGGCGGTGACCCTGGCCTGCGCGCGGATGGGCTGGACCGTCGAAGACACCGAGGTGATCAGCCTGGTCACGGCGGCACCGCATACCGCGGTGCGCCGCGGCGGCCGGGCCGTCGTGCTGTCCCGCAACGCAGGCACACCCGCGGCGCTGGCCGAGCTGCTCACCGCACACGGTCGCGGCGACTCGGCATTCAGCGTTCTCGAACAACTTGGCGGGCCAAGGGAGCGGTGCCGACACGCCAGCGCCGCCGCGTGGGCGGCCGCCCCGCCCGGCGACGTCGACGACCTCAACGTGATCGCGGTGCACTACCTGCCCGATGACCGGACGACCGCGACGCTGCCGGACGAGGCCTTCTACCACGACGGTCAGATCACCAAGCAGAGCATCCGCGCGGTGACGCTCGCGGCGCTGGCGCCGCAGCCCGGTCAGCGGTTGTGGGACGTGGGGTCGGGTTCGGGCAGCGTCGCGGTGGAGTGGTCGCGCAGCGGTCCCGGCTGCGCCGCGGTCGCGTTCGAACGCGACCAGACCCGGCGTGACCGGATCGCTCGCAACGCCGCCGCGTTCGGCGTCGATATCGAGGTCCGTGGCACGGCGCCGCAGGCGTTCGACGGCGCTGTGCTGCCGTCGGCGGTGTTCATCGGTGGCGGCCTGACTCAGCCCGGCCTGCTGGAGGCCTGCCTGGACCAGCTGCCCGTCGGCGGGCGCTTGGTCGCCAACGCCGTCACCGCCGAGTCGGAAGCCGCTGTGGTGCAGGCCTACTCGCGTTTCGGCGGCAGCTTGGCGCGCTTTGCGCACTATCGCGGGGAGCCGCTGGGCGACTTCACCGGATGGCGGGCGCAGCTGCCGATCACGCAGTGGACGATGATCAAGCCGTGACCGTGTACTTCATCGGTGCGGGTCCCGGGGCCGCGGATTTGATCACCGTTCGCGGGCAGCGGCTACTCGGTCAATGCCCGGTATGCCTATACGCCGGGTCGATCATGCCCGACGACCTGCTGGCGCTGTGCCCGCCCGGCGCCCGGGTCGTCGACACCGGTCCGCTGACCCTGGAGCAGATCGTCGGTGAGATCAGCGAAGCCCACGCCGCCGGGCATGACGTAGCGAGGTTGCATTCCGGGGACCCGTCGCTCTACAGCGCGCTGGCCGAGCAGTGCCGCCGACTCGACGCTCTGGACATCGGCTACCACATCGTGCCCGGCGTTCCGGCGTTCGCCGCCGCGGCGGCGGTGCTGGGTCGCGAGTTGACCGTTCCCGGGGTCGCGCAGACGGTGACATTGACCCGGGTTGCCACATCGTCGACGGCGATGCCGGCCGGGGAGGATCTGGCCACGCTCGCCCGGCCGGGTGCCACGCTGGTGGTGCATCTGGCCGCCGCGCAGATCGACGCCGTCGTCGGCCAGCTGGTAGCGGGCGGCTATCAGCCCGGCACCCCGGCGGCGGTGGTGGCGTTCGCCAGCCGGCCGCAGCAGCGGGTGCTGCGCGGCACGCTCGCCGACATCGCCGGGCAGATGCACGACGCGGGTATCACCAAAACCGCGGTCATCGTCGTCGGTGACGTGTTGGCCGCGCAAGGTTTCACCGACAGCTACTTGTATTCGGCAGCCCGCCGCAGGGGGCACCAGTGAGGGTGTTGGTGCTCGGAGGCACCGGCGAGGCGCGGGCGCTGGCCGCGCGCCTGCACCCGCACGTCGACGTGATCAGTTCACTGGCCGGGCGGGTGCCCGACCCGGCGCTGCCGGTCGGTGCGGTGCGCATCGGCGGGTTCGGCGGCGTCGAGGGGCTGCGACGATGGCTGGCCGACGAACGCATCGGTGCCGTAGTCGATGCCACCCATCCGTTCGCGGCCACCATCACCGCACACGCCGCGGCAGCGTGCGCCGACGTGCGGCTGCCGTATCTGGTGCTGGCCCGTCCGGCGTGGGATCCCGCCGACGCGATCGTGGTGCAGTCGGACAGCGAGGCCGCCGACGTGGTCGCCCGGCGGAATTTCTCGCGGGTGTTTCTCACCACAGGCAGATCTGGAACCGCGGCGTTCGTCGACAGCGACGCATGGTTTCTGATCCGGGCCGTCACCGCGCCCGACACCCGGCTGCCGCGCCATCACCAGCTTCTGCTGTCTCGCGGCCCGTATCACTACGCGGGGGAATACGCATTGCTGCGCAAGCATCGCATCGACGCGCTGGTCAGCAAAAACAGCGGCGGCGGCATGACCCGGGCGAAGCTGGACGCCGCCGCCGCGCTCGACATCTCGGTCGTGATGGTGGATCGGCCCCCGCTGCCGTACGGCGTGACGACGGTGGGCACCGTCGACGAGGCGGTGAACTGGGTCTCGACGGTGCGTCGATGACGTGCGGCGCGCCGCCCCACGGTTCGCCTATACCCCTGGGGGTATGGTATCTATGCATGGAGATGAATGGCGGAAGCTACGTCGGCTATCGTAACGGGCTGATAAGCAGGTGAGTAAAAGCGGTAAATGGTCTTGTTCGACGCGATAGGCCGGCTTAGAACTGCCACAACCAGGACATGGGCCACGGCGGAAGGAAACTTTCGATGCTCAACTTGGCTAAGCGAGCGTGGGTGCCGCTCGTCGTCGTGGTGGCAGTGGCCCTTGGTGCGACCACCGTGGATCGGCTTCGCGACGTGTTCGGCTCGGAAAAGATCTTTTCCGCGACCGCCAGCACCGCCGCACCGCTGACGCCGTCCTACGTCAAGCGGGTGACCTACGAGGTTTACGGACCCAGCGACACCACCGGAACCGTGAGCTATTTGACCATGAATGCCCAACCGGAGCAGGTGAACTTCACCAGCCTGCCGTGGAGTTACACGGTGACGACGACGTTGTCGGCGGTGGTCGCCAATCTGGTGGCCCAGGGCGACAGCGACAACCTCGGGTGCCGCATCACCGTCAACGGTGAGATCAAAGACCAGCAGTCCTCGACCGGTCACCACGCTCAAGCCTTCTGCCTGGTGAAAGCCGGATGACCACCGACAGCGACGCGCGGCCGAGATTCATGCGATTCGTCCGCAAATTCGCGGTGCCGATCATCGTCGCCTGGCTGCTGTTGACCGTCGCGGTGAACGTGCTGGTGCCGCCGATCGAGTCGGTGGCGCGAAAGCACGCGGTCACCATGTCGCCCAACGACGCACCGGCCGAGATCGCCGCCCGGCGCATCGGCGCGACGTTTCACGAATCCGATTCCGACAGCATCGCCATGGTGGTCCTGGTCGGTAAGGACAAACTCGGCGAGCAGGATCGCCGCTACTACGACGGCCTGGTGAAAAAACTGCAGGCCGACCGCAAACACGTGCAGCACGTCTTGAACGTGTGGGGGGATCCGCTCACGGCCGCCGGTGTGCAGAGCCGGGACGGCAAAGCCGCGTATGCCCAGATCAATCTGGCCGGCGACCAGGGCAGCACGTTGGGAAACGAGTCCGTCAAAGCGGTCCGCAAGATCGTCGACCAGTCATCGCCGCCGCCGGGGCTCAAGGTCTACGTCACCGGCCCGGCGCCGCTGATAACGGACATGAACGAAGCCGCCGACAAGAGCATGTTCGTAATGATGGGCGTCACCGGTGTGGTCATCATGATCATGCTGTTCATCGCCTACCGTTCGGTCAGCACGGTGTTGCTCATCCTCGTCATGGTCGGCTTCGAGATGGGCACGGCCAGAGGGCTGGTCGCGCTTCTGGGTAACTACGACCTGCTGGGATTCTCGACTTTCGTTGTCGCCATGCTGTCTTCACTGGCGATCGCGGCGGGAACCGACTACGCGATATTCCTCGTCGGACGGTATCACGAGGCGCGCCAAGCCGGCCAAGACCGGGAAACCGCGTATTACACCATGTTCCGCGGCACCTACCACGTGATCTTGGGTTCAGGGCTGACGATCGCCGGGGCCACGTTCTGCCTGCACCTGGCGCGACTGTCCTATTTCAAAAAGCTTGGCATTCCGTCGGCTTTGGGACTGCTCGTGGTGGTCGCCGGCGCGCTGACCGCGGCGCCGGCTGTGGTGGTGGTGGCCAGCCGGTTCGGCCTGCTCGATCCCAGGCGGATGGTCAGGACCCGCCTCTGGCGGCGGGTCGGCACCGCCACCGTGCGCTGGCCGGCTCCGGTGTTCGCAGCCTCGGTGGCCATCGCCATCGTCGGCATCCTGATCATGCCGAGCATGAAGGTCAGCTACAACGACCGCTACTACATTCCCAGCCGCGAACCCTCCAACGTCGGGTACGAGGCCGCCGAACGCCATTTCAGCGCCGCCACGATGAACCCCGATATCCTCATGATCGAGTCCGATCACGATATGCGGAATACCGCCGACATGATCATCTTGGACCGGCTTTCCAAAGACATCTTCCGTGCGCCGGGTGTGGCGATGGTGCAAAGCATCACCCGTCCGCTGGGCGGGCCGATCGAGCACACGTCGATACCGTTCCAGATCAGCGCCGCGTCCATTCCGATCCAGGAGAACCTGCAGTTCATGCGGGACAGGATGAACGACATGCTCAAGATGAGCGACGATCTCGGTGCGATGATCGCCTCGATGGAGCGCATGCACGCCCTGGTGGGCCGAATGAGTTCGACCACGCATCACATGCTCGGCGACATGACCGAGATGAAGGACACAGTCGACGACATGCGCGACCATCTGGCCGATTTCGACGATTTCGCACGACCGTTCCGAAGCTATACTTACTGGGAGAAGCACTGCTACGACATCCCGATCTGCTGGGCGACGCGGTCGTTGTTCGAGGCGATCGACGGGGTCGACACGTTCAGCGACGAGATGAAGTCGCTACTCAAAGACTTCGACGACATCGATGTGGTGTTGCCACAGTTGCGCCGGGAGTTCCCGACGATCATCGCCGTCGCGAAATCCATGCGCGGCAGCCTGTTGACCATGCACAGCAGCTTCTCGGGTCTGGTCACCCAGATGTCGAAGATGACCGACACCGCCAGCGCCATGGGTCAGGCCTTCGACGCTTCCAAGAGCGGCGACTACTTTTACCTGCCGTCGGAGGCGTTCGACAACAAGGACTTCCAGCGGGGTCTGAAGATCTTCCTGTCACCGGACGGCAAGGCCGCGCGCTTCATCATCACCCACGACACGGACCCGGCGACTCCGGCCGGCATCGCCGCGGTGATGCCGGAACTGGCTGCCGCGCACCAGTCGGTGAAAGGATCGGCCCTGACCGACGCCAGGTTCTACCTCACCGGGACCGCGGCCATCTACCGGGATATCCAATCAGGTGCGCACTACGACCTGCTGATCGTGGGAATCGCGGCGCTGACGCTGATCTTCGTCGTGATGGTGATGATCACCCGGGCGCTGGTGGCTTCCCTGGTGATCGTCGGAACGGTGCTGCTGTCGCTGGGCGCGGCCTTCGGGCTCTCGGTGCTGGTCTGGCAACACATCTTCGGCCTGGATCTGAACTGGATCGCGCCGGTGTTCGGACTGATCATCCTGCTGGCCGTGGGGTCGGACTACAACCTGCTGCTGGTGTCGCGGTTCCAGGAGGAGATCGGCGCCGGACTGAAAACCGGGATCATCCGGTCGATGGGAGAAACCGGTGGGGTGGTCACCGCCGCAGGTCTGGTGTTCGCGTTCACCATGATGTCCATGGTGGCCAGCGACCTGATTTCGATCGGCCAGGCCGGCAGCACGATCGGTCTCGGTCTGCTGTTCGACACCCTGATCGTGCGCTCGTTCATGACGCCGTCGATCGCGGCGCTGCTGGGACGCTGGTTCTGGTGGCCGCTGCGGGTGCGCCCGCGCCCGGCCAGCACGATGCTTCGGCCGTTCGGGCCGCGCCGGCTGGTACGCCGCCTGCTGCTGGGCGGCAGCGACGCAGACGCGCCTACTGCGCAGATCCGACACCAGTCACCCTCCGGAGCGTGACGCCGGCGGCGGGATCGCTAACTCGCTGCCGCGATGATCACCGGTGTGCGCACCGCGCGCACGACGGCCGTGCACACCGATCCCAGCAGCATGCCGGTCAAGCCACCGCGCTTGTTGCTGCCGACGACCACGAGTTGCGCTGACTGGGCACATTCGAGCAGGTGTTCGGCGGGCCGGTTGACCACGACCATCTGACGGACCGGGACGTCGGGGTAGCGGTCCTGCCAGCCGGCCAGCCGTTCGGCCAGCGTCTTCTCGGCCGCAGAGTGCAGGGCCAACCACGAAATCCTGGTCAATCCGGTCCACTCCCGGGGCGGCAGGTCGGGGATCTCGGCGTCGGTCCAGGCATACAGCGCCACCAGTTCCGCACCCCGGCGCGCGGCTTCCTCGAACGCGATGGCGGTGGCCGGCTCCGAGGTCGGCGAGCTGCAGATGCCGACCAGCACCGGCCCCTGCGCGGCTGCCGGGGCGGGGTCGTGGATTATCGCGACCGGGCAGTGGGTGTGCTGCACGAGCCCCGCGCTGACCGAGCCGGGAAGCAGGCGTTTGACGGTCTCCTGGGCGCGGCATCCCACCACGACCAGGTCGGCTGTGCTGGACACGTCGACGAGGGTGGGGACCGGCGGTTTGCGGGCCAGCTCGGTGACGACCGGTGGGCGGCTGGGCCTATCGGTCAGGTTTTCGACCAGCTCGACCGCGTCGGCGAGCACCTGGCGAGGCGAGTCGGCAGCGCCCGGTGCAGCCGCGTGCACCAGGGTTAGTGCCGTATTGCGCAGCGTGGCTTCCCGGACGGCCCACCGCAGGGCCGCTTTCGACTGCGGGGATCCGTCGACACCGACCACGATTCCCGGCTGCGTCATCCTGTTGGACATCGTGCTGCCCTGCCCCTGGACCTTGCGTTCGCCAGTCGTGACGTTACGCCCTGACAGGTGACGGCGAGGCGATATCGCGGTCTTACGTTTTAGTCAACTACCGGCCGTCGCGGCGCGGCGGCTCAGGGCAGCAAGCCCAGCAGTGCCGCGTCCAGGTCCGACGCCAGATCAGTAGCCAGCGTGCCGACGTTCGCCGGATCCAGCAGCGCCGCAGCGTCGGCGGCGGTCGGTGACAGCAGCGAGCCGAACACTTGTTGGTTGAGCTGGATCAGGGATGCCCACAGCGGTGAGCTGTCGCTGAACGTGGTCGAAGGGCTGGCATTCATGATCGCGACCGCCAAATCGTCGCGCGCGTTGAGGAAACCGGCGGTGATGCTGGTGGCCGGGTTGAGGTAGGTGTCGTAGAGCAATGTTTCCAACCCGCTAAGACCGCTGTGCAGCTTGACCACTCCCTCCAGGCTCAACAATGACAACAGCGAGGGCAGCTCGACGTCTTTGATCGCCAGCGGCACGTTGTCGACCAGCGCTATGAGGCTGCCCGTCGGATCGGTCAGGATGTCGTGGGCCAGCGTGCCGACGTTGGGGATGAGCGCCGGGTCGAACATCCGCTGCAGCACCGTCGGCACCTCCTGCGGCACGCCCAGCGTGAAGCCCTGGCCGCCAAGTAGCTGGCGGTAGGCGGTGGAGCCCATCACGCTTTCGACCTGTTCGTTGATCAGGTTGGCCGCCAGCCAGGCGCTGTCGCCGTTCTGGTCGTGGGTGTAGTCCCACTCGAACAGCCGCTCCTGCATCATGCTGGCGTACTCTGCGGTCGTGACGGTGGGGGTGTCAGCCGGGACGACTTGGCTCACATCGGCAATGGGCACGACCGTGGTTTTGATGTCCGTACCGAGGAGGTCTGGGATGTCAGCCTTCGGCAGGAGGATGTTCTGGAAACGGATCCAGATTTCGCCGTGGCTGGCGCCGTAGTCGTTGACCCAGTTGGCGTAACCCGGATTCTCGGCGCTGATGATGTAGTAGGTGTCGGCGCCGGATTGGAACACCTGGGTGTCGTTGAGCATGCCCGTCGAATTCGCCGCCGGGGCGCTCATGCCGAACGTGTTGGTGACCATGAGGCTCGAGTACTCGCTGATCGGTTGCTCTGTGCCATTGATCTCGATGTCGTTGGGCACCTCGACGACCAACGCCTGATTGGGTTGCAGATCGTAGTTCCCGAAACTGGCGATCTGGTCTTTGTCCAGCGGCCCGGGCATGAACGGAACCGTGTAGTTGATGGGACTGACCGTGTTTTCCGGCACCTCGACCTGCGGCACGTACATCTGCCCGAGGTAGTCCCCGGAATTGGCTTCGCGGGTCAGATTTTCGGCGGTGGTGTCCAGAATGTCCGCGATTTGCTGGTCGGTCAGAAACGGGGTGACATTCTTTTCGGGCGCACCCACCAGCTGGAAATTGACGTTGTCGTGGATGAGACCCCAGTTGCCGACGGTGTCGCGCATGATCAGCCGGTCGCCTCCGACGCTGTCGATCCAGTTGCCCTGCTGCGGCGTGTCGCTGACGGTGATGGTGTAGGTGCCGTTGGCGTTGGGCGTGAACTGCGACAAGTCGTAACTTTCGATGGGGTGATAGCTCTCGGTCACACCGTTGCCGGAGTTGACGGTGAAGACCAGGTCCTGGGTGCCCGGGCCGGGGTTGACGGTGATTTTGTAGACGTCAGCGGAGTTGATCGGCAGCGGGCTGTACTGGTCGTCGGCGTTCGCGGCGATCAGGAACTGCTGCATGTTGGCCGCCGGCGCATCCCAGTCGTAGGGCGCATACGGAATACCCACGTCGCCCAGACCGGCGAGCAGCGGCGGGTACTGCGACGCGGTCATCGTCTGCGCGACGGTCTGCACGTACTCGGTGAGCATCGAATAGTCCGAGGTCTGGACGAATGAGTAGTTGTAGAGGTCCGACACCGGCGCATTCGACACGATGTCGTTGGCCAGTTGCTGCTCGGCGACGCCGAGCGCGTCGATTGCCGAGACCACGCCATCAGAACCCGAGAGCAGGTGCACGGGCATCGACCGCCCGGTCGACTTCGGGAGCAGGGATGTCGAGGCCAGCAGGACAGTGCCCACGGTCGCGGCCACCCCGGTTATGCGGATCAACCGGGCCCGCCGGGACCGTCGTGACCGGGCGGAGCCGTCGGTGCATGGCTGTCCCGCGTCTTTCACGTGTGACATTGCGGTCCTCCTGGGTTAGAGATGTCCGTCCGATTCGGTCTGGGTGCCGAGCCCCTTGTTGGCGTTCGCTCAGGGTCTTCTCATCTTCTTGGTCCTGCCCGGAGCGGACAAGAATCATCGTGCACCGAATATCCGGTTTCCCGGTGCACAATGCACCGGCCGTCATACATTCAGCTCGTGGCTTGGGGACCCCCGTCGGATCCGGTGCGCGAGCTTATGCGACGAGCCGCCCAGCTGACCGCCGACGCCGGGCCGGAATATTTCCAGAAGATGCGTGCAGCCATGCTGTCGTCGGATTATCTACGGGTCATTGCCGACGATCCGGTGGCCGTGGCGGCGATCGACCGGGCTAACCAGGCGGTGTTGCTGCACTGGGCAGTCGCCAACGTCAGCCGTCCCGGTGAGCCGGTGTCGCCCCATCTCGGCCCGGAGGCTTTGATCATTGCCCGCTACCTGGTTCGCCGGGGCCTCGATGACGCGATGGTCGTGGAAAAGTACCGATTGGCGCAGAATGTGGCGTTGCGCTCCTGGATGCGGATTGTGTTCGAATTGACCGCTGACCCTGAGGAATTGCGAGAATTATTCGAGGTGTCATACCGCTCGATCACCTCGTATCTCGGCGCGATGATCTCCGGGATCTACCAGCAGATGCAGATCGAACGCGCCGAACTCACCCACGGAGCCCACGCCGAACGCCGCGAGACGGTCGCACTTGTCCTTGACGGGGCGCCCATCACCCGACGGCACGCCGAGAAGCGGCTTGGTTATAACCTCGATCAACACCACACCGCAGCCGTGATCTGGAGCGAGGAACCCAATACCGACCTGTCCGATTTGGATCGTGCCGCAGAATTGTTGATGCAAACCGTCCGCGGACGACGATCGCTGTCGGTACTGGCCAGCGCCGATACCCGATGGGTATGGTTACCCGGCTCCGAGGGCGTCAACCTCATCGGCGTTGCCACTGCGATGAGCCAACTGCCCGGGGTGCGGGTCACGCTCGGCTCGACAGCCACCGGAGTCGAAGGCTTCCGGCGTAGCCATCTTGACGCGATCACCACCCAACGGGTGATAGCCCGGTTAGGCTCGTCACGGCAAATCACCAGCTTCAGCGATGTCCAGCTGGTTTCCCTGATCACCGCCGATGCCGACCAAACAGACCGCTTCATCACCGAGACGCTCGGCGAGTTCGAGTCGGCCGATCCGGAACTGCAACGCACCGTCCTGACCTTCATTCGCGAACAGTGCAATGCATCACGGGCAGCCGCGCATCTGTTCATTCATCGAAACACGTTGCTGCGCAGAATCGCTTACGCCAAAAAGCTACTGCCGAAGCCATTGGAAGGAGCCAGCGTAAACATCGCGGTGGCGTTGGAAGCACTGGGCTGGCGCAACGCCACCAGTTAGCCGCTGGCCGGTGCGGCCGCTGCCGAGTTAGCCCTGTCGGGCGACGATCACCGGGGTGTTCACCGCGTTCACCACTGCCGTAGAGACCGAACCGAGCAGCATTCCCTCGAAACCACCGCGCCCGTGACTGCCGACGACCACCAATTGAGCTGACTCCGAGCGCTCGATGAGGTGCTGGGCGGGGTGGTTGGGAACAACCACTCGCTGGACGGTGACGTCAGGGTAGCGTTCCCGGTACCCGGCCAACCGTTCCGATAACGTTTCCTCGGCCTCGGACTGCAGCGCCGACCACGAAGTCCTGGTCAATCCGGTCCACTCCCGGCTGGGCAGGTCGGGAACCTCGGCATCGGTCCAGGCGTAGAGGGCCACCAAGTCGGTGCCCCGCCACGACGCTTCGTCGAACGCGATGACGGTGGCCCGGTCGGATGCCGGCGAACCGTCGACGCCGACCAGCACCGGCCCGGAACGCGCTGACGAGTCTTCGCGGTGGATGACCGCGACCGGGCAGTGGGCATGATGAACCAGCCCGGTGCTGACCGATCCCAGCAGCAGGCGTTTCACCGGCCCGTTGCCCCGGCTGCCGACGACGACCATGTCGGCTCTGGTAGACAACTCGACGAGAGCCAGGACCGGCGCGCCAGAGATGAGCTCGCTGGCGATTCGCGGGCGGCTGTGGTCGTCGGTCATGTCCTCGACAACCCCGATGGCATCGTCGAGCACCTGCTGAGCCGCGGCTTCGGGCTGCTCAGTGAATACGGCCGGCAACTGGGCTGCGGCGTGCACCAGGGTTAGTCGTACGTTCCGCATCGTCGCCTCGTGCACGGCCCAGCGCAGGGCCGCGTTCGCCTGCGGGGAACCGTCGATACCGACGACGATTCCCGGCTGTGTTGCCCCGTTGCTCATTTGCTGCCTCGTCCCTTGGGGTCCGAATTTCGGTTACGTGCGGTCAACGATAAAGGCCGCCTTAACGAGTGGGCGGCTACGGTGTGCAAATCACGCCGGGTAGCGCCGCGGGGTGAAAACCCGGTCGCCTGAATCGTCGCAGTACCACTGGGTTTGCGACGATCCGACGATCAGCAGGCAGCGCATATCGACGTCGGCCGGGTTCAGCTCCGCCAGCGGCACCACCGTGACATGCTCGTCGGGACCCGACACGTCGCGGCCGATCACCACCGGCGTGCCGGGATCGCGATGTTGCAACAACACCTCACGCATCGCGGCGACCTGCCAGGTTCGGGTCTTCGACGCCGGATTGTAGATCGCCAGCACCATGTCGGCCGCCGCGGCGGCGGACAACCGGCGCGCGATCATCTGCCAGGGTTTGAGCCGATCCGACAGCGAGATCACCGCATAGTCATGTCCGAGCGGGGCGCCCACCCGGCTGGCGACGGCCTGCGCGGCGGTCATCGCCGGAATCACCCGCACCCGCACGCCCGGCCACTGTTTGGCCTCTTCGAGCACCGCGGTCGCCATCGCGAACACCCCGGGATCGCCCGACGAGACCACCGCCACCGCCCGGCCCTGCTCGGCCAGCGAACACGCCAACCGGGCACGGGCGAGCTCGTCGGTGTTGTCGCTGGGGTGACGCTGCTGGCCGTCGCGGGCCGCGACCCGGTCCAGATACGGCCGGTAGCCGATGAGGTCGGTGGCGGCGGCCAGCTCGCGACGGCTTTCCGCGGTCATCCAGTCGGTGTGCCCGGGGCCCAGACCCACGACCGCGACGGTGCCGGTGCACGGCCGGCGCCGTCGGCCACCCGGCACCATGGCCAGCGCGAAGTACGGCACACTGGCCGCCTCGACCTCGGCGGCGGGCAGCACCCGCTGCCCGGTGGTGCTGGCCCGCTCCACATACACCGCGTCGTCCAGCTGACCGGCCATCGAGAGCGCTTCTCGCACAGCTGGATACGAGCGGCCCAGCTTGACGACGACGGCAGCGTCGGCGTCGGAGAGCCGGCGGGCCAGCTCGGCGACCGGCAGCGTGCCCGGCAGCACGGAGAGCACCTCGTCGCCGGCCACCAGCGGTGTCGCGACCGCCGCCGCGGCCGCGCTGAGCGATGTCACACCCGGCACGATCACCGCGTCGAATTGCCGGGTCAGCCGGGTGTGCAGGTGCATGTAGGAGCTGTAGAACAGCGGATCACCCTCGGCCAGCAGCGCGACGTCGCGCCCAGCCTCCAGATGCGCCGCAATGCGCGCGGCGGCATCGGCATAGAAGTCCTCCAACGCGCCGGCGTAGCCACCCGGATGGTCGGTGGACTCGGTGGTGACCGGGTAGACCAGGTGCTCCTCGATCTGGCCGGGCCGAAGATAGGCTGCGGCGATGGCTCGGGCGATGCTGCGGCCGTGGCGAGCGCTGTGGTAGGCCACCACGTCGGCCTGGCCGATTACCCGGGCGGCTTTGACCGTCACCAATTCCGGGTCGCCGGGACCCAGCCCGACACCGAACAGCGTTCCGCGGGCTGTCATCGGGCGCCGGCCGCGATCGCGTTGACGGCCGCGGCGGCCATCGCGCTGCCGCCGCGACGACCAGTCACCACCAGATACGCCATGCCGCGCGGGCGGTCGATCAGCTCCTGCTTGGACTGCGCCGAGCCGACAAAGCCGACCGGACCGCCGAGCACTGCCGCCGGCGCCGGTGCCCCGTCGTCGACCAACTCCAGCAGCCGGAACAGTGCGGTGGGTGCATTGCCGATCGCCAGCACCGCTCCGGCCAGCTGATCCGCCCACAGCTCGACCCCGGCCGCCGAGCGGGTGGTGCGCCGGCGGGCGGCCAGCTCCGCCGCCCGCGGATCGGCCACCAACGACACGATCTCGCTGCCGCGCAGGTGTGCCCGGGTGATCCCGGCCGCCACCATCGACGAGTCGCACAGCACCGGGGCGCCGTCGGCCAGGGCCGCGCCGGCCCGGGCTACGACATCCTCGGTGTAGGCAATGTGCTCGGTGAGGTCGACCTGGCCGCAGGCGTGGATCAGGCGCACCACCACCTGCTCGACGTCGGCGGGAAATCGGGTCAGCTTCGCCTCGGCGCGGATGGTCGCAAACGACTGCCGGTAGATCTGCTCGGCGTCGCGCAGATAGTCGAGCACGGGCTAACCTTACGGCGCACTGCCCTGCACCCGGTATCCCGCTGCGGTGGCGACCAGCACCGCGCCGGTGGGTGGGCTGCCGCAGGCCCGCTCGCAGCCGACGAAGTGCCGACGGGTAAGCGCCGCACCGGTCTGCGCAGCGGCCGCGGCATCGGCGCGCACGTCGGCAGCCGAATGCGCGCAGCCGGGGCTGCCCACGCAGGCGCTGATCGAAAGCCAGGGCGAGTTCTCGTCGAACACCAGGCCCAGCGGCGCCAACACCTGCAGTGCCGTGTCGGCGGCGGCGTCGTCGAGGTCGCACACCAGCACCGACCGCCACGGCGTGACGACCAGCGGAGCGTCGATCACCGCCAGGTATTGCGCGACCCGAGCCGGCAAGACACCCAGCGGCACCACCGCGCCCAGCGCCACCCGGCCGTCGTCCTGGCGTAGCCATCCCACCGGCGGTGCGGTGTCGCCCCCGAACCGCTGCGCGCTCGATGCGGCACCGGGCACCAGCACACCTGGGTCGTCCAATTCAGCAACCCGCCAGGCTTTTCCGCGCACCTCGACGAACCGCATCGCAATGGCGACCAGCGTCGCGACGGCGTCGTCGGTCGGCAACCGGACCCCGCTGTCGCGGCCGGCCAGCAGCAACGCTGCCTCGTCGCCGAGTGGATGCACGCCGACGTCGGCGCCCAATCCCGACACGTCGCCACGGCCGTCGTCGAGGCAGAACCAGAACCGGCCCGGCAGCGATGCCAACGCCGGCTGCGCCCGGATCGCGGCATCGAGCTCAGCGACCCACCCGCGCACGTCGACCAGCCCACCGAGCCGGCCGGACAACGGCGACGCGACGATGTTGCGCACCCGCTCATGCGTCGGCGACGGCAGCAGACCGGCGCCGGCGATGGTCTTGACGACGGCCGCCGGATCGGTGATCCGGCGGATCTGCACGTTGCCGCGTGCGGTCAATTCCAGCGTGCCCGAGCCGAACCGGCTCGACGCCGACGCCAGCGCCGCCAACTGCGCCGGACCGATGATCCCGCCGGGCAGCCGCACCCGCGCCAGTGCACCATCGGCCGCCTGATGGAGACCCAGGGTGCCCGGGCAGGCGTCCTCAGCGCGCGTTCGGGGCATCCGTTCACCCTACGACCGTGCGCCGGCGGCGCGGAGTCCGCGGCGTAGGATCGGCGCACGTCGAACATCGGGTGGTTGGCATGGCGGAAAAACAACCTGTGAACATCGCGATCATCGGTGCGGGAATGTCGGGCCTGTGCATGGCGGTCAAGCTGCAAGATGCCGGCATCGACACCTACACGATCTTCGAGAAAGCCGACGATGTCGGCGGCACGTGGCGCGACAACACCTATCCGGGCCTCACCTGCGATGTTCCGTCGCGGTACTACTCGTACTCGTTTCGGCCCAACCCGAACTGGTCGCATCTGCTGTCCCCGGGTCCGGAAATTCAGGACTACTTCCGGCAGGTGGCCGACGAACGGGCCCTCCGCCCGCACATCCGCTTCGGCACCGAAGTCACCTCCGCGCGCTACGGCGGCGGGCAGTGGCTGCTGCGCACCGCAGCCGGCGAAGAGGCCTTCGACGTGCTCATCACCGCCACCGGGGTGCTGCGGGTGCCCCGCTATCCGGACATTGCCGGGCGCGAGAGTTTTGCCGGCCCGGCGTTTCACTCGTCGCGGTGGGATCACTCAATCTCCTTGCCGGATAAGCGGATCGGTTTGATCGGAACGGGCTCCACGGGTGTGCAGATCATCGCGGAACTCGGCGGCAAGGTCAGGCAGCTGACGGTCTTCCAGCGCACCGCGCAATGGATCTACCCGATGCCCAATCCGCGATATTCGCCGCTGATCCGGGCCGCGCTGTGCCGGTGGCCGAGGTTGAACAGCTTGGCTTATTGGTTCTGGGGGCTGTTGTTCAGAGGCATATTCGGCCGAGCACCGATCCGGCCGGGGTTTCAGCGCCGGCTGGTGCAGATGCTGTGCCGGTGGAACCTGCGGCTGTCGGTGCGCGACCCGCAGTTGCGGGCCAAGCTCACCCCCAAAGACCAGCCGATGTGCAAGCGGCAGGTCATGGCCGGGCATTTCTACCGTGCCGTCCAGCACCCGGATGTGGAGGTCGTCACCGAGGCGATCGACCACATCGAACCGCGCGGCGTCATGACCGCCGACGGTACGCTGCACGAGCTCGACGTGCTGGTCTTCGCCACCGGTTTCGACGCCCGCGCCTATGTGCGCCCGCTGGAAGTGATCGGGGAAGACGGGCTCACCCTCGACCAGGCGTGGGCCGATGGCCCGACCGCGTACCGGTCGGTCGCGGTACCCGGATTCCCCAACCTGTTCATGCTGATGGGACCTCATTCACCGATCGGGAACCAGTCGCTGATACCGATCGCCGAAGACCAGGCCGATTATGCGATGTGGTGGATCAACCAGATCCGAGCCGGCCGCGTCGTTTCCGCCGCGCCCACCGAGGCCGCTACCAAGGAATACAACCAGAGCATGAAAGCCGCAATGCCGCAAACGATCTGGGTCACCGGCTGCAACAGCTGGTACCTGGGCAAAGACGGCCTGCCGGAATTGTTCCCGTGGACGCCGGAGCGGCACCGCGAACTGTTACGTGCTCCCGAGCTCGCCGACTTCGACGTGCGCACCGCGTGACAATCCAGCAGGAGAGCATCGTTGCCGTGCCCGATCCGCGTGTGCTGCTGCTGTCGACGTCTGACACCGACCTGATGACCGCCCGCGCCAGCGGCGCCGGCTACCGCTGGGCCAACCCGGCCCGGCTGCTGCCCGACGACCTGCCCGGCCTGCTGGGCGGCGCCGATGTCGTGGTGGTGCGGATCCTGGGCGGCTACCGGGCCTGGCCGGAGGGCATCGACCGGGTGCTCGGCAGCGGCGTCCCGGCGGTGTTGGTCAGCGGCGAGCAGTCGCCGGACGCGGACCTCACCGCGCGCTCCACTGTGCCGGCCGGCATCGCCGTACAGGCACACGTCTACCTGGCCCAGGGAGGAGTCGCCAACCTACGCAACCTGCACGCGTTCCTGTGCGACACCCTGCTGATGACCGGATTGGGGTTCAGCCCTCCCGAGGACATCCCCGGCTGGGGACTGCTGGACCGGGTCGCGGCCGACGGCGGCGGCCCGACCATCGCGGTGCTCTACTACCGCGCCCAGCAACTGGCCGGCAACACCACCTACGTCGAGGAGCTGTGCCGGGCGATCGAAGCCGCCGGCGGGCGCGCGCTGCCGGTCTACTGCGCGTCGCTGCGCACGCCCGAGCCGGGACTGCTGAACACCGTGGCGCGGGCCGACGCCCTGGTGGTCACCGTGCTGGCCGCCGGGGGCGCAAACCCTGCCACGGCGGCGGCCGGCGGTCTCGACGACAGCTGGAACGTGGAACACCTGGCCGCGTTGGACATCCCGATCCTGCAGGGACTGTGCCTGACCACCTCGCGACAACAATGGCTGGCCAGCGACGACGGAATGAGCCCGCTGGACGTGGCCAGCCAGGTCGCGGTCCCCGAATTCGACGGCCGCATCATCACCGTCCCGTTCTCGTTCAAGGAGATCGACCACACCGGGCTGATCTCCTACCTGCCCGACCCGGAGCGCTGCGCGCGGGTGGCGGGCCTGGCGGTCCGGCACGCGCAGCTGCGCCGGATCAGCCCCGCCGACAAGAGGGTGGCCCTCGTGTTCTCGGCGTATCCGACCAAGCACGCCCGCATCGGCAACGCGGTCGGCCTGGACACTCCGGCCAGCGCGGTGCGGTTGTTGCGGGCGATGCGCGAGCGGGGCTACCGGATCGGCGACATCCCCGGGGTGGACGCCGGGGACGGGGATGCGCTGATCCACGCGCTCATCGAACGCGGCGGTCAGGATCCCGACTGGCTGACCGCCGAGCAGTTGGCCGCCAACCCGATCCGCATCAGCGCCCGAGACTACCGCGCCTGGTTCGCGACGCTGCCCCCCGAGCTCGCCGACGCGGTGTGTGCGCACTGGGGTCCCCCGCCGGGTGAGCTGTTCGTCGACCGAACCCGGGATCCCGACGGCGACATCGTCATCGCCGCATTGCAGTCGGGCAACCTCGCGTTGATGGTGCAGCCGCCGCGCGGCTTCGGGGAGAACCCGGTGGCGATCTACCACGACCCCGACCTGCCGCCCAGTCACCACTACCTGGCCGCTTACCAGTGGCTGGGCGCGGCCTTTCCCGGCGGCTTCGGGGCCGACGCGGTGGTACATCTGGGCAAGCACGGCAACCTGGAGTGGCTGCCGGGTAAGACGCTGGGCCTGTCCGCGGCGTGCGGCTCCGACGCCGCGCTGGGCAACCTGCCGCTGGTCTACCCGTTTCTGGTCAACGACCCCGGCGAGGGCACCCAGGCCAAGCGGCGCGCCCACGCGGTGCTCATCGACCACCTCATCCCGCCGATGGCCCGCGCCGAAACCTACGGCGACATCGCCCGGTTGGAGCAACTGCTCGACGAGCACGCCAGTGTCGCCGCGCTGGATCCGGGCAAGCTTCCCGCCGTGCGCCAGCAGATCTGGACCCTGATCCGGGCCGCCCGGATGGACCACGACCTGGGGCTGGCCGAGCGGCCCGCCGACGACTCGTTCGACGAGATGCTGTTACATGTCGACGGCTGGCTGTGCGAGATCAAGGATGCGCAGATCCGCGACGGGCTGCACGTCCTCGGCCAAACACCCAGCGGCGACGCAGAACTCGACCTGGTGCTGGCGATCCTGCGGGCCCGGCAGCTGTTCGGCGGCCAGCGCAGCCTGCCCGGGCTGCGCCAGGCGCTGGGATTGTCCGAGGACGGCAACGACGACCGGTGTGCCGTCGACGCCGCCGAAGCGCACGCGCGCCGGCTGGTTGGCGGGTTGCAGCAGGCCGGGTGGGATCCCGCCGCGGTCGACGGGCTCACCGACGACGCCGACGTGGCCGCGGTGCTGCGGTTCGCCGCCACCGAGGTGGTGCCCCGGCTGGCTGGCACTGCAGGCGAAATCGAGCGGATCCTTGCGGCGTTAGATGGCCGGTTCGTGCCTGCCGGACCGTCCGGATCACCGCTGCGCGGACTGGTCAACGTGCTGCCCACCGGCCGCAACTTTTACTCCGTCGACCCCAAGGCCGTGCCATCCCGGTTGGCCTGGGAAACCGGTGTGGCGATGGCGGAATCGCTGCTGGCCCGCTACCGCGCCGACTACGGGAGCTGGCCGCGATCGGTCGGGCTCTCGGTGTGGGGCACCTCGGCGATGCGTACCTCCGGCGACGACATCGCCGAAATACTTGCGCTGCTGGGTGTCCGGCCAGTCTGGGACGACGCGTCGCGGCGGGTTGTCGACCTGGCGCCGATACCGGCGGCCGAGCTGGACCGGCCACGTATCGACGTCACGGTGCGCATCTCCGGCTTCTTCCGCGACGCGTTTCCGCACGTGGTGACCATGCTCGACGACGCGGTACGCCTGGTCGCCGGGCTCGACGAACCGCCCGGCCAGAACTACGTCCGCGCCCACACGCTGGCCGACCTGGCTGAGAATGGCGATGAACGGCGTTGTACTACACGGATATTCGGTTCGAAGCCGGGCACCTACGGCGCGGGGCTGCTGCAACTGATCGACAGCCGCACCTGGCGCGATGACGCCGACCTCGCCCAGGTGTATACCGCCTGGGGCGGATTCGCCTACGGGCGCGGGCTGGACGGCGCGCCGGCAGCAGACGAGATGAACCGGGCCTACCGGCGGATCGCGGTCGCCGCGAAGAACACCGACACCGCAGAGCACGACATCGCCGACTCCGACGACTACTTCCAGTACCACGGCGGCATGGTCGCGACTGTACGGGCGCTGACCGGTCAAAGCCCGGCCGCCTACATCGGCGACAACACCCGCCCGGACGCGATCCGCACCCGCACGCTCTCGCAGGAGACCGCCCGGGTGTTTCGCGCCCGGGTCGTCAACCCCCGGTGGCTGAGCGCGATGCGCCGGCATGGCTACAAGGGTGCGTTCGAAATGGCGGCCACCGTCGACTACCTGTTCGGCTACGACGCCACCGCAGGCGTGCTGACCGACTGGATGTACGAGCAGCTCACCGACGCCTACGTGCTGGATCAGCCGAACCGCAAATTCATGGCCGAATCCAACCCGTGGGCTTTGCACGGGATGGCTGAGCGGCTGCTGGAGGCCGTCGACCGCGGCATGTGGGTCGACCCGCACCCGCAGACCCTCGACGGGCTGCGCCGGGTGCTGCTGGAAACCGAGGGCGACCTGGAAGGCTGAATGCTGTTAGCTTTGAGCTGTGGCTCCAACCTTTGCCGACATCGCCCGCTCGCGGTATCTCCTGCTGACCACCTTCACCAAAGACGGCCGGCCCAAACCCACTCCGATCTGGGCCGCCCCGGACGGGGACCGGCTGCTGGTGATCACCGAGGCGAAATCCTGGAAGGTCAAGCGGATCCGGCACACCCCGCGGGTGACACTGGCGGCCTGCGACATGCGCGGCCGCCCCAAAAGCGATCCCGTCGAGGCGCACGCGACAATCCTGGACCCGTCGCACACCGCAGCGGTGTTCGACGCCATCAACCGGCGTTACGGTCTCATCGGCCGGCTGTTCACGTTGCTGAGCAAGCTGCGCGGCGGGATGCAGAACAGCATCGGGCTGGAGCTGCGTCCGGCTACCTGACCCGTCGGAGTCAGCCGCCGCCGCGCAGGTGTTCGGCGAAGAACGCGAAGACTCTCGCCCAGGCGTCCTCGGTGGCGGTTTGGTTGTAACCGAAACCGGTGACCCGAAGCAGCGGCTGGGCGGGCAGCTTGTTGGCGAAGCTGTGCCCGGCTTTCGGGTAGACCTTGACGTCGTTGGGAATGCCCTTGTGCTCCAGGATCCTGCGCAGTCTGTTCGGCGCCCCGAGACCCAGTGGGTCGCGGGCGCCGAAGCTGGCCACGATCGGGCACGCCCCGTCCAGGGTGTTACTCAAGTCTCGCGGCAACGGCACCCCGTAGAACGGCGCCGAGGCACCGAAACCCTTGGGGGAGAGGATTAACGCGAACTGTCCACCCATGCAGAAGCCGGCGATGCCGACCCGGCCGGTGCATGTCGGCATCGACTGCACATAGTCGCGGGCGGCCAGGATGTCGTCGAGCGCGCGGCCCCGCTGGGACAGCAGCTCCCGGAACACCCGGGTGATGCAGCGCATCCGGCCGCCCCGGGCGTACAGGTTCGGAGTCAGCGCGATGTATCCGGCCGCGGCGATATTTTCCGAGGTCGACGTCTTGTCCGGGGTGTAGCCGAATGCATCGTGAACCACAACCACACCCGGAAACGGCCCCGGTCCGTCCGGGATGTCCAGCAGCGCATCGATCGGGCCGTCGGGGGTATCCAGCTCGATTGTCGTCACGTCAGCCATCCTGACACAGCGGAACTGTCTCGGCGGGCGCAGACGTTGCCATCGCATGGTGGCGCGACTGTACGGGTGGCTCCTAGCGTGACGACCCTGCTGCTGGGCGGTCGGATCTACAGCACGACCCACCCTGACGCCACCGCGATGGCGGTCCGCGACGGCGTGGTCGCCTGGCTGGGCAGCGACGACGTGGGCCGAGATCAGTTCGCCGGCGCCACCCTGGTCGACTTGGACGGCGGCTTCGTCGCCCCGGCGTTCGTGGACAGTCATATCCACCTCACCGCGACCGGCCTAGCGCTGACCGGGCTGGACCTGCGGGCCGCTGGCTCACGGGAACACTGCCTGCAGTTGATCGCCGAGTACGCAGCCGCCCATCCCGGCCCGGTGTGGGGCCACGGGTGGGACGAATCCCGCTGGTCGGATCCCAGCCCCCCGACCACGACCGATCTGGACCGGTTGCTCGGCGCCCGGCCCGCCTACCTGGCCCGTGTCGACGCGCACTCGGCGCTGGCCTCGACCGCGCTGCGCCGGCGCACCGCCGGTCTACCCGCGGCCGCCGGTTACGCCGCCCAACGGCCGCTCACCGGCGATGCCCACCACCGGGTCCGGGCCGTCGCCCGCGGGCTGTTGACCGGCGCGCAGCGCGCCCAAGCCCGGGTCGCGGCGCTGACTGCCGCCGCCGCGGTCGGCATCGTCGCGGTGCACGAATGCGCCGGACCCGACATCGGCGGGCTCGAGGACTGGCAGGACCTGCGCGCCGGCACCTCCCGGGTCGACGGCGTCGAAGTGGTCGGCTACTGGGGCGAAGCGGTGAGCAGCGCCGCACATGCCCGCGCGCTGCTGGCTGAGACCGGCGCCCGCGGGTTGGCCGGCGACCTGTTCGTGGATGGCGCGCTGGGCTCGCGCACCGCCTGGTTGCGCGAGCCCTACGCCGACGCCCCGGACCGGGTCGGCACTTGCTATCTGGAGCCGGACCTGATCACCGCGCACGTGCGGGCATGCACCGAGGCCGGCGTACCGGCGGGCTTCCATGTCATCGGCGACGCCGCCGTTACGGCCGCGGTCGACGCGTTCGAGCGGGTGGTCGAGGAGCTGGGGGTGGCGGCCGTCGCCCGGTGCGGCCACCGGCTCGAGCACCTGGAAATGGTGACTGCGCAGCAGGCCGCAAAACTCGGCGCGTGGGGAATCGTGGCCAGCGTGCAACCCACCTTCGACGCGCTATGGGGCGGCCGCGACGGCCTCTATGCCCGCCGTCTGGGCGCTGACCGCGGCAGCCGGCTCAACCCGTTGTCGCTGTTAGCATCCCAAGGCGTGCCCCTCGCGTTCGGCTCAGACGCCCCGGTGGCGCAGATCGACCCGTGGCGCAGCGTCCACGCGGCCGCCAACACCCGCACCCCGGACCATGCTGTGTCGGTGCGGGCGGCGTTCGCCGCGGCGACCCGCGGTGGCTGGCGGGCCGGCGGAATCCGCGACGGACTGACCGGCACGCTGGCGCCCGGCGCGCCGGCATCCTATGCGGTGTGGGACATCGGGGAACTCGACGTCACCGGCGCGCCCAACACCGCCGTTGCCCGGTGGTCCACCGATCCACGGTCACGACTGCCCCCACTACCGAGACTGGCCGCCGACGGGTGGCCACGCTGCCGGCAAACCGTGCACCGAGGCGTCACGATCCATGGCTAGGGGAAGCGGACGGCTTGACTGGCGCCCGCGGATCAGGGGTGGGATCCGGCGGGCCGGACTGACCCTCGCCGCGCAGGCGGTCGACGCCCTGCGGCCGCGACTGACGCGGCTGGGCACCACGGCCGTTGCCGGTGTGTTGCTCTACACCAGCTTCCCGCCGACCAGCTGGTGGTGGGCCGCCGTCCCGGCGTTCGCACTGCTGGCCTGGGTACTGACCCGGCCACGGACGACGCCGGCCGGTGGGCTGGGTTACGGCTTTCTGCTCGGGCTGGTGTTCTACCTGCCGCTGCTGCCGTGGATCAGCACACTCGTCGGAGCCGCGCCGTGGATCGCGCTGGCGACCGCCTCCGCGGTGTTCCCCGCAATCTTCGGACTGCTGGCTGTCGTGGTGCGCCGGCTGCCCGGCTGGCCGATCTGGTTCGCGCTGCTGTGGACCGCGCAGGAGTGGTTGAAGTCGATTGTCCCGTTCGGCGGGTTTCCCTGGGGCGTGGTGGCCTTCGGCCAAACCGCCGGTCCGTTTTTGCCGTTGGTGCGGCTCGGTGGCCGGCCGCTGCTGTCCTTCGGGATCGTGTTGATCGGTTTTAGCGCGGCCGCAATCGCATTGGAGGTTGTGTCGTGGTGGCGATCCACCCGGCCCGCCGATGCCGGCAGCCGAGACGTCGGCACAGCGCCGGCCGTGGTTTTGCCGGCCGTGTGCATCTGCGCGGTGCTGTTCACCGCCGTCGTTGTCTGGCCGTCGGTCCGGCACTCCGGCACCGGATCGGGCAACGAGCCCACCGTCACCGTAGCCGCGGTGCAGGGCAACGTGCCCCGGCTCGGGCTCGACTTCAACTCGCAGCGCCGTGCCGTGCTCGACAATCACGTGCGGGAGACCTTGCGGTTGGCCGATGACGTGCACACCGGACGCGCGGCGCAACCACAGTTCGTCATCTGGCCCGAGGACGCATCGGACATCGATCCGCTGACCAACGCCGACGCCGGGCAGCAGATCTCGGTGGCGGCCGACGCGATCGGCGTTCCCATCCTGGTAGGCACCATTCTGGAGGTCCGCAACCGACCACCCGACGACCCGGCCTACACCAATACCGTGATCGTCTGGAATCCGGAGAGCGGACCGGCCGAGCGCCACAACAAACGCATCGTGCAACCCTTCGGCGAGTACCTGCCCTGGCCGTGGCTGTTTCGGCACCTGTCCGGATACGCGGCCTTGGCCGGGCACATCGTGCCCGGGCCAACCACCGGTGTGGTCCACGTCGCGGGCATCCCGGTCGGGGTCGCCACCTGCTGGGAGGTGATTTTCGACCGCGCCGCGCGCGAATCGGTGCTGGGCGGCGCTCAGTTGCTGGCGATGCCCAGCAACAACGCCACGTTCGATCGGACCATGAGCGAGCAGCAGCTGGCCTTCGACAAGGTGCGCGCTGTGGAGCACGATCGCTATGTCGTCGTCGCGGGCACCGTCGGGATCAGTGCGGTGATCGCGCCCGATGGCCGCGAGTTGGCCCGCACCGAATTCTTCGACCCCGCCTACCTGGACAGCCAGGTGCGCCTGCAGACCGCGCTGACCCCGGCCACCCGCTGGGCCCCGATACTGCAGTTAGTCCTGGTCCTGGCGGGTGCGGGCGCGGTCATCGCCGCGATACTGCACAATAGAGGGTTCCCGCGTCGGAAAAGACGCCGGTCACCGCCGGCGCAGTCCGGCGCGGCCGCGCAGGGATCCGACGCTGGCCCCGGCCGCGGGCGGCGAAGACGACGGCCCGCTCGTCCCAGGCGGCCGACATCCAGCCCTGCCAGGGCCGAACACGAGGAGTCATATGACCCAGCCGGCGCCGCGCCCCACCCAGCGCATCCTGGTGATCATCCCCACGTTCAATGAACGGGAGAACCTCCCGGTCATCCTGCAACGACTGCACCGGGCCCACCCCGATGCTCACGTGCTCGTCGTGGACGACAGCAGCCCCGACGGCACCGGGCAGCTTGCCGACGAGCTGGCCGAGGCCGATAACAAGGCCTATCCGGAACGGATCCACGTGCTGCATCGCACCACCAAGGACGGCCTGGGGGCGGCCTACCTGGCGGGTTTCGCCTGGGGACTGAGCCGGGGGTATTCGACACTGGTCGAGATGGACGCCGACGGCAGCCACGCGCCCGAGCAGTTGTACCGGCTGCTGGAGGCCGTCGACGCCGGAGCCGACCTGGTGATCGGTTCGCGCTACGTCGACGGCGGAACGGTGCGCAACTGGCCGTGGCGGCGCATAGCGCTGTCCAAAGTGGCCAACACCTATTCCCGGTTACTGCTGGGGGTCGGCGTGCACGACATCACCGCCGGCTACCGTGCCTATCGGCGGGAAGTGCTGGAAAAGCTCGACCTCGGCGCCGTGGACTCCAAGGGCTACTGCTTTCAGATCGAAATGACCTGGCGCACGGTCAGCGACGGTTTCGTAGTCGTCGAGGTCCCGATCACGTTCACCGAGCGTGCACTCGGGGTCTCCAAGATGAGCGGGTCCAATATCCGCGAGGCTCTGGTCAAAGTCGCCCGATGGGGGATCAGCGGACGGCTCGCCGGCCCCAAGGCGGTGTCCGCGGCAACCACCTGGCCGGAACGCCCCTAGCCGGGTCAGCTACCGCGGCGGCGCGACCTGATCAACTCGAGACGCTCCTTGAGCAATTCGTCGAGCTCCTCGATCGAACGCCGCTCCAGCAGCATGTCCCAATGCGTCCGCGGCGGCTTGACCTTTTTAGGCTCGGGCAGGTCGCCCTCGATCAGGGTGCCCTCCATGCCGTTGCGGCACAGCCAGGTGCTCGGGATCTCGGCGTCGTCGGCGAACGGGACCTCGAACTCTTCGCCGTTGTCCGTGCGGTACCGCGCTATCTGACGCGGCGCCAGGTCGTGGTTGCGGTCGGTCTCGTAGCTCACGGCTCCGAGGCGACTGCCCCTTAGGACTCGATCAGCCATGGCCCGCCACTCCTTAGAAATCCTCTACGCCGGTCTTTCCGGGTTGGACAACGCTACGGCACGCTCTGTAGTTCCTTGGACAGGTAGTTCCGATAGCCGACCAGCATGTTCATGATACCGGGGGTTGTGCGGAAGCGGGTTAAGGTCGACATCGTGCCCAGTCGTACGCGATCACAACCGTGCCGTTGGTGCGGACGTGCCATCGTCAACAACGCCGCGGGCCGGCGCCGCCTCTACTGCCGGCAATCGTGCCGCCAGCGCGCCTACGAACAACGGGCCGCGCTGAGCAGCACCGCGGGACCGCTACTGGCGCCCGACGCCGTCGTGCTGTCCGCTGGCGCAGCGGCCGATCTGTCCGACCGCTTCTACCAGGTTCGATGCGCCGCGGAAGACGTCGTCACCGCACTCGATGAGGGCGCTGATCGGGCCGAACTGCGTGAACTGTGTGATGCGCTGATGCGGGCGGTCCGGGCCGCCGACGGCTGGCGCTGACGCGCCTGACCACCACGGCCGGGCGCCAGGTACAGTCGCGCCATGGATCGCTGGTCTGGGCCGCTGTCGGCCGAGGATCGAGCCGATCGACTTTCCTGACTCGGCCCGTCAGAGGCCGCGTCGCGCGTCCGGCCGAGACGTTAGGCGAAGGGTAAACAAATATGACTGACCAACTCCAGCATGCGACCGAGGCGCTGCGTAAAGCGCTGGTCCAGGTGGAGCGCCTGAAGCGGCAGAACCGCGCGCTGCTGGAACGGTCTGGTGAACCGATCGCGATCGTCGGGATGTCGTGTCGTTTCCCCGGCGGGGTGGATTCACCGGAAGATCTCTGGGAGATGGTGGCCAACGGCCGCGACGTGATGTCGGACTTTCCCACCGATCGGGGATGGGACCTGGCCGGACTGTTCGACCCCGACCCCGACACCCCGCACACGTCCTACGCGCGATCCGGCGGATTCCTCGACGATGTCGCGGGTTTCGACGCGGCGTTCTTCGGAGTGTCGCCGTCGGAGGCGCTGGCCACCGACCCGCAGCATCGGATGCTGCTCGAGTTGTCCTGGGAGGCGTTGGAGCGGGCCGGTATTGACCCACTCCTGTTGCGGGGCAGTGCCACCGGGGTGTTCGCCGGGATCATCGTGGGGGGCTACGGCATGCTCGCCGAAGAGATCGAGGGCTACCGGCTGACCGGAATGACTTCGAGCGTGGCGACCGGCCGGGTGGCCTATGTGCTGGGGTTGGAGGGCCCGGCGGTGTCGGTGGACACGGCGTGCTCGTCGTCGCTGGTGGCGCTGCACATGGCGGTGCAGTCGCTGCGCTCCGGCGAATGCGACCTCGCCCTGGCCGGAGGCGTGACCGTCAACGCGACGCCGACGGTTTTCGTCGAGTTCGGCAGGCATCGGGGGTTGGCGCCGGACGGCCGGTGCAAGCCCTATGCGGGCGCGGCCGACGGAGTCGGCTGGTCTGAGGGTGGGGGGATGTTGGTGGTGGAGCGGTTGTCGGATGCGCGGCGGTTGGGGCATCCGGTGTTGGCGGTGGTGGCCGGTTCGGCGGTCAATTCCGATGGCGCCTCCAACGGGTTGA
>Ga0078972_1006214_pt1 | contig 28802 bp, 38 predicted proteins | sample YelNatPaOPGAMG01_FD_67568 | JGI IMG/M metagenome (GOLD analysis project Ga0078972, IMG submission 67568) | Hot spring thermophilic microbial communities from Obsidian Pool, Yellowstone National Park, USA - OP-RAMG-01 (SPADES assembly) (version 2) | ecosystem: Environmental > Aquatic > Thermal... | reverse complement strand
AGTAATAATTGGAGTAAAAATGGAATTAGTAAAAAAGACGAAACACTACATCAATAATCAAACATTCCTGGAAGTTTTGATTGATTACAAAGCAAAATGTGCAGAAAATAAAGAAAAAGGATTAGAGGAGCCTCCTATACCCAATTATATTGGTGAATCCTTTATGAAAATTGCAGAAGGATACTCACATAAACCCAATTTCATCAATTACACATATCGAGAAGAAATGGTAGGAGATGCTGTAGAAAACTGCCTTCGATATTTTCATAATTTTGATCCAGAAATTTCAAAAAATCCATTTGCGTATTTCACACAAATTATACATTATGCATTCTTGCGAAGAATTGAAAAAGAAAAGAAGGAATTATATGTAAAATATAAATCAGCAGAAATTTCTGGGATTTTTGATGAGAATCATTCACTTGAATTAGATAATGGTGTTCAAATTCAATTTGAAATGTATGATAATTTATCAGAATTTATTGGAAATTTTGAGGCTGCCAAAGAAAAGAAAAAAGCAGTAAAAAAGAAAAAAGGTCTTGAAAATTTTATGGATCTATGATACAATAGAGTAATTGTAAATATAAAAATATATTATGACTAAAATTGCTTTAATAACGGATTGTCATTGGGGAGTTCGTAACGACAATCAAAATTTTATTGAACATTATCGTGAATTCTATGAAAATATTTTCTTTCCAAAACTGAAAGAACATAATATTACAAAGTTATTAATGTTGGGTGATACATTTGATCGTAGAAAATTTTCTAATCATGTAACTCTTTGGCATGCCAAGAATATATTCTTCAATAAGCTTAGTGAGAATAATATTGAAACATGGATGCTGATTGGAAATCATGATGTTCCATATAGAAATACAAATACACCAAATGTTCCAGAATTGGCTCTGATTGATTATGATAATATTCATTTCATTTCAGAAAAAGCCGAAACTATCAATATCGACGGAACAGAAATTTGTATGGTTCCTTGGATGAATAATTCAAATGCTAAAGAATGTTTCGAACACATGAAAGAAACACAAGCAACTATTTGTTGTGGACATTTTGAGATTCAAGGATTTTCAATGTATAAAGGATCCATTTCGGAAGATGGATTGAATAGAGGTATTTTTAATAAATTTGAATATACATTTTCTGGACATTATCATCACAAATCAAATTCAGATGGAATTTATTACCTAGGAAATCCATATCAATTAACTTGGCAAGATTATGGTGATGAGAGAGGATTTCATTTATTTGATCTTGAAACTAGACAATTAGAATTTGTTAAAAATCCTTATGAAATGTTTATTCGTTACATTTACGATGATACAGATAAATCATTCGAAAATATTATGAATTTTGATGTTAGTTCTATTAAAAACAAATATGTTAAAATTGTGGTGATGAAAAAATCTAATCCATATGCTTTTGATATGTTTGTTAATAAACTTTATCAATATGATCCAGCCGATGTTAATATTGTAGAAGAAATTATATCAGAAAATAAAGAAGATGATGATTTAGATCAAACTCAAGATACAATAACAATCCTCAATTCATATATTGATGGTCTCAAAACTACAGAATCTTTTGATGTAAATAAACTCAAATATATTTTGAGAGAAGTTTATATCGAAGCTTTAAATACACAGCAAGATTAAATATGGTATTATTTAAAAAAATCAGATGGAAAAATTTTCTTTCAACAGGAAACTATTTCACAGAAATAGATTTGAATAGAAATACAAGTACATTAATTGTCGGATCAAATGGATCTGGAAAGTCAACAATGCTAGATGCATTGACTTTTGCACTTTTTGGTAAGCCATTTAGAAATATTAATAAGCCAACATTAATCAATTCAATCAATGAAAAACAATGTGTGGTCGAGGTTGAATTTTCAATTGGAAACAAAGAATATAAAGTTGTTCGTGGTATTAAACCAAATATTTTCGAAATTTATTGTGATGATAAATTAATAGACCAAACTGCTGCAAATAAAGATTATCAAGAAATACTTGAAAAGCAAATTTTAAAACTTAATTTCAAATCTTTTACTCAGATTGTTATTCTAGGTTCGGCATCGTTTACTCCTTTTATGCAATTAAAAGCGGCTGATCGGAGAGAAATTATTGAAGATTTATTAGACATTAAAATCTTCTCGTCAATGCATACAATTATTAAACAGAAAATATCTTTATTAAAAGAAAAAGAAGTGAGTAATAAGTATGCACTTGATTTATGCGTCGAACGAATCAAGATGCAAAAAAATCATATTGAGCAGCTTAAGAAGCATAATCTTAAAGAAATTGAAAAGAAACAAAAAGAAATCGATGAATCTAATATAAACATCAAGAAATATACAAAAGATGTTCAATTAATCGATAAACATGTTCAACAATTGTTAAAAGGTATTGAAGATCAGACTAAGATAGATTCAAAATATAAAAGTTTAATTTTAATTGAATCAAAGATAGAATCAAATATTTCAAATTTATTAAAAGAAAAAACTTTCTATGAAAGTAATGATAACTGTCCAACATGCAAACAACATATTAATGAAAGTTTTAAAAAAGATAAATTTGAACAAGTTGATAATAAAATACAAACACAAATGAATGGAAGAAAAGAAGTAGGAAATCAAATTGAATTGATTAGAAATAGACTTCAAGAAATTTCAAATGTTCTCCAAAAAATTCAAGAACATCAAACAGAATCAGTGAGAATTAACGCTTCTATTCAGTCCTTATATAAGTATGTTGAGAAATTGGAAAAAGAAAAGATTGAATTATCAAACGTAACTTCAAACATCCAATTAGAAAACGATAAACTTAAAGAGTTAAAAACTGAATTAAAAAAATATTTAACAGAACAAGAGAAAATTTCATTAGATAGACATTATTATGATTTTTCTTATTCTTTATTAAAAGATAGCGGAATCAAAACAAAAATTATTAAACAATACTTACCAATTATGAATAAACTAATTAATAAGTATTTGACAACTATGGATTCATTTATTAATTTTAATCTCGATGAAAGTTTTAACGAATCGATCAAATCGAGATATAGGGATGATTTCAGTTATAATAATTTTTCTGAAGGTGAAAAACAAAAAATTGATCTTGCATTATTATTTACTTGGAGACAAATTGCAAAAATTAAAAATTCAACAAATACAAATCTATTAATTTTAGATGAAGTTTTTGATAGTAGTCTTGATGCATCTTCTGTTGAATTATTAATGAATATTCTTTCTGATGTATCAAAGGATACTAATGTTTTTGTAATTTCACATAAGGGTGATCAATTATCAGATAAATTTAGAAGTGTAATTACTTTCGAAAAGAAAAACAATTTTAGTAGGATGATAGTATGAGCGAACAAAAATTTACAGATGCAGTATTGACAATTAATACTGAAAAACAATCAACAAACGTAGAAAGAAAGAATATTCTATCCTTAGTTCGTGAATTAGATCCTATTTTATCTGAGACTATTCCAGAATTTGATTTTACAAATCCAGAATATAACGCTGTTGAAATAGCTTCGGATTTAGTAGAAACATGCAAACATTATAAAGGTTTAGGATTATCAGCGAATCAATGTGGATTACGTCATAGAGTTTTTGTTGCTGGATTTGGTGAAAATTTTGTGGCATTTTTTAATCCAAAAGTAATTAGTGTGGGTAAAGAAAATGTTCATATGTCAGAAGGTTGCTTATCTTATCCGCATTTGTTTATTAGTATTACTAGACCAGATTCTGTTCATCTTGAATATGAAGATTTTAATGGAGAAAAGAAACAGGGAATTTATACTGGTTTAACAGCAAGAATTATTCTACATGAATTAGACCATTTGAATGGTGTAACATTTACAAAGAAAGCAAAACCATTAGCATTAAAGTGTGCAGTTGAAAAGAGACAAAAACTATATAAAAGTTTTGAAAAATCTACGAATAAAATGTCAAAGGTATCAAAAAAGCTTCGTAAATAAGGATTCATATAGTATGAAAAAAGATAAAATTGAAAAAGAATTTACCGAATACGATAATTGTTTGAATGTTAAACAAGAAATAAAAGAATCAAGTTTAGTTGATTTTTTTGATCTTGATGAACAAGAAAAAGAAATGTTGATGGCAGATGAAAAAGAGTGGAAAAAACATTGGGTAGGAATGCCAGAATTCACTCAAGAAGATAATCCTCCATATAAAAAAATTATAGTTTCTTTTAGAAACAAAGAGGATTATCAAGAATTTGCCAAGATTATGAATCAAAAATTGACAGAGAAAACCAAATCAATTTGGTATCCAGAATTAGATCGTGAGGAAAATGCATTATTAAGGTGGATGGAAGATGACGAATCCTAAATATCCTGTTTATATTGTTTCAAAAGGAAGATCAGATTCAATGATAACTTCTCGTTCTTTAACAAGAATGAAAGTTCCACATTATATTGCTGTCGAACCTCAAGATATTGAACCTTACACAAAAGCTCTTGAAACATTCAACCTTAAAGATTATGTGACCTTAATTGAATTACCATTTTCAAATCATGGTGATGGTCCAGGAAGAGCAAGAAATAGTGTTTGGGATCATTCAATTGAACTTGGCGCAGAAAAGCATTGGGTTCTTGATGATAATATTGGAGATTTTTATCGTTTACATAAAAATAAAAGAATTCGTGTAGAATCTGGAATCATATTCAAAATTGCAGAAGATTTTATTGATCGTTATGAAAATGTTCCTGTTTCTGGATTTCAATATAGATTTTTTATTGCACCAAATAGTTATTATCCACCTTATGTAAAAAATACAAGAATTTATTCTACTCTATTAATAGACAACAAATGTAAACATCGATGGAGAGGAAGATATAATGAAGATACTGATTTATCTTTACGAGTGTTGAAAGATGGTGATTGCACAATTCAATTTAACGCTTTTCTTCAAGGTAAATCAGCAACTCAAACTGTGAAAGGTGGAAATACTGAAGAATTCTATCATAAGGAAGGTTCTCTAGAAAAAGATAAATGGAGAGATGGAATGTTAAATCCAGAAGGAACAATTAACAAATCACAAATGTTAGTTGATCTTCATCCAGATGTTTCTAGAGTTGTTTGGAGATATGGTAGATGGCATCACTATGTAGATTATAGTCCTTTTAAAAACAACAAATTAAAATTAAAAGAAGGAATAGAGTTGCCAAAAGGAGTAAACAATTACGGATTAAAATTAGTAAAATTAACAAAATAATTACTAATTTAATCTTGACATTGTTGAATTGTGTGATATAATTGTTTTTATTTAACTATGGGAGTTAATTATGAGTGTACGTGAAAACATGCTTAAGTTTCTTAAGAGAAAAGGTCCATACAATACCTTTACAACTAGGCAAGCACAAAATATGTTCAATGTGAACAATGTGTCTGCACGAATTTCTGAATTGCGTCAGGAAGGTTACAACATTGTAACAAAGAAGAAGGAACTAGACGATGGTCGTGTAATTACATTTTACAAGCTAGCCCGTCGTAATAATGTTCATGCTTAATTGATAATTCGGGGAACATCTAATGTTCCCCAGCTTTTATTGGATAAATTATGGAAATTTCAATTAAAATTGAAGAATTAAAGAAGAAAAGTATAATGATTGCAACACCTATGTATGGTGGAATGAATCATGGTCTTTACATGAAATCATGCCTTGATCTACAAGGCATGTGTATGCAATATGGAATTCAAACAAAGTTTTCATTTCTCTTTAATGAATCTTTGATTACAAGAGCAAGAAATTATCTAGTCGATGAGTTTCTTTATCGTTCGGATTGTACGCATCTTTTGTTTATTGATTCAGATATTGCGTTTGATCCTAAGGATGTATTAGCCCTTCTTGCACTCGATAAAGATGTAATTGGTGGACCATATCCTAAGAAGGCAATTAAGTGGAACAACATCAAGAAAGGTGTTACTAAAAATCCACAAGTTGAAGCTGGTGTTCTGGAAAAGCTCGCGGGTGATTTTGTCTTTAATCCTGTTCAAGGAACAAAACAATTTTCTGTTTCAGAACCACTAGAAGTTCTTGAAATTGGAACTGGTTTTATGATGATTAAGAGAGAAGTGTTTGCAAAATTTGAAGAAGCATATCCAAATCTAAAGTATAAACCAGATCATGTTGGACAAAAACATTTTGATGGTTCTCGTTATATCCATGCTTATTTTGATACTGTTATCGATAAAGATTCTGAAAGATATTTGTCAGAAGATTATATGTTTTGTCAATGGTGGAGAAATATCGGCGGTAAGATTTATCTATGTCCATGGATGAAAACAACTCATATTGGCACATATCATTTTCAAGGTGACATGCCAGCCATCGCAAACTATGTTGGAGAAATGTAATGGAAAGTAATGAAACAACATACACACTAAATGCAGCAGATCCTATTCCAGCATATGACTTTAATTTTGATACTCTTTTGACACCAAAACGTCTTGAAAATGAATCTTTTGAAGATTATAAAATTAGACGCAAAGTTGTAGCTGCGCGAGTTAAAGATCATCTAAAAGGTGAAGTTATTTGGAATAGTAGAGAGAATGGTACTTATAGAAAAAAGGTAAATGCATAATGATTATAGGTTTAGTTGGCTTTATCGGAAGTGGAAAAGGTACTGTTGGTGATATTCTAGTACAAGATTATGATTTCATTCATGAAAGCTTTGCGAAGCCAGTTAAAGATATTGCATCGTTTATTTTCGGATGGGATCGAGAAATGCTTGAGGGTTCAACAGAACAATCGAGAGCCTGGAGAGAAAAACCAGATGAAAAGTGGAGTAATCTTCTTGAAAAAGAATTCAGTCCCAGATTAGCACTTCAATTGATAGGAACTGAAATAGGTAGAAACACTTTTCATGATGATTTTTGGATCAAATTGATGCAATCTAGAGTGGATCCTAACAAGAATTATGTTATTACAGATGTTCGTTTTCCTAACGAGATTAAATTCATTCAAGAAAATGATGGATTAGTATTTCATATTCAAAGAGGTAGATTGCCTATTTGGTATGAAGATGCACTCTATGCAAATAGAGGATCACATGAACATGAATATAACATGATAAATGTTCATAAAGTCCATTCATCAGAATGGAAATGGATAGGATCGCCAGTGACTTTAACTGTTACAAACAATTCTTCTTTAGATGATCTTAAAAAAGAAATCAAAAATATCATGAATGTTTATTTAAAAAGATGATGGAGAGTTTATATAATGAAATTTACAAATGAAACGTTGGGTGTACTGAAACATTTTGCTAGTCTAAATCCAAGCATTCTTTTTCGTAAGGGAACAGAATTAAAGACTATTACACCCAATAAAGTTGTTTTAGTAAAAGCAAAAATCAAACAAGAAATTCCAGAGGAATTTGGAATTTATGATTTGAACAGTTTCCTTTCACTATTAACACTTGATAAAGATAATACAGATGTTGATTTTGACCAACATCATGTTATTATCAGTGGTTTAAATGGTCGTAGTAAGATTTATTATCGAAAGACAGATGAAACTTCTATTGTGGTTCCACCAAACAAAGATGTTAATTTTGGTGAAAAGGCAGTTTCGTTTCAACTTAAACTAGATGATTTTCAATGGGTAACAAAGACAAGTAATCTGCTTCAATCTCCAAATATTGCATTTGAGGGTAAAGATGGAAATTTGAATCTTATTGCTTTTGATTTGAAGAATGACGCAGCACATAAGAATTCACTTAAGATTGGTGAAACAGATAAAGAGTTTACTTTTGTTTTTAAGACGGAAAATCTGAAGTTGATTCCAGACACATATAATGTAGAAATGTCAGAACGTGGCATTTCATATTTCAAAAATGAATCTGATAATATTGAATATTGGATTGCAACAGAACGAGAAGGAAATAAAGTATGATTCCATATATTACATTAACTGAAGTAAAAAGTGGTATTGTAATTCACGTTTTCAAACAACATATTACTTCAATTTTTACAGCACCGGAAAAAGATGAGTCTGGTGAACCAAATCCAGTCGGTGGCAAGACAGTTGTATCGTTTATTGGTGGATCTGTAGTTGTTGAAGATAATAAGATTGATGTTTTAGAGGAAATTAAAGGTCATGCAAGATATTGAAATTGATGCAGAAGCGAAAAAAGAACTAAAAGATGCAATTGAAAAAGCAAATGTTGTTTTAACTAAAATAGAAACATTAAAGCAAGAATTAAAGGATATTATTCTTGTTGCACATGAAGAAACAGATATTCCAAAGAAAATTATTGCAAAGGCGGCAAAGACATATTTCAAAGCTAATTTCAAAGAATTAGTTTCTGAAAATGAACAGTTTGAAAATCTTTTCCAAACTTTGTTTGAAATTAAAAATCCTTAATGGAGTAAAAATATATTATGAGTGAAAATGATCGTGACAATTTTCTGTGGGTTGAAAAGTATCGTCCAAAGACTATTGATGAATGTATTCTTCCCGACGAACTAAAGCAAACTTTCAAAGAGTTTGTGAAACAAAAAAACATTCCAAATTTATTACTTTCAGGTACAGCGGGCGTAGGTAAAACTACAGTTGCTCGTGCCTTATGTAATGAGATTGATTGTGATTATATTATCATCAATGGATCAGATGAAAGTGGTATTGATGTTCTCAGAACAAAGATTAAAACTTATGCTTCATCTGTAAGTTTATCTGGTGGCAGAAAAGTTATTATAGTTGATGAGGCAGATTATTTGAATCCAAATTCTACTCAACCAGCATTGCGTGGTGCTATCGAAGAATTTTCCGGAAATTGTTCTTTCATTTTCACTTGTAATTATAAGAATCGAATTATTGATCCGATTCATTCTCGTTGTACCGTTATCGATTTTAAGATTAACGGAAATAAAGCTAAACTTGCTGCTTCTTTTATGAAAAGAGTTGAAAAAATTTTAACAGCGGAAAAGATTCAGTTTGATAAGGAAGTAATTGCTGGTCTAATTACAAAACATTTTCCCGACAATCGAAGAATTCTTAATGAACTTCAACGATATTCTGTTTCTGGTAAAATCGATAAAGGAATTCTAAATCAAATTTCTGATGTTAGAATTCGTGAATTGATTGATTCCTTAAAAACAAAAGACTTTGGATCAGCAAGAAAGTGGGTTGTTGGAAATATCGATAATGATCCAGCATTGATTTATAGAAAAATTTATGATTCTTTGTATGATTACGTTAAGCCATCATCAATTCCACAAGCCGTACTTATTTTAGCGAAATATCAATATCAAGCTGCTTTTTGTGCAGATCAAGAAATCAATCTGGTTGCTGCACTTACAGAAATTATGGTTGATGTGGAGTTTAAATGATGCCTGATTTATTCAAAGAAATTATTCCTTCTATCCTTCAAGGAAATGAAAAGATCATTCGGGATGATCTGGATGAAAAAGATTATGTTCCATTTATTGTCAATCGAGCTTTATCAAATCATATTGATTGTGTATTCAATGCAAACGAAATGAATATGTTTAATATTGATAAAAGAATGCAATATGATTTTCATTTTTTTGGAACCAGAAAATTCAAAAGAAAGTTTCAGTCATGGAATAAAAAGAATTCCGATTCAGAAGATTTTCTAGCAGTCAAAGAATTTTTTTCTTATTCTGATGAAAAAACAAAATCTGTTATGGACATTTTAACTCCAGAACAAATTGAAATTATTCGTCAAAAGACTGAAAAAGGTGGAATAGTTAAAAAATCCAAGGCTTCTAAATAAAGTTATTATAACAATAACACTTATTTGGAGTTAAAATAATGATAAATTTAAATGATATGATTGAAGTTGAATTGAGAGAAGATGATGATTTTTTAAAGATTCGTGAGACGTTGACTAGAATTGGAGTTGCTTCAACCAAAGATAAAATTCTTTATCAATCATGCCATATTCTCCATAAGAAAAATAAATATTACATAGTTCATTTTAAAGAACTTTTTGCCCTTGATGGTAAAAATACTAATTTTGAAGAAAATGATATTGCAAGACGCAACACAATCATCAACCTATTGGAAGATTGGGGTTTATGCAAAATCGTAAATCCAGAAAAATTAGGAAATCTAAAAGTGAATTTATCACAGATTAGAATTCTTAATCACAAAGAAAAATCTGAATGGACTTTATCTCCAAAATATAATATCGGCAAAACCTGGAAAAAATAAAAATGTTGTAAAAATACAACAGTATCCAAAATTTTGCTTGACATTTTTTTTGGATAGTGTATAATTACATTATTGAATGGGGTTTGCAATGAATTACAATATTATTACGAAATGGTCAAATATATTAAGACCCGATGAAATTTTTTATTCTTCTCCTGCTTGGAAAGGAACAGAAATAAATGGAGAAGAATTTATGGCAGTTTCCAAGAAAAATCCAAAAGAAGTTTCCCCAAATGAGGAATTATCCATTTTCTTTTTTAGAAAATCATTTCTTAAAAAATTGAAATATTAATAATGAATAAAAAATTTCTAAATGTGTATATGGATGTTGCAAAAAGATTTGCAAAAGAATCCTATGCTAGAAGATTAAAGGTGGGTGCCATTGTAGTCAAAGATGATAGAATTATTTCTGTTGGTTATAATGGAACTCCTGCTGGTTGGAATAACAATTGTGAGGATGAATCTGTTGAAATTAATATTAATTCAGAATCATTACCAAAATTAGTAACCAAACCAGAAGTCATTCATGCTGAAATGAATGCTATTGCTAAGTTGGCTAAAAGTGAAGAATCTGGTGATGGTGCATATATGTTCATAACACATTCGCCTTGTTATGAATGCGCAAAGCTAATTTTCACAGCAGGAATTAGAGAAGTTTTTTATGGAGAAGATTATCGTTCTTCTGATGGTGTTAATTTCTTAACAAAATGTGGTGTCAAAGTATCAAAACTAAACAATATGGAATGAACTAAAATTCATTATGCTAGTCAACGGAGAATTTCATGAATTTAGTAATACGAAATACACCAGATTTAAAATTCAATCCATATATTAAAAAAGCTTTAAATTTTTATGGAGAAAATCTAATATCGAAAAGAATTCTGAAAAATATTACAATTAATGTAATTTTTAAGGATAAAATGGATGTACAAGGATTAGCTGAAATTGAGGATTATAATACAAAAAAAGAACCAAGAGAATTCAATATAATTCTTTTTAAATATCTTGGTTCTTTTTCAATTATTAAAACATTAGCACATGAAATGGTGCATGTTAAACAATATATAAATCATGAAATTAATGAATACCTTTCATCATGGAAAGGTAACTATATTGATAGTGACAATTTAGATTATTGGAAACATCCTTGGGAAATCGAAGCATTTGGCTTAGAAGTTTCTTTATATTCACAATTTAGAGATAAGGAAAAATTGTGGGAAGTATTTTCAGATATTAGAAATCCTTCAGCACAACTTATTAAAAAAAATATTGAATGGATTTAATCATTACTAATTTTATTTGTAATTTTAAATTTATTTTTACTAAATAGTTTTAAGAAATTAAATTTTGGAGTTATTGAAAATGTTATCTCGAAGTCTCATCAAATCAAACACATGGAATCATTCTTATCAAATTCAGCCGGAGTTTGATGGAAGATATGCCATGGTTCGTGGCGAGGGCTGGGATGACTAAGATGTAATAAACCTAAAATTAGGTAGAAAACGAAAAGTCCCTAGCCACAAACTAGGGACTTTTTTTATCTGTTGTATTTTAACAACATGTTGCAAAGAAACAACAATTCTGCTTGACAAATTTTCCAGTCCATGTAGAATATCATTTCTGACGTAGCAAACGATCTTTAAAAATTAGAACTTCTTGAGGGGCATAGTGTAATGGCTAGCACCGGTGACTTTGAATCAACGAGTATAGGTTCGAATCCTATTGCCCCCGCCATATAAAAGAATACTTGCCTTGGCATTGTGCTAAAGTTTCTATATTGTCCTAGGCGATGGAATATGGTAAACAGTATTCTTTTATATGGTGAAAATTTAATGGTAGAGTGCCAGAGTCCGGTTTATTGGAACAGTCTTGAAAACTGTCGATCCCGAAAGGGGTCCGTGAGTTCGAATCTCACCTCTATCGCCAAGTTATGGTGCGTTGTCCGAGTGGTCGAAGGAGCTTTCCTGCTAAGAAAGTAATTGCCTTATAAGCGGTTCAAAGGTTCGAATCCTTTACGCATCGCCAAAACAATAAATGAATAAAAAGTATAGTAATATAATTCAATATGTATCTGTGGTCGAATGGTTAGGCAACTGTCTGCAAAACAGTTTTATGTAGGTTCGAATCCTATCAGATACTCCAAGTTGTTGTTTTTACACAACATAGTTCTTGACAAAGTTGCTGGTTGTGATAAAATGTAGTTTGTGTTATTCAATATGTCCATCTTCTAATTGGTTAGGAAACCAGACTTTCAATCTGGTAATGCGAGTTCGATTCTCGTTGGGCATGCCATATTAAAATATACTTATTTAAGAAATATCTTTGGGGGTATAATTCAATGGTAGAATATCCGGCTTTTAACCGGTCAACCAGGGTTCGATTCCCTGTGCCCCTACCAAATTTTTTATAAAATTTAGGTTCTAAAGTGTTTATGGACGCACACAGCACTGTCAATGCTGTAGAGTGGGGATCGTTACCCCCTAGAACCGCCAAGCTTCAACAAAAGCCTAAAGTCAAATTTAGGTCGCACAAATGGGCATCAATCACTCCGATGCTAATCGGTATCTGCGTTAAAGATACGGCTAAACTTCGTAATGCCAAAGTTTAAGTGATTTGTTTGTGGCGGTGGTCACACGCCCACGGCAAACTAAATCACATCTTTTTTAATGCCCATGTAGCCCAATTGGTAGAGGCAACGGTCTTAGAAGCCGTAAAGTGTGAGTTCGAATCTCACCATGGGTACCAAATTATTCTGCCGTTCGTTCAATGGACAGGACATGAATCTTCTAAATTCATTATGGGGGTTCGATTCCCTCACGGCGGACCAAATTGTTGTAAAAATAATACATTGTAGTTGACAACTAATCGTTGTTCTGATACAATGTTATCTATCAAATAAATAATGCGGGTGTAGCGCAATAGGCAGGAGGCAAGGGACTTAAAATCCCTACAGTGTGGGTTCGAATCCCATCGCCCGCACCAAGTTTTATGCGTCGGTAGACTAATTGGTTAGACTCCGACGCTAGAATTAAAACAATGGGACTGTAGTTTAATTGGTAAAACCCCGGCTTTATACTCCGGCATTGGCTCTAGATGAGGGCACATTGAGAGTTCGAATCTCTCCGGTCCTACCAAAATATTTTAAAAGTTTTAATGGAGAGTGCCAATAAGAGCTAACTGGTGTGGCTGCCTGGCTGTAAACCAGGTCCTTTATGGCAAGAGGTTCGATTCCGTCCACTCTCCACCAATTTTATGGATTGCAAACTTTGACGATGAAGTCCTGCCTCTTAAGCAGAGAGAACCCAGTTTGAATCTGGGGCGATCCACCAAGTTTTAGGATAGTTACAGCAATTTAATAAAAATTCAACTTTTAATTGAAAATTTTAAAAAAGCTATCCTGTATTTTTAGGTAATTATGTTGTGTTTTTACAAAAACATGGTTGCCAACATGACTAAATAGTAGTACAATGTTTTCTTCGTTGGGGTAATAGTGATAGAGGGCTGCACATCGCACTTGCAATGCGAAAGTCGGGGATCGTTACCCCGTTGCTCCACCAACAAGTTTCGCGGGAGAGTGAAACGGATAATGTATCATACAAAAATTTGATACTCAATCATATTGGTCTCATAAGCCGATGATAATGGGTTCGACTCCCATGCCCGCAACCCCCTCAATTCCGTCTTAGTATTCTTGGTGAGTACCCTCGGCTGTTAACCGAATGAGGTTGGTTCGAATCCAACAGACGGAGCCAAGTTTTAGGATACATTCAGCAATATAAAAAACTTTTATTGGAAAAAGCAAAAAAACGTATCCTGTATTTTTATGCTCCTGTAGTTAAATGGTATAACAGCATCCTTGTAAGTTGCATTTTCCAGTTCGATTCTGGGTAGGAGCTCCAATTATTAATGCGTGGTTAGTTTAGTGGTAGAATAGGGTCCTTCCAAGTCCTAGGCGCGAGTTCGATTCTCGCACCCCGCACCAATTTTTCATCGGAATATGGCGTAACCAGGTAGCGTTTACCGTTTGGGGCGGTAAGGTTTCAGTTCGAATCTGAATATTCCGACCATATAAAACCCAGGGATGGGGGAGAACGCCTTTGTTCCCTTAGGCGGTTAATATAAGGGAACGTCAATTCATGGTTCTATCGTATAGTGACTATTACGTACCCCTCATAAGGGTAAAATCTGAGTTTGATTCTCAGTAGAACCTCCAAAACAAACTCTCTATGGTGAAACTGGAAATCATAAAACGCTACGAACGTTTAGTTGGGGATTCGAATTCCTCTAGAGAGTCCACAATTTAGAATAGTTAAAGCAAAAATCATGGGATTTCAATTCCCTTCGTAAAATAAATATTCTACTATTTTATGCCTAGTTAGCTCAGTGGTAGCAGCACCGTCTTGATAAGGCGTAGGTCATTGGTTCGAATCCAATACTAGGTACCAAGTTTAGGATACATTCAGCAAAACAAATTTCGTAGGTTAGATTCCTATTTATCATCGTTTTGGTAATTGCCAGAAATGGGGCAAACAAAGTATCCTGTGATATAAATATTTTAATCAATAATAAGGATTTTGATTAAAATGAAAACATTAAAAGAATTAAGAAATTCAAAAAAATCACAATATGAAAAATATGCTGCATTTTCACACAAGATTTTAATTCTTGGATATGGAAGTGTCGGACAAGCGATTTTACCACTTATTCTTAGACATATTTTAGTAAGTCCTACAAATATTACAGTTCTTGAGAAAGACGACAATAAAAAAATATTTGATGAAAGACATAAAAATTCTGGTATTACATATATTCGTAAAGAAATTACAAAAGATAATTATGAAACTGAATTATCAAAATATGTTGATGAAGGTGGATTAATTGTTAATTGTAGTTTAAATATTGATGCTGAAAGTCTCTTGACATGGTGCATGGATCATGATATAATGCAGATTGATACTTCTCTAGAAAGATGGGAAGATCATTCAGATGAAAAAATCAAGAATCCTGCTGATCGAACTCTTTATGCAACCCATACAAAATTAAGAAAAGCATTTAAAAATACAAAAGGTAAATCTACTTGTGTAGTAACGCATGGTGCAAATCCTGGTTATGTAACTCATTTGACTAAAAGAGCATTATTGCTTCTGGCAAATGAGCAAAATAAAAAGACTAATATTCCATCTACACGCGAAGAATGGGCAGAATTAATGCAAAGTCTTGGCGTTAAAGTAGTTCATATTGCAGAAAGAGATACACAAGTTATCGATGAACCAAAGATTAAAAATGAATTTGTAAACACTTGGTCATGTGAAGGCTTCTGGGCTGAAGGCAGAGCACCATCTGAAATGGGATGGGGAACACATGAAGATAAAGATCCAGATGGTGGCAAATCACAAGGAAATTCTGCTTTTTTAAATCAGCCAGGGGTTTCTGTGTTGATGAAATCATGGGTACCAGAAGGTGGACAGTATAATGGTTTTCTAATTCAACACTCAGAAGCTATTACAATTTCTGATTATTTTACAACTGAAAATGGTAAATTTAGACCTTCTGTTTATTATGTTTATCAACCATGTGATGCTGCAATAGCATCAGTTCATGAAATGAGAGGTCATGAATTAGATTTACAATACAAAACAAGAATTGTTAAAAACGAAATTGTTTCTGGTATTGATGAATTAGGAGTATTATTAATTGGTGATAAATTTGCTTTCTGGCACGGATCACAAATGAGTATTATTGATGCTCGTAAATTAGTAAAAGGTGAAAGTGCAACATCTTTACAAGTAGCAGGTTCAATGTTAGGTGCTATTGTTTGGATGATCGATAATCAAAAAGAAGGTTATACAGAACCAGAATCAATTCCTTTCGATCAAGTATTAAAGATCGGAGATATGTATTGGGAACCACTCGCTTCAGAAATGAGTAATTGGACTCCTAATAAAGATGTAAATAGTTTATTTTATAGACCATATGACTCTAAAAATCCAACAAAATTTGAAAATTTTAGAGTCTGGACATAAAACAATGCCGACTTGGTGTAGTGGTAGCACAAGAAACTCCAAATCTCTTTGTGGGGGTTCGATTCCCTCAGTCGGTGCCAATTTTAATAGAGGTAGTAAAACAATGTAGATCACTTGGAGATTAATATGAAACAACTAAAGCTTGATGAAGTAAAAGCGTTTATTAACGCCCAAAGTCCAGAAACTAAGATTTATCTTGGTGCTGATTCAGAAAGAATCAACATTAATGGACAATGGTTTGCTGATTATACATTGGCTATTGTTGTTCATATTGATGGTAATCATGGATGCAAAATCTTTGGTGAAATCCAACGTGAAAGAGATTATGATCAACGTAAAGATAAGCCAGCTATGAGACTTATGAACGAAGTTTATAAGGTATCAGAATTGTTCCAAAAGCTATCTGATGTGTTGGAAGATAGAAAGGTTGAAGTTCACCTTGATATTAACCCAAACTTAATGTATGGTAGTTCATGTGTGGTACAACAAGCTATTGGTTATATTCGTGGAACATGTAACGTAATTCCAATGGTAAAGCCAAAAGCTTTCGCTGCATCATATGCTGCTGATAGACTAAAACACGTTTTAGCTACTGCTGCCTAAGATGCGATAAGGAAGAAAGTACATGTTGCATAAAAACAACATGTACTGATCATAAACTTGACAATACAAATTTTCTAGTGTATAATACATATTATTGAATGATTGAAATGCGGGTTTAGTATAGTCTGGTTATTATTTTTGGTTGCCAACCAAGAGACTCGGGTTCGAATCCCGAAGCCCGCACCAATATTTATTATTTTAGGTTCATTTCAGCATATTTAAATTATATGAAAACTACTAAAATTGAGCCTGTTAAAAAGGAGACTGTGAAAATGAATGCATTTGTTAATGCAATTGTAAATCAAGAAGATCGTACTCAAAATGGTATGAAAACCCGTAAATCTTCTGGAAATGGTCGGGTGGATCTTTTTTATAAGATCGGAGCAATGCGTGGACAAAATGTAATTCCAACTTTCGTTTCAGCATATGCTAATGATCGTGATTTAGCTTTACGGATTGTTGCATGGGCTCGTGATGTCCGAGGTGGAGCCGGCGAACGTCAAATCTTCCGCGATATTCTAAAATATCTGGAAGTAAATGATAAGGAAGCAGCATCCGCATTGATGTATAAGATTCCTGAATTGGGTCGTTGGGATGATTTATTTGTATTCTCTGATCCAGAATTAAAGAAACAAGCATTCAATATGCTTGGTGATGCATTGCGTGCAGGTAACGGACTAGCTGCGAAGTGGACTCCACGTAAGGGTCCGATTGCCGTAGAAATCCGCAAACACTTTGGAATGTCTCCAAAGTTTTATCGTAAGTATCTAGTAAAACTAACTAATGTTGTCGAAACTGCCATGTGTGCAAAGAAATGGGATGATATTAACTTTAGTCATGTTCCTTCTCTTGCTGCTGCTCGCTACAAGAAAGCATTCAATCGTAATACTCCAAAGTATGCCGAATATGTTGCTTCACTTGTAAAAGGTGATGACAATACTGTAAAAGTTCATGCTGGAGCAGTTTTCCCATATGACGTACTAAAGAGAAAGATTGGTCAATATGTTATGCGTTTTAATGCTACTGAAACCAATCTAATCATCAAGCAATGGGAAGCACTACCAAACTACGTTGGTGATGCTGATATTCTACCAATGGTAGATGTATCCGGATCAATGTCTATCAAAGTTGGTCGCAATCCAAATGCAAAACTTTCATGTCTTGATGTAGCCGTTTCTTTAGGTCTTTATCTAGCAGATAAAAACAAGGGTTCATTTAAGGATACTTTCCTTACTTTCTCAGGTAATCCACAACTATTACGTCTACGAGGTAATGTAGTTCAAAAGATTGATCAAATGGTTCGATCAAAGTGGGAAATGAACACCAATCTACATGCAGCTTTTGATAATATTCTATCTGTAGCAAAGATCGGCAACGTATCTCAAAAGGATATGCCAAAGATTATTCTGATTCTGTCTGATATGCAATTCGATGAATGCATCCGCTTTGATGATTCTGCATATCAAATGATTGAACGCAAGTATCGTGATGCAGGATATGAAATGCCAAAGGTAGTTTTCTGGAATCTAAATGCATATGACAATGTGCCAGTAAAGTTTGATAAGAACGGTACTGCACTTGTTTCAGGCTTTAGTCCAGCAATTGTTAAGTCTTTACTAGCGGGTGATCTAGAAAATTTCACTCCAGAAGCGATCATGCTTAAAACAATTATGCAAGATCGTTATGCAGTTCTTTAATTAGAACTGTTGTTAGGATCAGTATGAACCGGATTATTGATCCTAAACCAAAGAAAGCCAAAAGTTTTCTTTGGAGTGACGGTATCTTAACTGGAAAAGAACTTGACTGTGAATCAGGTAAATGCGGGTTCAAATCCCGTCCGTCACCCCAAAGAGAATTTTTAAAGTTTTAGGGCTGTGGTGTAATAGAAGCACATTTTAAAAAAAACCTATGCTGATTATAGGATACATTCAGCAACACAATTTTACATTTCCACTATAGGGGAATAGGTCTAGGTGCAAATCCTAGCAGCCCTACCAAGATATATAATAACATATACCCTGTTAGTTCAATGGTAGAACTTCGTCTTTACACGGCGATTACGGCAGTTCGATTCTGTCACGGGGTACCAATTTTAATTTAAAGCCATATGAAATTTCATAAAGACGGAACATTGCCCCTATTAAATCCTTACACTTGTTTTGTTTTTGGATCTAATTTGGCAGGCAGACATGGTGCCGGCGCTGCCAAAGTTGCCCATCAAAAATATGGTGCCAAATATGGCATTGGAGTAGGATTTTATGGAAATTCATTTGCAATACCAACAAAAGACTTAAAATTATCAACGTTAAATCTAGAACAAATCGAATCTTTTGTTAATGAATTTTTAAAATTTAGTTTTAACAGAAATCTAGATTTTTTTGTTACAAGAATTGGTTGTGGTTTAGCCGGATATAAAGACGAACAAATAGCACCGTTGTTTAAAAATGCATCAAATAATTGTTCGTTTGCAGAAGAATGGAAAAAGTTTTTAATTGCTTCCTGAGCATGATGTGTTAATGCAACTGTCTCTAAAACAGGAAATATGGGTTCGAATCCCATAGGAAGCACCAATATTTTATAAGGAGAAAACCTATGTTTCATAGTGATGTCTAGGTTCAAAAGCCACCTTAATATTCTAATAGTTTCATTAATCGATAACAAATTAAACTATTAGGAGAATTAAAATGTCTGTAGAACTAAAAATTAAAGCAAAACATCTTGGTGCAGAAGCACGTATTATTAGATTTCAAGAAGAAAAAATTAAGAAAGCTTTCAAAAATCAACATAATATTGATAAAAAAGATAAATTATTAGAATCATATATGTCTTTGAGAAATCATCGACAATTTGAAGTAAGAACTGAAGCAAGAGCAACACATTTAGCAAGAGCATTTATCAAGGGTGCTTCTTATGAAAGTGTTGAAAATAGAAGATTGATGAATGATTATTATTTTGCATTACGAATTCTACCAAGGGTTCATATGATGGCAATGAAATATGGTAATCGCAAAACAACAATTGAAGATATTAAAAAATGGGTAGGATTAGAATAAAAATGAAAGTTATAATAAACAAATATTAAAAATTATAAGTTTATTATAATAAAAAAGGATGAATATAGTAAAGATGTGCAGGGTGAGCTAGTCTGGTGATTCAGCGCGTGCCTGAAGAGCATGAGAATCAGGTTCGATTCCTGGACCCTGCGCCAATAATGAATGCTTTTATTTTCGATGCCTGAAGTCAGCACTAATCAAATTAGGACAGGTTTAACGTAAACTATTAAACAATTGATATAAAATGAACGAAAGTCGAATTCTTTTCCTTGATTTAGAAGATACTATTATTACACCCGTTTTAGAAGGATGGTGGAATACAGAATTAATCAATTTAAATAAAATTCGTAATTTCATTAAGATCTTTAACCCATCTTCGCTGCATATATTTTCTTTTGCAATACACAACGAACAGGATTATAGAAATTTTGTTAATTCTGGAACCAAGGGTATGATTGAAAATGCCCTTGATATGCATATTGTTCGTACTCCTACGGTTGAAGATATCATTGTAGAAACTTCGGAACAAATGCTTATTCATCCATCCACAGTTCCCTTTAATGATTTGGTCCAAATGTGGGGAAAACAACTATCTTTTCCTATGTACATCCGTACCAATTTTGTTAATGCAAAAAATGATGTTTCAGTTGCATTGCTTGATGATACTGTTTTTGACCAAGAATTTTCTTTTAAGACTAATTCAGATGACCGTATTTTCGGTTCTATTCTTAATATTGATAAACTATCATGATTGTAGATTATTGTTCAGATTATATGATTGTTGGTTGTCGAGTTTTAGCAAATTCACGCGGATATTGTGGATCTGAAAATTATCTAACTGACTTATTTAAAATTAAATCATTTGGAGTATAATATGAAGATTTCTGAAATTTTGCATGATGCTTGGTTATATCATTTGTCGGAGAATAAAATTCCATCATATAATCAATCACAATTTAGTTGTATTGCTATTGTGTGGGGTGATGATAGGGAGGATGACACCCAGGATGAAATAATCTTCAAAGGTTTACAAAACATGGGATTACCTCATAATTTTTATGAATCGTGTTTTGATGATATTAAAGATTTTGTAGAAAGGCAAAATGCCCGGGCAACTTGGCTTATGTGGGCTGAATTGATGGCTATTGAACAGGACATCTAAATAAATTTAGAGTTGATGTATAAAAACCACATGTGGATATTGCCTCTGTGATGGAATTGGTATACGTGTCGGATTCAAAATCCGAATTTTAGGGGTTCGACTCCCCTCGGAGGCACCAATTTAATGCTCTTATAGTTTAATGGTTCAAAACGCTATCTTGGTATGATAGAAACTCAAGTTCGATTCTTGGTAGGAGCTCCAATTATTAAAATAAAGGAAAATTATGAAGCAGTTGAGAATTTTTAAACTAATTAATGGTGAAGATGTTCTAGCACAACTAGAAAATCAAGAAGGTTCTAATTTTACGTTACTAAATCCTGTAGGTATCACAATTGTTAGAGGACCCAATGGACAACCGTCCGTTGGGTTTTCTCCTTTTCCAATTCACGCCGAGCAGGAACAACCTTCAGTAAAAATGCATAAGACTATTGACATACCGAAGTCAAGTGTAGTATACTCTTATGATCCTGCCCAGGATTTTAAGAATAATTATGACCAATTATTTGGAGCAGGAATTGTACTACCTAATAAACAAATTATTACAGGATGATTAATGACAAAAGATTTTTATACTAACGTACAAGTATTTGGAAACAAAATTCTGTATCGTGGTATAAAAAACGGGGAGCGTATTCAGGATAAACTTGATTACGCTCCTTCGTTTTTTGAGCGATCAAGAAATGAATCAAAGTTTAAAACTCTGCATGGAGAAAATTTAAAAGAAATTCGTCTAGAAGATATTAAAGAAGCCAGAGAATATTTGAAAAAATATGATGGTGTATCTAATAAGAAAATCTATGGAATGGAAAAGTTTGAATATGCATATATTGCAGAAAATTTTCCTGAAATGATTGAATGGAATCAAGAAAAGATTAGAATTTGTATTATTGATATTGAAGTTGAATCAGAGAATGGTTTTCCTGATCCGTATGAAGCTAATGAACCTATTACAGCAATCACTCTCCGTTTTTTGAATGGAGAGATTTTTGTGCTTGGCACAGGTACATACAAAGTACGGGGTAATGAAAAATATTTCCAATGTCAAGATGAATATTCTCTGATTAAAAAGTTTCTAAACATTTGGAACTTATATACTCCAGATATTGTTTCTGGTTGGAACATTAAGTTCTTTGATATTCCATATCTAGTAAATCGTTTTAGGCGAATCGTTGGCGAGGATTTTACAAAAGGTTTATCTCCTTGGAAATTTATTTCTGAAAGAAAAGTTCGCCAAATGGATGGTAGTGAACTTATTGCCTATGGTTTACTAGGAATTTCTATTCTTGATTATATTGAATTATATAAAAAATATTCATATGGAAATCCAGAAAATTATAAACTAGATACCGTTGCCCACGAAGAATTAGGTGAAAATAAAATATCATATGAAGAATATGGTAGCTTACATAATCTTTACAAGTTAGATTACCAAAAATTCATCGAATATAACATTAAAGACGTTGATCTTATTGTTCAACTAGAAAATAAACTAAAGTTAATTGAATTGGCATTAACTCTTGCATATGATACAAAATCAAATTTTGATGATGTTTTTATGCAAACAAGAATGTGGGATAATCTGATTTATTCATTCTTATTAAAAAAGAATATTATTATTCCACCAAAAGAACATAAAGAAAAGAGTGAAGCATTTGAGGGTGCATATGTTAAAGATCCACAAATTGGAATGCACCATTACATTGCAAGTTTTGACCTAAATTCACTTTATCCACATTTGATGATGCAATATAATCTTTCGCCAGAATGTTTGGTTGAACCCGAGAATTATACTGACGAAATGAGAAACATCTTGAATCAAGGTGTTACTGTAGAAAAATTACTAAATCAACAAATTGATTTATCTGGTTTAAAAAATGTAACTGTAACACCAAATGGTCAGTTTTTTGATACAACAAAGCGTGGATTTCTTCCAGAAATGTTAGAAGAAATGTATAATGATCGTAAAAAGTTCAAAAAGCTTATGTTAGACGCGGAACAAGAATTAGAGTATGTTTTGGCAGAAATTGAGCGTCGAGGTATATAATGCAATAAAAAGAAATAAAATCTAGTAAAGGAGAATGTTTTGGAAAACTTAAAAAATATGACAGATGAAGAACTTTTAAATTATAAAGAACAATTAATTAGGAGAGTTGCACGTTATAAAAATTTGCAACTTGCGAAAAAGGTGTCTCTTTAACTCTGCATATGGTGCAACCGGTTCGCAATATTTCAGATTCTATGATCTTCGTTTAGCTTTAGCTGTAACAACTTCTGGTAAGTTGAGTATTCGTTGGATTGAAAATAAATTGAATATTTTCATGAACAATTTTTTAAAAACAGAAAAAGATTATGTTATTGCTTCAGATACAGATTCTATTTACATGAATCTTGGTCCTTTAGTGAATAAAGTTTATGGAAAAGTTTCAGAAACAAATAAAGTAATTGACTTTATGGATAATGTTTGTGAACAAAAAATTCAACCATATATTGATAAATCATATCAAGAACTTGCTGATTATGTTCATGCATATGAACAAAAAATGCAAATGAAGCGAGAAGCTTTATCAGATAAAGGTATTTGGACTGCAAAGAAACGTTACATTTTAAATGTATATGATAATGAGGGTGTTAGATATAAAGATCCACAACTAAAGGTTATGGGTCTGGAAATGATTAAATCATCTACTCCATCTATAATTAGAAATAAGATGAAAGAAACTATCGAAATTATTATTCGAAAAAGCGAAAGTGATGTTCAAGATTATATTTTTAATCTTCGAAACGAATTCAAAAAATTGCCTATCGAAGATATTTCATTTCCTCGTGGTGTAAATGGTTTAACAAAATATTCAAACTCATCAACAGTTTATGAAAAAGGATGTCCAATTCATGTAAAAGGATCACTTCTATATAATAAACTGATTAAAGATTTAAATCTTGAGAGTAAATATGAAAAAATCAAAGAAGGCGACAAGATCAAATTTACTTATTTAAAATTACCAAATCCCATTAAAGATTCAGTAATTTCGTTTCCTATTGTCTTTCCAAAGGAATTTTCTCTTGACAAATATGTTGATTTTGATGTACAATTTGAAAAGACATACTTAGAGCCAGTTAAGGGTATTCTTGACTGTATCGGCTGGAAAGCAGAAAGAATTAACAGTTTAGATGATTTTTTCTCATAATAACATTAGTTAAGTGGATTAGTTATCCACTATAAAACAAACAACAAAGGAATTTAAAAATGAATAATCTTTTAGAAAAAATGAAAAATGCTGGTTCTATTAAAGCAACAAGTATTTTAAGTGAATCTATTTTCTTCAACGAAAAAGATCAAATTCCAACAAGTATTCCTATTATTAATGTAGCATTATCAGGAAAATTAGATGGTGGATTAACAGCTGGATTAACGTTTATTGCGGGTCCAAGTAGACACTTTAAATCTCTTTTAGGTCTATTATTAATTAAAGCATATATGGATTATTATGATGATTCGATTTGTCTTTTTTATGATTCTGAATTTGGTATTACTCCAGAATATATTTCTAGTTTAAATATTGACACAAATAGAGTTATTCATATTCCTATAGAACATGCGGAACAATTGAAGTTTGATATATCTAAAAGATTAGAAAAAATTGATAGGGGAGACAAAATCTGTATTTTTATTGATTCTGTAGGAAATTTGGCTTCAAAAAAAGAAGTTGAAGATGCTTTAGATGAAAAATCTGTAGCAGATATGTCAAGAGCGAAAGTTATGAAAAGCATTTGGAGAATTGTTACACCACATCTAACAACAAAAGATATACCTTGTATTGCAGTTAATCATACGTATCAAACAATGGAATTATATTCAAAAGCTGTTATGTCGGGTGGAACTGGAGGAATGTATTCGGCAAATCAAGTTTTAATTATTGGAAAAGCACAAGAAAAAGATGGTTCGGAATTAATTGGATATAATTTCACAATTAATATAGAAAAGTCTAGGTTTGTAAGAGAGAAATCAAAACTACTTTTTACAGTAACATATAATGGTGGAATTAATAGATGGTCAGGTCTGTTGGATCTTGCACAAGAAGCTGGAATGGTGATTAAACCAAAGAATGGTTGGTATGCAAAGGTTGATGAGGATGGTGTTATTCAAGGAAAAAATTATCGTCAAGCTGAAACCGATAATGCAGAATTTTGGAACGACATTTTAAATTCAGATAAATTCCGAAATTTCGTGAAACAAAAATATCAAATATCATCTGGAGATATGATTTCGGATAAACAAATCGAAGAAGAAATGTCAGGAGAATAATTATGGGATTAAAAGAAGGTTTAGATTATAGTTTTGTGATTTCAGAAAGTGATAAAAATTCTATTCATCTTTCTATTTTAGATCAAACTTCCAAATTTAAAGATGTTGTGTTTAAATATGGAGCAATTTCAATAAAAGAAGAAAATGACGAAGCCGTATTAGAATTTTTCTTTGAAGTTATAACAGGTAATGATGAGTATAGTGAAAAAGAACTTCAAGAAAATAATGAATTTAAGAATTACATTGGAAATATTTTGCTCAATCTAATTACTGAAGGTCTAGATAACGTGAACACTTATAATGAAGAAGATCCACTAAATGAAAATTGAAAATATTATTTTTAAAAATTTAATCTATAATGAAGATTACATGAGAAAGGTTTTTCCTTTTCTCAAAGAAGATTACTTTACAGATAAATCCGAAAAAATAATTTTTAAGGAAATTAGTTCTTATATCAATGATTATAATAGAAGTCCATCAATAGCTGCAATCAATATTGGTATTTCTGATAAACCTATCGATGAACTTACTATGAAAAATGTTGAAGATATAATTTCAACGATTTCAAACGATAAGGAAGTTGAAAAAGATGAATCATGGCTAATTGATAGAACAGAAAAGTTTTGTCAAGAGAAAGCTGTTTATAATGCGGTTCTTAATTCCATCAATATTCTAGATGGAAAAGACAAAACTCACGAAAAGGGTAATATACCCAAGATTTTATCTGACGCTTTGGCTGTGACATTTGATAATTCGATTGGTCACGATTATCTTGAAAATTCTTCTGAGCGTTATGAATATTATCATAGAAAAGAAAAGAGATTGCCTTTTGATATTGATCTTCTGAATAAGGTAACAAAGGGTGGATTACCTCCAAAAACCTTAAATATTATTCTTGCAGGAACTGGTGTTGGTAAATCTCTTTTCATGTGTCATTGTGCAGCCTCTTCATTAGCACAGGGTAAGAATGTTCTTTACATTACCTTAGAGATGGCAGAAGAAAAGATTTCTCAGCGTATTGATGCAAATCTTTTAAATGTTACTCTTGATGATCTACTTCAATTGCCTAGGGATGTTTTTGAAAAGAAAATTTCAAATCTTCGTTCTAGAACAACTGGTAAGTTAATTGTTAAAGAATATCCAACTGCATCTGCTTCGGCAATTCATTTTCGAACACTTTTAAATGAATTGAATCTTAAGAAAAACTTTATTCCTGATATTATTTTTGTAGACTATTTGAACATTTGTTCATCTTCAAGAATTAAGCCGGGTGCATCTGTAAATTCATATACATATGTGAAATCTATTGCAGAAGAACTTCGTGGTCTTGCTGTTGAATTTAATGTTCCTTTAGTTTCAGCTACACAAACTACAAGAAGCGGTTTTACAAACAGTGATCCAGGTCTAGAAGATACAAGTGAATCTTTTGGATTACCTGCAACGGCAGATTTTATGGCTGCCCTTATTTCTTCAGAAGAATTAGAAGAATTAGGACAAATCATGTTCAAACAATTGAAAAATCGTTATTCTGATATTAATTATTACAAAAAGTTTGTTATTGGAGTAGATAGATCAAAAATGAAATTGTATGATCTTGAAGAATCTGCTCAATCCGATATTATCGACAGTTCGAACTCTATAAATAAATCTAAGGGGTTCAAAACCAACAAATTCGATGATATAAAGGTATAAGAATGGCGGCACAGCAAGGTTTTCAATACGAAATTAATGCGGCAAAAATATTAAAACCTTTAGGATTAGTTCCTAAAAATTTCGTTCCTGCTGGCGCCGGTCATAATCAACCAGATTTAATGCTTGTTTATAAGCAAAAGGAAGCCGGTTGTGAATTAAAAATTACGGCTGCAAGTGCTGGTTCTTTAGTTATGAAATACGATATAAAGAATAAAAAAAATCCTTGGTCTTTTGGTAATATTAAGTCTGATGAAGAAGAAAAATTGTTTATACGAGATTTAGCTGATGAAGTTGGTTTATTTAAACTTATTAATAAACAATGGAATGAAATACCATTTAAAAGAGATAAAGATGTATTGTGGGAAGCTACTGCTGGAAAATTAACCAAAAAACAGCAATATGAAAGAGATAGAGATACTTTCAAAGAAATTAAAGGTGAAATTCCAGCAACTAAAATTGAAGAATATTACAACAAAAAAGATACATATTATGTAAATGTTGGTACCCATGGTTTCTATATGATGGGGAATAAAAATCCTTTAAAGTTAAAAGGTGTTCCAACATTTAGTAATTCAGCAAAAGCAATTTATAGAGCAAGAGTTCAATATAAAGGAAGTGATAACTATCAATTCACTTTTGAAATGAGCTTTTCTATGAGAAGTAAATCACCATTTAATATAGCACCAACAAATGGAAAAACAGTAGAAATTCAAGAAAGCGAGTTGAATTTGGCATGTTTTATATGAAAGGTTATTATGTTAGCAACAGTTATTATTCCTACAACAGGAACAAAAGAAGTAAGAAAAGCAATTGAGAGTGTATTAAATCAAACATATCCAACAATTTGTTATTTGATATGTGATGGAGAAGAATATCATGGTAAAGTTAAAGTTATTGCAGATGAATATTTGGGAAATCCTAATTTCAAAATCTGTTTTTTACCTATTAATGTGGGATCAAATGGTTTTTATGGTCATCGCGTTTATGCTGCTTTTTCTCACTTGGTAAATACTGAATATGTTTTTTATCTAGATCAAGATAATTGGTTAGAGACAAATCACGTAGAAACTTGTATTAATACTATTCAAGAAAAAAATCTTGATTGGTCATATTCATTGAGAAACATTTACAATGAAGATACATTCTCTTGTCGAGATAATTGCGAATCTTTAGGTAAATGGGAAACATATCATGGAACAAATCATATAGATACTAATTGTTATTGCATTAAAACTGAAGTTGCAATTAAAATTGCAAGTGTTTGGCATGGTAAATGGGGACAAGACAGAGTTATTTTTAATGTCCTAAAAACTCATTTTAAGAATTTCGATTGTACAGGATTATATACTGTTAATTATAGAACTGGTGGAAATTCTGGATCTGTTACTACAGAATTCTTTGAAAATGGTAATCGTATTATGAATGAAAAATATAATGGAGTATTCCCTTGGAGAAAACTAATTTAATTATTGGTGGTATAGCGAATTATAACTTTGAGCAATTAAAACCTTGGATTTTATCGATCAATGAAGTTTGTGATTCGTCAGTAGAAAAAGTTCTTTTATATAAGAATATATCACAAGAAACATTATCGGAAATTGAAAAACATGGATTTGAAATATATCCTTTATCAGATGCAAATTTACCCATTCATGTTTTAAGATTTATTGGTATCTATGATTATCTCAAAGAAAGAAAACATATACAATATGTTGTAACAACAGATGTTAAAGATG
>Ga0078972_1006213_pt1 | contig 28804 bp, 15 predicted proteins | sample YelNatPaOPGAMG01_FD_67568 | JGI IMG/M metagenome (GOLD analysis project Ga0078972, IMG submission 67568) | Hot spring thermophilic microbial communities from Obsidian Pool, Yellowstone National Park, USA - OP-RAMG-01 (SPADES assembly) (version 2) | ecosystem: Environmental > Aquatic > Thermal... | reverse complement strand
GGTGGAATCAATCCCTGCCTTGGCACCGGTATCTTGCACGGTGCCAATACCTGCTGCAGCAGGGCGTGCCTGTGGCCGACCTCCTCTATCTGGAACCGGAGGGCGCACCGCGGTCCTTTAGCCCGCCCACGCCTACTACCCCCGGAGGATATCGAGCGGATGCGTGCCCGCCGGAAGCGTTATTCACCCGAGTGCGCGTGGTGCATCCATCTGGGGGTACGCCCCTCTTGGCATTACCCGACGGCGTCACCTACCGAGCGTTGGTTCTTCCCGGCACGCCTGTTATGACGCCACGGTTGCTCCGGCGCATTAAGGAGCTGGCTGAGGCCGGGGCAGTGATCATCGCGGGACCGCCGCCCACGGCGTCTCCAAGCCTCTCCGGCTATCCCGAGTGCGATGCGGAAGTCCGAAGCCTAGCACAGGCCCTGTGGTCCTCTGGGAAAATCCTAACCTCCACCACTCCCGACAAGGTGCTGGCCCAGCGACACATTCCCCCCGACTTCACCTCCGACCGCCTATTGGATTACATCCACAAACGCATTGGAGGCACAGACGTATACTTTGTGGCTAACGAAAGCAAACATGCCGTAAACGCGGTGTGCTTCTTCCGTGTTGCCGGCGAGACACCTGAGTTGTGGGATGCGGAAACCGGCAGGATCCAAGTGGCTCCTGCGTTCCGCCACGTAGGCGGGCGCACCCGCGTAGAGTTGCGGCTGGAGGGCGGTGACTCCATTTTCGTCGTCTTCGGTGCTCATCGCCCGCATATTGATGCCGTCGCGCGCATCCTGCGGAATGGCAAAGATCTGGGCGCTCTTAAGACGAAAGCACCGCAGATTCAGATTGTCCGCGCCCTCTGGGGGCCGGCAGGGGACGCGGCGCGTACCAAAGACGTTACCGACCAAGTGCGCAGGATGCTTCAGCGTGGCAGGGAGGCTTTCCAGGTGGCAGAGCTCGCCGGCGAAGGCGATCCTGCAGTAAACGTGGTAAAGACGCTGCGCGTGGATTACCGCGTGGACGGCAAGGAGCGCCATGTGGAAGCTACGGATCCGGAAACCATCAGCTTCGAGCACCCCTCCGACGCCGTTCCGCCCATCGAATTCCGCCGCACATCCCAGGGCATCCTCACAGCTTGTGTTCATGCTCCCGGGAGATACACCGTGGTGGAAGATTCCGGCCGGAGAGTCGCGTTTGCCATCGGCAATCTACCGCGGCCCATTCCAATCGGTGGCCCATGGCAATTGCGCTTCCCTTCAGGATGGGGGGCGCCACCGAGCATTACGCTGAACCGACTCATCTCCTGGACGGACCACCCGGATGCCGGGGTGCGCTACTTCTCGGGAACTGCTAGGTACACAACGACCTTCACGCTACCTGCCGGCCTCCTGGCGAAGGGCCGGCGCTTCACCCTGGATCTGGGGGATGTGGAGGTGATCGCCCAAGTGGTGTTGAATGGGCACGCCCTGCCGATTCTTTGGAAACCGCCCTTCCGAACGGAGGTCACGGGATACCTGCGCGCCGGCGTGAACCACCTGGAGATTGCCGTCACGAACTTGTGGCCCAATCGCATGATCGGCGACGAGGAGCTTCCTGAGGATAGCGATCGCAACCCCAATGGCACCCTTAAAGCGTGGCCGAATTGGCTGCTGGAGGGTAAGCCAAGCCCTACCGGGCGCTTTACGTTCACCTCGTGGAGGCTCTGGCGCAAGGGATCTCCCCTCGTACCGTCCGGCCTACTAGGACCTGTGAAGATTATCGCGGAACCGGTTATTGTACTGAGTAGGAGCGGGCGGTGAGCGTATCTGGAGGTGCTTCTGGGACGCAATCACGCGTGGTCGTAGGGCTCTTTGGCATCGGGCTGGACACGTACTGGCCCCAATTTCCCGGCTTAAGGGAGCGCCTGGAGGGTTACCAGGATCGCATCCGCCGGAAGTTACTGGATTCTGGCGCCCATGTGGTGGATGGAGGCCTAGTGGACACGCCCTTCCGGGCTCGTGAGGCCGCCGACCTCTTTCGGCGGGAAGGCGTGGAGATGCTCTTTCTGTACATCTCCACTTATGCGCTCAGCTCGACAGTTCTCCCCGTGGTGCAACAGGTGAAGGTGCCCGTGGTGGTGCTGAACCTTCAGCCCGTACGAGCCATAGACTACGACGCCTTCAACTCATTGGGCGATCGCGGCGTGATGACAGGCGAATGGTTGGCCCATTGCCAAGCGTGTGCTGCACCGGAGATTGCCTCAGTATTCCTGCGTTCATCCATCCCTTATCATTTGGTTACAGGAACGCTGGAGGACACCGATGCGTGGGATGAGATCCATGGCTGGATTGCTGCCGCCAAAGTAGCTGCAGGCATGCGCAGGAATCGCGTGGGCGTACTTGGGCACTACTATGGCGGGATGCTGGACGTGTACAGTGACATGACACAGCACTCGGCCGCATTCGGTTGCCATTTCGAGATCCTGGAAATGTGTGAGCTACGGGAGTACCGGGATGGCACCACTCAAGAAGAGATACGCCGAAAGATCCGGCAATTCCAAGAGGAGTTCGACGTGTCCCCAGAGTGCTCCGAAGCAGAGCTAGAGCGCGCCGCCCGAACCTCCTGTGCACTGGATCGCATAGTGGAGGCCCACAGCCTTGGATCCCTGGCCTACTACTACGAAGGCAGGCCCGGCAATGCCTATGAGGATATTGTCACCTCCATCATCCCAGGCAATTCGTTGCTTACCGCCCATGGCGTACCCGTCGCTGGGGAGTATGAGATTAAAAACGTACAAGCGATGAAGATTTTGGATCTGCTGGGCGCCGGAGGATCCTTCTCGGAATTCTATGCCATGGACTTTGATGACGATGTGGTGCTCCTCGGGCACGACGGGCCCGGCCATATCGCCATTGCCGATGGCCGCGTGAAATTGGTTCCCCTCCCTGTTTATCACGGAAAGCCCGGCAAGGGCCTCTCCATCGAAATGCGGGTGCGCCACGGCCCGGTGACGCTCCTTTCGGTGGCGCAGGACCATCGAGGGCGACTGCGCCTGGTGGTTGCAGAGGGAGAGGCGGTACCGGGACCCATCCTGCACATCGGAAACACCAATAGCCGATACCGCTTTTCCATAGGCGCCCGCGCATTCGTGGATGCGTGGTCCAAAGCAGGGCCAGCCCACCATTGTGCCATCGGCGTGGGCTCCTGGGCCGGAGTGATCCAGAAGTTGGCGGCGATTTGGAACCTGGATTATGTGCGTGTATGCTGAGAAGGGAGGCTGTTGATGGCTCCGAACCCCTTTCAGGGTGTTGCCCTTCATGCCCTTGGAGGGCTGGCGGCCGCTAGCTTCTACGTGCCCTATCGCGGTGTGAAGCAGTGGGCATGGGAGATCTATTGGATGATTGGAGGTGTGTTTAGCTGGATCGTGGCCCCATGGGTTCTGGCGATCATTACAGCCCCCAATACGATGGCCATCCTTCGGGCGGCGCCCCGGCAAAGCGTGCTTTGGGCATTCCTCTTTGGCATGTTGTGGGGTATAGGTGGGCTCACCTTCGGCCTGAGCATGCGGTACCTAGGCATCGCCCTTGGATATGCGGTTGCGCTGGGCTTCTGCGCGGCTTTTGGGACCCTTGTGCCGCCGATCTTCCGGGGTCAGTTGCCGGCCCTTCTTTCGGCAGCCCCGGGAATTACGGTTTTGGCCGGTGTAGGCATTTGCCTCGCCGGCATTGCAGTGAGCGGTGCAGCCGGCCGCTCCAAGGAGCACGAACTCTCCGCCGAGGAACGCCGCGCCCTCATCCAAGAATTCGACTTCGCCCGGGGGCTGATGGTTGCTGTGTTTGCCGGTGTGCTTAGCGCCTCTATGTCCTTCGGCATCCAGGCCGGCAAACCCATCGCGGCCCTTGCAGTACAACAGGGCACGCCGCAGCTCTGGCAGAATACCCCGGTTTTCGTCGTGATCCTCGCCGGGGGGTTTGTCACGAACGTTGTGTGGTGCGCCGCGCTCATTGTTCGCAATCGAACATGGAAAACATTGGCCGCCGACGGATCGCTTATGGGCCGAAACGCGCTCCTATGCGCCCTAGCAGGCACTACGTGGTACGCCCAATTCATGTTCTACGGAATGGGTACCACCAAGATGGGCCGGTACGACTTTTCAAGCTGGACCCTCCACATGGCCTCAATCATCATTTTCAGCACATTATGGGGGATCGCCCTCAAGGAGTGGCGTGGTACCAGCCGCCGTACCCACATTCTCATCGGAGCGGGATTGGCAACGCTCATTCTCTCCACGCTCGTAGTGGGGTACGGCAACTATCTGGACGCTCAACGCCATGCCGCCCGTTCCGCCAGCTCCCCGAATCCCGCCATGCCGGATCGAATCCGGCGCACAGTACTGGCGCAGGGGATTGGGCGGCGGATCTAGAATTGCCAACCGGAGGTTCCAATGCAGCGTTTTCTTCCCATGATCCTGATTGCCATTGCAGCGGTGGGCGCATCGCTCCCGTGCACTGCGGGTGCGCCTGCTCCGCAAAAGGGGAAGCCCATGATCAATGCACAAGACTTCGGAGCCAAAGCCGACGGTATCGCCGACGACACAAACGCCATCCAAAAGGCCCTAGATGCAGCCGGGCGTCTGGGTGAACCGGTGCTTTTGCCTGCCGGCCGATACCGCGTAACCGGCAGCCTCCACATTCCGCCAGGAGTGGCATTGGAGGGTGCCGCCAAAGCCCCCCTCTACATCCAGCCCCTTATTGGTACGGTGATCCTCGCTACCGGCGGTAGGGACCATGAGGAGGCGAGCGCGCTTTTTGAAATGGGAGACTCCTCCACGGTAACAGGGCTCACGGTTTTCTACCCAGATCAAAAACCCGATGCGATCCATCCCTATCCCTGGACCTTTCATCTTCAAGGCGGTGATAACACCGTAGAGAACGTAACCCTCATCAACAGCTACAACGGCATCCGCGTAGGGCCCGAACCCAATGTGCGGCATCGTATTCGGAGCGTGTACGGGTGCGTTCTGCGCCGCGGCATCTTCGTGGATAGTTGCACGGATATCGGGCGCATCGAAAACGTGCAGTTCCACTGCCATTGGTGGTCATCGCCTGCCGTTGGCGGCAATTGGGATCGCGTTTTCGAGTACATGTGGAAGAACTGCGAGGCATTCGTCTTCGCGCGAACAGATTGGGAGTATGTTACCAACACATTCGTCTTTCCCGTCGCCGTGGGCTACCACTTCATCGAGACGAAGAACGGCGCCATGAACGGGCAACTTTGCGGCATCGGAGCAGACGCCGCTCAGAAATGCGTAGTAGTGGATCATCTACAGCCCATGGGTCTTCTCATCACCAACGGGCAGTTCGTGGCGTTCAACGGGCCGGACCCCATCGAGGTTCTGATCAACTCCACCTGTGAAGGCTCTGTGCGGCTGGTGAACTGCGCGTTTTGGGGTCCCGCCAATCAGAACGTAGTGTCCCACAGTAGAAGCTTCGTGTCCCTCTCAGATTGCTACTTTAGTAGCGGCAAGGCTCCGGCCACATCCAGGCCACTCGTTGAGGCGGATAACGGCCGCCTCCAGATACGCGGATGCAGTTTTGCTACCTCGGAACCCTCCATCCGATTGGGGAAGGGCCTGGTGCACGCCATCGTTACCGGGAATAACGGTGTTCAAGGCGTGCGCATCCTGAACGAGATTGGAGACCGTGCCATCATTGCCGACAACGAGCCCCCATCACCCTGAAGAGGTGCGCGGCCGGCCAAGGAGGTTAGGTATGCAGCAAGCCAGCTTGCTATCCTGTGTGTTTCTGGCGCTTGCCGGCGGGGCGGTTTGTGCGTTGGTTCCATCTGAAAAAGAAAGAACAACTTCGCGGCTCTGGTTCGCGGAACATCTGGCGGGCAGCATTGGGAACCTGCCCTTCTCCTTCTCCTACGGCGGCACAGCTTCGGGCGTGCTGCTCCCCCAATGGAAAGAGACGCGCTCCACGCGCCGCCTGGATGCCCGCCGGACGCAATTGATCCGCATTTGGACGGACGCACAAACCGGCCTACAGGTGCGCCTGGAAGCCATAGAGTACCGGGATGATCCCTCGGTGGAGTGGGTGCTCTGGTTTCGCAATACCGGCCACAAGGACACTCCCATCCTTCAAACGATCTTGCCCCTGGACGCGCGGTTCGCCGCTGATCAAACCCAGGCGTGCATCCTCCATCACAGTGTGGGCTCCCCTGCTACCCGCTCTGACTACGCTCCCATAGACACGCCGCTGCCGCTCGGTGCCGCCAAGCGCATCTCTGCCGCCGGCGGTCGGCCTACCGGCTCGGATATGTGCTATTTCAACCTGGATCGTGGCGAAAATGGCATCATCCTCGCGGTGGGGTGGCCTGGCCAATGGGCAGCCGAGTTTCAGCGCGATCGTGACGCCTCCGTCCACATCACCGCAGGCCAGGAACTTACCCACTTTGTGCTCCATCCAGACGAAGAAGTCCGCACGCCGCTTATTGCCCTCTTACATTGGACGGGTGATTGGATCCGCGGCCAGAATCTGTGGCGAAGATGGATGATGCGCTACGGAATGCCCCACCCCAACGGAAGGCTGCCTGCACCTCAGATGACGGCTGCCAGTTCGCGCGCCTACGAAGAGATGATCCACGCCGATGAAGCCAGTCAGATTATGTTCATAGACCGGTATCTGGCAGAAGGCTTCAAACTTGACGTGTGGTGGATGGATGCGGGCTGGTATGTGCAAGAGAAGGGCTGGCCGCAAACAGGCACATGGGAGGTAGACACGAAGCGGTTCCCCCATGGCTTCAAGCGCATCAGCGATCATGCCCATTCCAAGGGAATCCGCATCTTGGTATGGTTCGAGCCAGAGCGCGTGGCTGCGGACACGTGGCTTGCCCGGAACCACCCCGAATGGATACTAGGCGGCAAGGATGGGGGCCTCCTTGACCTGGGCAATCCCGAAGCCTGGCACTGGCTTGTGGAGCACATAGACCGCCTCATCCGCGAGAACGGCATAGATATCTATCGCCAGGACTTCAACATGGATCCCCTGCCGTATTGGCGTGCCCACGATGCACCCGATCGCCAAGGCATCACCGAGATTAAGCATGTGATGGGCTTCCTCGCCTTCTGGGATGAACTCAGGCGGAGGCATCCCGGCATGCTGATAGACACCTGCGCCTCGGGAGGGCGTCGCCTGGATCTGGAGACGCTGCGTCGGTCGGTGCCGCTTTGGCGCAGCGACTATGCGTTTGAACCCATTGGCCACCAATGCCAAACCTACGGCATCTCGTTGTGGCTTCCCTACCATGGCACTGCAACCGTGGCAACCGTTGATGCCCCCTACTACGGAGGAGGTTACACCCCTGTGGACGCCTACGCGTTCTGGAGCAACGCAGCGCCGAGCCTGGGGTGTGGAGTGGACATGCGGGTAAAGGAGATAGACTATAGCACCTTGAGGAAGCTTTTTGCCGATTGGCGCCGCATGAGTGCATTTTATTACGGCGACTATGCTCCCCTCACCCCCTACTCCCAGGCAGACGACGCATGGATAGCCTGGCAATTCCACCGGCCGGATAAGGGCGACGGTGTGGTGCAAGTGTTCCGGAGACCTGCCAGCCGCGAAAGCTCCATCACATTGAAACTAAGATGGCTGGACGCTCAGGCGCACTATGCGGTAAGCACGATAGAGCATCAACGCATTGGAGTATTCTCCGGGCGCACGTTAATGCAGGAAGGGCTTTTGGTGGAGCTTCCCAACCATCCCCAAGCTGAGGTCCTGCAGTACCGGCGCCTGCCGTAAAGCCTGTGCGTCCGGCGAGTGGGCCCACGACGCCCCTAGGAGGTGTTGCGCCTTGAACTCAATCATCCCGATTGTTTTATCTGTTGGAGCCGCAGCCGTATGGGCATTTGCGGCATTGGAGCAAACTCCGCGCGGCGGGGAACGCGATTTTCCCGATGCTGCGGCCCTGCCGGCCAATCCGGAGCTGCCGGACCCCCTCGTGTACCTTTCGGGCAAGAGAGTGTCTCGTCCCGATGAGTGGCGCCGTAAGCGACGGCCGGAATTGATGCGCCTTTTTGAGCACTACATGTACGGCTACTTCCCGCCGCCCGTGCCCATTCGCGCGCATGTGATCTTGCAAGATAAGGCATTCCTCCAGGGCAAAGCCACGCTTAAACTGGTGGCTTTGGAATTGGGGGCACCCGCCAAGCGCACAATCCACCTAATCGAACTCCTGCCCAATGAACGGACGGGTCCTGCACCTCTCTTTCTGGGGATTGCCTTCTGCCCGGTGGCTGCCTTAGTGGAGGATGCACGCATCCCGATTTCGTCCGAGTGGATGTACGAGGGCCCTGGTGTGGTGGACCATCGGGCTACCGAGGCAATTCGCGGAACCGCCAAGGATGTCTGGAACCCGCAGATGATCCTCGAGCGAGGATACGGACTGGCTCTGTTCTACAATGGAGACGTCGAACCCGACGTGCCCGGCACCCAAGAGGGCGTTCGCGCGCATCTCGTTTCGGCCGCACCACCCCACAATTGGGGAACGATCGCGGCATGGGCCTGGGGCGCCCAGCGAGTAGTGGATTACCTGGCTCAGGACAGCTCCGTAGATGCCGGAAGGATCGCCGTGGTGGGGCATTCCCGCAACGGGAAAGCAGCCTTGTTGGCGGCTGCCATGGATGAGCGCATCGCCATGGCAATCCCGGTCCAGGCGGGCTGCGGAGGAACTGCCCCCAGCCGCGGGCGAATTGGTGAGAGCGTGCGGCAGATCAACTCATCCTTTCCCCATTGGTTCTGCGATGCGTTCAAGGAGTTCAATGACCATCCCGAGAAGCTCCCGTTCGATCAAAATGGGCTCGTAGCGCTTATGGCCCCTCGGCCGGTGCTCTTTACAAATGCTTCCGAGGATCAATGGGCCAACCCTGCCGGGCAATTCGAGGTGCTGAAGGCGGCCGATCCCGTATACCGTTTTTTGGGCGTGGACGGGCTGGGAGCTGCCACGATGCCCGCGGAGGGATACCTGCTGAGTTCACGTTTGGGATACTTCATTCGACCCGGAAGGCACTCCATGACGCCTGTGGATTGGAAAGCCATCCTGGACTATGCGGATCAGTGGTTACGGCCCCATCCCTTGCCTGCGCACGGAACGCGGGATGCGCAGGAGCGTTGAACACCGTTACAACGTAGGCGGACCGGCTGCCTGGCAGATTGAAGCCTTGCGTGGATCATACAGTCCACTCGGGCGCATGTTCCTGCGCCGATATTGCATCTAAGGTACGAATCTAATGAAGCTTGCAATGTGTGTCTTGGGGATGTACCTGGTGCTAAGCCCTCTTCGGGCTCTCGCCTCGGCACCTGCGGCACCCCTGCATCTTCGATGTGAACACTTAACCGACCCCATGGGCATAGATACCGCCCATCCACGCTTAAGTTGGTGGATGGCGCCGGGAGCCAGGGGTGAGCGTCAAACAGCCTATCGCCTAATCGTTGCCTCGTCAAAGGCACTCTTGGCGAAGAACCGTGGCGACCTGTGGGACACGGGGAAAGTCAACGCAGAGCAGCCCGTTGAACTTCCCTACGCCGGCCGCGAACTGGCTTCCTTCCAGCAGTGCTTCTGGAAGGTACGCGTGTGGAACCAAACAGGCAAGCCGTCGCCCTGGAGCGCGCCCGCCACATGGACGATGGGCGTAATGCACCCGCAGGACTGGAAGGCCCAGTGGATATCCTATTCGCCGCCTCCAGATGGGCTGGCCGAAGCGGAAGCCGCCTATCCATCCTTCGACGGATGCCATTGGATTTGGTATCCCGAAGGCGATCCTCATGACCGTGCGCCGGCCGCGACGCGTTATTTCCGCACCACTCTTGCCATTCCACCCGGAGTCTCCATACAATCCGCCTACGCCCTCATCACGGCAGACGACCAATGGGTGCTCACCATCAACGGCAAGGAAGCCGCTCGTAGTGACGGCCAGGGCTTCGCGTGGCAGCGTCCCAAGCTGGTGCCCCTCCAAAAGTTGCTTCACTCCGGTGAGAACCTCGTGGCAGTTGAAGCGGTGAATGCAGCGGAAAGCCCGGCCGGGGTCCTCGCACGATTACGCGTTCAGCTTGCTTCGGGTGAGGTTCTCACCAAGGACACAGGGGCAGATTGGCTCACCGCCACGACGGCGGAACCGGGGTGGGAGTCGGCCGCCAAGCTCCCTGAAGGGTGGGTGCATGCCATGGACTTAGGAGCCTATGGAGTAGGGCCATGGCACATCCTGCCTGACGACAAGCGTCGGCCATGGCCCCAAAAGGCTCCCAGCCCCATTTTCCGTAAAGAGTTCGTGATCCAGAAGCCGGTTCGACGTGCGCTTCTAGCGATCTGCGGGCTTGGATATTTCGAAGCACATATCAACGGGCAGAAGGTGGGCGATCACGTCCTTGATCCTGCCTTCACCGCCTACGATCACCGCTGCCTCTACGTTGTTCTGGATGCAACACGCCTGGTACGCACGGGGACCAATGCAATCGGCGTGATGCTGGGAAACGGTTTCTATAATCAGGCAGCCCGAGATGCATGGGACTTTCAGAACGCTCCTTGGCGCGGCGCTCCGCGGCTGCTCGCTCAGGTGCGTTTGGAGTATCGGGATGGTTCGGCGGAAACTGTGGGCACCGACGACACTTGGCGCGCCTCCACAGGCCCCATCGTACGCGACGGTACGCGCAACGGCGAACTCTACGACGCACGGCTGGAGAAGCCCGGCTGGGACGCCCCTGGCTACAACGACACCGGCTGGGCGCGAGCCGGCCGTGTAGAGGCGCCGGCAGCTCTCCTTCAGGCTCAGATGGCGCGTCCTATAAAGGTAATGGCCACCATTCGCCCGGTGCGCATCACTCAGCCAAAGCCGGGCGTCTTCCTGGTGGATATGGGACAGACCTTCGCAGGATGGGCCCGCATTAAGGTGCAAGGGCCCGCAGGCACGCGTATCACCCTCCGCTATGGAGAACGCGTTAGCGACGCCGGCCTCTTGGAGCAGGCGCAAATCGCCGGGCTTGTGTACGAAGGCCCGTTCCAAACAGACACCTATATCCTGAAAGGTAAGGGCGTCGAAACGTGGGAAACGCACTTTGCCTACCACGGATACCGATACATTGAAGTCACCGGTTTCCCGGGCGCACCCACACCGGAGAGCATCGTGGGACGGGTAGTGCACACGGCCTTTGAACCCGCCGGGGCCTTTACCTGCTCCAACCCTCTTCTGAATGCCATCCAACGCCTTACGCTGTGGTCCTACCGCAGCAATTTTGTAGGCATCCCTACGGACTGCCCCCATCGCGAGAAAAACGGCTGGACGGGCGACGCGCAGCTCGCTTGCGAGCAGGCTCAGTACAATTGGCAGAACACGGCCGGCTACGAGAAATGGATGTTCGATTTCGATGACGCTCTACATCCCGACGGCGACCTACCGGGCATCGTGCCGAGTACCGGCTGGGGTTATGGGACCGGTCCGGCGTGGGATAGCGCCTATATCCTGATCCCCTGGTACCTTTATGTTTACCAGGGCGACACGCGTGTGCTCCAACAGCATTACGCGGGAATGAAGAAGTACCTAGACTACCTCGTTAGCCGTGCCCACGAGTTCATCGTGGATTACGGTCTCGGTGACTGGGTTCCGTACAAGACGCAAACCCCCGTAGCGGTGACCTCTACGGGATACGCATATGTAGACTGTTCCCTCTTCGCACGCATCGCCGAACTCCTGGGCCATTCTGAGGACGCGCAAAAGTACGGCGCTCTGGCCCAGCGCTTCCGCGAGGCTTTTGAACGCCAATTCATCCGCCCAGACGGCAGCGTAGCCAACAACAGCCAAACCGCCTTGAGTTGCGCCCTGTACCAGGGCCTTGCCACGACCGAAACAGCCCCGCTCATCGCAAAGAAATTAGCAGAGGACGTAGAGGCGAAGCAGTACCATCTGGACACGGGCATCCTTGGGGCCAAGTACGTGTTCCATTCACTCTCGAGCTATGGTCGGCACGATCTGGCATACCGCATAGCAGTGCAGACCACGGAGCCCTCCTATGGCAATTGGGTGAAGCGCGGAGCCACTACGCTCTGGGAGGATTGGTTTGGGGCGGCCTCGCTAGATCACATCATGTTTGGCGATATCAGCGCATGGTTCTACCAGACCCTCGTAGGCATCAATCCGGACCCACACGCGCCCGGATTCCGCCACTTTGTTATCCGGCCGATACCCGTTGAGGATCTTACGTGGGTACGTGCGTGGCATGCTTCGCCCTTCGGAGTCATTAAGGTCGCATGGCGAGTTGCTGCCAACGTACTTCATTTGGAGATTACTGTCCCTCCGAATACGACTGCCACCGTAGTGATACCAAGCACTACGGCGAGGTTGGTTCAGGAGGGTGGCCGGCCTGCAGCGTCTCGGGTTGGGATCCGCCCGGACCTATCGGCTGCAGGCGAAGCCCGTTTCACTCTTGAGGCCGGCACCTATTCCTTTACGGCTCCGCGAACCCCTTCCGGGGAGACTTCGAGATGACCTGCTCCCTGCCGGCAGCCGTGGCCCGCAGTCGACAGGCGCGGGGTCAGAGGCGTGGATGGTTCGGGAATGCAAAACCAAAGGGGAATGGATGTTGGATGGAGGGGCGCCCATGCTCACAAAACTGACCTTGGTGAACTTCAAGGTGTTTTCCGAGGTCGAGATAGAGTTGGCCCAACGAGTTGTCTTTATCGGGCCGAACAATTCTGGCAAGACCTCCGCCCTTCAAGCCATTGCCTTGTGGGACGTGGGCGTGAAACGCTGGCTCGAAAAGCGCGGCAGCGAAAACATTCCGGCGGAAAGGCCTGGCGTAACAATCAGCCGCCAGGATCTGATCGCGATTCCAGTCCCGTCAGCCAAACTCTTGTGGCGCGATTTGCATGTGCGCGAAGGCGAGCGCCTGAAGGACAAAACACGCACGCGCAATGTGCGCCTCGAAATCGGAGTGGAGGGAGTAGACGACAGGGTCTGGGAAAGCCGTTTGGAATTCGATTACGCCAACGAGGAGTCCATCTACTGCCGTCCGCCACTCGGTTCGGATGGCCACCGCGTGCCGGTTCCCGACCATTTGAAAAACCTTCAGGTGGCCTACCTGCCGCCCATGTCCGGCCTGGCGGCGCGCGAAGATCGCCTAGAGATCGGCTCCATTCGCGTGCGCCTGGGCGAGGGGCGTACCGCTGAAGTCCTGCGTAACCTTTGCTGGCAGGTTTTGCAAAGCGCGAACGGTGAGCAAAAATGGGAGGATATTTGCGACTCCATCGGACGTCTCTTCGGCTCCAAACTCAATCGCCCGCAGTACATTGCCGAGCGCGGCGAAATCGTGATGGACTATCGCACCTCTGCAAACACCTTGCTCGACATATCGGCCAGTGGACGGGGGGAACAGCAGACGCTGCTTCTGTTGGCCCACATGGCCATTCATAGCGGCGCCGTACTCCTGCTGGATGAACCGGACGCCCATCTGGAAATTCTCCGCCAGCGCCAAATCTATGAGGTGCTCTCGCAACAGGCAGAACAGACCAACAGCCAGTTGATTGCTGCCAGTCACTCCGAGATTGTGCTCAATGAGGCTGCCGAACGAGACGTGGTAGTTGCTTTTGTGGGCAGACCACACCGCATCAACGATCGAGGCAGCCAATTGCGCAAGGCACTGCGCGACATCGGTTTCGATCAATACTACCTGGCCGAAACGACGGGCTGGGTGTTGTACCTGGAGGGTTCCACTGATTTGTGCATTCTGCGAGCGCTGGCCCGGCGGTTGGGGCATCGGGCTCAGACGTTATTGGAGCGTCCATTCGTCCATTACGTTGCCAACCAACCATCCAAGGCCCAGGAACACTTTTACGCTTTGCGAGAAGCCAGGCACGATTTGGTTGGCATCGCGATCTACGATCGCCTCGACGCAGGATTGCCGACCGATCCCAACCTGAGGCAAATCATGTGGTCGCGTCGTGAGTTGGAAAACTATCTGTGTCAGCCAGAAACCCTCCTGGCGTATGCGGAAGCGAAAGGGCGGAAGCAGGTGGGAGAGCTATTTTCTGTTGCCTGGCGCGAGGCAATGGAACGATCCATCCATGAGATCGAACAAGCCCTGCGAACCCTAGGCAAAGACCCTTGGAGTGCCGATGTCAAGGCCAGCGATGATTTTCTTACTCCGCTTTTCAACCGGTTTTATCAGGATCTGGGCTTGCCCAATGAAATGAGCAAAACGAATTTCCATCTGCTGGCCGACTTCGTCAAGTTGGAAGCCATTGACGAGGAGATACGCCAGGCGCTTGACGCCATTCAAGAAACCGCCGACAAGGCCCAGCGACACGACACCCCACAGCCGGCGAATGAACCGTACGACGCCTAATCCATAGGATATGGCATAGGAAGGAAACCTGCGCCTCCCCAGCGCACCTGCTTGTAACTCCAATCTGCATGAATGGGAGATTGGGCCATGGCAAAGGCTAACGCCAATGATCCGCAGCGGCTAACCCGCCGAGATGTCCTCAAACAGGCTGCCAAGGCCACCATGGTGGCTTTTGGCATTCCGCAAGTAATCCCTGCATCTGCCCTCGGGCGTGGCAAGAAGCTGGCGCCGAGCAATCGCATCACGCTTGGCCACATTGGTGTGGGGGGCCAGGGTACCCAACATCTTGTGGGAGGACCATGGACGCCGGCGGGTGGAACTACCGGCCGAGACGACGTGCAGGTGGTGGCCGTGTGTGACGTGAACCGGCTCCGCCTGGAGAACGCGCGCAACCTGGTAAACCAACGCTATGGCAACAAAGATTGCGCTGCCTACCGCGATTTCCGCGAACTACTTGCTCGGCCCGATATAGACGCCGTACTCATCGCCGTAGGGGAACGCTGGCACCCTCTCATTTCCATGATGGCGGCCCGCGCGGGTAAGGACATCTACTGCGAAAAGCCTAGTTCCGTAACGATCCAGGAGGCCCTCGCTTTGCGAGAGGCCATCCGCCGGTACGGAGCGGTATTCCAAGCGGGGACACAACAGCGCAGCAGCTACTCTTTTCGGCACGCATGCGAACTCGTGCGGAATGGGTACATCGGCCGTGTGAAGGAAGTGGTAGTGGGCGTGGGAGGGCCACCCGCGTACCGTATGTGCAATCTCCCTGCGGAACCCGTTCCGGATTGGCTGGATTACGACCTTTGGCTGGGTCCTCCATTGTGGCGGCCCTACAACTCGGCCTACGTGGGAGCATGGATGGCATATCGGGACTTCTCGGGTGGCGAGATGACGAACTGGGGCGCCCACCATTGGGATATTGCTCAGTGGGGACTGGGGATGGATTACAGCGGGCCGGTGGAGATCATTCCACCCAACGGCAAAGATGTGAAAGTTCTAACCTACCTCTACGCCAACGGAGTTGTTATGACGCGCGACCCGGAACGCACCGCCAGGGAAGCTCCCGATGGAAACGGCGTCTTGTTCGTGGGCACAGAGGGGAAGGTAGCCGTGTGGCGATACGACCTTAAGACCTGGCCGGATCACCTCAAGAACGTCCGGATCAAGCCAAACGAGATCCATCTGCACTCGGCGGACAATCATCATACCGATTTTCTTGATGCTGTGCGCACGCGCGGCAGGCCGGGAGCCGATGTGGCGATTGCCGCCCGATCCATTACCGTTGCCCACCTTGGCAATATCGCCTATGAGCTAGGCCGCCCTGTGCGCTGGGATCCTGTGCATGAACGCTTCGTGAATGATCCCGAGGCCGAGCGCCTCTTCGCCCGAGCAGCCCGGCCGCCCTGGCATCTGTTCTAGGGGGACCGCCCGATGCAACGCTCTAACGCGGGGAACCGACGATGAATAGATACCTTCTTTTTAGGATGCGCCTACGGAACATAGCCGCGATTGTGCGATTGTTGGCAGTCGGCGGTGCAGTCTTGGCCCTATGTTACGCACTCCCCGCGGCTGCACAGCAGGAAAATCAATTGCTAGATCGCCTGCGTACCTACCACTTCGGCGGCGATCCTCAACTGCCCGATGCCGTGGATGCATGGGTTCATTCCTCCCTGTCACACGCAGACGCTCGCCGAGAAGTTGCCCACAGCCTCGCGCAATTCTTGGGACCCCAATTCCCCTTTGATGTGCGTCAGTTAGTATGCCGGGAATTGGTATTGGTGGCGACACCGCACGAGATCCCGGCCCTCATTCCCCTCCTTCACGACCCACGCCTCGCGCCATACGCGTGTTTGGTTTTGGAGCGTATCCCGAGCGCCCAGGTAGACCAAGCCTTGCTCCGCCAGGTGCCCAGCCTTAGCGGTGAGGCCCTAATCGCCGTTCTGGACGCCTTCGCTGCCCGCCGTACCGTGGCAGCCATTCCCTATGCGGCGAAGCTGTTGTCTTCCGACGACGAAGAGGTGGCATATGCGGCCGCCACAGCCTTGGCGTGGATTGGAGGAGTGCGCGCAGCCGATATCCTCCGAGGGGCGTTACGCACAGGTTCACCGGGCACCCGCAGATTGGCGGCGCATGCTCTTTTGACACTGGCCGATCGGGAACGGTCCCAAGGGCACCGCCAACTTGCCATCGTCTGCTATAGGACGCTGCTTAGCGTGCACGGGGACGATGCTCTAGCAGCGAGCGTGTTGCGGGGAAGTGCTCTTACGGCCGGATCCCGTGCGGTCCCCATGCTCCTGCACGCCCTCCAAACAGGCTCCAAGCGGGTGCAACAGGTAGCCGCATCCACACTGGGTGAAGTGCCGGGATCGGACGCCACACGGGCTATTTGCGCCGCGCTCCCCAAGCTAGGCCCCGCCGCGCGCTCGCTCGCCATCGAGGCCATTGCTCGGCGCAGGGACCGCTCTGCTCAAGCGGCGATTGCCGCCCAAATCTCCAGCCATGACCCGGCAGTGCGTACGGCTGCCATTCGGGCTTTGGGCAGGATCGGGGACGCATCGGCGGTGCGAGTGCTTCTAAAATGCGCCGCTACGGGATCACCCGCCGATCGCGAGGCGGCAGCGGAAAGCCTTACGCAGCTTCGGGACGATCGGGTGGATGCCGAGCTCGTATCGTTGGCACAGGCGTCCCGAGGGGAGATGCGGTTGGCCGCCATCCGTGCCCTGGCAGAGCGGAGTGCAACCACGGCCATCCCATGGCTCATCCAAGCCATATCGGATAGGGACCTCCGGGTGGTTGCTGCTTCAGCACGGGCGCTGAGGAGCCTGGCAGGACCTGCACAACTCGGCGTCCTTATAGATCTGATGGCGCGCACCACTCCTGCCCGAGCTGAAGTCTTGGCGGACACCGTGGCCGATCTAGCCCGCCGCTGCCCGAATCGCGATCTGCCCATAGCCCTGTTGGAACGCAGCTTCCGCACAACGCGCGATCCTGCGAAACGATCCCTTCTGTTGGGGGCATTGGCGTCCTTAGGGGGCGATAAGCCCCTGGCTGTGCTCCGGGCCGCCTTGCACGACACCGATGCCGATGTTCGTAGCACGGCGGTAAGGCTCTTGGCGGAATGGCAAACAAGCGAGCCGGCAGGGGATCTGCTCGCTCTGGCGCAATCGGCACCAGATGCCGCCACACGAGCCGTGGCCCTCCGCGGTTTTGTCCATATGGTGGCTCAGGATGTGAGCCTACCTCCGCCAACAGCCCTAGCTCGGTACCGAGAGGCTCTGGCTTTGGCGCGATCCGCCGACGAGCGCCGGCAGGTGCTCTCCGGCATCGCAAGGGTTCGGTCTCGCGACGCCCTGATGCTGGCTGCGTCCTTCTTGAGTGATGCGCAAGTGCGTCCAGAGGCCGAGGCGGCCGTAGTTCAGATCGCTGCGTGCACGGCAGGAGTCTGGCCGGAAGACACGCGTGGCGTGCTATCGCAGATCGCCAATTCCTCAAATAACGAAGAGATCAAGAAACGCGCAGCGGATTTACTTCAGGTGATGAACCGCTTTGGCGACTTTGACATGGCCTGGGAAGTGTCCCCTGCCTATTTTCGGGAGGGTGCAGAATTCACGCGCCTCTTTGACATGCCATTCCCTCCAGAAGAACCATCCGCAGATCGCCAAGTCCCTTGGCAGCTTATGCCTGTGGGAGGGAACCCAGACCAGCCGTGGCTACTGGATCTGCTGGCATTATGGGGTGGGGATCAGCGCGTAGCCTACCTACGAACGGAAGTGTGGTGTGATGCCTCCCGGGACCTCGTTCTCTCCGTAGGCAGTGATGACGGCGTCAAAGCCTGGTGGAATGGAGAGGTGGTCCTTGCCCAGAATGTTGCCCGAGCAGTGTCTCCAGACCAAAACCGAGTGACGGTACATGCGCGGGCAGGGTGGAACCTGCTGATGCTGAAGATCACTCAGAATATCATGGGATGGGGAGCCTGCGCTCGCTTTCTTGATCCCGATGGATCGCCGGCGCAGGGGCTTCGCTTTTCCGTTCCTTCGGCGGTGAGCCAGGGCCGATGACGAGCCTTTATGGGAAGACTACGGTCTTGTTGCCATGCACTAAGATGCGATCCTCAACATGCCACCGGAGGGCACGCGCCAAGACCATTCGTTCGATATATCGGCCCACGCGCCGCAGATCTTCTACGCTATGCCGATGATCCACGCGCACTACATCCTGCTCGATGATGGGGCCCGCGTCTAGGTCTGTCGTTACGTAGTGGGCGGTAGCTCCGATGAGCTTCACGCCGCGCTCGTAGGCTTGGCGGTAGGGATTAGCGCCGGCGAATGCAGGCAAGAAGCTGTGGTGGATGTTGATGATGCGGTTGCGCCATCGCGCCACAAATTCCTCGGAGAGGATCTGCATGTACCGCGCCAACACCACAACGTCCACCTGCCCATCAATGAGGGCCATCTGCCTGCGCTCGGCTTCAAGCTTCGTGTCTGGGGTGACGGGGATATGGTGGAAGGGGATGCCCCACGCCCTGGCGATAGGCTCGAGTACGGTACGGTTGCTCACTACCATGATGATGCGGGCGTCAAGATCGCCTGCGCGTTGTTGCCATAGGATCTCCTGGAGGCAATGGTCTTCCCTCGTAACAAAGAGGGCGAGGCGCTTGGGGATGCCGGCACGAGTGATGCGCCAAGTCATGGCAAAGCGCTCGGCCACCGCATCAAAGCTTCGCTCGAGCGTGGGGAGGGCGTCCGCAAGCCCGGGCAACTCGAACTCAACGCGCATAAAGAAGAGGCCCCCAGAAGGATCGGTGCTATGTTGATCCGAATGGACGATGTTGGCGCCCTGCTCAAACAGCACCCTTGCCACACTTGCCACGATGCCCGGCTGATCGGGGCAAGAGATGAGGAGCCTGCCTCTATTTGTTAGGTCTTCCATCTGCTACAGTTGGGCCCATGGAGCGCCCACTCTTTACCCTTCCAAAGGTTCCGGCTGCACAGGGATGGGCTCCAGGACCCGTGCCTCCTCCAGAGTGACGAGGGTGGTGCAGGCATAGAACTCTACTCCGGACTGTTTTGCCAGGAGCAACTCACGCGCAAAGGCGGGGTCCCGATCCCATTGAGGTCGCAGCACGTATGCGTCGGGCCGTTGCACCACAAAGCACACCGCGCACCGCTCGCCGGCCGCAGCCAACATACGGAGATGGGCGAGATGCCTGCGCCCCCGCTCAGTTATTGCATCTGGGAAGAACGCAATGCCGCTATCCACCAGCGTAGCAGACTTCACCTCCACCCAACACGGGCGCAGGCCGTCTCCCTCCAGCAGGTAATCCACCCTGCTATGCACCCGCTCTGCGGGCGCCGCAGGCAGGGCAACCTCGGCCCGAACGCGAGTATATCGCACGAGGGCAGGGAACACGCCAGCCGCCAGCGCCTCCCTAAAAAGATCATTCGCAAGGCGGGATACCACGCTAACCAGTACGCCCCCGACGGGATGCTCCACAAATCGAAGGGTATACGCCGTACTGCGGTACGCACCGGGCGCCTCTCGGCTTACGTGTACGGTAGCACCCGGGACCAGCAGCTCCAACAGCCGGCCTGGATCCGGGCAGTGGGCATATACGCGTTCGTTGCTGCTTCGGAGGGACACGTGTACAAGAAAGCGGTTCGGGCGCTCCAAAAGCGTTGCCGCCTCAACACGAAAGGGAAAGCGCATGGATCGTCCTCCCCATACACCATCATACCTGCTTGCGACGATACGCTCAATGGCCACCTTGCGCCTTCGCACACGAGAGCGCCAACCAAGGGCTCAATCCGCCCGGTCTAAGCCCACGTTTCACCACGGTTATTAAGCCCGCTCGGCAACCGTGCGCGTTGGTAGCAAGCCATCAACGGGAGCAACCTACTGGATTCCCGCGCTTCCTTCTGCTAGAATTCTCCTAGGAACCTCCGGCAGGACCCGGCACGAGTACTCATGGCGATCATTACCCACATCCAACCAGACATGGATGCGCTGGAGCGAAGAGACCGCATCACGATCCGTGGCGCGCGCCAGCACAACCTTAAGAACATTAACCTGGAAATCCCACGGGATAAGCTCGTGGTGATCACCGGTCTTTCGGGCAGCGGCAAGTCCTCCTTGGCGTTCGACACGCTGTATGCGGAGGGGCAGCGGCGGTATGTGGAGTCCCTTTCGGCATATGCCCGCCAGTTTTTGGGCCAGATGGATAAGCCGGATGTGGATTTCATTGGGGGTCTCAGCCCGGCCGTGTCCATTGATCAAAAGTCTACCAGCCGCAATCCGCGCTCCACGGTGGGCACAGTCACCGAGGTGTACGATTACCTTCGCCTTTTATTCGCGCGCATCGGACGGCCCCACTGCCCGCAATGTGGAAGAGAGATCTCCCAACAAACGGTGGAACAGATGGTGGATCGCATCCTGGAGCTTCCAGAGGGAACGCGCATCCAGCTTCTGGCTCCCATCGTGCGCGGACGCAAGGGCGAGTACCGCAAGGAGATTGAAGAGATACGCAAGGAGGGATACACGCGCGTTCGCATAGACCGCAAGCCCTACGACCTTTCGGTAGACGATCCGCCAGAACTGGACCGATACAAACAGCATTGGATTGACATCATCGTAGACCGCATCGTGGTGAAACCTGGCGTAGAGCGCCGACTTGCCGATTCGCTGGAGACGGCCCTTAAAAAAGGGGAAGGAACCGTGTCCGTTGAAGTGCTGGGGGAGGAAGCGCCTACGGAGATGATCTTCAGCGAGCGCTTCGCGTGCTCGGTGTGCGGCATCGGCCTCGAAGAGATTGCCCCGCGAACCTTCTCCTTCAACAGCCCCTACGGCGCTTGTCCCGATTGCCACGGACTGGGCACGCGCACGGAATTCGATCCGGATCTCATCGCGCCCAACAAGAACCTTTCCATTGAAGAGGGGGCTATTGTAGCTCTCTTGCCCAAGACGACCGGCTCGGGATACGGAGACTACCTTACAGGTTTATTCCGCGGCGTAGCAGAGCGCTTCGGCTTCACGCTCCGCACCCCCCTCAAAGACCTCACGCCCCAGCAATTCAAGGCCCTGTTCTACGGTGTGGAGGGCGCCGTAACTGTGTCGTTCCGCAACAAATGGGGGCGTATCCGCTCGTTTCACAGCGACTACCCGGGCATCGTGGCCATGCTTGAACGGAGGATGAAAGAGACCTCCAGTGACTGGGTGCGGGAGGAATTGCAGAAGTACCAATCCGTGCGGCCCTGCCCTGTGTGTAAAGGCAAACGCCTAAAGCCGGAAGCGCTTGCCGTAACCATCAACGGCAGTAATATCTCTGAAGTCACGGCTCTCTCCATCCGCCAGGCCCTCAACTATTTCGCAAACCTCCAACTTACGCCACGCGAGGAAACGATCGCGCGCCAGATCCTCAAAGAGATTCGTACACGCCTGGGCTTCTTGGTGGATGTGGGGTTGGATTACTTAACCCTCGATCGGGCTGCGGCCACCCTTGCCGGCGGCGAGGCCCAGCGCATCCGCCTCGCTACCCAAATCGGCTCCGGACTGATGGGAGTGCTCTACATCCTAGACGAACCCTCCATCGGCCTCCACCAACGAGACAATGCGAAGCTTATCCACACCCTTCTCCGCTTGAGGGATATCGGTAATACGATCATCGTGGTGGAGCATGATGAAGAGACCATCCGCGCCGCAGACCACATTGTTGATATCGGACCAGGTGCCGGCGAGCACGGAGGATACGTCGTGGCCCAGGGCACCGTTAGCGACATTATCGCCGAACCCACGTCTATCACAGGCCAGTACCTAAGCGGCAAACGTTCCATTGCCGTCCCGGCTGTGCGTAGACCACTGCCTCCCCTGGACGATGCCCTGTCTGCCCACAGGCCATCCCAAGCGAGCGGGTGGATCCGCATCAAAGGCGCTCGCCGCCACAATCTCAAGAACCTGGATGTGGCGATACCGTTGGGGGTATTCGTATGCGTCACCGGAGTGTCCGGCAGTGGAAAATCCACCCTAATCCAGGAAACCCTCTACCCGCGCCTCATGAGTGAACTCTACGGGTCCTTCCGCACAGCAGCGGAGCAGGAGATCATCACCGGCCTCGAGTACATAGACAAGGTGATTGACATTGATCAGTCGCCCATCGGTAGAACTCCCCGCAGCAACCCGGCGACGTACACCGGCACGTTCGACCTCATTCGAGACCTCTTTTCCCAAACCACGGACGCGCGGGTAAGGGGATATGCTCCGGGCAGGTTCTCCTTCAACGTGAAGGGCGGCCGGTGCGAAGCTTGCCGTGGGGACGGCATCATCAAGATCGAGATGCACTTCCTGCCCGACGTTTATGTGCCTTGCGAAGTTTGCAAGGGCCGTCGGTACAACCGAGAAACCTTGGAGGTTCGCTACAAAGGCAAGTCTATCGCCGACGTGCTAGAGATGACGGTGTCGGAAGCCGTGGAATTCTTCCGTGCCATTCCCCGCATCGCGCGCAAGCTCCAAACCCTAAATGACGTGGGGCTAGGGTACATCAAGCTGGGGCAGCCTGCTACCACCCTCTCAGGCGGTGAGGCCCAGCGCATCAAGCTCGCGGCCGAACTCAGCCGCCGAGCCACCGGCAGAACCCTCTATATCTTGGATGAGCCCACTACCGGCCTCCACTTTGCAGATATTGAGAAGCTCCTGGAAGTGCTGGGGCGCCTGGTGGATGCCGGGAACACCGTGTTGGTGATCGAGCACAACCTGGACGTAATCAAGTGCGCGGATTACATAATAGACCTGGGGCCGGAGGGCGGCGACGCAGGGGGCGAGGTGGTAGCCGTCGGTACGCCCGAGGAAGTGGCGTGCAATCCGCGCAGCCATACCGGGCGCTTCCTCCGCAAGGTGCTGGGGATGGACACCTCGCTCGCCGGCGCTTCTCGCACATGACGGCAGCAAGGGGGTCGGCGAGCACAAGATGCAAGGAACCCGCATAGGAATAACGCGCCGTATGAAGAATGTTTGTGGGTGAACGGCCCCGGAACCGGGCCGGCCAAGAATAGGAGAGAGCAAATGTCCAACCGCATCACACGACGCGAGCTGATTCAACGTGCCACCTTGTCGGCAGGGCTTGCAGCCCTCGGCGGGGTATGGATCGAGCGCCAAGCCAAGGCAAGTACATCCCCTAACGAAAAACTCAACATCGCATGCATCGGTGTGGGAGGCCAAGGCGCATCAGATCTGGGACACTTCGTGAACGAGAATATCGTCGCCATGTGCGATGTGGACGACGCGCGGGCGGCGGATTCCTTTAAAGCGCACCCCGAAGCCCGCAAGTATTACGATTATCGCCGGATGTTGGATAAGGAAGCCAAGAACATAGACGCCGTAGTGGTGAGCACGCCGGATCATCACCACGCCCCGGCATCGGCCATGGCCATAAAACTCGGCAAGCACGTGTATTGCCAAAAACCCCTTACCCACACCGTGGATGAAGCCCGTGCCCTCATGAACCTTGCCCGAAAACACAAGGTTGTTACCCAAATGGGCACACAAGGACATCCCGCCTACGTGCGCTTGGTGGAATACATCGAGAAAGGTGTTATAGGACCCGTCACCGAAGTCCACGTAATGACGGATCGCCCTGCGGGATGGTGGCCCCAGGGCATCGAGCGACCTACTACCGTAGACCCCATACCCCCCACGCTCAAGTGGGATCTGTGGCTGGGCCCCGCCCCCGAGCGCCCGTATAATCACGCCTATCTGCCCTTCGTATGGCGGGGCTGGTGGGATTTCGGTACCGGCGCCCTCGGTGACATGGCGTGCCACCTTATGGATGGCGCATTCTGGGCACTTAAGCTCCAATACCCCATCACAGTGGAGGCCGAAGGAGAACCACTTCTCCCCGATAGTTGCCCCAAGTGGATGGTGGTTCACTATGAGTTTCCTCCGCGCGGTGATATGCCTGCGGTGAAGCTCCACTGGTACGATAGCAACCGCCGCCCGCCTGAGGACGTAATGGAAGGAATTACCCTCAAACCCGGGTTCAACGGGTCCATCTTTGTGGGCGAGAAGGGCAAGCTCCTTGTGCCCCATGGAGGAGAACCACAACCGTTCCCCAAGGAAAAGTTCGTGGACTTCCAGCCGCCGGCCCCGTATCTGCCCCGTGTTGCAGATCATTACCAACAATGGGTAGACGCGTGCAAGCATGGCGGTGAAACCGGCAGCAATTTCGACTACGCTGCGGTAATGACCGAAAGCGTGCTCCTGGGGAACGTAGCCTTCCGCGTGGGCCACAAGCTAGAATGGGATGCCAAGAACATGAGGGCAACGAACGCCCCAGAAGCCGATCAATACATTAAGCACCATTATCGGAGGGGCTGGACGCTTTAGCCGCTTGAAACAGCTCCGGGAGAAAAGAGGGTACGAATGACTGCGCAACCGCCGGCCTCCTCGTCGCACGTAAGGGATTACCAAGAGAATGGCTTTGTCATCTTTCGCAATGTGCTGGATCAGGATCTCATCCGCGAGGCATCCGACCACGTAGCGTGGCTCCAACGCAAACACCCAAACTTGCGCCCGGAGCACTTAGGTCATACACTGATGACACATGACCCGTTCTGGGTGCGCCTGGTGGGGGATGATCGCCTCTTGGATATTGCGCAACAATTCATCGGACCCAATATCGCGCTGTTCGCCTCACATTACATTTGCAAGCCCCCGTTCGACGGCCAACCCGTTCTTTGGCATCAAGACGGCAGCTACTGGCCGCTGGAACCTATGGAAGTCATCACATTGTGGGTGGCTATTGACGATTCCACGCCCGAGAACGGTTGCATGCGCGTAATCCCTGGGACGCATACGCTCGACATCCAGCAACTTCGCCGCCGCACGGATATCCCAAACGTCCTAAGCTCGGAAATGGATGCGCGGTTCGTTGAGGAAACCAAAGCCGTAGACGTGGTCCTCAAAGCCGGGGATGTGTCCATTCATCACCCCAATATCATTCACGGATCGAATGCGAACACGTCGCCCCGTCGCAGATGTGGCCTCACCATCCGATACATCCCCACGAGCACCCGCATCCTGAGTGATGACTTCTGGCCCAGTGCGTTCTTGCTGCGCGGGGAGGCGGTTCCCGGCGTCAACCGCTATAACCCCAAGCCCAGGTACGTGGAAGGCGAGCACATGCCCTTCCGTGGGTGCGATGCATGGTGTTGAGCGTGATTTAACGCACCTCATACGGGAGGCGAAACCAGATGAACAGCCGGGAACGCGTACAAACGGCGCTGCAGCACCGAGAACCGGATCTGGTGCCCCTGGATCTGGGCGGTTCCACCGTCACGGGCATGCACGTAAGCTCGGTGTACCGGTTGCGGCAGGCCCTGGGTCTCGACGCTCCCGGCACCCCCGTCAAAGTAATCGAGCCCGTACAGATGCTGGGTGAGATCGGCCCGGACCTACGCAAGGCACTGGGGGTAGACGTGGTGCGGTTGGCCGGTACAAATACGGCGTTCGGCTTCCGCAACGTGGATTGGAAGGAATGGCAGCTTTGGGATGGCACACCGGTACTTGTTCCCGGGGCATTCAACACGGACCCTGAGCCAAACGGCGATATTCTGCAATATCCCCAAGGAGACCGATCCGCCCCTCCAAGCGGACGTATGCCCGCACACGGATACTATTTTGATGTAATCGTGCGCCAGCCCCCGCTGGAGCAAGAGCCACGCGTTGAGGACAATCTGGAAGAGTTCGCGCTTATCTCTCAAGATGATGTGGATTTCCTGGGGCAAGAGGCTGCCCGCCTCTACACGGAGACGGATGCTGCCATCCTTGCCAACTTCGGTGGCACGGGTTTCGGCGATATCGCCAAGGTGCCGGCGGCTCAGCTCCGGTACCCTAAGGGCATTCGAGACGTAGCCGAATGGTACATGAGCCTTACCACACGTCGGGATCACATTTACAAGATCTTTGAACGCCAATGTGAAATCGGCATCGCGAACCTCCAACGCATCCATCAGCTGGTGGGAGATCGCGTCACTGCCGTGGTGGTCACCGGAACCGATTTTGGCGCCCAGAACGGCCCCTTCGTGTCGCCCAAAACCTACCGCGATCTTTTTATGCCCTTCCACCGAGCGGTGAATGACTGGATCCATCGTCACACCACATGGAAGACCTTTATTCACTCCTGTGGTTCCGTGGTGGCATTCCTGGAGGACTTCATCGCCGCGGGGTTTGACATCCTGAACCCGGTGCAATGCTCTGCCGCACATATGGATCCTCGAGAGCTTAAATCGCGCTTCGGCGACCGCATCACATTTTGGGGTGGAGGCGTGGACACCCAGCACACGCTCCCGTTCGGCACGCCGGCTGAGGTTGAGCAGGAGGTGGCAGAGCGCATGCGCATCTTCGCGCCGGGCGGCGGGTTCGTATTCAACCCCGTGCATAACGTGCAGGCCGGTACTCCGGTGGAGAACCTGTTGGCCCTCTACCGGGCAGTCCAGCGCTATCGCGCCTATCCCATCGCGCGGGATTGAGGCCTGCCACCGTGCGGCTGAGGGGACACTCTTCCGCTACCGCCGGGAAGCGTCGCACCGAAGGAGGAGCGTATCCAACGGTTGCAAGGTAATGGGCTCACGGATCGCCCGGTCATCCAGAACGCCACGGAGCCTGCGTAGCGGTGCACCCCATCCATCCGTTAGGATTACATGCACCGGCCGGCTCAAGGGATTGAAAAGGTTGATCACCCATCCATGCTGCACGCGGGCGGCACGCAACTCGACACCCCACATCGGCTGCCTTTGAGGGAGTGGCGACTTGGCGTCCCAGACCAGCGGCCGTTCCGGACCAATCTTCCGATCGAGGATCCTCCCCCACAGGTCCTTGGCTGAAGTTCCCGGATAGCTATAGGCAAGGAGAACGGTGCGGAGTCTTTCGCTGCGCAGGCGATCGTACGCATCCCGTTCTACGACCGGGCCGTTGGACACAGCGAAGATGGGCGTATCCGCTCGGCGGAGCGTGGCGAAAGCAGCGTCCGAAAGATGGTGGATGTTGGGAATGAAGAGGGTCCCGGGCGGCAGCATTCCGGCTTCCAATTGTCGCTCCGTCACGAAGCCCACCTTCAAACCCGCCAAACCCAGCGCTTCATAGAGCTTTGCCAAACAGTCGGTATACGCTCCTCCATCCCATGTTGCTGCAGACACGCTCTGGAGGATCCACACATCCGGCTTCGCACGCTGCAGGGCCGTTACCTCCCAAGCAGCCCGATTAAGATCGCAATTCACCAGCCCTACAGCTTCTGCACATAGAGGTCTGTGCATGATGGAGCCTGCGAAATCGCTGTGGGGATCGAACGTGCGCTCCCACACCCAGAGCGTCGTGGCACTTTGGCCGTGGATGGCCGCCTGCCATATGGCTGCTCTTATGTGCTGGGGAGGCACGGTGTGGGTGTATCGGTCGGGTATCACGTGGTTCTCGCTGTTGAAGACGGGTGCGTCCAATACCGATCGCTGCAAATCGTGGCCCATGGCGTTGAGTTGCCACCCTTGGGCGAATTCGCTCCCGGGTGGATTGGGGAAGTTCACGCTGTCGTTGCCGTTGATCTGGCTGAACTCCCCAAAAAGGCCCGCATCCACTCCGTATTTCACGTCCCCGTCGTTGAAGAATGTCCAGGTCATTGCCTTGGCGTGCACGGGGAGGTTCGGGGCATAGCGGTGCACTTCATCGGCCAACATCCGGTGCCATCCGGCAAAGAATTCCTGGTTCCAACGAACGAAATCGGCACGCACCGGCCCGGGCATGCGTGCGAACGGATCGGGCAACGGCACGTCATCGAAAGTACGGTAGTGCGTGCCCCAGCACTCATTAAGGGCATCCACGCTCCGGTGCCGTTGCTTGAGCCAATCAATCCAAAGAATGCGGCCGGGGCGGCAAGGAGCTTCAAGGTTCACGGGTTCATTGGAGAGGCAAATGCTGTGGAGCGCCGGCGAGTTTTTCACCGCGGGGATCACCACCCCAATGAAACGCTTGAGTAGATCTTGCCCCTCCCGCGCATGAAGGCAGTACTGCAGGAAGCCCTCCCGGCGTACCCGCAAATCCGGATGTTGTTGGAGGAACCACTCCGGCATGTAGTGCGGGCTAATCAGGAGGTTCACGGCTACGCCGGCCTTTTGCGCATTCTCCAGCACGCGCTGCACGTCCCGCACAGGCGCCAAATCCACCCTATCGGGAGCCGGAAACACCGCACTGGGACCTACCTCGATCTGAATGATGTTGATGCCATATGCCGGGAAGACGGGCACGTCGGCGCGCACCTGCCCGAATGCGCCATAGCCGGTGAAGAACAAAGGCCGCCGAACGATCTTAGATCCGATGCGCACTTCCCCCATAAACGAAGGCCCTTGAACTTGCGGCCTGGCCCGGCCCGTCCACCGCGGTACCTGCGGGAAGGGCTGGCTAGA
>Ga0078972_1006212_pt1 | contig 28804 bp, 20 predicted proteins | sample YelNatPaOPGAMG01_FD_67568 | JGI IMG/M metagenome (GOLD analysis project Ga0078972, IMG submission 67568) | Hot spring thermophilic microbial communities from Obsidian Pool, Yellowstone National Park, USA - OP-RAMG-01 (SPADES assembly) (version 2) | ecosystem: Environmental > Aquatic > Thermal... | reverse complement strand
AAGGAAGGCGCAACCGTGAGACAGCTGCACCCCTGTACCGTCTACGGCAGGCAATCAGCCGCTTGTGGCTGGCATTCCCGCCCAACGGACTGCCTTTGTTAAATACGGGATAAACCATGTCTATCTGCACTTGCTAATGGCTGAGTTCCGCCTAAAATGGATGATGTCAATTGGCCATCCATTGGCCGTTTACAGCGGGTGCAAGGGGGTATATACTGTTATGGAGCAGTCCATCAGTGAGCCATTGGCCATGCAACTAGCCATCAGACGGGATAGCGATACCCCTACCTACCGGCAGATCGAAAGCCAGATCAGGTCCCTGATCCTGGAGGGACGCCTGCCCGCGGGCGCACGCCTGCCTGCTGAGCGGGTCCTGGCCCGCCACCTGGGCGTCAACCGCACGACGGTGGTCAATGCCTACCGTGAGCTGGCGGCCGATGGGCTGATCGCGGGCCGCGCCGGCCGAGGCACGGTCGTCCTGGGCGTGGCAGAACGGGCTGAGGCCAGCGCAGAGCCAGCGCCGGTCCCTCTCGCGTGGAGCGGCTTGATCCGGCCACGCCTGCGCTCCATTCAGAGCCCGCTCGTCCGCCGTGTGGCGGACCTGGCCGCGCGCCAGGGTACGATCTCGCTGGCGGCGGGCATTCCGGAGATCCTGACGTCGCCGCACATTGCTCTCGACAAGACGATGGGGCGCCTTCTTGACTCTTGCCGGGAAAGCCTGCTGCAGGATTCGCCCGTGCTCGGCCTGATGCACCTGCGCGAAGAGCTGGCGCGCCGGCTGGCATTGAAAGGCTGCAGCCGGCCTGCGGCAAACCAGATCCTTATCCTTTCCGGCTCACAACAGGGTCTCTACCTGGTCGCGCAGTTGCTGCTCGAGCCGGGTCAGGCGGTGCTGGTGGAATCTCCCACCTATGTTGGTGCGCTGGAGGTCTTTCGGGCCTTGGGCGCCCGGCTCATCGAGGTGCCGGTTGACGAGCAAGGCATGCGGGTCAGCGCGGCCGAGCAGATCATGGCCCATGTCGATGTGCGCCTCATCTACACCATCCCGAACTTTCAGAATCCGACGGGCAGCGTCATGAGCGCTGAGCGCCGGGCCGCTCTGCTGGCGCTGGCCCAGCGGCACCGGGTGCCCATCCTGGAGGATGACCTCTACGGCGAGCTTTTCTATGAGGCGAACCCGCCGGCCCCGATGCGGGCGCTTGATCGGGGAGGCTTTGTCCTCTACCTGGGAAGCCTCTCTTCGGTCTTGGGGCCCGGTCTGCGGCTGGGATGGCTGGTGGCGCCGCCGGCTCTGATCGAGCCCCTGGCTGCCCTGCGCCGGACGGTGGACCTGCACCCCAGCAATCTCACTCAGCAGGCCGTGTGCGAGCTACTGGGCGATGGATCGCTCGACGCGCACCTGGCCTGGGTGCGCCGGGCCTGGGCATCGCGACGCGACGCCCTGCTGGACGCGCTGGAGTCTCACATGCCGCCCAGTGTGCGCTGGGGGCGCCCGCAGGGGGGGCTCTACGTCTGGTGTGCCCTCGCCGCGCCCCTGAACAGCCGGGAGTTGCTCGAAGAGGCGGCGAACGAGGAGGTAGTTTTTGTGCCGGGCAATGTGTTCTTTGCCGATGGCCAGGGCGAGGCTTACATGCGCCTGAGCTTTGCACATCTTTCTGCGCTGGATATCGCCGAGGGCGTGCGCCGCCTGGCCAGGGCGGTGAAAAGGCTGGAGAAACAGCCCAAGCACGATGGGCCATCGGTGGGGGAGCATCCCATCGTCTGATTAGCCTTCTACGCCCAGTTGGACACGATGCATAGCAAGAACATCGCCTGCCCGGAGCAAGATCTCCTAACCACAAAGCTACAAAGGACACAAAGAACCACAAAGAATACGATCTAAACTTTGTGGACCTTCGTGTCTTTGTGCCTTTGTGGTTAAAAGATCTTGCTTCAGGCGATAGTGCTCTGCATCGGGTGGTATTCTCAGAACAATCAGGAGGTTAGTACACATGGAAACAGGTAACACAGCAGGAGCAGTGACCCTTAAGCGCGGCCTGGCCGAGATGCTCAAGGGCGGCGTGATCATGGATGTGGTAACGCCAGAGCAGGCGCGCATTGCCGAAGAGGCGGGCGCCTGCGCGGTGATGGCGCTGGAGCGGGTGCCGGCCGATATCCGCGCCCAAGGCGGCGTGGCGCGCATGAGCGACCCTGAGCTGATCCTGAAGATCATGGATGCTGTGACCATCCCGGTCATGGCCAAGTGCCGCATCGGGCATTTTGTCGAGGCGCAGGTGCTCGAGGCGCTCGGCATTGATTATATCGATGAGAGCGAAGTGTTGACGCCCGCCGACGAGGCGCACCATATCGACAAGCACGCGTTCAAGGTGCCTTTTGTCTGCGGCTGCCGGAACCTGGGCGAGGCCCTGCGGCGCATCGGCGAGGGCGCGGCGATGATCCGCACCAAGGGCGAGGCGGGCACCGGCAACGTGGTCGAAGCGGTGCGCCATGCGCGGACCGTCTTGGGTGAGATCCGGCGCTTGCAGTCCATGGCGCCCGAGGAGTGGATGGCGGCGGCCAAGGAGATGGGGGCGCCCTATGACCTGGTCGTCGAGGTGGCCACGACGGGCCGCCTGCCGGTCGTCAACTTTGCTGCCGGCGGCATTGCCACACCCGCGGATGCGGCGCTCATGATGCAGCTGGGTGTGGATGGCGTGTTTGTCGGCTCGGGGATCTTCAAGTCGGCCGACCCGGCCAGGCGGGCCAGGGCTATTGTCCAGGCGACGACGCATTTCCGCGACGCCGCGATTATCGCCGAGGTCTCCAAGGGGCTGGGCGAGGCCATGCCAGGCATCGAGCTGAGCACCATCCCCGCCCAGGATCGCCTGGCAGAGCGAGGATGGTGAGCGGCATGGCGCGAGTGGGGGTGTTGGCCCTGCAGGGCGCCTTTGCCGAGCACGTCGCGACCCTGAGGAAGCTGGGGGCCCAGACTATCGAGGTGCGCCTGCCAGAGCACCTGGAAGGGCTGGGCGGCCTGGTCATCCCGGGGGGAGAGAGCACAACTATCGGCAAGCTGGCCGTGACCTATGGCCTGATCGAGCCGATCCGCCGTCTGGCGGAGAGAGGGGTGCCGATCTGGGGTACCTGTGCCGGGATGATCCTGCTGGCGAGGGACATCGGCGGGCTCGATCAGCCACTGCTGGGCTTGATGGATATCGCCGTCCGGCGGAATGCCTTTGGGCGGCAGGTCGATAGCTTCATCGCCGATCTCGATATGCCGGCGCTAGGGCCCGGCATGGCGCCTTTCCCCGGCGTGTTCATCCGCGCGCCCCTGATCGAGCGCGCCGGCCCTGAGGTGGAAGTGCTGGCTCGGCTGCCCGATGGGCGTGCGGTGGCCGCCCGGCAGGGCTCGCTCCTGGCCACCGCCTTTCACCCCGAGCTCACGCAGGATACGCGCCTTCATCGCTACTTTCTCAGCATGGGCGAGGCTTAGCGAGTTGTGACTCGGGCGTATCCTTCGGCGACTGGGGTGGGTACGATCTTTAGCCGATGCGCCTGACCCGCAGTGGCCCGAGCTATGGCAGAACACCACCGGGGCGCAGAAGGAGGCCTTTTTCTCACCCATGGTGGGCGGCTCGATGGGCTACGGCCAGGGCTATACCACCCAGGCGGCGCTGCTGCTGGATAAGGCGGAAGATTACAACCAATGCCTGGCCCAGGCGGCGCGCTTCCCCTGCTGTCACAGACCGGGCTTTACCACAACAGCATCTGTCATTCTGAGGAGCGCATGGGTAGTTCGGATGAACCAAGCTACCCATGCGCTCCTAGGTTTTTTCACCCTCTATGGATTATTGACACAGTGCAGAACATATGATATGCTTACACGTGTAAAGTTGCACATGTTGGATTGCTCGTGTGCGCTCAGAGCGGCCACTGTGACCTATTCGCGGGTGGTGTCCTGATGGGCAAGCGCGTGACACAGCATGATGTCGCCCGCCGGGCCGGAGTATCGCGAGCAACTGTCTCATACGTTATCAACGATTATAAGAGAGGGCGTGTTGCCGTTGCCGCAGAAACGCGGCAGCGGGTGCTGGCTGCCATAGAGGAGCTGGGGTATCAGCCCCATGCCGGCGCACGCAGCCTGCGCTCGGGGCTCTGCGGCGCCATCGGCCTGCTGATTCCCGATGCCAACAACCCTCACTACTGGGGCATCGTGCGCGGCGTGGAGGCATTAGCCCGGGAGCATGCGCGGCAGCTTGTCCTGGCCATTTCGGGGCTGGAGCCCGAGCGCGAGTGGCAGGCGCTGCAAGCCCTGGCACAGCAGCGCATAGATGGGTTGATCCTGCCCCTGACGTACCCCCAGCGTTTGGCCAATGAACTGGAGGCGTTACACCAACAGGGCAGCGCCATCGTGACCTTTGGCGGTATGATCCCTGGGCGAGACACCATCATTACGCCCTATGAACTGGGTTGCGAGCAGATGATGGATTACCTTCTTAGCCTGGAGCACCGGCGCATCGCCTTCATCCACGGCGTAGCCGCTCCGATGCTGGGCTCGGACCGCCTGGCGGTCTATCGAGGCAAGCTGGCGGCAACTGGCGTGCCGGTCGCAGAAGAATGGATCATACACTGCGGCAGCACCTTCGAGGACGGCCTTGAAGCCGCCGGGCGCTTGCTGGATTTGCGCCCACGGCCTACGGCGATCCTCGGAGTGAACGATATCATGGCTCTGGGCGCTCTGCGGGCAGCAGCGCGGCAAGGGCTGCGGGTGCCCCATGACCTCTCAGTGGCCGGGTTCGATGATATCCCCATGACAACCTACGTGACACCGACCCTGACGACCGTACGAATCAATGGCGAAGAGATGGGGCGCCGTGCGGCGGAGTTGCTGTTGCATCGTCTGTGCGAGCCCGAGTGCCCACCCCAACAGGCGTATGTGCTGCCCTGCCTGGTAATCCGAGAATCCACCGGCCCCAGCCCAGAAGCCTGAGCGCGCTAACCAGGTATCCCACACGGTAGGCGAAGACGCAATTCTCTATAATCACCAGGCCAAAGAGGACGAGATGTCACTTGCGCTGATCCATGCCGGCGTCTCTTATGATGCAACCGCTGCCAATATCTGCTGCCGGGCCAGTGATTTCCCTGGTTCCATCTGCTCTTTCCTTTGGCGCCGCCGGCCGCCAATCAGGCGTTACAGAGGGGCATTTTGCACCTCTGGCCAAGCCGGCATTGTTACTGGTGGCTGAGAAGCGATCCGCCGTTAGGCAAGGTTGGTCTCAAGCAGCCCCGGGTCGAGGGGCAGAAAGGAGGTACTCAACGTTCGGGTGGCAGGAGGATGGGGGAAATACTCTATCCCCTTCTACCGGCGGCACAGTAAGTGAATAACTTGCCTTGCGGCGAAGAGTGCCAGGCGCCGGCGCTCCCATAACTGAGTTGATCCGGCCAATTCGTGTCCCAGATCTCCGCAGTTGCACACGTACCCAGGTATCCCATGCTGTGACGGTGAACCGGGCAGCCTATCATACTGTTCGGTTGGGTCTGCCCCCTTCGGTCATCGCAGATCATGAGTATCGCCTGCAGTTTCAAGGAAAGGGAGATCCCTGTCATGAGCACGAAAAAGATCAACCGCCGCCAGTTTCTCCACTTCAGCGCGATGACTGCCCTCAGCGTTGCGGCTGCCGCCTGTGCCAGGCAGGCCCCGGCCGCCACCGAAGCGCCCACCCAGGTCCCCGCTGCCGCTACGGAGGCGCCCGCCCAAGCCCCGGCCGCTACCGAAGCGCCTACCACAGCCGCAGCCGCCGAAGCGACCACGGCCCCCACGGCCAAGCCCGTACCGCTCTACAAAGAAGCCCCCATGCTGACCGACCTGGTTAATGCGGGTAAGTTGCCCCCGGTCGACTCTCGCCTGCCCAAGCCGCCCAAGCTCACGAACGAGATGCCCGCCTCACAGCTCAAATTCGAGAACGGCCAGTATGGCGGCACGCTGCGCACCGTGACCTCGGTGCCCGACTGGGACGCCGATGTCTTTGTCATGTGCAACGAGCCCCTCATCAATACTCCAGGCATCCTGGGCGAGGAGATTACCGGCAACATCGTCAAGGAGTTCAGGGTTAGCGACGATCAAAAGGAATTCACCTTCTTCATGCGCCAGGGGCTCCGATGGTCCGATGGCGAGCCCGTGACCACCGAGGATGTGCGCTTTGCGGTGGAGGACGTTCTCTTTAATGAAGAGCTCACGCCCACCTTCCCCTCCTGGCTCAAGGCCGGCAACGACCCGCGGGGTAACCCATTCAAGTTTGAGCTGATTGATGAGTTCACCTTCAAGATGACCTTCGATCAAGCCTATGGCGGTTTCCCCATCGTGCTGGCCATCCAGGGCTGGCGAGGCTACACCGACCTGCTCAAGCCAGCGCACTATTTGAAGCAGTTCCACAAAAAATACACCGACGAGGCCAAACTCAAGCCATTGTGGGAAGCGGAAAGTCTCGAGGACTGGGTCCAGCTCTTCGGGCGCAAAGACATCACCAACTGGGAACTCAACCGCAAGGAAGGCATCGGCTTCCCGGCCCTTTACCCATGGCTGCTCAAAGAGGCTACCCAGCAGACCTATACCTACGAGCGGAACCCCTACTACTTCAAGGTTGACGAGGCGGGCCAGCAGTTGCCCTACATCGACAAGATCGTCAGCCAGACGGTGCCCGACATGGAGATGGTCGCCATGAAGCACATCTCCGGCGAGGTCGATTTCGCCCGCGAGTCCGCGACGCTGGTCAAGATGCCCCTGTATAAGGAGAACGAGCAAAAGGCCGGCATCAAGGCCGTCCTGGCCCGCTGCCACGTGACCTATACCGATGTCTTCCTCAACATGACATTCAACGACCCCGTGTGGCGCGAGGTGACGCAGAACGTCAAGTTTCGCCAGGCCCTCAACTATGCCATCGACCGCAAGGAAATCATCGACGCGGTGTACTATGGCTATGCCGAGCCCTCGACCATCATTTCGAGCGAGTTCAACACGGAAAAGGCCATTGCCCTGCTCGAAGAGATCGGCCTGGATAAGAAGGACAGCGAAGGGTTCCGCATCGGGCCCGATGGCAAGACCTTTGTCATCCCCTTTGAGATCCAGGCGGCCTCGCCCGACCAGGTGCCGGTGTGCGAGCTGATCGTGCAGTTCTGGAACAATATTGGCATCAAGACCACCATGAAGACCATCGACGGCACCCTATGGGGCCAGCGGAACGGCGCCAACGAGCTGCAGGCGACCACCATCTGGACTCATACGCCCCTCTGGTATATGGGCGACTGGGGCCAGGGCATATGGGGTCCGCTCTGGAGCAGCTGGTTCTCCACCAGCGGCAAGCAGGGCGAGGAGCCGCCTCAGGATGTGAAGGATTTCCTCAACCTGGTCGCTTCGATCAACCGGGTGTCGCCCGAGCAGGGCCGCCAAATCTACCAGGATTGCCGCAAGATCATGTACGATAAGATCTGGTACTTTGTGCACACCGAAAAGGAGATGCAGCCACTGCTCTTCAACGCCAAGCTGGGCAACGTGTCCGAATCCAAGGATGCCTTTGCCATCGCCTCGAACTTTAGCGCTGAGCAGTTCTTCTTCAAGAGCTAACGATTTCCCAGACCTGTCACACCCAATTCCCTGGAGAGCAACCCAGGGCTCTCCTCTGGCAAAAACTCGGCAACATGAAGCCTGGGGTAACGTAGCCACGGATTACACGGATTGGCACAGATGGTCAGGCGCCAGCGCCGGGTCGTGCAATGCAACGTCGCAGCAAGCGCGCAGGAAGGGATACGACGCTGTCTGGCACAGTCTTGTCTTGCCGGGCTGGCCAACCCTGATCAGGGAGGCCGTCTGTTTGCGCAGTGAGCCAATCCGTGTAATCCGTGGCTTCGTACCCCAGGGCCTGACGGCTCGCCGAGTTCTTGCTAATCACTCTCCCGTCAGGGAAATCGGTGTGTCAGGTTTCGCAGTCGACGACTTGGATCGAAGCCGGCTGACTCACTCCGTCGCCGTCCGGCTTCGGCACTGGAAGTGTCTCTGAGGATTGGCCAACGACGCCTGACGGCCAACGCCCAGAGACACCCCACACTGGAGAAGGGCTGGGCATGCCATGCTAGGTTATATCGGACGGCGTATCCTGCAGATCATCCCACTTCTGATCGCCCTCTCGGTCATCATCTTCATCATCATCCAGTTGCCCCCGGGCGACTATGTCAGCATGTACATCATGCGGCTCAAGCTCTCGGGCACGGATGTCTCGATGGCAGAGATTCAGCGGATGACCAACATGTACCACCTCGACAAGCCTCTATACGACCAGTACTTTATCTGGATCCGGAACATCGTGCTGCACTGGGATTTCGGTCGCTCCATCCAATGGGACCGGCCCGTCGCAGAGGTCATCGGCGAGCGGCTAGCAATGACCATGGCCGTCTCCCTCCTCACGCTGATCTTCACCTGGGCCGTGTCGATCCCCATCGGCATCTATTCAGCCACCCACCAGTATTCCGTTTTTGACTATGTGTTCACCTTCATCGGGTTCATCGGCATCTCCGTCCCGGGCTTTCTCATCGCGCTTGTGATCATCTACACCGTTTTCCAACGCACGGGCGTGGCTCTGACGGGGCTCTTCTCGCAGCCCTATGTCGATGCGCCATGGACCTGGGCCAAGGTCCTCGACGGGCTCAAACACGTCTGGCTGCCGCTGATCGTCATCGGGCTTTCCGGCACGGCCTCGATGATCCGCACCATCCGCGGCCTGATGCTCGACGAGTTGCAGAAGCAGTATGTGATCACTGCCCGGGCCAAAGGCGTCGCGGAGACGACCCTGCTGTTCAAGTACCCGGTGCGCCTGGCCACCACCCCCATCATCAGCACCATCGGCTGGCTCTTGCCCTCGATCATCTCTGGAGAGGCGTTGGTTTCGGTGGTGCTCAATCTGCCGACTACGGGACCGATCCTGCTCAAAGCGCTCATGGCGCAAGACATGTACCTGGCCGGCAGCTTCCTGCTCGTGACCAGCGCCCTCACCGTCATCGGCACTTTGCTCTCGGACATCTTGCTGGCCTGGGTCGATCCCCGCATCCGCTTTGGCGGCGTGAGCGAGGAAGCCTAACCGGCAGGCCGATCGCGGGCAATCTGGAGGGGATTTCAATGGCACAAGCGGACATGGGGGCCCCCGTGGGCCCCAATAACGCTCCCGCACGGGGGCAGGCGGGCGCCAATGGCGCCGATAAAGACAAGCGCCAGGAAGGCTATTATGTTGCCTCCCAATGGCAACTGATGTGGTGGAAGTTTATCAAGCACAGACTGGCTACGGTCGCCTGGCCCGTGCTGCTGATTCTGTACATATCCGCGCTCTTTGCCGATTTCCTGAGCCCAACCCTGCCTGATACGCGCTACACGGACTATAAAGAGATGGGGCCCCAGGCCATCCGGTTCACCGATGACAAGGGGCTCACGGCACCCTTTGTCTATGGCGTCAAGCGCGAGACAGATCCGGAGACGTTCCTGCGCACCTTTGTCATCGACAAGAGCACGCGCTACCCGGTGCAGTTTTTAGGGCACGGCGAGCCCTATGACCTGCTCGGGCTCTTCAGGACCGATGTGCATCTCTTCGTATGCAAAGATGGCCCGGCGTTCATCCTGGGCACCGATAAGCTGGGGCGCGATGTTTTCACGCGCACGCTCTACGGCTCGCGCATCTCGCTCTCCATCGGCCTGATGGGCATTGTCATCACTTTCGCTCTAGGCCTGTTTCTGGGGGGCATTTCGGGCTACCTGGGCGGGCCGATCGATACGGTGATCCAGCGCACCATCGACCTGATCATCTGCATACCCACTATCCCCCTGTGGATGGCATTGGCCGCAGCCCTGCCCCGTGATTGGCCGTCAACACGCATGTACTTTGGCATCGTGCTCATCACCTCGGCCATCAACTGGGTGGGGTTGGCGCGCGTGGTGCGCAGCAAGCTCCTCTCTCTGCGCGAGGAGGATTTCTGCATGGCCGCGCGGCTGGCAGGGGCCTCGGATATGCGCATCATCTGGCGGCACCTGATCCCATCCTTCGCCAGCTATATCATCGTCTCGCTCACCCTGTCCATACCGGGCACGATCCTGGGTGAAACGGCCCTGAGCTTCCTGGGCCTCGGCCTGCAACCGCCAGTGGTGAGCTGGGGCGTACTCTTGCAGGATGCACAGAACCTGGAAACGATCGCCCATCATCCGTGGCTGCTCTGGCCAGCCGCCTGGGTCGTGGTGACTGTGCTGATGTTCAACTTCCTGGGCGATGGACTGCGCGACGCAGCAGATCCTTACAAGTGAGGATCGTTTTGGAGCACAAAGGACGCGAAGCGGCGACAAGGGTAAGAAAAGAGGGGCGCCTGGTACCGCCGCTGCGTGAAAGAGGGGTGAGCGTTGGATAACAATGGCCATGACATCCTGCTGGATGTAAAGAAACTGCGGGTGTATTTTTACCTGGACGAGGGGATTCTCAAGGCGGTCGACGGGGTCGCCTATCAAGTCGCCAGAAAACGAACCCTGGGGCTGGTCGGGGAATCGGGCTGTGGCAAGAGCGTCTCAGCGCAGGCCATCCTGCGCCTCGTGCCCAAGCCAGGTCGGGTCGAGGGTGAGATCCTGCTGCAGCGCAAAGACGGCGGAGTGATAGACCTGGCCAAACTTGATCCTTTTGGCAACGAGATCCGGGCAATCCGCGGGGCCGAGGTCGCCATGATCTTCCAGGAGCCCATGAAAGCCTTCTCTCCGGTCCACACCATCGGCGATCAGATCATGGAGGGTATCCTGCTCCATGCAACCCAGGACAGGAAGGAAGCCTATGAGATCGCACTGGACATGCTGTCGCGAGTGCAGATGTCGAACCCGAGGCAGAGGATGCAGGAATACCCCCACCAGCTCTCTGGCGGCATGCGGCAACGCGCGATGATCGCCATGGCGCTCGCCTGCCGCCCGTCCATCCTGATCGCTGACGAACCCTCTACTGCCCTCGATGTGACGGTGCAGGCACAGGTGCTGCGCCTGATGAAGGACCTGCAGGCCGAGTTTGGCATGTCGGTGATCTTTATTACCCACGACATGGGCGTCATTGCCGAGATGGCCGACGAGGTCGCGGTCATGTACCTGGGGCGGATCGTAGAGTATGGCGCTGTAGATACCATCTTCCACGAACCCACCCACCCCTACACTTTGGAGCTGCTGCGGTCGATCCCGGCCCTGGGCCGGGAAGCGCGGACGCGCCTGACGACCATCGAAGGCACAGTGCCCGTCCCCCTGAACCTGGGCAAGGGTTGCGGCTTTTACTCGCGCTGCAAACGGGGTCTCGACGGCCTGTGCAACGTGGAGGATCCGCCCTACCTGGAGGTGGAACCAGGGCACTTGGTGCGCTGTTTCCCTCAGGGCATCGAGGTGAGGCGATGAGCGTGAATAACAACAACCTGGTGCTCGAAGTCAAGTCGCTGAAAAAGTACTTTCCCATCAAGACCGGCTTTTTGAAAAAGACGTCGGGCTATGTCAAGGCCGTGGACGATGTCGACCTCTACGTCCGCCGCGGCGAAACGCTGGGGCTGGTGGGAGAGTCCGGTTGCGGCAAGACGACCCTTGGCCGCTGCATCCTGCGCGCCATCGAGCCGACCCAGGGCGAGATCCAGTATCACTTTGAAAAGGGTGAGCGCGTCGATATCACCGCCCTGGATCCGCGGGAGCTCCGCAGCGTGCGCAAGAACATGCAGATGATCTTCCAGGATCCCTACTCTTCGCTCGATCCGCGCATGACCGTTGTAGATATCATCGGCGAGCCCCTGGTGATCGACAAGGTTCCACATCGGCAGGTGATCGATCGGGTCAGAGAGCTGATGGACCTGGTGGGCCTCGATGCACGCTACATGAAACGCTACCCCCATGCCTTTAGCGGCGGCCAGCGCCAAAGGATCGCCGTCGCCCGCGCCCTGGCCACCAATCCCCAATTCATCGTGTGCGACGAGCCCGTGTCGGCGCTCGATGTCTCGGTGCGCTCGCAGATCCTGAACCTGCTCCTGGACCTGCAGGAACGGCTCAACCTGAGCTACCTCTTCATCTCCCATGACCTGAGCGTGATCCGCCACATTTCGCATCGGGTGGGCGTCATGTATGTTGGCAAGATGGCCGAACTTGCGCCGACCAGCTCGCTTTTCGGGGATCCCAAGCACCCCTACACCGAGGCGCTGCTCTCGGCCATCCCTCACCCCGACCCACGCGTCAAGCGCGAACGCATCATCCTCAGCGGCGAGGTGGCCAATCCGGCTAATCCGCCCTCTGGGTGTTACTTCCACCCGCGCTGCCGCTACGCCCAGGATATCTGCGCCGCCAAGCCGCCCGTATGGCAGGAGGTCGATCGCGGCCACTATGTAGCCTGCCATTTCGCGGCCCAGTTGGCTCTGCAAGGAGTGGATAGATAATGGGCCTGCTCATCATCGGTCTATTCACCCTGATCCTGGCGCTGATCATGTGGGGAGCCATCTGGGGCACCAACAAAGCCATGGCCCGGCTGATCGGTGATAAACACCGGGCCATGCAAATAATCATAGAGACCGGGCAGGTGCCCTCCAGTTGGTCGGCGCCCTTTGCGGCCCGGATCGCCCGGTTGAATGCTGATCCTGGCAATGTCAGCAGGGTAGCGGATCTGCAGGCCCAGGCCAGGCGGCACTGCCTGCGCAAGCTCGACGACCTGGTGCGTTATGCCGAGACGACCCCGCTGGTCGACGGGGAGGAAACGCGTAGCCTGTTGCTCGACCAGTTGACGAGCCTGCGCGCAGCGGTCGAAGCCGGGCAAGGAGCCGACGGGATATGCAAATGAGAACGGCCGCCCTGCGTGCGCTGGCCATCATCCTGTGGCTGGTCACGTGTGTGGGGGCTCTCCTGGAGATCATCGCCCTCCGTGGGCTACTCATACGCCTCTACGCGCGCCTGCCCGGGGCCAATCTGTCACCCTCCACCGGCCCGGTGCCGCTCATCAACGTCTGCGCGGTGCCAATCGTTGGCATCCTGGCGTACGTGTACATCCTCATCAGCATCCAATACCACCGGCGGAGGCGGTGGGGCAGTGCTCTCTCTTGGCGGGCGCTGGGGCTCGCGTTCGCCGTCGAGCTCGGCATCGTCTTTGCTGCCTATGTGATCGTCTGATCCAGCCCAGGGGTTATGGGGCGGGGTCTGCGCTTCATAGGCAAAGGCGCCTCCGGCGCCCAGACCCCGTCCCACAACCCCCCAGACGGTCACTTGCAGCGGACGACCGCCCCGTTCTGCGCCGCCGATTCCTTGATCGCGTCCCACAGGCGGGCCATGCGCAGGCCCACTTCAGGCGGGCAGGGGTTGGGGATGCGGCCCTCGCGCACCGCCAGGAACTGCTGCCACACGCCCATGGAGGCCGGGACTCTGACCTTGCGCAGCTTGCGGGACCCGTGGCGCTGCAGGTCGAGGCTCTCGCCCCAGATGCCAGTGCGCAGGATGCCCTGCGAGCAAAAGACGTACACCGTCGAGTTGCAGGAAGGGATCGCCTCGCCGCAGCCATTGAGGGTCACAAGCGCCCCCGATTCGAGCCGCCCCATCACCGCCGCCAGGATATCCACCTGGCGCCCGCGGTAATCGAGCCAGGCCGCCACCTCCACGAAATCCTCGCCGGCCAGGTCAGCCACGGTGTTGAGCATGTGGGCGCCGGTGTCGAAGAGAAACCCGCCGCCGGCAATTTCGGGGACCTGGCGCCAGGTGCCGTCGGTCGCCGGGCCCCAGTTCTGCCAGGCGGTGGCGCTGATATTGAGGATCGGCCCCAGACCGCCCGAGCGCAGCATCTTGACCGCCGTGCGCACCTGTGGCGAGAGGCTGCCAGGAAAGGCCACCACCAGGAGCTTGCCCGTGCGGTCGCGTGTCTCGATCAGGCTGCGCGCCTCGGCAGCATTCATGACCATCGGCTTTTCCAACAGCACATCGAGCCCCGCCTCCAGGCACGCCTTGGTTTGATCGTGGTGGAAGGCGTGGGGGGTCACAATAAAAGCCGCATCGAGCTGTGAGCCATAATCGGCCAACAGGCGGCCCAGATCCGGCTGGTTGGGCGGCGGCTCGACCCCGGCCTCCTCAAAGATTCTGTGCGTCGCCTCCAACGATACGGGCGACGGCTCGCACAGCGCGACAATCTGCGTCGTATCCTGCTGGCGCAGCATTACTTGCATGTGATGGCGAGCCATGCCGCCACAGCCGATCATAGCGACCCGAACACGTTCCTGTTCCGTCATGGGAATCCTCCTTGAGTCGCAGGAATAGCCGCCTTGTAGTACCATAGAGCGGTACGCCAGGGGACAACTTGCAAAATGAGCGATCTACAGCCAAACAGTTATACCACAAGAATAGCTTTTTTGCCTATTTGTAAGAAATGAGAGGAAGTGACCGGTGTGGTTAGCCCCAAGGCAACCAGAATGCTACCATCAGCCGTCGTCAAGTACCATCTGACTCTGCGCCAATTACAGGAGGAATCGATCAGCCCATTGATTATCATTTCCTGTGCAGCCGGGCTGATTGCCGTTTTCCTCTCGCACCTGTTCCCCCAGACGTGGCAGGGCGCCCTGCTAGGGCTCACGCTGATGCTGACGCCCCTGCTCACTTGGGCGTTGCGAGAGCACAGCTATCTGGCCGGGATCTGGCTACTCTTTGCCAGTTGGCTGGGCTGCGCCCTGGCTATGGCGCTCTGGTTGCCAGGCACGGCAGCAACCGGACTTCTGGCATTGCCAGTAGCCCTGGCGGCCCTGTTCATCGATGTGCGCGCCGGATTCCTGGCTGGTCTCGGCGCCAGCCTGCTTCTTCCAGCCATGGCCTACGCCTTTCCCAACAACGCAACAGCCCGGAATTGGGGCGTCGCCTGGGCGATCATCTGGGGGATCTTCCTCCTGGCCTGGCTCTCCTCTCGGCCAACCCAGACAGCGATCCACTGGTCATGGGAGAGCTATGACCAGGCCCGCAAGCAACTGGAACTGGCACGCGAGCGGCAGGTTGAACTCAGTCAGATCACCCAGGATCTGGCCAGGGACAATGAGCAGATGGCGCGCCTGAATCAGCTCCTTGGAGCCGCCCGGCGTGCCGCCGAAGTAGCCGAGCGATCCAAAGCCGAATTCGCAGCCAACGTGAGCCACGAACTTCGTACACCGCTGAATATGATCATCGGCTTTAGTGAAATGATCCTGCAAGCGCCGCACACCTATAGCAGCAACCTTCCCCCGGCGCTACTGGCCGACCTGGAAGTCATCCACCGCAACAGCCAACATCTTTCCAGCCTGATCGATGATGTTTTGGATCTGAGCCGCATCGAAGCCGGACAGATGGCCCTGGCCCGGGAGCGGGTTACCATCAGTGAGATCATCGAGGCAGCATTAGTAGCCGTGCAGCCCCTCTTCAAGTCTAAAGGGTTGTACTTGCAGGCTGAAGTAGATGGCGACCTGCCTCCAGTTTTTTGCGACCGCACGCGCATCCGCGAGGTGGTGTTGAACCTGCTGAGTAATGCTGGACGATTTACGGAGCAAGGGGGGGTACACATCCACGCCTGGCGAGATCGGAACGAGATCCTGATCAGCGTAGCCGATACAGGGCCTGGCATCGCCCCGGCTGACAAGGACCGCATCTTCCAGCCTTTCGAGCAACTGGACAGCTCTATCCGACGTCGTTACGGTGGATCAGGCTTGGGGCTGGCCATCAGCAAGAGTTTTGTCGAATTGCACGGCGGAAGGATGTGGCTCACCAGTCAGGTGGGCCAAGGCACGACCTTTTTCCTCAGTCTGCCCATTGACCCACCCGCTGCTTCGGAAGCCGACGTGGCACGCTGGCTGAGTGCCGACTGGGAATACCAGCAGCGCACTCACCGCTCGGCGCCACCCACATCCCCTCCCCAACCAAGGCTGGTGGTCGTTGAGCGCGATCAGGCCCTGGCGCGCTTGCTCAGCCGCTATCTGGATGGAAAAGACATCGTGCCGGTCAACAGCCTGCAGGAGGCTGTCCAGGAGATGTCCAGGGCGCCTGCGCAAGCCCTCCTGATCAACGAACCGTCAGTCAGTCGCGCACTGGAGGACATGCAGGAAGCGTCATTCGTCGCACAAGAGACACCAGTAATAATCTGCTCGGTACCGGGCATGCGCCAGGCTGCAGAAGCCCTGGGCGCTGCCGACTATTTGATCAAGCCGCTCTCGCAAGACAAGCTCCTGGCCGCCCTAGACCGGCTTGCGCTGCCTGGGAACACGCTGCTGGTAGTTGATGATGAGCCGGAGGCATCACGCCTGTACCTGCGCATGTTTGCCTCAGCCGGTCGTCGGTACCACGTGCTGCGGGCCACTAACGGCCAGCAAGCGTTACGCCTCTTGCAGGAACAGCACCCCGATGCCGTCCTCCTCGATCTGGTCATGCCTGAGATGGATGGCTTCCGCCTGTTGGAAGCCAAAAGCCAGGATCCGGATCTGTGCAATATCCCAGTGATCGTCATCTCGGCGCGCGACCCGGCAGGCCAGCCCATCGTGAGCCGTTCCTTAGCCGTGACCCGAGCGGGAGGTATTTCGGCCTCTCAACTGCTGGAGTGCATTGCCGGCTTGACGACAGTGCTCTCTCCGGGCGCAGCGGAGAGAAAGAGTTGATCAGCCCCTGGCGCTCTCCTGCTTTGCCAATGCCGCCAGGAACATGTCGCGGCTGACCGGCTTGCGCAAGAAAGCAGCCGCGCCCAGGGCCAGGGCGAGTTGCTCCTGGGCCAGGATGCTGCAAACAATGACGGGCACGTCGCGCGTCCTGGGGTGCTCGCGCAGGCGGCCAAGGAGTTCCCAACCATCTAGCCCGGGCAACATGACGTCCAACACGATGATGCTCGGGGCCACTTCTTCGGCCAGCGGGAGTGCTTGCTGGGGATCAGAGATGCCAGCGAAACGATAGCGAGTGCCTTCGAGGTAACGTTGTAGCAGTTGCAAGGTATCGGCATTGTCATCGACGATCAGGACGGTCACTTCACTGGCCGCCGGCAGCGTCAGTTGAGCGGCCCAGACCTGGCCCCCGCCTGCGGACACGGACACTTCCACGGACCCGCCGAAAAAGCCAGCTATGCGCCGGGCGATCTCCAGGTTGTCCAGGTCATCGGCCGTCTGGGCAAGGGCATCACCTTTGCCCAGCAGCCGCCCTGAAGCAAACGACTGCACCGCGATGGCCACCGCCGCGCTGCGAGACTGGGCGCTGACATGGACCCGTCCCCCTGGCACCGCATGGATGGCAGCGGTGACGATATTGGAGAGCGCCTGACGGATCGCGATCGGCTGGGCCACCAACTGCGGCAGATTGCCGGGCAGCGCACACTCAATGCTGACCTGAAGCGCCTCCGCCAGCGGGGTGATGGTTCTCAACACCGGCTGGATCAGGCTCGCTACATGCAGCGGCTCACTGGGGTAAGACTTGAGCCATTCCAGTTCTTGCTCGCGGCTGGGGGTAGCCCCCTGAGAAGGCAGAGGAGCGTCCGACGTGTGGGGCGCCGGCTGGTCCATGGGCGTTGCTTTGTCTTGCAGGCCATAGTGGCCCCACAGATAGTCAGCCAGAACGCGCAAGGCCAGAGTCTCCTGCCGGCGCAACTGCCGGGTGCCGAGGGCTAGGTGAACCGCCACCTCTTCCTGGCTGAACTGCTCGGCATAGCGCTCGTAGAGGATCTGGTAAACCCGCCAGGCATTAGCCTGGGAGGGAGTGTCGGGATCGGGCTTGAGGGCCTCGATGGCCGCCAGCAAGAGGTGGCGCAGGGCAAGCAGAGGGTTCTCTTGTGGCTCCAGATCCAAGAGGCCGAGCAATGGATTGTGGCGGAGGGCAATCGGGTCATAGAGATGGCGCAGGGCATTGTGCAGATCGCGGACAAAGCTGGATTTGGCTGCCCAGCCCGCTGCGTCCGCTCGATGCCCGGTACAAGTCCTGTCGAGGGCCAAATAACCCCCTTTGTGAGTCCTGTTCATGCTATACTGCATCCAGTGCATTGTGGACTCGTAATTTACCATTCCACCCGCAGATCGGCAAGTTGAGCCTGGTCGCTCAGGATTACTCGACTGAAAGGAACCCAGCAAGGAGAAAACCATGGGAAGAGTAACACGACGTCAGTTCATCGGTATGGCAACCATGACCGTAGCCGGGGGGCTTCTAACCGCCTGCGCTCAGCCCAAGCCGACCCCCGAGCCTACGCCAGCGCCCACTGCTGCCGCTGCCGCGACCGAGCCGGCAGCCGCTACCGCCCCAGCCGCTACGGCCGTTCCTGCAACTGAGGTTCCAACGGTAGCAGCCAAACAGGTCACTCTGACCGTCTCTCTGGCTGACTGGAACCCCGATGTCCAGAACTATATTGACAAAGAGGCAGTGCCGGACTTTCAGACCAAATTCCCCGGCCGCCAGGTCAAGGTTAACTATTCAGACTGGAACCGGTTCAATGAAGAGCTGACCACCGCCTTTGCCGGTGGCGTGGCGCCCGACGTCTTCCAGGGAGGCGCCGTATGGGCGCCGCAGATGGCTCAGCGCAACTGGGCTCTGCCCCTCGACGACCTGATCAAGACAGCCAGCACTGACTGGGAGTGGGCTGATTTCTACCCCGCTCTGCAGGATGATGTTACCATCGAAGGCAAGGTTCTGGCGGTCCCCTATCGCATGGACACTCGCCCCATGTGGTACCGTGAGGATATCCTCAAGGAAGCCGGCGTAGAAGTGCCGACGACCTGGGACGAGATGATCACAGCAGCCAAGGCCTGCGCGAAGATGGAGAACGGCAAGATCACGCGTGAGGGCTGGCATTTTGCCGACCCTGTCGCCTCCGGCTGGCAGAATGACTGGCAAGCCTATGTCATCTTCCTCGATCAGGCTGGGGGCATGCTGCTCAGCGACGACGGCAAAGAGTGCCTGATCGACCAACAGCCGGCTATCGATACCCTGCAATTCCTGGTCGACATGATCTACAAACACAACATCATGCCCTACCCCGGCTTTGAGCCCCAGGGCGACAAATCGGCCCTCATGCTGGGCACGGCAGCCATGCTGAACGGCGGCAGCGATGTCGAAGTGCGCTCGCTCAAGTTCTCGCCCGAGACGGCCGGCTTCATCAAGGCGGCCCTGCCGCTCAAGGGCCCTGGCGGCCAGTTCACCCACACCTGGGTCAACAAGTACTTTATCGCCAAGACGGCCAAGGATCCCCAGGAAGCCTGGGCGCTCCTCGAGTACCTGACCGCCAAACCCACCCTGCAAAAGTACGACACCCTGGCCGGGTACATCAGCCCGCGCAAGTCGGCCGCCGACTCCCCCGACCTCACGCCGTCGATGAAGGTCTGTATGAACGCCACGGCCATGGCCAAGGTTTTCCCCAAGTACTATCGTCTCCTGGATATCTTCCGGCCGATGGCCAACGCCCTGGCGGAAGCCCTGTCCAATAAGACGGCCCCAAAGGAGGCCCTGACCACCGCAGCGACCGAGATTCGCAAGATCCTGGCCGAAGGTTGATCCTGTCCCTCGGCGGGCCGGGCATTCCTGCCTGGCCCGCCATTGCACAAGAGGAAGGAGATTGAGGCTGTGGCCAAAGGTGGTCCGCTTTCCCTGGCCCCATCGCTCAAGCCCCAGCTTGGCCACTGGGCGCGCCTCCGGCGCTACCTGTCGCGACAGGAAGTGCAGACGGCTTATGCCTTCCTGGCCGTGCCAATGCTGCTGCTTTTCCTGATCAAGATCTATCCGGTCGCTTATAATCTCTACCTGAGCTTCACACGCTATGAAATGGTCCGGGCTCCCCAATGGATCGGGCTGGGGAATTACGTCTGGGTGTTCACCGAGCGGGTGAACCAAAAGGCGCTGGTAAACACCCTCCTGTATGCCATTGGCGCCGTGCCGACTGGCACCGCGCTGGCCTTGCTGGTGGCTGTGCTCCTCAACCGGCCGTTGCCCGGACGAGTGGTGTACCGCACCCTGTATTACATGCCGGTTGTCACCTCGGCCGTCGTCGTGTCGATGGTTTGGCGGCTCATCTACAACACCCAGAGTGGCCTGCTGAACTCGCTGCTGGCCGACATCGGTCTCGGGCCCTACCAGTGGCTAACCAGCGAGCAGTTGGCCCTGCCTTCTCTCATTATCGTGATGGTCTGGGGCGGCATCGGCTACAACATGATCACCTACCTGGCCGGTTTGCAGGATATTCCCCCCGAGCTGTATGAGGCAGCGCGCATTGACGGTGCCAACGAGTGGCAGTATTTCCGCCACATCACTCTGCCGCTCCTCAACCCGGTGACGCTGTTCGTCGTCGTCAACCTCGCCGTCAGCGTCTTCCGGAACTTTGGCATCGTCTTTATGATGACCCAGGGTGGGCCTAACTATGCGACTACCAACCTGGTGTGGGAAGTCTACACCAATGCTTTCAGCTTTCTGCGTTTTGGCCGAGCTGCGGCGCTCTCCGTTGTCCTGTTGTTGATCGTTCTACTGATCTCGGTAATCCAGTTCCGCTTGATCCAGGTGGAGGACTGACATGGCGACGATAGCCACTATCCATCGTGGGCCACGCCGACGCCCTCGCTGGCGGCGGAAATTGACGGCAGGGCGCGCTCTGACCTACCTCTTGCTGACCTTCTTTGCGCTGTTCATGATCGTGCCTTATCTCTGGATGTTGAGCGCCTCTCTCAAGCCGAATGCCGAGATCTTTACTTCGACCATCGAATGGCTGCCGCACCGACTCTACGTTCAGAACTATGGCGATGCCTTTGGCATGGCGCATATGGGCACGCTCTTCCTGAACACCGCCGTGGTCTCGGTCGCTTCGGTGCTGCTGAACCTGCTCTTCTGCTCCATGTGCGGATTTGTCTTCGCCCGGCTCAACTTTGCGGGCAAGAGTGCGCTCTTTTGGCTGCTCATGGCCACCATGATGGTGCCCTTTGAAGTCCAGATGATCCCCATCTTCCTCATTGCCCGCGGCTTTCCGTTGATGGGCGGCAACAATATCCTGGGGCAGGGCGGCACCGGCCTCATGAACAGTTATGCAGGCCTGGTGTTCCCGAACTGCGTCACGGTAGCTGGCATCTTTATGTTCCGGCAGTTCTTCCTGCGCTTCCCTCACGAGCTGGAAGACGCCTCACGCATCGACGGCGCCTCCTACGCCGGCTTTTACTGGCGCATCCTGATGCCCAACTGCCGGCCGGTGATCGCCACCCTGGCCCTGTCCGTCTTTCTGTGGAGCTGGAACGACTTTTTGTGGCCCCTGGTGATCATCCGCGATATGAACATGAAAACTCTGCAACTGGGCCTGGCCGCCTTCCAACAGGAGAATTCGACCAACTGGGGTCCCATGATGGCAGCCTGTGTGATGATCACCGTACCGGTGATTGCCCTCTTCCTCTCACTGCAGCGTTACTTTGTCCAGAACGTCACTTCCAGCGGTCTGAAGGGATAGCGACTGAATGACGATTGTCTATTGACCCAGGAAACCCAGGACCGGGTGGACCTGGTCACAAAGGAGAGTTGTCGCGCATGAAAGCCATCATGGTCATGTTCGATTCGCTCAACCGGCACATGCTGCCGCCCTACGGCTGCGATTGGGTCGTTGCGCCCAATTTCGCCCGCCTGGCGGCCCGCAGCGTGACCTTTGACAACAACTATGTGGGCTCTATGCCTTGCATGCCCGCCCGCCGCGAGCTGCATACCGGCCGCTACAACTTTTTACACCGCTCCTGGGGCCCCCTCGAGCCCTTTGATGACTCGATGCCCGAGATCCTCAAGCGAAACGGTGTCTATACCCACCTGGTGAGCGACCATTACCACTACTGGGAAGAGGGCGGCTGTACCTACCACACCCGCTACGACTCCTGGGAGATCACTCGCGGCAAGGAGGGCGAGCCCTGGAAGGGCCAGGTCAAGGACCCCATCATTCCGCCCAGCGTAGGCAGCCGCAAAGACAGGATGTGGCGCCAGGATTGGGTCAACCGCGGCTATATGAAGCGCGAGGAAGACCAACCTCAGCCGCAGACCTTTGCCCTGGGTATGGAGTTCATCCGCACCAACTGCCGTGAGGATAACTGGTTCCTGCAGATCGAGACCTTTGACCCTCACGAGCCCTTCTTTACCCAGCAAAAGTACAAGGACCTCTACCCCCACGACTACCAGGGCCCGCATTTTGATTGGCCCAACTATCACCGTGTCACTGAGACGCCCGAACAGGTGCAACACTGCCGCTACGAGTACGCCGCCCTGGTCAGTATGTGCGATCACTACCTGGGCAAGGTGCTCGACCTGATGGACGAGCTGGACCTCTGGCAAGACACCATGCTGATCGTCAACACCGATCACGGCTTCTTGCTGGGTGAGCATGACTGGTGGGCCAAGTGCGTCCAACCCTTCTATGGCGAGGTGGCCCACGCCCCGCTCTTCATCTGGGACCCGCGCTGTGGCGCTCACGGCGTGCGCCGCCAGGCCCTGGTGCAGACCATTGACCTGCCAGCCACACTGCTCGAGTTCTTTGGCGTCGAGCGGCCCCATGATATGCAGGGCGTGCCCCTGCGCCAGACCATCGCCAACGACGCTCCTGTGCGCGAAGCAGCGCTCTTCGGCCTCTTTGGCGGCCAGGTCAACGTGACCGACGGCCGCTACGTCTACATGCGCGGCCCGGCCAACCGGGAAAACAAGCCCCTCTATGAATACACCCTCATGCCCACCCACATGCGACACACCTTTGACGTGGGCGAGCTGCAGGATATCCAGCTGGCTCAACCTTTCTCCTTCACCAAGGGCTGCCGTACGATAAAGGTGGAGGGCCGCACCTGGCCTATGGCAGATGTCCTCCAGACCCTGCTCTTTGACCTGGAGAACGACCCCAAACAGGAGCACCCTATCCATGATCGGGCGGTGGAGGAGCGCATGATCGCACACCTGGTGCGGCTGATGCGGGAGAACGACGCCCCGCCTGAGCAGTTTGTGCGGCTGGGGCTGTAAAGCGGGGGAACTGGCAGAAGCAGGGGAACTGGGCGAACTCATAGGGGCTCACAGGAACTCGCAGAAGCTCCCTGAGTGCTGTCAGTTTGCTCAGTTCCTGACAGTTCCCATGAGTTCTTACGAGTTGCCATCAACGGAGCGAGTTCCTTGGCAGAGACAAGACCGAACATACTGTGCATCATCACCGACCAGCAGCGCGCCGATCATCTGAGCTGCATGGGCAACCCTGTGCTGCAGACGCCCAACATCGACCGTCTGGCGGCCAGTGGCGTGCGCTTTGAGCGGGCCTATTGCAACAATCCCCTCTGCATGCCGGGGCGAGCGACCCTGTTCACGGGTCTGCCCCCGCGCAGCCATGGGGTGCGCACCAACGGCATTCCCCTCCACCCGGCCACCCCGACTATTGTCGGCAGCCTGAGCGCGGCCGGCTATCGCACCCACGCGGTGGGCAAGCTGCACATGACCTGCTTCTTCGGCCAGCCGGGCCAGGACCCGGCGACCCTGGATCCGGCCGATTTCGCCGAGGGTGCGCCGCTGTGGGAGAGCGGGCGCATTCGCCACCTGCCCTCGCCGTACTATGGCTTTCAGAGCACCGAGTTCGCCGGCGGTCACGGCGGCTACCTGTGGGGCGACTATCTGCACTGGCTGGAAGAGACCCATCCTGGGGCCAGCGCTCTCTACCAGCGCGAGAATGCGCTCAACCCCCTCACTGGCATCGACCAATCCTGGGTTTCGGCCATCCCAGCCCAGTGGCACCACTCCACCTGGGTTGCAGATCGCACCATCGACTTTTTGCAGCGTGAAGGGCAGAGCGACCAGCCCTTCTTCCTCTGGTGCTCCTTCCCCGATCCGCACCATGCCTTTTGCCCGCCCGAGCCATATGCCACCCGCTACGCCCCGGAGGCCATCCCGCTGCCGGTGCGCCGCGAGGGCGAATTCGACGACCTGGCGCCACACTTCCGCGACAGCTACGAGCACGAGGTGCAGGTCGCCGGTCGGCGGGCGCCTATGAAGATGCCTGACGCCCACCGCCAGCAGATCATCGCCCTCACCTACGGCATGATCTCTCTCATCGATGCCCAGGTCGGCCGCATCCTCGACAGCCTGGAGGCCCTGGGCCTGCGTGAGAACACGGTAGTCGTCTTCCTCTCTGATCATGGGGACCTGATGGGCGATCACGGCCTGCTGAACAAGGGGCCTTTTCATTTCGAGGGGCTGGTGCGGGTACCCTTTCTGTGGAGTTGGCCAGGCCACTTTTCTCAGGGCGTCGCCACCCCGGCGCTGGCGTCGTACCTCGACTTTGCACCGACCATCCTGGACCTGTGCAACGTGCCCGCCCCCGAAGGACACGTCCCACCTCGGCCCGAGGCGCCGCGCCAGCTTCCGGCCTGCCCGGGCAAGTCACTGGCGCCCCTGCTGCGCGGCGAGGTAGAGCAAGTGCGCGACGCCGCGCTGATCGAGAATGACGAGGATTATCTGGGGCTGCGCCTGCGCACCCTGGTCACCGCGCGTTACAAGCTGACCACCTACTCCGGCCAACCCTACGGTGAGCTGTTCGATCTGCAGGAGGACCCGGCGGAGCTCTACAATCGCTGGCACGACCCGGCCTGTGCCCGGCTGCGCGATGATCTGCGGTTGGCCCTGCTCGATGAGATCGTGCGCACCGATAACGTCCTGCCGCGACGGCTCTGCCACGCCTGAGGAGAGTGCAGTGCAATTGAACATAAATCCGCGCACCATTTGTCGCCTGACGAGGCATACGGCACAAGGGCGTGCGGATTTATGTTCAATTGCTCTAGTCAACGGGTTGCGGACACGGATTGTACGGATTGGTTGCATGCCATAGCAGCTGTAGCGACTATGGATAGCAGAGGCCGCTAACACGGGCCACCAGCGCGTCTCTATGGCAGGGCAAGAACGGTCGGGCTGGCGAGTAGTGCATCACAGCCGGCACAATCCGTGTAATCCGTGTCCGCAACCCGTTGACAGCGATTGGGCTTAGAACTGGCCCTTGATCTCTACTGAGCCTGCCGGCGCGGCGATGCGCACCGCCCCGGTCGTGGGGTCGAAATCGTTGTGCGGGCGGCCGTTGACGGTCACCGCCTGCAGGCCCGGCCGGCGCAGGTGCACCACCAGCGCTCTGAGCGAACGCCGCGCCGGTGTATCCACCGTCACCGTCACCTCGCTCGCCCCAGCCTGCACCCGGTAGCTCACCGGCCCAAAGAAACTGGCCATGCGGCTCACGCCAAAGTGCTGCCCGGCGGCGAACCAGGCTTGTGGCGCCCCCTCCGCCAGGTGCAGCACATCCCCCTCCTCGCGAAGCAGGAAGGCACGCAGCCACACCAGGGCCTTAGCCTCATCGGAGCTCTTGTAGAATGGCCCTACCCCGTGCCCCAGCTCGATCACCGGGTGTTCCGTGTAGGCGCGCACATCGGGGTAGAGCTGAGAGCCAAAATTGTTGAACAGCGCGCGCAGGGCATGCTTGACCTGGCCCCGCCGCAAATAGTCGATGCCCAGGTCCAGCAGGTTCGATTGGATCGTCGCGCCGCCATGGCTGAACCAGTAGCGCTCCAAATCCACCGGCCGGCCCCAGTCGCGGCTGACAAAGAGGTTATCCTCCAGGTCCTTGAGCAGCCAGGTCACCTCCGGCTCGTCGGGCGCCAAGACGCCGCACTCCATCAGATGCAGCGCGCCATAGGCGGCCTCACGGAACCAGCCCCACTCGCGGCCGCGGAGACCAGTGCGGGTGGGGATGTGGGGCACATAGTTGCCATCCAAGAGCCTTACCACGGGCGCCTCGACCATAGCCCGCCGCGCCGCCTGGCGAATATCCGCACGGTAGGCGGCTGCCTCGCGCTGCAGGCGCTCCGCCTCAGGGTGCCCGACCTCGCTGAGCACATCGGCAATGGCCTTCATGCCGCCATAGGCGTGGGCGTTCACGGCGAACCAGTGCCGCCACTCGGGGTTGTCCTCCAGGTGGCCGCAGGGCAGCAAGCCCCATTCGGCAACGGGCTGACCGTCAGGGCCGTTCACCCTGGTCGCCTGCCGCTCACGCACCACGAAATCACAGGCTGCCACGAGCTGCCCCGCCACGCGGTCCAGCCAGGCGCGGTCGCCGGTGTAGCGGTAGTGATTGGCCAGGCACTCCATCACATAGCCCGGGTCCAGGTTATAGGCAAAGTGGCCCAATGATGGCTCACCCGCTTCGATATCGAGCCCGGTCACCACGCCCTCGGCCGACTGGAAGTTGCCATCCAGCATCTTGGCGCCCTGGGTGCGGAGGTAGGTCTCGAGATAGATCTCCGCCCGATCGTGATGCCCGGCCTGATCCAGCATATGGATCTGCCAGATAGCCTCGTTGCCGCAGACGCCATAGGCCCAGGTCGCCGCCGGCACCATGATCAGGCCGCTGACGGGATCCTTGTCGGCGCTGATGGCTACGTGCGTGCGCACCGCCCGGTGGAAATCGCCCAGGTCCGCATCGGGCAGGTCCATCTGCCCCCCGCCCAGAATGTAACCCTGCCAAAAGTCCACCACATCGGCCAGTTTGGCGTCATAGTCCAGGGCAGCCGCCTTTTGCCACTCGGCCGCCTGCGTCAGGCTGGCAAAGGGCACCGTCAGAGTCAGCGTATCCGCCTCGCCGCCGGCCAGGTCCACCTCATAAGCCATCGCCGTCGTGACCGCTTGCGAGGCGCCGGGCTGATCGGCAAAGGGCACGGCGCTCAAGGAGCCCTTGCCGGCTGTGGCCGCTGCCCGCAGCACAGGCGTCGCATAGCGCTGCACCTTCCACTGACGCGCCACCGGCTCCGCCGGCGCCACGCGCCCTTCGGCCAGCAGCAGGCCCTCCTGCACGCGCAGTTGCTCCTGCGGCGCAATAGCCAGAAGCAGCCGGGCACGCTTGCAGCCGTGTGTGGTGTTGCGGATGCGAAAGCGCAGGAAAAAGACGACGTCCTCATCGCCGCGGCGGGCGTCCTGCCCGGTCATGGGGCCATCGAGCAAAGCGGCAAAGGCCGTCTGGGTGTACTCGATCTCGCGGTCCAGCCACTCGCTGATCACCACCGGCAGCCAGCCCTGCAGCAGCGACTGCTTCGTAGCCTCGCGCCGGCCCTCGCGGAAATCGGCCGGGTCGCCGGTGCCGAAGCGATAGCGGATCTCATGGCTGGGCCACTGCAGACGGGCTGCATCGCGCCCATGCAGCTTCATGATGCGCTTGTCGCCGAAGAACTCGCCATTGTAGCGAATCGCCATCTCCTGTCGACCAGCCTCCACCGTCAACGGCAGGTAGCGGCCAAAGGGAGAGGTCTTGGTCACATCCAGCCGGGGGATCTCGGCCAGTGCGCGCTGATAAGAGTGCTCGGGCTCTGCCTCCACCCGGTCGTAGATGGGCGCCATGCCCGTCATCGGGGCCTCGGCAGTTGCGCCCGCTCGCGTGACCAGCACATGGTAATCAGGGATTGGAATCGGGCCCCGCGCCAGATCGGACACCTGGAAGGAGAAGCTGTGCGCCCGAGTGCGCAGGGTGACGATCGTCTGGTCATTGCTATCGGCGGCGCATTCGGCAGCGAGCAGGCGCAGGCGCAGGCCCTTGGCGGCGCCTGCGGTATGCAGCGCCCACGAGCCGTCATCGTGCAAGGCATCGCCGGCTGCGAAATCGAGGGATTCCATCCCTAACAGATAGCCGTTCACCACCTGGGCACGGCCGCTCCAGTCGGCCTCTTCGGCGCTCCCCACACCCAGGCGCACGTCCACCGTTTCCTCGCGCCAGGTCGCGGGCGAATAGGCCTCGATGGCCGCCACCCGGAAGGGCGTTCGGGCCACCAAGCGCAGCTTGAGGGTGCGCCGGAAGGTGGCGCGATAGTGTTCGGCATTATCAAGCTGATCCGCCGCCTCCCAGCCACTGATCTCGGGCAGGTCGAGGGGATCGAAAATCAGGCTCAAGTCAGAGCCCACAACAACCTGCTCGCCATGCACCCGCGTCCAGGCTCCGTGGAAGGGGTCGTCACGGCCGATCCAGCCGCGCCGGGCGCCGGGCATCCGCTCGGGTGCGGGCGTAGGCCAGTTGCGGCGCCAGTATTGCACGGCCAGCCCCGCCGGGATGTCGCCGGCAAAGCGCACTACCACCCGGCAGACGTCGCGCGGCATTTCCCACTCCAGTCCCACCTGCCATTCACCCGTCTTGGGGTCCAGCTGCGCCGGCAAGCAGCCCTCGCTGTCGCGCTTGAGGTCATGGGTCTGGAGAGTACGCCCCTGGTCGCCCTCCCACCAGCGTGCAGCGGCAAAGGGGGTCAGGTCTACCGGGGCGCCGGCAGCAGGAAAAGCAACAGTCGCCATCATCTCATCCTCCTTGAGAAACAGCAACGCGCCGGGGGACGGCGCCGGGCAGAGGCCCTGTGTGTGGAGCCAGATAGCAAGAGAGGCCTGGTAGCCCCGGCCGCCAGTGTAAAATGGGGCAACTTGTCTGGCTTTGGATCATCACCGGTCTGTCGAATGGCCTTGTCATCCCCAAAGGGGTCGCCTGATTTTGCCAAGGGGCGCCGATGCTGTGCATGTCCTATGACATGTGACTGCCAAATTGTAGCACTCTCCTCAGACCGTGTCAATTTCCATCGGGTCAGGGGAGCCGAGGATAGAGCCATCAGCCTGTGAGCAGGATAGACCTGATACACCATTTTCCATGATGGGAATCGATTGGCAAAAGCCAGCCAGGTTTTGGGCTCCGCAACCGCCCGGCTTGACCTTTAGGGGTGTGGGGGGTGTTGCTGCCTGTTTTGCCGCTCCGCGGGGCGGCAAAACAGGCAGCAACACCCCCCACACCCCCCAGGGAGGCTGCCAGGA
>Ga0078972_1006211_pt1 | contig 28816 bp, 29 predicted proteins | sample YelNatPaOPGAMG01_FD_67568 | JGI IMG/M metagenome (GOLD analysis project Ga0078972, IMG submission 67568) | Hot spring thermophilic microbial communities from Obsidian Pool, Yellowstone National Park, USA - OP-RAMG-01 (SPADES assembly) (version 2) | ecosystem: Environmental > Aquatic > Thermal... | reverse complement strand
ATTTTTCCTCTTTTTAAATACTCTTCAATTTTTTGGGCAATGCTTTTGCCAACACCAGGAATTTTTTCCAAGGCTTTTAATCCTCCTTTTTTATAAATCAAAGAAACATCTTCTGTCAAGTGTTGTATAAGTCCACAACATCGTGGAAAATCCAAAGGCGTTAATTATGTATTTTAATCGTGGAATACTGTTTAAGGTATGATGAGATCTTTTTGTGTTGTAGAGTAAGAGCCAATCCATCAGTTTTTGGTTAAATCTATTCTTTTTTTTGAGAGAAAAAATAGAAGAAATGGAAGCTATTGTGGCAGAAATGGAAAAAAAAGGAAAGACAATTGAAGGTTATCAAAGAATCACTGAACTAGCTGAGAAAATAAAAAAGCTTTATGAAGAAAAAGAAAGAGATTATGAAGCTGAAGTCAAGACAATTGTTACTAATCTTGAAAAAGCATTAGAAAAAGGAGCTGACAGGGACTATGTTGCCTGGGGTCTGTCTGGAGTAAATACTGAAGAAGCAGAAGAATTTAGAGGAAAACATTTTGCCGATAACTCAACTCTTTTTGCCAAAAGTTATTCAACTAACTGGGCTGTCTACGATGGATTTATCTGCCGTTACGGTTACGAAGAATAAATTCCCACACCTTTTTCTTTTAGAGGATGAAGTTTAAAGAAAGGTGTGGGGATAAAGTTTCAAGACAAATAACAGCAAGGGGCTAAAATTCTTCATCCAGATTTTCCTCAAAAAAAGTTTGGATTTTGTCAAAAAGACACCGTCATTAAAAAATTGTCCCCGTAATTTTTACCACTGATAAAAAGATTGAATTGAGGATTTTAAAAAATTATTCTCTCGCTACTGCAATTCCCCAAACTTCTTTGGCGCCGGCCTGTTTCAGGGTTAGAGCGCATTCTTCCATGGTTGAGCCGGTAGTAAAAACATCATCTACTAAAAGTATTTTTTTGTTTTTAATTGCTTCTGAAGAAATACATTTAAAAATCCCCCTAACATTCTCTTCTCTTTCTTTGCCCGACAAGTCGGTTTGAGAAAAATTATCTTTTATTTTAAGCAAAACATTGTTTGCCAAAGGAATGTTATAGTACAAAGATAACTCTTTGGCAATTTCCTCTGCCTGATTAAATCCTCGCCATTTTTTTCTTTTTTGACTCAAGGGCACTGGCACAAAAACAAAGTCTCTTTTGTCCTTAAAAAAAGACGGCTTGTTATCAATTGTTTGAAAATGTTGTATAATTAAAAGAGATAAGGTTTTTGATAGGTCTTTAACAAAAGGTTCGTATTTATATTGAGAAATAATTTTTTTTAAAATAAAATTTTGGTAAGGGGCGGCAAAGAAAAGTCCAGTTAATTTTTTCCCTTTTTGACGACAAGAAGAACAAGTTTTGCCATCTAAAACAATTTTGGCTGGCCTGCAAAAGGGACAATAGTGTTGATTGTTTAATTCAATTAAAGAAAAGCAATCCGGGCAAAGATAAAAATTTTCTCGTTGACAGTTTATACATCGGATTGGGAAAAAAATCTCTAATAAAAAAATTCCGACTTTCTTGAAAAATTGATTCATTAAAAAATTATAACAAAAAAAGGAATAATGACTTTTCCACAGACATTTTTCTTTTTTTATAGATTTTTTAATGGTATAATAAAATATAATGAGTTGGCTCGCTTTCCATATAAAAAAATTTCCCAAAAGTTTTTTAGGAATTGACATTGGAACTTCCTCTATCAGAGTTGTTGAACTTTCTCGGAAAGCCAAAAACCTAATTTTAACAAATTATGGCGAAGTCAAAACTTCTTCTTTGCAAAAGTCGCCGTTTAGAGTGTTTGAAAAAAATAGTTTAGTGCTTTCCAACCGAGAAATAGCCGTAGCCATTGAATCTATTTTAAAGACAGCAGAAATTCAAACAAAAGAGGTTAATTTTTCCATCCCGGATTTTGCTACTTTTTTTACCACTTTCCAATTGCCACCAATGGAGGAAAAAGAACTAAGTCATGCCATTAAATACGAAGCCAGAAGTTACATTCCTCTCCCCCTTTCAGAAATTACTCTTGACTGGCTAATTATTGAAGGAAGAGCTCAAGAAAAATTTACCGGACCTATAAAAATTTTAGTAGCTGCTATTCCCAACGAAATCATTGAACATTATCAAGAAATTGCCAATTTAACAAATTTAAAAATGAGATCGTTGGAGGCTGAAGCGTTTTCTTTAGCCCGTGCCTTATCTTATAATCAAAATAAAATAATAAGCATTGTGGATATTGGAGCAAGAAGCACTACTATTAATGTCTTAGAAAATGGAGTTTTAAAATCAAGTCACAGTTTTAATCTTTCTGGCAACGAAATAACTGCCACCCTCAGTCGCTCATTAAAAATTGATTATAAAAAAGCCGAAGAATTAAAAATAAAAGTAGGACTTGCTGGTCTAAATGAAAAAATAAACGTGAGAGAAATTCTTATTCCGGTAATTGATCTAGTTTTAAATGAAATAAAAAAAATTTTTCAAAACTTTTATCAACAAGAAGGTAAAAATGTGGAAAAAATTATTTTAAGCGGAGGAACAGCCCTTTTGCCGGGATTAAAAGAATACGTCGCCCAAGAGTTTAAGCAAGAGGTGGAAATTGCCAATCCTTTTTTCGGCATCTCCTATCCTCCGATTTTAGAAGAGGTTTTAAAGGAAATGGGTCCGATTTATTCTATTGCCGTCGGTTTAGCAAAAAAAGAATTTTTTTAATAAAATTATGGCCATTGAAATTGTTTCTAAACCAAAAATAAAAAAAGGACTTTTTTCTGATATAATTTTCTATTTCTTATTGGTCTTGTTTTTGATTTTTATTTTTGGTTATGCTTTTTTATATTTTTCCACAAAAAATCTCAATCGGGAAATCAATAATTTAAATGAAAAAATCAAAAAAAACTTAGCAGAAGAAAGTTTGGAAAAAAAATTAAAAAATACGGCAGAAAAAATCAACGCTGCCAAATCATTACTCTATAGCCGTAGACTTTCAGAAAATGTTTTTTCCTATTTAGAAACAAACACTCTCCAAAAAATTCAATATAAAAGTTTTAAATTAGATGTTGGAAAGGGAACCTTAGATATTTCAGGCGTCACAGATAGTTTTAATTCAGTTGTTCAATTGTTGACGGTCCTAAAAGAAAAAAAAGATTTTGCTGAAAAAGTAGAAAATGTAGAAACGGTTATCAATAAAAAGGGGGAAGTTGAATTTAGAATGACCATATTTATAAATAGTAATGTTTTTAATCCAGTCAGCGAGAAATCTTCGTTGACTGAAAAAAATTAAATGGAGACAAAAAGCGCTATAAATATAGCATTGATATTTCTTTTGATCGTTGGCGTATTATTTTTCTTACCTTCGCAGTATAAAAAATTCCGCGAAGCAAAGGTTCAGTTTGCTCAAAAAAAGATTGAGTTTGAAAAGAAAGATCAATACTTTTTAAATTTAAAAAAATGGTACAAAGAACTAACAAATTATGAATCGGCAATGAAGAAAATAGACTCTATCTTGCCTGAGAAATTTGAACCGGCTGATATTGTTAATTTCTTTAGCCAAGAACTTACCCAAAACAACGTTTTGCTCAAAGAATTCACTATCAGTCAAGCCGCTTCTCTCGTTAAACCAGAAGAAAAAGATAAAAAACCAGAAATCAAAAAAATAAGTTTGGATATGTCAGTTGTTGGCACTTACGAAGATTTTAAAAAGCTTGTTTTTAAAATTGAAAATAGCGCGAAATTAATTGAAATCAATTCTATTGAGATTTTTTCACCAAAGACAACTACCGAATCAGAATCGTCTAAGGAAAATAAAAACTTTTTTGATTTTCAATTAAAAATGGGGACTTATTCTTATTAAATTAACAAGGCAGGTTATCTGTCTGAACAAAAATGGCAATAACAACTTTTATTTCTAATGAAAAAAAGAAACAACAAAATTTGCTTTATATTTTTATCGCTCTTTTGATAATTGGCGTTATAATTTTATGGCAATTTTTTTTGAAAGATTTTTTAATAGTGCCGTTGCCAAAAGAATCTTCTCTTGCTAAACAAACAAGCGCCACTTCTACTTCTATTATTGATTTTGATTTCTTAAAGAGTCCATTGCTAAATAATTTGCAAGACTTTGAAAAACCTTTATTGCCCCCTCAAGAAAATATTGGGAAGGGAAATCCCTTCTTGCCTTAATTTTAACATATGACCTTAGTCCAACAATTAGTTAAGAAAGGACTTTTAGAAAAAGAAAAGGCTACTACATTAGAGTACGAAATCAAAAACTCTGGCAAAAAAGAGGAGGAGGTTATTTTAGAAAAAAGAATCGTCTCTGAAGACTTTCTTTTTAGTTTAAAAAGCGAGGTTTTAAAAGTTCCTTTAAGAAAGGTATATCCTGACGATATTTCTCTAAATGTATTAGAAATTATTCCCGAAGACTCAGCCAGATATTATCAAATAATTCCTTTGGCGAAGAAAGATAATAATTTAGAAATAGGTATGGTTTATCCCGAAGATATAAAGGCGCAGGAGGCTTTAGAGTTTTTAGCCCGCAGTCAAAAATTTTCCTACCAAATTTATCTCATTACCTTAAGTGATTTCAAAAATGTCTTAAAGAAATACCGAACCTTAAAAGTGGAAGTAACCAAGGCATTAGAAGAATTAGAAACAGAAATGATGCCTGAAAAGATTGAGCCAAAAACTGTTCCGATTGCCGAATTTGAAAAAATGGCTGAAGAAGCGCCTATTTCCAAAGTAGTAGCCGTCCTTTTAAGACACGCAGTAGAGGGAAATGCTTCAGATATTCACATTGAGCCAACCAAAGAAAAAATAAGGGTAAGGTTTCGTTTAGACGGCATTCTTCATTCAAGCATTTTTTTGCCGTTAAGAATTTTACCAGCAATCGTTTCCAGAATTAAAATTCTTTCTAATTTAAAAATTGACGAAACCCGAATTCCTCAAGATGGCAGGTTTACAACTAAAATTGGAGGTCGCGACATTGATTTTCGGGTTTCTACTTTTCCTACTGTTTTGGGCGAAAAAGTAGTTATGAGAATTCTTGATCCTAATCGAGCCCTGGCTGATATTAAACATTTGGGCCTTTCGGAAAGAAATTTAAAAATTGTTGAACAAGCCATCAAAAAACCTTATGGAATGATTTTGGTTACTGGTCCTACCGGTTCCGGCAAAACTACCACTCTTTACGCCGTGCTGCGAATTTTAAACAAAGAGGGAGTAAACATTATGACCTTGGAAGATCCAATTGAATATTTTATTGACGGCGTCAATCAATCTCAAGTAAAGCCCGAGATTGGTTATGAGTTTTCTACTGGCTTAAGATCAATGTTAAGACAGGATCCTGATATTTTGATGGTTGGCGAAATTAGAGATAAAGACACTGCTGCTTTGGCTATTCACGCCGCCTTAACCGGACATTTGCTTTTGTCTACTATCCACACCAACAATGCCTTAGGCGCTATTCCTCGGTTAATTGATTTAGGTATTGAGCCCTATTTAATCCCCCCTTCTCTAAGCATTGTCATCGCTCAAAGATTGGTAAGAGTTTTGTGTCCCAATTGCAAAAAGAAAGTTAAACCAACAAAAGAAATTAAAGATATGATTTTAAAAGAAATTGAAGACCTCCCCTTAATTATAAAAAAAGAGATTATTTTGCCAAAGAATTTTTATATTTATGAAGCGGTTGGTTGCAAAAAATGTAATAATTCTGGCTATACAGGAAGAAATGGCGTTTTTGAAGTCTTAAAAATGACACCCTCTTTGGCTGAGATTACTTTAAAAGAGCCTTCTGAAACAAAAATGATGGAAGAAGCAAAAAATCAGGGAATGGCAACAATGAAACAAGACGGAATTTTAAAAGTCATAGAAGGCATAACAACAATAGAAGAAGTGTTAAGAACAACAGAAGAAAAATAATTTTATAATTAATAATATGAAATCTGTTTTGTTGGTAGAAGACGATCCTTTTTTAACGGACATATACTCAACAAAACTGAAAGAAAGCGGTTTTCAAGTTGATGTTATTGACAATGGCCAAAAAGCATTAGAAAAAATAAAAGAAGAAAACGCTTCAAAAGAAAAACTTTGGCCCGATGTTTTGCTTTTAGACATCGTTTTGCCGCAAATTGATGGTTGGGAAATCCTTAAGGAAATAAAAAAAGATAATTGGCTAAAAAATATAAAAGTAATTATTCTTTCTAATCTTGGTCAAAAATTAGAGGTAGAAAAAGGGTTGGAGTTGGGAGCAGAAAAGTATCTAATCAAGGCTCATTATACTCCTTCCGAGGTCGTAGAAGAAATTAAAAAAATTTTTCAAAATTAATATCTTTTAATTTTTGATTTATGGAAAACTATAAGGAATTATTGAAAAAACTTTTAGAAATCACAATTCAAGAACAGGCTTCCGACCTTCATTTTTCAGTAGGACATCCGCCAGTCGTTAGAATTACTGACAGATTAGTCCCTTTGTCAAAAATGAAAAGTTTAACCCCTGCCGATACGCAAGAACTTGCCTTTGCCTTGATGTCTGATGATCAAAGACAACGCTTTTTGAATTTCAAAGAAATAGACTTTTCTTATAGCCTAGAAGACAAGGCAAGATTCCGAGTTAATATCTTTTTCCAAAGAGGAAATGTTTCTTGCGCTCTTCGTCTTATTCCTTCTAAAATTTCCACTATTGAAGAATTGAATCTTCCCTCTATTTTGCATAAATTCACCCAACCAACTCAAGGTTTTGTTATTCTTTGCGGGCCTTCTAGTCAGGGAAAATCAACCACTTTAGCCGCTCTTATTGATGAAATAAACCATAATCGCCCCGACCATATTATCACCATTGAGGATCCGATTGAATATATTTTTGAAGATGATATGGCAATAATTGATCAAAGAGAGGTTTATCAAGACACTCTTTCTTTCGCTCGGGCTTTGCGTTCTACTTTTCGTCAAGATCCCGATGTAATTATGGTAGGAGAAATGAGAGATCCAGAAACTATTTCTATTGCCTTGAGCGCGGCCGAAACAGGACATCTAGTCTTCTCTACCCTTCATACCAATTCTGCCAGTCAAACCATTCACCGCATTGTTGACTCCTTTCCGCCGGAACAACAATCTCAAGTAAGAGCCCAGTTATCAGGTAGTTTATTGGGCGTTGTTTCCCAAAGATTAATTCCTAGAATAAAAGGCGGATTGATTCCGGCTTGTGAAATAATGATAAATACGCCAGCCATTGCTAATTTAATAAGAGAAAATAAAATCCATGAAATTCCCTTAGTTATTGAAACCTCGTCTGAGGCGGGAATGATTTCCTTAAATAGATATCTAACCAATTTAGTCAAAGCCAAAGAAATCTCTTTAGAAAATGCTTTGAAATATTCTCTTGATCCAGCCGAACTACGCAATTTGCTAAAATAAATTTAATTTATTTTTTATGAAATTTAATTATCAAGCCAGAACTAAAAGTGGCGAAATTCAAACAGGAACAGTAGAGGCTTTTTCAAAGGATACGGCAATCAACATCCTTCACTCAGCAGGACTCTATGTCACCTTCTTAGAAGAAGCCACTGTCCCTTTTTACGCCCGGAGAATAGAAATTTTTGAGAAAATTTCAAAAAAAGAAATTGTTGCTTTTTTCCGCCAAATGGCAATTATGTTCAAATCGGAAATTCCTTTGTTGGAAATTTTGAGCACACTGGCAAAACAAACAAAAAAACCTACTTTTAGAGAAAAAATTTATCAAATGGCAGAAAAAATAGAAAGTGGCAATTCTCTTTCAAAAACCTTTAGCGCCTTCCCTAAAATTTTTAATCCCTTTTATATCAATATGATTAAATCGGGCGAAGCTTCAGGAAAACTTTCTGAAGTTTTTGAATATTTGGCTGATTATATAGAAAAAGAATACTATTTTTCTTCTAAAGTAAGAGGGGCAATGATCTATCCTATTTTTGTCTTATTTGTCTTTAGTATCGTTTTGTCAGTTATACTTTTTTGGATTTTGCCTCAAACCGCTACCATAATTATCCAAAGCAACGTTAAACCTCCTTTTTTAACTCAAGTGCTTTTAGGTCTTGCTACTTTTTTAAAAAAGTATGCCTTAATTTTATTTTTTGCTTTTATTATAGGCTTATCTCTTTTAATAGTTTTTCTGAAAACCAAAGAAGGAAAGACTTTTTTTGACAAAATTTTTCTAAAAATACCAGTATTGAACGATTTTTTAAAAAAAATCTATCTTTCACGAATCGCTCTCAATCTTTCAACCTTAATTTCTGGCGGATTGCCCATTGTTCAATCTTTGGAAATTGTTTCTGAAGTGGTAGGTAATGAGGTTTATAAAAAAATTATTTTAGAAACCGCTGAAGGAGTAAAAAGAGGGGAAAGAATGAGCGTTCTTTTTGAAAGATATCCAAAAGAAATAACGCCTCTTTTTGTTCAAATAGTCGTGGTTGGAGAAAAAACTGGAAGGATAGATCTGTCATTAACAAATGTGGTTGATTTTTATCAAAAAGAAGTAGAAAGGGCCCTGGAAAATCTTATGCGTTTACTGGAACCATTAATAATTATTTTCTTGGGCTTGCTCGTTGGTCTTTTGGTTGCTTCGGTTATTGTCCCCATTTACCAAATTACCACTCAAGCTCAAAGCAGTTTTTAAAAAAATTTGACAGTTTAAAAAATAGATTTCTATAATAAACTAACTGTGGAAAACTATTTTACTTCTTCTATGAAATCGTGTTATAATAAAAAAACAAAGGTCGATATTTTTAAATTAATATCTAATAAATAAAAAATATAAAAAAATGAAATCCAAAAAAAAGAAAAAAGGTTTTACCTTAATTGAATTATTAGTGGTTATTGCCATTATTGGTATTTTGTCCTCAATTGTCTTTTTTGCCATGCGAGGCGCCACTGATCGGGCAAAAGATTCAAAAATTATTTCAGTAATGTCTCAGTTAAGAAGTTTTGCTGAAATGTATTATAACGATAATAACGCAAGCTTTGCAAATTTTTGTCAAAATGCGCCTACAAGTTTCACGGATTGGAACACTATTATGAATGAAATAGACAATAATAATGGTGATAAGGCTGCTCCAGAATGTCATCGTGCCGATAACGGTTCTAATTATTGTATAAAAGTTCAACTAAATAGTGGCAATTGGTGGTGTGTAGATAGCGGAGCAAGATCAAAACAATATTCCTCAACTTTTTCAGGGTGTGCCGCTGATGGTGAGGAGTGCGAATAAATATTTGGGACAAATATTTGCGGCAATCAATCTTTTTAAATTCGCCTCTTTTGAGGCGAATTTAATTAAGAAAATTTATTGGCTTGGCAAAAGTTGGCAAAAGCTTGACAATTATTTTTAATTTGCTAATATAAAAATGTGGATGCGGCAAAAGCCGTCCCATCTAAGTCGCAGGCCTCACTCGAGCGAGGCCTGTTTTTTAATAGAAAATCATTGATTATTTATTCTCATTGATTTATAATAAAATAGGTCAGGAGGTAGCATCCACAAAAGACTTAGTATTGGGATTAACTCTCCTGACCTCTTTGTTAATTTACTAAATGAAAATTAAAAATTTAAAAATTGAAAAATTATTGCCAAATTTAAAAAAGAATGTCCTCTTAAAAGATTACACTACTTTTAAAATTGGGGGTAAAGCAAAATATTTTTTATTGACAAAAACCAATCAAGATTTAATAAACGCCATAAAAATAGCAAAAAGCCTAAATATTCCTTTTTTTGTTTTAGGCAAGGGAAGCAACTTGCTAATCTCTGAAAAGGGATTTAACGGTTTAATAATCAAGATAGAAAATTCAAAAATAAAAATTAGAAAAAAAAGTAAAAAAATAGAATTTTTTTGCCAAGCCGGCGTTCCTTTAACAAAATTGGTTTCCTATACAGCCAAAAACTCTGCCAGTGGTTTAGAATGGGCAGCTGGTATCCCTGGTACGGTTGGCGGAGCAATTTGGGGAAATGCCGGTGCCTTTAACAATTCAATTGCCAATCTCGTAAAATCGGTTAAAGTGCTGAACACTCAAAATCTCAAAATTGTTTCCTTTAATCCAAAAAAATGCAGATTTTCTTACCGCTATAGCATTTTTAAAAGCAAAAAAAACTTAATTATTCTCTCAGCCATTTTTCAATTAAAAAAAGGTAACAAAAAAGAGGTTGAAAAAAAAATAAAAGAATATCTGTGCTATCGGAAAACACACCATCCCCTAAATTTGCCATCCGTTGGCTCTATTTTTAAAAATGTGAAAATAAATAAAATTAAAAATTGGCAGTTATTAAAAAAATTTCCAGAAATTGAAAAATTCAAAAAAAGTGGCGAAATTCCTGCTGGCTGGTTAATTGAAAAGTCTAATCTTAAAGGAAAAAAAATTGGCGGAGCCAAAATCTCTGAAATTCACGCCAACTTTATTGTCAATCAAAAAGAGGCAAAAGCAAGCGATGTTAAAAAAATAATAGAATTGGTTAAAAAAAGAGTGAAAGAAAAATTTGCTATTGCTTTAACAGAAGAGATTTCTTATTTATAAAACTATTCTATTATCACTCTCAAAACTTCTTCAATTGAAGTAATTCCTTGAGCGGCTTTTATAAAACCATCTTCAATCATTGTTTTCATCCCTTCTTTTTCGGCTTGTTCTTGAATTTGATCTGCAGTTGCTTCTTTAACAATTAATTCTTTAATAGTTTGGGTAATTGGCAAAACTTCATAAATACCAATTCTTCCCCGATAACCCTCTGGACACTCTTTGGTTGGTTTTGGTCTATAAAAAGGAATTTTCGTTAATGATTGCTTGTTAGTAATTAATTTCTCTTCTCTTAGGGTTTTCAAAATTTTTTCTATATCGCAGTATTTAGCAATATTGTCTAATTCTGATTCTTTTAAAAAATATTTTTCTTTTTCTTCAGCCAGACGACGAACCAATCTTTGAGCAATAACGCAATTCAATGTAGAAGAAATCAAAAATGGTTCGCATTTCATATCAATTAATCTGGGAATAGCGCCGGCTGCGGTGTTGGTATGTAAAGTAGACAAGACCATATGCCCGGTTAAGGCGGCGTTAATGGCCAAGGAAGCAGTTTCATTGTCTCTGATTTCGCCAACCATAATAATATCAGGATCCTGCCGAACCAAGGCTCTTAAGCCAGAAGCGAAGGTCAAGCCTATTTTGGGATTAACTTGAGTCTGATTAATTCTGGGCATACGATATTCAACTGGATCTTCAATAGTAGAAATGTTAACTGCTGGCGTGTTTAAAATTTCTAACATTGTATATAAAGTAGTTGTTTTTCCAGAACCAGTGGGACCAGTAACCAAAATCATACCAATAGGCTTTCTTAAATTTTCCTGCACTCTTTCCAAAGCTTCCCCTCTTAAGCCCAAAGATTCCAGACTCAAACTTTTTGTCGTCTCGGGAAGTAAACGCATAACAATTTTTTCGCCATCAAAAACTGGCAAAATGGAAACTCTGACTGAATACTTATAATCTTCTGTTTCAATTTTAAAACGGCCATCTTGAGGCAATCTATGTTCATCCAATTTCAAATTAGAAAGAACTTTTATTCTTGCCACAATTCCAGAAGAAACATTTTTTGGCAAAACCATAGCGTCGTGTAAAATACCATCAATTCTATACCTCACCACTACTTCTTTTTCTAAAGGCTCAATATGAATATCAGAGGCTCTTTGCAAAACAGCATGTTTCATCAAAGTGTCAACAATTTTAATAACCGGTAATTCTTCTGCTGCTTTTAAAAGTTCTTCTTTCTCTTCGGCTTTCTTTTCTTCTTTTATTGCAATAATACCGGCTTCTTTTTTTATAATCTCGCCAAATTCCGCCTCCAAACTCTCTTGGTATTGTTGTAAAGCGTTTTTAATTGATTCTGCCGTGGTTAATCTTGGCAAAATTCTTAATCCCGGTTCTTTTTTCTTGATAAACTCAATAGCCATCAAATCTTGAGGGTCTAACATTGCTACTTCTAAATCGTTCAATTTTTTTCTAAAAGCAACGATATTATATTTTCTGGCAATGGGTTCGGGAATAATTTTCAAAACTTCTGGCGAGATTTTTTCTTTCTCTAAGTTGACAAAAGGAATGCCCAAAATATACGCTTCCAATTTTAATAATTCTTCCTGGGAAACTTTACCTTCAGAGATCAAAACATCACTCACTTTTTGACCAGTTTTTTCAGCCTTTTCCAAGGCTTTATCAAATTCTTCTGGCGTAACAATGCCAGCGTCTGTTAAAAAAGCTTTTAATTGCTGAGGTTCTACTCGCATAATCTTTAAATATAAACTAATTGGGAAGCGAATAAAAAAATATTCAATTAGATTCAAATCATACACTTAAATCAGAGAGAGTTTTTTTTATTTTTTCCAATACTTCTTCCAAATTATACTGAGATTTGACTAAATAAGTTGTTGCTCCCAATTCAATAGCTTTGTTTACATCTGCTAAACCTTCCAAGTTAGTTAAAACAATAATAGGAATATCTTTTGTTTCCGGTTCTTTTTTTAACTCAGCCAAAACTTCAAAACCGTTCATTTTCGGCAAGATTAAATCAAGTAAAATAAGATCGGGTTTCTTGCTTTTAGCCAGGTTTAAACCGGTTTTGCCATCTAATGCGGAAATCACTTCATAGCCTTCTTGGCGCAGTAAGTCGTCAAAAGTCTTTTGAAGAGCCGATTCGTCTTCAATAAATAAAATTTTTTTGGGCATATCGCGAATTTACACCAATTTGGCAACGAATATCACGAATGTTTGTGAAAATTCGTGCTCAAATTCGTGAATATTAGCGAACTATTGGTAGAGTAAACCAAAATGTCGACCCTTTATTTTCTTCAGATTTAAAGCCAATTTTGCCGTTTGATTTTTCAATAATGGCTTTACAAATATATAAGCCAAGACCAGTGCCTTGGGTTTGATATTTTAAAACGTTTTCTGAACGAAAAAATTTTTGGAATATAAATTTTTGATCTTTTTTGGGAATACCCACGCCATTATCGCTTATTTCAAAATAAAGATTTTCTCCTCTCTTTTCAAGCAAAATAACTATTTTTCCTTTTTCTTTGGTATAATTGATGGCATTTTCTAAAAGATTCTCAATTACTAATTTAATTTGCAAAGGATCAGCCAAAACCCTTGGCAAATTTTTCTCACTAGTAAAGTTAATTTCAATATTGGCGGCTTTAATCAAAGGTCTAAATTCTTCAATTAATTGATTGACTAAATCGCTTAAAAATATCTCATTTTTATTTAAAACCAAGTTGGCGCTTTCAAGGCGAGAAACAATAACTAAATCGGAAACTAATTCCCTCATTCGTTGGACATTCTCTTTAATAATTTTTAAATATTCTGATTGCTTTTCTTCTATTGAACCCAATCTGCCTGACATTAGCAATTCCGCCGCCCAGCGCAAATTAGACAAAGGCGAATGCAATTGATGGGATACAATATTAATAAACTCTGTTTTCATTCTGGCAGCCTCTGCCAACTTTTCAAAACTTTGCGTAATAAAAAAAGAAATAATTAATAAAACAGTTGACAAAATCAAAACAATAAGAGCAACCAATAATGGATCAGAAATATAATGGCTGCCAATAAAATAAGTAAAAATATCGGAAGTAATAATGATTATGCCCATTATCAAAAATAAAAAAGAAGGGCATTGCCAGAGAGAAAGGTTTAAACGCCGACATTGGCCAAGAATATTTATTTCTTCAAAAAATTTTTTCTTATTCATTTTTATATTTTAACACACCCAGAATAGAAAAAGCAATAGTAAAGTCACATAGAAATGTTGACTTTAAATTATGAAGTACTAAAATATAGCAGAAGGAAAATTTTCTAAATTTTGGCGGGGAGTAGTATAGCGGTAGTACGCCTGCTTTGGGAGCAGGTGGTCCGAGTTCAACTCTCGGCTCCCCGATAAGGAAATTAAAAAACCCGAGAATCATCTCGGATTTTTTAATTTATATTAACTTTTATCTAACAACTAAATTTTTGGGAGGAGAAGGCGGTGTGTTATCTAAAATTATATTTATATTTGCTCCTGCCCAATTGCCCAAAACAAAATTACAATCTTGGTTTTCCAAAAGACAAAGTTTATTGTTGGAAAAAGTTAAAGATGCTGTTCCTGTTTGGTTTAAAGTCTGAAAATTCAAAATGGCCAATGTTCCAGAGCCCGATACCCCGCCGCAAGAACTACCCAATCTGGTATATCCAAAAATTAATTTTCCCGCTGGGTTTTCTGCTGTCATTAAGGAAGTTTGACAACCCTGATTTAAAAAATTGTCCTCGGTCGCATTTAAAAAATCAATTAAAGAGGGATCAAAATTAAGATCAAAAGCCACGCCAAACAAATTAGTAACCGAAGAAACATTTAAGGTTAAAGAAAAGGTGTTATTTGGGTTTTTTTCCAGGCTTGCCGGCGAAAGACTAATGCTCTGTCCTAGGGCTAAATTAAAGAAGAAAAAATTTATTAAAAAAAAGAAAATAAAAAGTCCTTTTTTCATAAAATTTTTCATTATTAATAAGTAACTACTGCCGGTTTAGTAATTACAATAGGCGGCTTAGCCAAAACATAAATAACCACTGAGTCGCTATTGCTTAAACTGCTGTTTTGTCTAAAACAAGCAAGAGAGAAATTGTATCTTTTAACAGTGTTTAATTGAATAATTTCGTTTCCGGAAATGGCTTTTTCTCCTGACCAATCGCCTGAGGCTAAACAAAAATCAGCATTTTGACTAGACCAAGAAAGAGTAACATTGTCTCCAAAAAGCAAATTAAGAGGCGCGTCAGAATAATTAGCCTTTAAATCAACTGAGGGAGAGCAAGGGGTAGTAAAAAATTTTTCTTCGCCATAAGATATACCGCTTGAATTTTTGGCTACTGCTCTATAAAAATAAGTTGTGCAAGCTTGGAGATTCTCCACAGTATAACAAAAAAGTCCAGTTCCGTATTTGCTCATCTGAGGAGTTTGAAAATTGTAATAAGAATCAGAACTTTTTCTATAATCAAACCAAACTTCCAAATTGGGATCTCCTCCATCTTCAGTAACTTCGCCAACCAAAATAGCGCTTGTCTCATAAACCTTAGTGTTTAAAGGACAAGATTCGCTTTCTCTGTTTAAGGTAGTAAAAATGTAGTCATTGGAAATCGCTAAATTACCGGCAGCGTCTCTTGATTTTACCCGATAATGATAAGTGGTATTAGCGGCTAAGCCGCTAAGAGTCACTGAGTGAGAGGTAGTCATTGAATTATTCAAAGCAGTTTGATTGTCATAAGGGATTGTCTGACCATATTCCACTTGAGAGTCTGATGGCTCATTAGTTGTCCAAGTAATAATGGCACTAGATTGAGTAATAGAAGAAGCAGCAACAGAAGAAATAACGGGTGGTACATTATCAAGATTGCCAATTGTGATGGTAGCCGGGTTCCAAAAGCCAGCAATGTAATTGCACACCGAACCATCAAGAAGACAAATAGATGTGTTGGAAAAACTTAGAGAAGTAATCGCGTCTTGATTTTTGGAACGAAAATTAAAAGTTGCCAAAACTCCCGACCCTGAAACTCCGCCACAAGAAGCACCTAAACGCGACAAACCAACAATAATTTTACCTGGCGAAGAAGAATTTACCAAAAAAACAGTATTGCACCCTTGGGAAAGAAAATTACCTTCGTTGACGCTAATATATTCTAACAAAGAAGGATCAAAATCAACATCAAAACCTACACCAAAAAGATTATTCACAGATTTTATTTCCAAAACTAAAGAAAAATCAGTATTCTTTTCAATTTGAAGATTGGCTGGGTTAAAAGTGATTGTCTGAGAAAAAACAAAAAACGGCAAAAATAAAAAGGCTAAAAGAAAAATCAAAAACAGATTGTTAGCCGTTTTTAAAAAATTCCTTGCTTTTTTAAAAATTCTTTTTATAATTAAAAAATAGAGCATGGTTCAGTTTTTTATTCGCTCTTTAATAATATAAAAAATAAAAAATTAGTCAAGTGAAAGGAGGAGGAAGAATGAAAAAATTAATTATCTTAGTTTTACTCTTTGCGATTTTTTGGAGTTGGGGATGTGGCGGTGGAGGAGGTCAAAATAGCACCGAAAGCTCAAATTCTATTATCAAAGAAATGACCAGCGTAGAAGAGTTGGCAAACGCTGCCGGAACATCTAAATCGTTTTCAGCCGGAGACGCAAAATTTTGGGTAATTAACGGAGAAAGACAAAACGATTTTTTAACTTTGACTTTGGAATTCCAAAGCCTTTCTGAAGAAAAATATAGAGGGATTTCTCTCTATATTTTTTCAGAAAAAGAAATTGAAGTTGTAAATTACCAACATGACTATCTCTGGCAATCCTTAAGAGCAAAAAATTGTGATGCTGGCAAGCAAATTGAAAAAAACCTAGCCAATCTCCCCAACTGGCTAATTGGCGTTGCCTTTGATGCCGATTTTAAAAATTTGGGAAAAATAAAAATAAAAACGATAGCCGATAATCACCTAAAACTTATTGTAAAATGCCACTCTCCTTCTAAATAAAAAAGCCGATTGAAAAATCGGCTTTTATATTTTATTCTGAAGCAGCGTTTCCAAAACGCACGCTTAGTTCTACCAAATCAGCGCCATCAATCCTACCGTCTTTGTTTAAGTCAGCTTTTTGAATCATTGTTGGAAGTTCAATAGAAAAACCTGTAGAGCAATCATAGTTGTTATGATACACTGTTTTGCCAAAATAAAGCCCGATATAAATCAAGTCTTCTCCGTCCACTCGGGCGTTGGTATAAGGAGTTCCTTCATTAAAATCACCTTTTATGTTACCAAAGAGATGGTAACCCATTGTTAATGAACTTTCATAGCCTGATGTATTATAAGCGCTAACGCCAATAAACCATACCTTTTGGGCATCATCCACCTGAATGCAGGCAGAAGTTTTTTTGCCCACATCCATCATATAACTTGTTTTGGTTAATAAGTTATCCACTTTGGTTGCCCAATAAACCCGATATCCGGCCAAATCCGGTTCATTGTTAGGATCCCAACTTAATTTTATTGTTTTCATTCCTGCTGTTGCAAAAGATAAAAAAAGCGTTGTCTCCCATAAAAAACAGAGTGTCAAAATCAATAACTTTTTTTTCATGTCTTATCCTCCTTTATCAATTTATCAACTTTAAAAGAACTCTTTATTCAGAATAAAAAAAATTAATTAAAAAATCAAGGGAAATTTTAATAATTTAAGGAAAAATTCAATTGCTAATAAAGGTTGGATCTTTACAATTTTTCAGTTTAACTTTCAATTTTTTTCTTTCTCTTCCAGAAAAAAGCAAAATAACGAAAAAAGAGTGGGTATTTCTTAGACATTTTTTTCTTAAAAATTTTTATAATATAGTTAAAAAAATTATTTTGCAAAATATCCAGACAATCATTTTCTCTGAAAATTAAATATGTTAAGATTTAAAATAGGAATTCTAAATTTCAAATTCCAAAAAGACAAAAACAATTTTAAATTTTTAACTGCTATTTTGAAATTCTTTTTTGATTTTTGAGGTTTTAATGCCAAAATAATTTTTTGAAAATTTTAATGATAGAATTCAGAGTATTAAAAAAATCAAAAAAAAGCCAAGCCAGAGTTGGTCTTTTAAAAACTGAGTATGGTTTCGTTGAAACTCCTTCTTTGGTGCCAGTGGCTACTCAGGCGAGTTTAAAAACTTTAGATTCTCAAGAAATAAAAGAAACAAAAACTCAAATTTTAATTAGCAACACTCTTTATTTGCATTTAAGACCCGGAGAAGAAATTGTAAAACGATCGGGCGGATTGCATTCTTTTATGAATTGGCAAAAACCAATAATGACTGATTCTGGCGGTTTTCAGGTTTTTAGTTGGGGGTTTGGTAAAGATTTTGGAGTGGGAAAAATTTTAAAAGAGAAAGAAAAAAAGATTATTGCCTCTGGTCAGAAACCAAAAAACATTAAAATTACCAGAGATGGTGTTTTTTTTAGATCTCCTTTTGATGGCAAAGAAATTTTTTTGGGTCCAAAAGAATCTATCAGGATTCAAGAAAAATTGGGAGCCGACATTATTTTTGCCTTTGACGAGTGCTCGCCGCCTTTAGCCAATTATCAATACACAAAAAATTCTCTTTTGAAAACTCATTATTGGGCAAAAATTTGTTTAAAAGAAAAAAAATCAAAACAAGCCATTTTTGGTGTTGTTCAGGGTGGAAAATATAAAAATCTAAGAAAAGAAAGTGCTGCTTTTATTAGTTCTCTGCCTTTTGACGGATTTGGCATTGGCGGAGAGTTTGGCGATGATAAGAAAAAAATGCTAGAAATTATTAAATGGACACTAGAAGAATTGTCAGAAGAAAAACCCCGCCATTTATTGGGAATTGGTTATTTGGAAGATATTCCCAGAATTATTAAAGCTGGAATTGATTTGTTTGACTGCATTGTTCCAACTCATTATGCCAGAAGAGGGATTGTTTTTACTAATCAAGGAAAACTAGATTTAGAAAAGAGCCAATTTTTGAGAGATAAAAATCCTTTAGATAAAAAATGCGACTGTTTTGTCTGCCAAGAATATAAAAGAAATTATCTCTGTCATCTTTTAAGAGCCAAAGAAATTACCGGTCTTAAACTTTTAACCTTTCATAATCTTTATTTTTTCAATGCTTTTGTTGAAAAAATCCGAAAGAAAATAAAAGAAGGTTTGTTTTGAAAATTGACAAATAATTTTTTTTATGGTTAAATAAAAAATATAGTTTTTTTAAAAAAGGAAAATAAGGAGGTGAGAAAATGGGAACTTATAGCATTGTTTACTATGAAAACGGCGTAGAAAAAGCCATTGATTGGAATTGGATGGTAAAAAATCAATGGGCGCGTTCAGAAAAAGAAGGATTAGGGGGAAAGTGGATTGTTATTCCTGGACTAGACGATACTTCTTATAAGATTTTATTAAACCATTTTGGCTTGGATCCATGGCAAAAAGATTTTCCCCTAGCGAAAGTGCTCAAAAAAGGACCAAAAGAATTGGCTCTGGAAAGAAGAAAAAAAGAAGCAAAGCTTCTTTTACCAAGGAAGATAATCAAAAGTTACACCATGGGCTATCATATTGAAGCAGATAATTATCTTTAATTTTTTTTTAAAAAAGAGCGCTTTGCGCTCTTTTTATTTCGCTGTTTAAAAATTTTTTGTTAAAATAAAAATGATGAAAAAAATAAAGATTTTTATAAATAAACAAGAATTTCAGGGAAGTTTAAATAATACAAAAACCGCTGAAAATATTTATAAAATTTTGCCCATTGAAACTTCGGGAAACCTTTGGGGAAAAGAAATTTATTTTGAAATTCCTCTGAAAATGAGCAATGAAAAACCAACAGAAACTCTGAAAATAGGAGATTTGGCTTATTGGCCAGAAGGTAATTGTTTCTGCCTTTTTTTTGGCAAAACGCCAGCCAGTATTAACGACAATCCCCGACCAGCAAGTCCTGTGACAGTTATCGGCAATTTTTTTGGAGATTTTACTAAATTGAATAATTTAAAAAAGGTGGTGGTAAAAATTTTAAAATAAAGTTTTATGTTAAATTTGATAAAAAAGCGATTTTTTATAAAAATCTTAATTACTTTTATCTTTTTGGGAATAATACTGGTTTTATTTTTAAAATCAAAACAATTTTGGCCCGCGGAAAAACCCTTTCTAATAATTGGCGATACAAAAATTTACCTTGAAATTGCCGATACCGATGAAAAAAGAACAAAAGGTCTTTCTGGTCGGGAATATTTGGCGAAAAATCAGGGTATGCTTTTTATTTTTCCCAAACCTGATTTTTATCGTTTTTGGATGCCCAATATGCACTTTCCCATTGATATTGTTTGGATTGCTGATAATAAAGTAGTAGGAATTGAAAACAATGTTTCTAATGATTTTGACCCTTCAAATCCAATTTTTTATCAACCCAATCAACCGGTTCAGTATGTTTTGGAAGTTAATGCTGGTTTTTGCGAAAGAAACGGAATTAAGATTAACGACAATGTTGTCTTTGGTCAAAAAATAAAAAACCTCAAAATAGAAGGTTTTTAAAATTCCTCCTTAAAAATGTTGAATAAAAAGCGGCGGGAGGAGGATTCGAACCTCCGGCACTAAAATTAGCGCAGCGCATTTCGAGTGCGCCCCATTCAACCACTCTGGCATCCCGCCATTTTATCTTGAAGGCATTAATCTCTGCCGAGCCATTAATCTCTGTCAAGCAAAGTTATATCTCTTCCTTATCTTATCAAATTTCTCTCAGAAATCAAATTTTTTGTGAAATAAAGCAGGCGGGAGCATAGCCCCCGCCTGCTTGTTTCCGTAAAAAATTTTTTAAACCAAAACCTAACCCCAGCCGTCGGCTTCGCCGACGGCTGGGGTTAGGGGAGTGGAAATATTTGAAAAAAGTCAAAAGAAAAAAGAAAATACAAACAAGTTAAACAGAGTTGATAAATAGATTTCTGCCAAACTTTACAGGGGTCAGACCCCTGTAAGTTTTTAGATTAAAGTTGTTTTTTTTAGGATAATATTAATGGTTTTTCTTTCTGTTCAGTAATTTGACAAAAATAAAAAATTGAATTACTCTTTATTAAAAAGCAATTTTTTTATGATTAAATATTCTGATCTTATTTTAAGGCATAAAAAAATATTTCCTCTTTCTCTTCAGAAAAAAATAAAAAAAACTAAAATTTTTTTTGTGGGCTGCGGATTATCAAGTCAAGTGGCTCTTTTGGCAACGAGAACTGGTTTTAGCAATTTTATTTTAATTGATGGCGACAATGTAGAAGTTCATAATTTAAACCGCCAGAGTTTTCGCTACAAACATTTAGGACAGAACAAGGCTCAAGCTTTAGCTTCAATGATAAAAGATATTAATCCAAAAGCTAAAGTAGAATTTTACCCGATTTTTTTAAAAGATAAAAAATTAGCTATACAATTAATTGATAAATCTGATATAATAATAAATACAGCAGATCCTGACGAGATGATGTACTTTGTAAACGATTATAGCCAGCAGACCGCCAAAACCATATTTTTTCCTTTAAATGTTTTCTGGGGCGGCTATGTTTTGGTTTTTACTCTTGATTCTTTAACTTTAAAAGAGATACTGGGAGGAAAAATCTTGAAAGGGAATAAATTTTATTTAACTCTTTTGGAAAAAACTTTCTCTACCTTTCCTTCTTCTCTTTTCAGTTTTTATAAAAAAATGGGCAAGAAATTATTAAAAGAATCGTATTTTCCTCAGTTAGGCGCCGCTACTTTTTTAAATGCTTCAATAATCGTGAGTGGAATTATTAAATTGCTTTCTGGCAAAAAAATAAAAAAAGCGCCCCAACCCATATTTTTAGACTTGTGGGAAGAGGTGTAAAATAAAAATATGCCAAAGATAGGGGATTTAATGCAAAAATTTATAATGTCAAGCCCAAAAAGAGCTATTTGGTTTATGACCACAATGCCCGCTTCTTTTTGGGAGAAAAAAAGCCAAAAAATGGCTTTACAAACATTTCACGAAGCAGCAAAAAAAGTGCCGGCTTATCAAGATTTTCTCAAAAAACACAATGTTAATCCTGATGAAATTAAAACCTTAAAAGATTTCCAAGAAAAAGTGCCGATAATGGCAAAAAATAATTACCTTTCTCAGTATTCACTTGAACAACTTTCGCAGGGCGAAATTAAAAAAGAAAGCTTTGGAATGTGTTTTACTTCGGGAACAACCGGAAAACCAGCTTCTATGTTGATTTCTAAAAAAAGTTTACCACAGGTGATTTATGGCGTAATGGGTTTTTTTCATCATCTCTGGGAAATTCGTTCTTCTTGTAATTATACCCTTTGTATAAACGGTTTTGCTTTGGGACCATGGCTAGCCAGTTTTCTTTCTAATTTTGTTTTAGGAAAAGAGGCAGAACAGTATAATTTTACTCTTATAACTGTTGGTAGCGATCCAAAAAGAATGACAGAAATTTTAGAAGAGATTGGCGATAATTATGATCAAGTATTAATTATGGGATATTCCAGCATTTTAAAACAATTTTTTGAAGAAGCAGAGAGAAATAGAATAAATTTGAAAAAATATAATATCAGAATTTTGTCTTCAGGCGAACCACTACCAAAAAATTTTAAAAAATATATCTTAGATCAAATTGGAGATTCAGAAAAGGATTTTTGGAAAATTTTAGATTTCTTTGCTACAACCGATGCTTCTGTTTTAGGTTTTGGAACGCCTTTGGCAACAGTGTTACATCAAATAATTAATACCAATAAAAGAATTTGTTCTGAAATTTTTAATCTGAACGAAATTGAAAATCTTTTTCAATATAACCCAGCATCTATTTTTTTAGAAGAAAAAGAAAATAAAATTTTAGTTACCAAGCCAGGAATTATTCCTTTAATCCGCTATCAAATTGGAGACTTAGGAAAAGTAATTTCTTTTGAAAAAATGAAAGAGGTGTTAGAAAAAGAAGGATACAATATAGACGATTTACTCAAAAAAGCAGATTGGCAAAAAGGATATTTTAAATGGCCATTTTTTACTTATCTGGGCAGGGCTGATAATATGCTGAAAATTTATTCTGGAGCTAAAGTTTATGCTGAAAATTTATTAGGTATTTTAGAAAAACCGGAGGCAAAAGAAATTAGAAGCTTCAAATTAACCACTGAAAATGATGAAAATCTCAACACGAGATTAATTGTTTACCTTGAATTAAAACCCGGTTTAGCTCCTTCAACTCAAGAATTAGATCGATTAACAAAGAAATATCAAAAAATTATTCACGAAGAACTTTTTAAAAATAACCTTGAATATCAAGATGCTTATCGATTGAATTCTGAGGTTGTTTTGCCAATTGTAAGGATATTTACTTATGGCAAAGGAATATTTGAAAGGGATAAATCTAAACCAAAAACAAAATTATTAATTTAAAATTTTATGATTTCATTTTGGGAAATAATTTTGGTAACAATTATTGTCCTATTATCATTCTTTTTAGGTAGTTTAGTATTTTTAAAAAATCGATTAAAAAAGATTAATTTGTTTTTTTTACTTTTCGCTATATCAACCGGTGGTTATATTGCCACCGCTTTCTCTTCAGAATTTTTTCCTTTAACTAACCCATTTTTAGCTATTCTTTTAACAAAATTTACTTATGTAATAGTTTTGTGGTGGATAGTTTTTTTATTCTTTTTTTCTTTCTTTTTCCCCCTAGAATTAACCTTGGAGATGGAGAAAAAAAATATTAATTTAATTTCTCGCATAGTTTATCCTACAGCTAGTTTTTTAAGTTTAGCAATTCTTTTTACAAATCTATTTATTAAAAACATAAAAATTAAACCTTGGGGATTTGATGTTGTTTATGGAGAGTTATATATAATTTTTTTAGTATTTGTTTTTCTTTTATTTATATTCGCTGCTATCAATTTTATTAAGAATTATAAAAAAAGTGATAAACTTTCTAAAACGCAAGTAAAATATTTTTTATTAGGATTAGGACTATATTTTATTATTTCCATTATTTTTAATGTTGTCTTACCAGTTTTTTGGGGTATCGAACAATACTACCGGTTTGGTAATTATTCTGCTATTTTCTTCCTTGGTTTTACTGCTTATGCGATTGTTGCCAAGCATCTTTTTGATATTAAAGTTCTCTTAACAGAATTATTTGTTGGAATTATTAGTTTGCTTTTAGTAGTTCAAACATTTCTGGCTTCTAATCTGTCTTGGAAAATTATTGATGGTTTTATTTTTCTTTTATTTTTGTTTTTTGGTTATTTTTTAATTAAAGCAACGTTGAAAGAAGTTCAATTAAGAGAAGAAACAGAAAAGCTATCTCAAGCCAAATCAGAGTTTATATCAATGGCTTCCCATCAATTGAGAACACCCTTGACTGCCATTAAAGGTTATTTATCTATGATGATTGACGGCTCTTGGGGAAATATCCCCCAAGCAGCCAAAGAAAAAATGGAAAATATCTTTCAATCCACAGAAAGATTAATCAGAATAGTAGCTGACTTATTAGATGTTTCCAAAATAGAATTGGGCAAAATGGAATTAGAAAAAGAAGAAACTGATATTAAAGAATTAGTTAAATCCTGCTATGAAGAACTAAAAATCACAGCTGACAAAAAAGGTTTAAATTATACCTTAGACATCACCCCAGAACCCCTGCCAAACTTAAACATTGACTCTTTAAAGGTAAGACAAGTAATAATGAACTTAATTGACAATAGCCTAAAATACACCCTCAAAGGAGAAGTCAAGGTTAAACTAGAAAAGAAAGGCAACAATATTCTCATTTCCATCAAAGACACAGGCGATGGCTTAGCTGAAAAAGAAAAGAAAGATATTTTTGAAGGCTTTGTCAGAGGATCAGCTGGCATTGACTACTTTATTGAAGGCGCAGGTTTAGGATTATATGTTGCCAAAAAGTTCTTGGATATCCAAAAAGGCAAAATCTGGGCAGAATCAGAAGGCAAAGGCAAAGGCTCCACCTTTTTTGTTCAATTACCCATAGAGTAATTATTCTATGCCAAAAGTTCTCATTATTGAAAAAGAAAATATTTTAGCTCAAATGTACAAAGACCGGTTTGAACAAGAAAACTTTCTTGTTAAAATAGCTTCCAATTATCAGCAAGGCTTGGAATTGGCAAAAGAAGAAAAACCTGACCTTCTTTTAATTGATATTCTAAATCCCGCCAAAGAAGACCCTGACTTTTTAAACGAACTCAAAGAAAATAAACAATTATCAACTATTCCCGTAGTTATTCTTTCCAATTATGAAGAGCCCAGAAACCTACAAAAAGCCTTTTCCCAAATTAAAGATTTCTTTCTTAACACTCAATTTACTCCCAGCCAACTCGTAGAAAGAATAAAACCTTATCTCAAACAATAGTTTTATTAATTAGTTTAAGGTATTTTTTAAAAATTTTTCCTTTATTAATCTTAACCTAAAATTGGGCAAAAAGACGCCTTAAAAGCTGAAAACAAACAGGCGGGAGCATAGCCCCCGCCTGCTGAATTTCATTTCTTTAAATTCTTTTTCCCCCTGCATAAGTTCAAACACATAATGGAAAATCCAGACAATACATAAATGCAGGTTTTGAGGAAATTTTATGGAGTTAAAGGTTCTTGCAGTTTCTACGATTGGTCAGTTAGAATGACATATATGGTCACAGATAAAGCCAAATGGCGTGCCAAAGTGGTGACCTTCTTTGATAAGTATGGTTTAGAAGCTACAGAAGAGGCTTTTTCAGTAAAGAAATCCTCTATCTACAAGTGGAAGAAACTTCTAAAAGACAATAAAGGCAGATTAGAGGTATTAAACGACCAATCTAAGGTTCCAAAGAGCAAAAGAAATCCTGACTGGGATGCAGAATAGTTAATTTCATCAATGATTTAAGAGAAAAATATCCCAGATTAGGCAAAAACAAGATTAAACCCTTTTTAGATGAATTCTGCCAAGAAAACAATTTAAAGACAATATCTGAATCCACTATAGGCAGGATTATCTTAAACAAGAAGTTTTTCTTCCATCCAAAGAAAATCACCCACTTTGGCAAAATAATTAAAATTGAATACCGAAAGAAACTAAGAAGAAAAGGATACCAGCCATTATATCCCGGAGACCTTTACAAATAGATTCCATTACCAGGTTTAAGGACGGAGTAAAAAGGTACCTCCTGACTGCTATTGACTGTAAAGGAGAGTTTTCTTTTGCTTACAGTTATTCTTCTTTATCTTCCAAATCAGCCCAAGACTTCTTCTTAAAATTAGAATCAGTTGCTCCTTTTAAGATTAAAGCTGTTCAGACTGACAATGGATTGGAATTTGAGAAATACTTTAGAGAATACCTTGAAAAGAGAGAAATAACTCACTTCTGGAACTATCCCAAACATCCTCAGTTAAATGCCAAGATAGAAAGATTCAATAGAACCTTACAGGAAGAATTCCTTGATTACCATATGCATTTATTCTATGATTTAAATGAGCTGAATCAAAAATTGATGGACTGGTTGATTTTCTACAACACCAAAAGACCTCACCATACCTTAAACAATATTCCACCATTAAAATACATAATTAACGCCTTTGGATTTTCCACGATGTTATGGACTTATACAGGCTCTTGACTTTTTTTTGAGGGGTTGATAGATTATAGTTAGCCACTGAGATTTTCTCAGTGGAATAGATCTTTTAAAAACTCCCATCTTTGATGGGAAAATAAGGAAAATTTTGAAAGAGGAGGTGAGATGAAATGAGAGTAGGTGTTTTAACGAATTCTGAGATTTATGATTTGTTGAGTTCAATTGATGAAGAATTTTGCGAATTTGAAAAGAATTTTGAAACTCTTTCTACAGCCGAAGCCTACCATAAGCTTATTAGCTTGATGCATTTATTGACTTACGGAGTATTGAAAGCAGAAAAAAGCGGCTGGAATAGGGAAGATATTCGAGCATCACTTAGTAATGCTTGGCGGATCCATGGTTACTCTTCTTTTGTAAAACACATTCAGACTTGGCCCAGAGGATATATGGCAGATTTTGAAGCAATTGATATGCTGGTTGACAGAAAAGAGGAGGCGCCACCAGAAACCATAGGAGGGCTAATTGGAAAATATACTTTAAATACTTCAATTGCCCAACAGCATCGGGAAAAATTAAAGATTCAGGCAGAAGCAGTTAAAGAAGTTTGCAAAAAAATCTTAAAACCCAAGATTTTGTCTTTAGCCTGCGGTTCTTCAAGGGATTTTGAGCAGATAAAATATGAATTGAAAGAAGCTCAGGCAAGGATTTTACTAGTTGATTTTGAACCAGAAGCTTTAAAAGAATCTCTGAGAAGATTATCAGAAATCAACGGGCAAATAGAGACTCTTTTGGTAGATATACGGAAATTGCGGAGCTTCTTTAAAGGATTAAGCGAGAAAGATGGAGAATTTCATTTGATTCTGGTTGGAGGGTTGTTTGATTATCTCTCAAGCGGGATAGTAAAAATGATTATCAAAAACCTGTTTGAAAACTTTCTTCACAGAGAAGGTCTGTTTATCTTCACAAACATTGCTCAAGGAAATCCTTATAGAGCCTGGCTAGAGACGATGGCGAATTGGAAATTAATTGAAAGATCGGAAGAAGATATTAAAGAATTGCTTAAGCCTATCAATCCAGGTGAATACCAATTGACAAAAGAACCAACAGGTTTAAGCTGGGTTGTTTATTTAAGAAAAAAAGACTCTATTTGAAAGCCCTCGTTAAATTTGTTACAATAAAAAACGAGGGCTTTAATATTTTTGTAATTTTATGGATATAAGAAACATTCTATTACTTGTTTGTTTTCTTTTAAGTCTTTCATTGGCTTTTATTGTTTACAGAAATAATCCTCGTCGTGAAACAAATGTTTCTTATAGTTTATCAGTTTTATGGGCTGCCTTATGGAGTTTAGGTATTGCTATTTTTAGGCTTTCGGAAAATTATCATACTTTATTATTTTGGAATCGGGAATTTATTTTAACTGCCGCTTTAATTGCGAGCAGTGTTTTACATTTTTCTTTTGTTTTTCCAGAAACCGGCATTGAGGAAAAATTGAAACATTTACAAAGATTTCTAATTTACCTTCCTAATTTGGTAATTCTGTGGGGTGTATTAACACCTGGCGTTCTAATTGCTGATATTAAGATAAGAGACTGGGGAAACGAAAGTATACTGGGATGGGGCTACATATATTATGGTATTTATTTTGGGTTCATTTGGGCTTGGGGGACATTTAATCTAATAAAAAAATACATCAGAGCTACAGGAATTTTTAAGGCTCAATTAAAATACATTTTAACTGGATTAACTGTTTCAGTTATTATCGGAGCAACTTTTAATTTAATCTTTATTCTTCTGGGAAATTATCGATGGATATGGTTGGGACCTTATGCATCGTTTATTTTTGTATTAACCAGTGCTTATGCCATAATTCGTTATCGTCTGATGGATATTCGGGTGGTGGTGGGGAGGGGAGCGGTTTATGTTTTTTCTTTTTTGACAGTGATTTTGTTTGGCTTGGGAGTGAATTTCTGGAATTTGAAAATGGGCAAACCCATTTCAATGGCTATTTTAGGACCTCTGACCTTGGTTTTGGGAATTATTTTATACCAATTGACTTTTCGTTTCTTTGAAAAAATTGCCTCAAGATATTTTTATTACACTTTCTATTCTTATTCTCAGGTTTTATCTGAACTGGGAAGGAATCTGGCCAGGATTTTGGATTTGGACAAACTTTCTTCTTTAATTGTCAATACCTTAATGAATACCATGAAATTGGATAGGGTAGTCATTCTTTTGCGAGAACCAGAAACTGGCAATTATCAGATTCAAAAGAATATCGGCTTTAAAGAGGAAAATGGCATTTCTCTGGTCAAGGATAATTTTTTGACTCAATACTTAGAAAAAACCCAAAAACCCCTGGTTTATGAAGAACTATCTTTGATTATTAGAGACACAACAAAAAAAGAAGAAAGAGAAAAACTGGAAAAACTCAAAGAGAATATGAAAAGAATTGAAGCCGCCCTCTGTCTTCCCTTAATCATTGAAGACAAAATCACTGGCTTAATTGTTCTGGGAAACAAAATCTCAAAAGAGCCCTATTCCCAACAAGATGTTGAACTTCTAACCAGTTTAGCCAACCAATCCTCAATCGCTCTTCAAAATGCCAGATTGTATGACCAGGTCCAGGACCTCTCAGAGAATCTTCAGGAAAAGGTAAACGAACAGACAAAAGAACTCCAAAA
>Ga0078972_1006210_pt1 | contig 28817 bp, 27 predicted proteins | sample YelNatPaOPGAMG01_FD_67568 | JGI IMG/M metagenome (GOLD analysis project Ga0078972, IMG submission 67568) | Hot spring thermophilic microbial communities from Obsidian Pool, Yellowstone National Park, USA - OP-RAMG-01 (SPADES assembly) (version 2) | ecosystem: Environmental > Aquatic > Thermal... | reverse complement strand
CGGAAATCCGGACCTTCTGAGGCGTGTCTTGGGGACTATGCAGAGGAACTGCCGATGAAATAGCCCTACCCTCCTTCATACCCAGGCTCTGGAGCATCCCAGGGCTTGGACCTTCGCAACGCCTACAAGAGCCCCAACCCCCGTAACTCTTTCTCCGAGCGGGCATAGAGGTCAGGGGAAATGTCCTTCCAAGGTAACCGCGGGAATCCCGGGTCCATCCCCCGCATCCGGAGAACCGCATAGGTCATGGTCAGAGTGGGGCCAAGCTTCATCACCGCTCGAGCCTCCACGATTTTGAGCTGCAATGTAGCGGTTTTCTGGGGGTTTCCTTCCTTCCAGGTTCTATAGAAATCTGCCAGAAGCTCGGGGAACACGTTTGCGAGGCCCGCGATTACCCCGCAGGCTCCCGCATCCAGGGCAGGCTGGGCTATCGCTTCCGTTCCCACGATGAACTGGAATCCCGGCTTTTTCACCTTGTTCATGTAGAGGTACAGGTTTACCAGATCGAAGGCGGAATCCTTCACCCCTGCCAACCCTTCCTCGGCCAAAATCCTCAGGCTGTCTGGTGTAATGGGATTTCCCGAAACCTCCGGGTTGTTGTAGAGAAACACGGGGATTCTCACCGCTTTGATCAAAGCCCTATAGTGCTCGATCAGGGCGTCCTGGGGATAGCGATAGTAGTAGGGCGGGATGGCTCCTACCGCATCGGCCCCCGCTGCTTCCGCATGTTGGGCCAGCTCCACTGCCTCGGTTGTGGTGGCGGCTCCCACATGGACGATCACGAAGGTGCTTCCCTTTTCCTTGATTACCGTTTCGGCTACCTTCTTCCGTTCCTCGGTAGACATGAGGGGCCCGGAACCGTAGGTCCCGCAGGGATAGAACCCCTGCACATGACGGGCAAGAAACCTCACAATCTCCCTCTGCCGAACGGGATCGAACTGCCCTTTTCGATCGAAACAGGTGATTACGGGAGGGATTATTCCATTAAAGGTATGTACCATAAAAAACCTCCAGCATGCACAATGACTATCCTCAGCATACCACACCGCATCCTGGTTTGGCAAGAATAAAAAAAATTTTTTTTTATTTTTCTTGACGGAATCCCCGTTCCAGGGTAAAGTACTAAGTAAGAAAATCTTTTATGTAAGGAGAGTATAGTATGAAAAGAGCAATCCTCGTGCTTCTCGCCCTATCCCTCGCGGCAGGGATCCTCTTTGCCGGAGGGGCCAAAGAGGCAAAGTATCCCACAAAGCCCATCACCATCGTCTGCCCCTGGGCGGCCGGTGGCGGAACGGACCGAACGGCACGCTTCATCGCGGAACAGCTTTCCAAGAAGCTCGGCGTACCGGTGAATGTGGTGAACAAGACGGGAGGCTCCGGTGCCGTAGGACATGGGGAAGGAGCGGCGGCCGCGCCCGATGGGTACACCATCACGAACCTGACCTTCGAAATCAACGTTCTGAAGTATCTCGGCTACGCGGATCTCACCCCGGAGAACTTCATTCCCCTCATCCAGTTCAACGAGGATGCCGCAGCGGTCATCGTCAGCGCCAAGTCCCCCTACAAGAATGTGAAGGAACTGTTGGACGACATAAAGGCGAAGCCGGAAGGAACCTTCAAATTCTCCGGCAGTACCATCGCCTCCGCCTGGGACCTGCCCCGGATCCAGATGCTCATGGCTGCGGGCATCGATCCCCAGAAGGTAAAGTACATTCCCACCCAGGGAGCTGCCCCCGCCATTACGGAACTGTTGGGGGGTCATGTGGATGTGTTGACCTGCAGCTACCCCGAAGCGGCGGGTCAGATCGCTGCCGGTGCCCTTAAAGCCCTAGCCATCATGGCGGAAGAACGGAATCCCAATTTCCCCGATGTGCCCACCCTGAAGGAACAGGGAGTGAATGTAGTGGGGGGTACCTGGAGAGGGTTCGGTGTTCCCTTGAAGACGCCTGAGCTTGCCGTAAACACCCTTCGGCAGGCGTTGAAGGAAATCACCGATACCCAGGAGTTCAAGGATTTCATGAACAAGGCCGGGTTCGGGATCAAGGTCCGTGTAGGTCAGGAGTTCGGCGACTTCATGATCAACCAGTACAAGGCTCTGAAGGCCGTCATGGAAACAGCAGGATACTTGAAAAAGTAGGGACTTTCCGATTCTATTGGTTATGAGAGCCCCGATACTTTTCGGGGCTCTCCTTTTACCGAGGAGGCTTCCCCGTGACGAAGAAAACCTTCCGTTTGAACCAGGAACATGTTATCGGACTAGTGTGTCTAGCGGTTTCGGCCACTATCCTGAGCATAACTCCCTCCTTCCCCAAAGGGAAAGCGAACGTCGGTCTAACAGGCCCCGCGTTCTTCCCCGATCTACTAGCCTTCATATTCATTATCTGTGGAATATACCAGCTTTGGTACGGAACCCTGAAGGCAACCGCCTACTCACCCATTACCCTCGCGACCTTTAAGAACCTTTTCCAGAAAAAGGAAACCCGTACCGCTTACCTGATTACTCTGTACATGGTGGGGTTCATCCTCCTATTCGATACACTGGGGTTCCTCCTGACCACTTACCTCTTTCTAGTGCTCTTTCTCCTTCGACTAGGTGTACCCCGCTTGCAAACTTTCCTTTACGCCGCCTTCTTTACAGCCGTGATCTTTTTCCTTTTTGGATGGTTATTTACCATAAGCCTCCCTTCCGGAATCCTTTCGTACGTGGGGTTATGATATGGACGCCATACTGAGTGTATTTAGGATAGAAATCCTCGTTCCCTGGCTTTTAGCCATGGTACTAGGAATTTTCGTGGGAGCCATGCCGGGTTTGACCGCTACCATGGCAGTTGCCTTGATCGTCCCCCTCACCTTCCATACCCCGCCGATCGTGGGGCTGGCGATGATCCTGGGGGTAAGCTTTACGGCCATATTCGCGGGAGACATCCCAGCCACCTTCCTCCGCGTTCCCGGTACCCCGGCCTCGGGAGCCGCTGTCCTGGACGGGTACGAGATGAACAAACAAGGCAAAGGGCCTCTGGCCATCGCCCTGGACCTAACTTGCAGTACGCTGGGAGGGGCTATCGGAGTCTTGATCCTCATTACCGTTTCGCCCGTTCTTGCTTCCTTCGCTCTACAGTTCACCCACTTCGAGTACTTCTGGTTAGCCCTCCTGGGTCTATCGATGAGCGCCGTAATCACCAAGGGCTCCACCATGAAAGGGTTGATCTCCATGACCGGTGGGCTGATTCTATCCACCATCGGATTGGACATATCCACCGGATACCCCCGATTCTCCTTTGGATACACCTACCTGATGAGCGGAATCAACTTCATCCCCGTTATGATCGGGTTGTTCGGTATTTCGGAGGTACTTCGGTCGATCTCGGTAACCTCCCACGATCAACTGGGGGATGCCGCTATCATCAGTAACGTGAAGGCCGATTTCCGTTCCGTAGGGAAGATCATGGGGAGGAACAAACGCCTCATCCTGCAATCCTCTGTGATCGGGACCCTCATCGGGGCACTGCCCGGCGCGGGAGCGGATATCGCGGCCTGGGTGGCTTACGGAATGGCCAAGAAAACCTCTAAAACACCGGAAAAGTTCGGAACCGGCTCGGAGGAGGGGGTCATTGCACCCACCACGGCGAACAATGCCGCATTGGGGGGAACCTGGATCCCTGCTCTCGTATTCGGTATTCCGGGAGACTCCATCACGGCCATCGTGCTGGGAGCCATGATGATGTACGGGTTGAAACCTGGTCCCCTCGTGTTTCAAGGCAATCGGGACCTGGTGAACCAGATCTTTACCGTGGCAGTGGTTTCTCAGTTTTTCCTCATCGTACTGGGATACCTGGGGATTCGGGCATTCACCTGGTTCTTCAAGTTTCCCCGCAATGTGGTCCTGGCAGGCATCACGATCTTTTCCATCATCGGGGCCTATGCCCTGCGGAGCAGTACCTTCGATGTAGGGCTGGTGCTGATCTTCGGCATCCTGGGATACCTGATGGAGCGGGTTACCATTCCCCTACCCCCCTTTATTTTAGGGTTGATCCTGGGGCCCATGATCGAAGAGAACCTCCGAATCGGTCTGGTAAAAACCAGCGGGAACTTCTGGCCTTTCTTCACCCGCCCCATATCGGCTTTTTTCGCTTTCCTGCTGATCCTGATCTTCCTCTATGAACCCGTGAAACTTCTGATCCAGCGGAAACGGCACTAGGTCGTACCTGGCATGGGTGGATTCGCAGCGGATCGGCCGATCGATATCCTTTCCTACGGGGAACCCCTTGTGGGGTTCTACCCGAAGGAGGCGGGTGAGGGTGAGGCTACAGAGGCCCCCCATACCATCCCCTACAAGGTTCCCTGGATGGCTACCTGGGGCGGGGATACCTCCAATGTGGTGCTGGCAGCCTCGAAGCTGGGACTTTCCTGTGCGTACCTCACCCGGGTGGGAGAGGATCCCTTCGGGGAGGGGTTCCTATCCCTCTGGAAATCTTCAGGGATTCGTACCGATTTCGTACAGAAGGATTCCCAACACCCCACAGGGCTGTACTTCGTTTCCTTCCGTAACGGGAAGCACCTGCTTACCTACTACCGGAAGGATTCCGCTGCCGCCCACATCGATCCTCGAGGGTTCGACCTTTCCACCCTTTCTTCGGTGAAGATTCTCCATCTGAGCGGAATCAGCCTGGCTATCAGTAGGCAAGCTCGAGAGTTCGGCTTCGCCCTTATGAAAGCAGCCCGGAAACACGGAACCCTCGTATCCTTCGATACCAACTACCGACCTTCCCTCTGGGATAAGGATGAGGCCCGCCAATGCTTCGAAGGTATCATCCCTTCCTACGTGGATATCCTTGCCACCACCGACGAAGAGATGGAGTTCCTCGGGTGGGGGAAAGATCCGAGGAATCTGCCCGCACGGTTATCTGGCCCTGCGTATTACCTGATCAAACTCGGTGCTCGGGGCTCGTATGTGCAAAGCCCTGAGGAAGAACTCCTCGTACCTTCTTTTCCGGTTCCCGTGGTAGACACTGTGGGAGCAGGGGATGCCTTCGATGCGGGATTCCTTCGGGCTTTCCTTCATAAAGCCCCCCTCAAGGCAGCCAGTCGGTACGCTTCGGCTGTGGCCGCCCTCGTGTGCACCGGACAGGGCCCCCTGGAGAAACAGCCTACCCAGGAACAGGTGGAGACCTTCCTGCAAAATAATCCCTAGACCAGATAGATTAAACCGTCAACTGCCGGAGAGTCTCCATTACGGAAGGCGCACCCGATGAGCCAGTTGTCCAAACTGGGCTTCTGCCTTTTCTGCCAACTCTGCATCCTTCGTAAAGAGAAAGATCTGCCAGCCCGTATTACGTTGAAACTCCTGTAACACTTCCAAAGCCCGTGCTACCCGTTCCGTGTCCAATGTGAGGAAGGGTTCATCCATCACGAGGATGGCTTCTCTATCGCCCTGCAGGGCCTTTCGGACCAGGGTAAGCCGAGCAGCTAAAAGAAAGGCATCCCGGGTGCCCGTGGAAAGGAACAACCCCTCCTTTGCCTCCTTTCTCTCCTTCGTGCCCAGGGGCCGCAACTCTCCCTCCGCATCCATCACCTCTGCCTCCCGCAAGGAAAAAGCTCGAAGGTTCACTGCGCGGAGGCCATTGTAAAGACCTTTCCCTTCTCCGGTGGCGCGTGGTACACGGACGATTGGTTTTACCGGTGCGATTCGGGAAAAAGCTTCCGCGATTTCCTCCGATAGAGAAGCGAGAAGGGAATTGTTATCCTCAGCAAGGGAACGAAATAGACTCGCGGCCTTATCCGCACCTTTAAGGGCGAGTTCTTTCTCCTTAAGGAGTGCTTTCAGCCGGGCGAGTTCCCGTTCGGTCGTCACGATTTGTTCCGGTAGATCCCGATAGGCTCCAGAAACTTCCCCTTTCTTCCGGTGAACGATTTGGAGAAGCCTCTTTTCCTCCTGTTCTAGACCAACTTTTCGCTCCCGGCATTGTTGTAATAGATTCTGAAGACGGATCACTTCGCTTTCCGGCGCCTCGGGTTCCGTGATCTGCCGCTGGATGCGCTCGATCTCTGCCTGTAAGAATGCCGCTAGCCCTTCACGGGAAGATCGCCCGTACCTCCGGCAGGCTTCCTGCACAAACCGATCCAGCTTTTGCAAAGTTTCCTCTTTCTCCCGCCGCCTTTCCATCTGTGCGGCGTACTGGGCACTGTCATGAACCTTCGTTCGGTCGTACCTGATCTTCAGAGCATGGATCAGTTCATCCCGCTCATGCCTGCACTTCTGCAGTTCCCCCCCTAGCGTATCGATCCGTTTTCGGGCCTCTCCCTCTGCGGCATGGAGCTCTTCCAGGCGGGTCCGGGAGTTCTTTAACCTCTCCTCGGTCCGGGCCAGGGTAGTCATAAACCCTTCCCAGCTCGCCTCGAGGATGGGCTCCCCGCCCTCCTTTACCCACTCCTCACAGATTCCCGCAAGGGCTCTTCGAAACCTCGTATCATCCTCTTTGGTTTCACGGCGAATCCCCAGGAATGCCAGTAAAGCCGCGCCAATAATTCCCCCCACCAGGGGGATGATCCACAGGCCCCTCGGAAAAATCCACGCCCCTCCCACACCTAGAAAGAGTACTACCCCTGCAAGGATAAGAAACACCGGTCGGTAGGTGTAGCTGACCTTTCGGTCGATGAGAGACGACCGATCCGGCAGCCGGGTTTTGAGGGAAACCCCGAAGTCTCGAATCTGCTGGAGCTTTCGGGATTGAGATGCAACCTGCTCTATCTCTGGCTCGAGTTTCTGTAGCTCACGCCTCGCCTCTTCATCCAGGGCGCGGAGTGTCTGGAATTGTCCCTCCAGATCCTTGAGCTTTCCTTCCAGGGTTTGCAGGGTTTTCAGTTCCTCTTCCGTATAGGAAGGCGTCTCTTCCAGTTCCTGTTTCAGCTTCTTTTCCGAGACGAGGGCTTCCTGGATCTGGTATAGCTCTTTCTGCGCGCGGTGGAGTTTCTGCTGGTCGAAAGATCTGGATAACTTTTCCTCTTCCTTTCGCAGATTCTCCAGTTCAGATCGTACCCTTTCCAGTTCCTCTTCAGAGTGGGCCGATTCCCGTTCTTCCCTTAGGACGACCTCTCGCTTTTGCTGTAACTCCTGTAAGCGCGCCTCCAGGGCATAGACACTGTCCGCCAGTTCCCGTAGTTCCGCATGCAACGTTCCCTTAGCCTTACTTACACACTGCCGGGTCAACTCCTCTGCTACGGCCAGAGGATCGATTCCCCCGCTGAACAATTGGCTCTTCACCCGGGTGAGCCATTCGGTATCCTTCGACACTTCCACCGATAGATCCCCTGCGCGTACCGCAAAGAGGTTCAGGAAATCGACCGAGGAAAGCTGTAGGGGATCTCCATCGAACTCGAGGGTAACGGATCTAGTTTCTCCGTACCTCGCTTTGAGGAGTTTTCCCGCCTCGGTAGACCCCTTGGGCTTACACAATCCTTCCAGCAGGGCATCGAAGATGGTGGTCTTTCCCGACTCGTTTGCTCCTTCGATCACGGTTACCGGTGCGCAAGGGATCTGGTAGTTCCGAAACTTCCCAAAGGATACCAGATGGATCTTCTTGATCATGTACGTCCCCCTCGGAGTTGCTGGATGGCTCGCAAGCCATGGAGCCGGGCATATCGCAGGATCTCCTTCTCCTCACCCTCCGCCTCCCTGTACCGTTCCTCCCATACAGCAAGAAACCGTTGGGCCAGGGGGTGGCTAGAAAGGCCTTCGATCCACTCCATCCTCGAAGTATCCACCGTTACCTTTCGCACCCGTTTCGCAAGTTGGGCCCTATACTTCTCCGCCTGCTCTTTGGTCTTCCGTTCATCCTCCGTGATCCCCACCAGTTCTAGCTGTATCCAATCGGCCGTTCCCACATCCTCTTTAACCCGCGGCTCCTGGAGGTTCCCATCCAACGCCACCTCCACTTCGAGAGAAAGGAACCTGCCCGCTTTTTCCAGCACTCGCCTGCGGAACTTCACCCCGTGAGCCTTGCTCCTTGGTGTCTCCGCCCTCGATACCAGGGGGGCGGCTTCCTGAGACTCCAATTCCCAGATCACCACACTCCTCGGCCCCTCCTCCCCTGCCCTCCATACCCGCGCGGAGCCAGGGTACACGAAGGGAAAGGGTCCCTTTTGTTCTTCCAGGGGCATGTGCAGGTGCCCCAGGGCAGCTGAATCGATGTCGAATCGTTGGAAGGCAGCTAGATCCAGCGCTCTCACCTCTTCCTCCCCCTCTCCCTGATACACCACTCCAGGGACCATCCCGTGGGCAGCGAGGAAACGATATCCAGCTTTTTTCGGTGGTACCCTCCAGTCCTCCACTGACAGGGGACCCTGGGAAAAGGGTACGGCCAGGAGTTCCACATCGGAACCAATCGACTGCAAGGAATAGGGAGAATCGGCCAACACCCGTATCTCCCCCAGATCCAACTTTTTCAATAGATCGATAGCCCCGGGAACCTTTCCTATTTCATGATTTCCGGGGACGAAGAAGATCTGGAAATGGGAAGCATACGGGCGGATCCTGTTCCGTACCTCCTCACGTAGCTGCGTCAGATCCTCCCAACTGTCGAACAGATCCCCGCAGACGAGGATCCATCCACACTGTTCCTCCTTGGCAACACGGAGGATTTCACCCCATACCTCGAGGGAATACTCTTTTTCTTTTACCGATAGATGGAGATCCGCCACGTGCAGGAACGTCATAGGCTACCCTCTTTCTCTACTCAAGCTTGACATCATCTTGATAATAGAATATAGAATATCGAGTATAGATTTCAAAGGAGGATAGCATGAACAAATATACATTGAAGGTGTTGATTGTACTTTTAGCGATTTCCGCAATTTCCTGTACCACCTTTCAGTTCTCGGGTGCCCAGGTCACGAAAACTATTCCCAGTTATGCTTCGGTAGGTACCTTTGATGTAACCGTGAAGGTTCATGAGTTTTTAGGCTCTTCCGGAGGGGCGAATCTTCTCAATATCACTGCCGATGCGATGGATACAAAAATCTACGATACAATCCAGCGGGAAATCCAGAAATACACGGGGGATGCCGCGGTAAACATTACCATCGAATACGAAGCTAGCTTCATCGACCTGCTCTTGAACGGAATTACATTTGGAATCTATGCTCCCGCTACCGCAAGAATCAAGGGTACCGTTGTTAAGTACTCGAAGTAGACGTCTGAAGAATCTTCTTCGTTTTTCATTCTTCCTTTTTCTCGGTGGGGGAATTCTTTCCTGCGGCAATCGAACAGTTGAAAAAGAAGTCGCTAGTGCGTATGACAGATTGGTAGCCGCTGTCCAGGCAGAGGACAAGGAAGCCGTATTTACGATCGTTCCCCATCTAAAAGAGGATCCTTCTGGAAAAGCGTTCCAGGGGTTACAGGCATTGGTGCTCTCTGCAAAGAAATATACCGTACATAGGATCGATGCACGGACGGCCGAAGTTATCCTTGATACTACTCCCAAAAAAAGCATCCCTTTTCAAAGGGATGCTTCCGGGAGTTGGGTAGTTCCCGAGAAGATCGTACGTACCCAATTTATCGATTTTCTACCCGCAAGATGAAGCTTCCCGTTCCTCCACAGTATTCTATATCCTACGCCCGCTTCCGCAGGCAGGATAAAACCCACACAGAATGATTAGCCTTACGTCTTCTTCTTATCCGTGTTAATATGGAAAGGTACGTACAAGGGGCAGAATCGAATGATACTGGTCAGGACGAAAACGACTGCCAGTATGCCTAGAATGGTGGCTACCACTCCCTGGACAGCCCCTGTCACGATGAGCAGCACGAACAGGATGGCCAGGATGATCCGAACGATTCGATCGACAGTTCCCATGTTAGCGGTCATATATATTCCTCCATATATAGAAAGCTTATGTATAAATATCGCTAGTTTCGAGGCCAGAGGCAACTATGGATCTCATTAAGGTACGGGCTTTTTACACAGTTGCCACCCTCAGTAGCATCAGTGAAGCCGCCAAGCACCTCCACTACACCCAACCCGCCATCAGTGCCCAGATCCGCGAACTGGAGCATGAACTCCACACCAAACTCTTCGAACGGGTGGGTAGATCCTTACGGCTCACCGAGGCAGGCAATGCGTTTCTACCTCATGCGGAACGTTTACTAAAAGATTTCGATTCCTGCAAACTTGCCCTCCATCATTTGACCGATCAGGGTGAAGGAAAGCTACGGATTGGAGCCAGCCTTATCCCGGGGATGTACATACTTCCTCACCTGATTTCCGCATACCTTGAAGTAGAAGGGGAGTTTTCCTTTTCCCTCGACATCCAGAACGCGTACGAGGTGGAACGGATGCTCTTCGACCAGCAGATCGATCTCGGCTTTCTCGGCAGACGTAAACCCTACCCTCTGAAGAGTGCTCTGGAGGCATCCCTCCTGTTCTTCGACAGTCATGTGCTGATCCTTCCTCCCAGGCACCCGTTGCTGGAAAGGGAAACGATCCAGATCTCCGATCTGGCGCAGCTTCCTCTGATCCTTCCCTCCCGCAACACCGTAACCCGCAAGAGTCTGGACGCTCGGTTTCGCGAACTAGGGTTTTCTCCCCACATCAGGTTCGAAGTGAACAACATCGAAGCCATCAAACGGATGGTCATCCAGGGGATAGGGGGCTCCATCGTGTGCCGGATCACCGTTCGAGAGGAAGTGGCTTCCGGGCTCCTGGCCGAACGTTCCCTTTCCGGCTTCGATGTGAAGCGGTACTTCTACATGGTGCAACGAAAGTCCACCGCTCCCTTGCCATCCTCCGCCTTTTGCCAGTTCGTGCTAACCAAAAGTCGCAGCAAGGAATTCCTGCACTAGGGGCTGGAGTTTTTTTCGGGAATACTCCGCGTTCCCCTGCGTATACCCTCCTGGGAACCCTAAGGAGGTGAGCTGGACTCCCCTGGTGTTCAGGTACTCCACAAGGGATGTGGTGAGGTTGGACGATTCGGACACCACCACCAGTTCCCGCTGGAACTTGGGCTCCGTGTACGCGATCATTACCACCAGCATGTTTAGATTTCTCGCCTTGCGATACTTTTCCAGTTCCTTTTGGAGATGGGGATCTTTCTTTTTCCAGGATTCCAACGAGATGAGGACCGTACTCATCCCGTACCGGACCTTTCCTGCTGTGTATTCCTTGTAGTCTTTCCGCAGAAGATCCGCCGTTTGAAGAGCATCCACATTGAACTTTTCCCGCTGGAGTGTCTCGAACAGGGTATTCGGATTGAGATTGACGAAAGGTTCGAGTTTTCCCGCCACTTCCGTATCTTTGGGAGTGACCCTTCCGGCTTTGGGATCCAGATTCACCGTATCCAGAAGGATCGTCCCCAGCAGGAGGAGAGCCTCCCGACGGGAAAGGAGTTTCGGCGCCAGGCGGAAGAATTCATCGGCTACCAGGGTACAGGTGGATCCCACCGGTTCTATTTTTCTTACCCGGGCCTGAGGATAGGTTCCTTCATCCTTGTGATGATCGATGATCTCCTCCACCACCCCCTCGTAGGCTACAAATTCCTTCCCAAGTTTGTTGTGATCCATCAGGATCAGGGCCAACCGGCCTTCCTGGTGGAGATGCTGCAGATCGATCTCTCCTTGAAAAGCGAGGGATTCCTGTCCCACCCCCGCCTCCTTGAACAGGTACACCGCCTCGGTACGGAGCTTGAAGTCTTCTTTAGGGATAGGTGCAAAGGGAAGATAGAGATGGGAGGGATCTTGATCCACGTTGCTCTTCAAAAATCCATAGAGCACCGCGGAAGCCATCGAATCCAGATCGGCTGCTTCGTTCCCCATCACCACGTATACCTTCCGGGCCTTCGGGATGCGTCCGAAATCTATCTGTAAAGGTTCCATCGCGCTACCTCCTTCGAACGATGTTATTTTCCGTAGGGGGAACCCTATCTGTCAAGAAAAAAAGCCCCCTCCTTACGATAAAGTTTTTTATCGATCCCTTAAATTCTTTTTATTGGATTCCCATAAAGGAGAAGTGGTATAAATGTAACTGGATAGAAAAAGAGTGAAACACAGGAGGATGCTATGGCAGATGTATATGCCAAGAATAAGGCCCTTTCCCCGGAGGAAGCGGCCAAGATCGTGCCTCGGGCAGAGTTTCGCGTATTCGGTCATGGGATCATAGAAATAGTGCAATCCAAGATGTGGAACGGGAAAACGATCCTGCAACAGGCCCGCAAGATGCCTCCAGAGACATACTTCCTTTCGGTCCACACCAACGAGGCCAACGTAAAGGTACGGGAAGGTTTGTTGGACATCAAGACTAAGGTTGGGGAAACCCCGGAGGGTTACGAGATCTTCCAGCCCCGGGGAAAGTTCCAGTTCCCGGTAAAAAAAGCGGATTTGCAGACCATCCTGACACACCTTAAAGTGGAGATGAAACTGGAGAAGGATTCCTACACCATCGAGGAGTTCATCGAGATGGCCCGCAAGCATCCAGACCTTACCCCCGTTACGGTGGAAAAGATGCGGTACGGGTTCACCATCGACGGGATCATCTGCGAGTACGCCAAGGTCTGGTTCAACGGTGCCCTTCTGGAAAGTGCTTGTGTGGAAAGCGACAATTACAGCGGGATGAAAACCGTGATCGAAGGCTTGGGACTTTCGTCCATGCCCAACACCAACTACCTGAAGGCTGCCAAACGGGTAGTCGGCATGATACAATAGGTTTCAAAGAGGAGGCTAAGGTATGAAACGGATAACGAGACTCGCTTTGATGGCAGGGATAGTTCTGGTGTTCGGATCTACACTCTTCGCAGGGGGCAAAAAGGAAACCGCCCCCGCATTCCCCACCAAACCGGTTCGTCTGATCGTATACACGGCACCCGGGGGAGCCCTCGATATCACCGCCCGCAAATTCGTGGAAATCGCTGGTAAATACACCAAAGCAACCTTTGTGGTTGAAAACAAGGCAGGAGCCGGTGGAATGGTAGGTTGGGAGTACGTCCTGTCTCAGCCAGCGGATGGGTATACGTTGATGGCCGTCACGAAAACCCTCATCGCCAACCTCGTAGCCACCGATTCCAAGATCGACCCCTTCTCTCTGGATTGGATCGCTTTCCTGGTGAACGACCCGGAATGTATCATTACGGGAAAGAAGAACAAAGTGAAAACAGCCCAGGAGATTTTTGCCGATGCCAAGGCCCGACCGGGTCAGCAGATCTGGGTGGCTCCCCCGGGAGTGGATGAGGTGATGACCTACAAAGTGTGGGCAAAGGCCGGCATCAGTGGAAAGTACGTCCCCTATGACAGCGGCGCCCAGGCTATGGCGGCCGTTATCGGGGGGCAGGCAGAAGTGTACGTGGGGAACCCTGCCGATATTCAGGGGAAACCCGACCTGATGATCGCAGCCCTTTCCGCAACGAAACGGCTGCCTCAGTTCCCCGATGTTCCCACCTTCAAAGAGTTGGGTCTGGAGGGCCTGGATGAAGAGTCCATGTGGAGAGGGTTCGCTGTGAAGAAAGGCACACCCGATCCGATCATCGCCTGGTACGATGATCTGTTTGCCAAAGTGAACCAGGATCCGGATTGGAGGCAGTTCTTCGAGAAGAACGGGATGGAGCTGGTCCACTACAAGCGGGACAAGTTCAATGCGATGATCAAAAACGAACTGCAGGACTTCAAAACCTATTTGAAAAAGTAACCCCCTGGAGGCAGGACCGTCCTTTCGGGATGTTCCTGCCTCTCCTTTCCTGGAGAGCCGCCCATGAAGATCCAAAGCATTGACAGGTTTCTCGACAGTCCCGGAGGGCTTCTACTGCTTTTAGCGATCCTTTTAGGAATCGAAACACTTTTCTATTTATTCCTAAGTAGAAAAAAATCCCCCTACAAGGGCCAAATTCTCGTGCTTGTATTCCTCGTGTACTTTTCCCTCGCGTTCCTTCTATTATCCTTTGCCTTTCCCGTGAAAGGGCAGGTGAGCGCAGGGGTAGCGCCCAGGCTATGGATCGTGGGAATTCTACTCTGCACCCTTTACCTCGCGGCTCGTATCAAGAGGGGTAAAGAAAAGTACGATCCTACCATTACCGGCTCCCAACTACGCATGGTATTTATATTCATCCTGTTGTGTGTGGGATACCTTGCCATCATCGATCTAGTGGGATTCTTCCCCGCCAGTCTACTCTTCCTGCTGATCGGGATGCGGCTTCTTTCCTACACCCATCCTGTGGGGTTGATCGCCCTTTCCCTCGGTTGGATCATATTCCTCTATGTGGTGTTCTACTCTCTACTCTCGATTCCTTTCCCCGAAGGCCTCCTTCTCTCCTACCTATGGGGATAGTACGGGTTGAACGAAAGGAGTGTGCTCTATGGAATTGATAACCCACCTTCTAGAAGGATTCGGTCATATAGCCGGTATAGCTCCCTTTCTTGCCATCGTAGTGGGGGTTATCGCAGGGATCTTCGTGGGGGCGATGCCGGGACTTTCCCCCTCCATGGGGGTAGCGATCCTTCTGCCTTTCACCTTCAAAATGCCTCCCCTCATCGGATTGGTCCTCCTCACGGCCGTATACCTCGCATCCAACTATGGGGGATCCATCACCGCCGTTACCATCAACACGCCGGGGACACCCTCTGCCGTTGCTACCGCTTTTGACGGGTACCCTTTGACCCTCCAGGGTAAAGCCGGGTGGGGGTTAGGAGTGTCCCTCGTGGCATCCACCGTCGGCGGAATGGTGGGGATCATCATCCTGATCCTGTTCTCCCAACCCCTCGCTGCGGTAGCAGTGAAGATGCATCCAGCCGAGTACTTTACCCTGGCTCTATTCGGCCTTTCGACAGTGGCTTCCCTCGGAGGGAAAGATTGGGCCAAAGCGTTCACCTCGGCCCTCCTGGGCCTTTTGATCAATACCATAGGAATCGACCCGATTTCGGGAGTCAAACGGTATACCTTCGGGGAAACGAACCTCTTCGATGGGTTTGACTTCATCCCCGCTCTCATTGGGCTGTTCGCATTGAGCGAGGTATTTTCCAAGATCGAAGAGGGTTCCTGGAAAACCCATCTCAGCGGGGAGATCTCCAAGAAGGAGCAGTGGCCTACCTTTAAAGATTACTGGAAACTTAAGTGGGCGACCCTTCAGGCCTCCCTCGTGGGAACCCTTATCGGAATCTTCCCGGGGGCTGGTTCTGCCATTGCATCTTTCGTAGCCTACGATTTAGGAAAGCGCACCAGTAAACATCCTGAGACTTTCGGCAAGGGAAACCCCGAGGGAGTGGCAGCCTCAGAGGCTGCCAATAGTGCTTCGGTGGGAGGTGCGATGGTCCCCCTTCTTACGTTGGGGATTCCCGGCAGTGCTTCCACCGCCGTACTGATCGGTGCCCTCATGATCCATGATCTATCCCCTGGTCCCCTGTTGTTCACCGAACGACCCGACCTGGTATACGGTCTATTTGCCAGCATGTTCGTGGCCAACGCGGTGATGTTTTTCCTGGGTCTCTGGGGGAGCCGCCTCTGGATCAAGGTAACCAGGGTGCCGTTGAACGTCCTGATCCCCATGATCATTTCCATCGCCTCGGTAGGGAGCTTTGCCGTGAAGAACTCCCTCTTCGATGTGGGCGCCTGTTTTGGGTTCGGAGTCGTAGGATGGGTATTGAAACGGTACGGCTACCCCATGGCTCCTATCGTGCTGGGCATGGTGCTGGGGAAACTGATGGAGGTGAACTTTCGCCGTGCGGTCATCATGGGAGGGTACGGAGTGTTCTTTCTCAGACCCGCAAGCCTCATCCTCCTTCTGATCAGCATTGCGGCTTTCGCCTATCCCTTGATACAGATGAAGAAAGAATCCCGAACCATTGGGAATCCCTGACACAAGCAGAGCTGCGCATTCTATACAAACTCAGCAGAAGATATTTTCTCTAGTGTCCTAACCGGTCTATAATGGAACCATGACACTTACACAACTCTTACAAAACAAACCTCCGGTACGGCACGATGTACAGAATCGTGCCGATATCCGGAAAGCCCTTTCCGCAAAGGGTCAAAAATTGGTGGTAGTGGACGACGATCCCACCGGCACCCAGACGGTTCATGGAATCCGGGTATACATGGATTGGTCTCTCGATACCCTCTACCGTGCCCTATCCCGTCCGGATGAGGTATTCTATATCTCCACCAACTCCCGGGCTTTGCCGCCCTCTGAAATGCGGGCACTGACCCATGCATTGGGGGCAAACCTCCTTGCCTCTAGCCGGAAGCTGGCAGGCGAAACAGGGAAAAATGTGCGCCTTCTTCTAGCTTCCCGGAGCGACAGTACCCTGCGGGGGCATTTCCCCGAAGAGATCGACGCCCTCCTCGAAGGATGCGAGTTGGAGGCCGATGGGGTGATCCTGGCCCCCGCTCTGTTCGAAGCGGGTAGGTATACCATCGACGATATCCACTGGGTAGACCTGGGAGATCGGGTCGTACCGGCAGCCGAGACGGAGTTCGCCAGAGACCCTGCCTTCGGGTACACGAAGAGCAACCTGAAGGAATGGGTAGAGGAAAAAACGAAGGGAAGGTGGAAAGCGGAGCAGGTCCTTTCCCTTTCTCTTCAAACCTTGCGGATCGGTGGAGTTCCGGCAGCCCTCGAAATCCTGTCCCAGGCCAAGGGGGGGGTGCCCATCGTGATCAATGCGGCTACCTACGAGGACCTGGAAACGGCCGTACTTGCCTTGATGCAGGCAGAACAACGGGGGAAACGGTTCGCCTATCGATGCGCCGCCTGCTTCGTGAAAGTCCGGGGAGGATTCGTGGATAGACCCCTCCTAACAGCGGCGGAGCTTTCGACAGGGGGAGGAGCCGGCCTTGTGGTTGTGGGCTCTTACGTGGGTAAAACGGGCCGACAACTGGATAGACTGCTCAAGGCCGTTCCCTGTGAAGGGATCGAGCTCCAGGTGGATCGGATCGCAGAGGGCGATAGAGCAGGAACCGCCGAAGTGATGCGGGTGGCAGGTGAAGCGGATCGCGCCCTGGAAGCAGGACGAACGGCAGTGGTATATACCTCCCGAGCAGTCCGGCAGGCAGAGGGAAAAGAGTTCCTCCAGTTCGGTCAGCGAGTCATGATGGCTTTGTGTTCAGTGGTTCAGTTCCTGGGAAAGCGCCCCTCCTTTGTGGTAGCCAAAGGAGGGATCACCAGCATCGAGATCGCACGTACGGGCATGGGAGTGAAGGAAGCGTACGTGCCTGGACAGATCGCCAAGGGAGTTCCCCTCTGGCAACTGGGGCCGGAGGCTAAGTGGCCCGGGATTCCCTACGTGGTCTTTCCCGGGAATGTAGGGGACGACTCCACCCTTGCCCAGGTAGTGGAAGCCTTGCGGGGCTAAAAATAGGGTAGACACTGCCGGGGCCGTCAGCACTTCCAAAGCCGATAGTGGGGCCAGCCCCCGCATCGAACATCCAATCAGGCTCATATATTGAAATACCGCAGTTGGGAGGTCAGAATGAAGACACAGATAGGTTTCATCGGTCTGGGGGTCATGGGAGGGCCGATGGCCCGGAACCTTGCCCGGAAGTTTCCCGGAGTCCATGTGTTCGATACGGACCCTGAAAAAGTTCATCGATTGCAAGGATGGTTCGGGGAAGGGCAAGCTCGAAACATCGAACCCCTAGCAGGGGGACGTTCGAGTTCCGATTTCACGAAAGAGGGGCACCTCGGCGGCGACAGATCGAGGAGTATCCCCGTACTTCCCGCATCGTCGGTAGGAGAAATCGGATCCGCCTGTAACGTCGTCATCCTTTCCCTCCCCACCTCGGAGGTGGTGAAAACCGTCGTTCTAGGGCCAGAAGGACTATCCGCATCCCTAAAAAAAGGCTCCATCGTCATCGATACCAGTACGACCGAAGTGGGGGTGGTGCAGGAGATCGCAACCGCCCTTTCCAAGCAGGGAATCTCTTTCCTTGATGCGCCGGTGAGCGGGGGAGAAAAGGCAGCCATCGAGGGAACCCTCTCCTTCATGGTGGGAGGGGACGAGCAGGTGTTCGAAACCTGTAAACCCTACCTTTCCGCCATGGGAGCCTCGGTCGTCCGCACTGGGGGTACGGGAATGGGGCAGGTTGCGAAATGCGTGAACCAGATCATCGTGGGCGCCACCTTCGCCGCCATTGCCGAATCCTTTGCCCTGGGTACCCGCGCGGGATTGGACCCAAAGGTCCTGTATGATGCCATCAAGGGGGGCTGGGCGGGATCGAAACTCCTCGACGTGGCCGCGAAGGACATGTTCTCCCGGGAGTTCAAACCTGGCGGCACGGTGGATATCCACTGGAAAGACCTGGGTTACGCCCTGTCTCTCGCAAAGGAAGAGGATGTGCCCACTCCCGTGACCGCCATCGTGCACGAGATTTTCAAAGCTGCCCGTGCCGCAGGAGACGGCAAACGTTCCCAGCCTGCCGTGGTACGACTCTGGGAACGGTTACTGGGGATTGAGGTGAAGTAACTTCTCGTTGACAACCCTTCTTCCTTGCTGTATCATATCGAGAAACAATATTTCACATAGCAAGAACAGGAGGAAGTATGAGTGGGTTACGAAAGGGTACTCTACTTTTGAGTATCTGGGTAGCAGTTACGTTTATGGCGGGAGCGGCACCCAAGTACAATTGGAAGCTCGCTTCGGTATTGCCCGAGAGTCATCCGGTACATAAAGCGCTGGTGTTCTTCGCAGATAAAATGGCAGAACGAACCAACGGGGATGTGAAAATCACTCTCTTCCCAGCAGGGCAGTTGGGGCAGGAGAAGGATTACATCGAAGGGGTAAAGCTCGGCTCCATCGAAATAACCAAGGTTTCCGCAGGGCCTATGGGACAGTATTCCCCTACCTTACAGGTCGTTAGCTTACCCTTTATCTGGCGAAATTTGGATCACCAGCACAAGGTCCTTCAAGGCCCCATCGGTGAAAGACTCATGAAGGACATGGAAAAGTATGGATTCAAGGGACTGGCATTCCTCGATGCAGGTTTCCGCAGTGTTACAACTTCTGTCAGACCCATTTACACTCCTGCCGATATGAAAGGGTTGAAAATCCGTGTAATGCAATCCAAACCGCTGATCGACACGATCAATGCATTGGGCGCTACGGCAGTTCCCATGGGGCAATCGGAAGTCTACACGGCTCTACAGACGAAAGTAATCGACGGATGGGAAAACAACGAACCTACTGTACTTTCCTTCAACATGCAGGAAGTAGCCAAGTACTACAGTTATACCCGGCACACCTCCATCCCCGACTTTTTAGTCATGTCCAAGCGAGTGTTCGACAGCACCCCCAAAAACGTGCAGGATGCGATCCTGCGAACCGCAAAGGACACGATCCAGGAACACAACAAACTCTGGGCTCTCATGATCGACGATACGGTGAAACAACTGAAAGCGAAAGGAATGATCTTCAACGAAGTTAAGGATATCGGGGAATTCCAGAAGGCTGTAACGAAAGTTTGGAAAGAATTCGAGCCCATTGTGGGAAAAGATCTGATCGATGCGATAGCGAACGCGAAGTAACTTGAGTTCGATTGTTACCTGTTGAATCGGAGACTCGTGGGGATTTACCCATGAGTCTCTTTTTATAGGGGTACGGTTGGGGGAGGTCGCGTGTGAAAAAACGAATACAGAAATGGATAGACCGGGTTGAACGGGGTCTAACCTATTTTACTGCCGTCTGCATGGGAGCCCTTTCTGTGATGGTATCCTGGCAGGTGTTTGCCCGGTATGTTTTGCGGGATAGTCCCTATTGGGTAGAAGAGATCGTAGTGACGGGCATGATGTGGGTAGGGCTTCTGGGTGCAGCCGCCTGCGTGTGGACAGGCTCCCACATGAGTCTCGAACTTGTGGTAAAACGTCTCCCCGATCAATTCAAAGTGCTGGTCGAGATACTCGTCGATTTAGGGATCGGCTTGTTTGCCGTTTTTCTACTGACCCAGGGATGGGTGCTGGCAGAAACCACCATGTCAAGCCAGATGTCCACTGTCCCGATCCCCCTAGGGTATACCTACCTCGTAATTCCCATTGCAGGGGGATTCATGATCCTATTCGCTTTACTCAGAGCATACGTGAAAATCGCTACTGCGCATGAAAAGAAAGGGGAGTCCCATGGTTGAATCCATATCCTTGATCGGTACATTCCTTGTGTTGATTCTGGTGGGAGTCCCTATTTCCTTCAGTCTCGGGATCTCCGCATTGATCAGCGCCCTGGTTTCCAACCTGGGAGTTGCCATGATCGCTCAGCGGATCGCAGCCAGTCTTCAGGCTTTTCCCCTCCTAGCCATTCCTCTCTTCATCCTCGCGGGAGGCCTCATGTCGAAGGGTGGGGTAGCCCGACGACTGGTCGATCTAGCCTACCTGATCGTGGGCCCTTTACCGGGCGGACTTGCCATAGTGAACTGTATCGAGAGCATGTTTTTTGGGGGCGTTTCGGGCTCCGCGGTGGCGGACATTTCCTCTACCGGTCCTATCATGATCCCCATGATGGTGGAAAAGGGATACGATAGGGACTTCTCAACCGCCCTCACGGTGGCATCTTCTGTGCAGGGGATCATTATTCCCCCGAGTCACAATATGGTGATTTATTCCATGGTTGCCGGTGGTGTTTCGGTGGGGCAATTGTTCCTGGCGGGCTACATACCGGGAGTCATGCTGGGTGTGTTCCTATCCATCACCTGCTTCATCCTGGCCTTGAAACGAGGGTACCCGCGGGAAAAAATCCCCCCTTTGAGTAAAAGTATCAGGATCATCGTGGACGGTCTTTTGAGCATGCTGGCGGCAGTGATCATTGTGGTGGGAATCGCCGCAGGAGTCTTCACTGCAACGGAAGCGTCTGCAGTGGCAGTGCTGTACGCCATCTTCCTGGGTTTCGTTGTGTATCGGGAACTTACCGTGAAGGATTTCATCCAGGTATTCATCGACTCGGTGCGAACCACTGCCGTTGTGCTGTTCTTGATTGGCTGCGCCTCTGCCTTTGGATGGATGATGACTTATCTACAGATTCCCGCAAAGGTATTGAAGATGTTCCTGGGTGTCTCGTCGAACCCCTTCATCATACTCCTGCTGGTGAACATACTCCTTTTGTTCCTCGGTACTTTGATGGACTTATCCCCTCTGATCGTGATTACCACCCCTGTACTGCTACCTGTCGTGCAGGCAGCAGGGATGAACCCGGTGACTTTTGGGATCGTGTTACTGTTGAACCTAGGGATCGGACTTACCACCCCTCCGGTAGGAGCCGGCCTCTTTGTGGGATGCATGGTGGGGAAAACCACCGTTGAAAGAATCAGTAAGGCGATGCTGGTACTCTGGCCTGCAATGCTGGCGGTGCTTTTCCTCTGCACCTATATACCCTGGTTCACCACATTCCTTCCGAGCCTGGCAGTAACCCCTTGATTTCCTATCACCTGGATCCTGTTTTTCACCTGGGCTAGGGGATGTGTCCTGAGCATCCCCTTCGTCCGGGTTCTCAAGGTGTCTTGCTCAACCCCACCGGATATGCTAAAAAGCGACCATGAATCATTTCCTAGCCAACTTGTTAACCGCCCTCGCTGTAGTCGTCAATGGGATACCCCAGGGACTTCTCGCACTGAATTTCGGATTCGCTGCCTTTCCCACCGCAGTGGCCTTCCTCATCGGCATCGTCGGATCTCTGGCTTTCAAATCCGTGGCAACCATCAGCTTCCAGGCCGAAACGATCACCCTGGCCGGTACCATGGGCACCAATATCCGGGAACGGCTTTCCCTTGTGTTCTGGGGAGCTTTTATCCTGCTGATTCCTTCCATACTGGGTTGGAACGAAATGATCGTGGCTTTCATCGGAAAAGTGATCATGTTTTCCATGATGGCTGGTGTAGGGATCATGCTCGCCAATGTATCTATCGAGCTCCTGAAATCCGAATACTACAGCGGAACGGTATCCCTTGTGGTGGGGTTGGTTGTGTGGTTCCTCACCAAGGACCTGGCAAAGACGATCATCATCTCTGTGGCGGCTTCTACCACCGTATATATCGCCCTCCGATACGTACCTGTGTTTAAACAAAAATTCAACCTCACCGTAGACATTCCCCATATCGACCGGGAGCATGAACGGTTTCATTTCGGGAACATCGAATGGAAGTTCTGGAAGAACCGGAATATCGTCCTGGGCGCCCTTTCCATCGCCTGCCTCAATATCGGAGCCAACATATCCTTTGGAAAGATCACCGGCAGCATCGCAGGGGTAGATACCAACATCGACCACCTGTCCATATACTCATGTCTCGCAGACATGGGTTCCACATTACTCGGAGGCGGTCCGGTAGAATCCATCATTTCCGGCACCGCTACGGCGCCTGACCCTCTCCTGTCCTCTGTCCTCATGATGGGCATCATGGCAGTGATCCTTCTCCTGAAACTCCTCCCCGTGATCGGTCAATTCGTGCACAAGTCCAGTATCACCGGTTTCCTCTTCGTGTTGGGAGCCTTCGTAACTTTCTCCACCAACATCGCCTCCGCCATTGCGGAAGCGGGCGCTTTCAAAGGCCCCTTCGGGTTCGGTCCCCAGGGTATGGTAATCGGAGCCACGGTAGTGATCACCGCAAAGTACAACCCTTTTTTCGGGATGATCGCAGGGATCATTGTGAAACTGATCTTCGGGCTTTAGGATATTGCCATGAGTAGCTCATTACCCGATTATTACACATTGACCGTGGCAGGACTTAGACGCCGCCTCCCCATCATCAAGGTGAGCGACCACCTTGCTATTGCCAGCTTCGTCATGCTGGGTGATACAGAGCTGATCGAACGCACTGCCCGCGCTTTGTACGAACACCCCTCTCTTCCCCGCTACGAGATCGATGTACTGGTATGCCCGGAGGCGAAAGCCATTCCCCTCACCCACTGCCTGGCTGAACTGTTGCAGGTGAACTACATCGTGGCACGAAAATCCCTCAAGTCCTACATGAAGAATCCCGTAATCGAGAAAGTGAAATCCATCACCACTTCGGGGGAACAACTTCTCGTGCTGGACGGTCCGGATGTGGAGAGGATCCGGGGACGCAACGTCTGCATCGTGGATGACGTAGTTTCCACCGGCGGATCACTCAAGGGGCTCGAGGCCCTTCTAACGAAAACAGGCTGCAAAGTGATCGCCAAAGCGGCTGTCCTCCTGGAGGAAGCGGGGTATCCAGGGGAAGATCTCATCTACCTGGAAAAACTCCCCGTGTTCCCCTACTGAACAGCTCCGACAGCCTATCCCTTCACAACCTTGCAAATCGGCCTTGGATTCATATCGGGCTTAGGTATATGCGGGAAGCCATGCTCCGTGGGCTTCGAAGAGGTCGTCGCAGAGGGAGCGTATTTCATCCAGCGTCAATTCTGAGGCGCAGCGGGGATCCAGGAATGCTGCCTGATACACTAGATCCCGTTTTCGGGTCAGGGCTGCTTCGATGGTCAATTTCTGCACATTTATGTTGGTGAGATTGAGGGCGGCGCACTGGGGAGGCAAGGGCCCCACATAGGTTCCCTGCACCCCGTTTCGATCCACCAGGCAGGGAACTTCCACTACCGCATCCGCAGGTAAGTTGGGCACAAGTCCCCGGTTCAGGATATTCCCATGAATCCTGAAAGGGACACCTGTCTCCATCGCATTCATGATGAAGGAAGCGTACTCCCGGCTTTTCTCGTGCCTCAAAGAAAGATTACGGGTAAGCTCTTCCCTCTGCTTTTCCCAATCTTCGATCTGTTTCCGGCAGCGACGCGGGTACTCATCCAGAGGGATCCCATACCGCTCGATCAATTCCGGTCGGTGGGACTTGATCCAGTAGGGGGTATACTCCGCATTGTGTTCGGAGGATTCCGTCACATAGTACCCGAAGTGCTTCAGGATCAGGAGCCTCACCGTGTCAGGATGCGGCGCTCTGGTCGTTCCCCCCTCTCCCTGCCTTTCCAGGATATCATTCACCCTGCGCTTGATCTCTGGGTACAGGTCCTTGCCGTGCTCCGTGATTTCCAGTAGCCAGGCCATGTGGTTGATGCCGGCGATTTTCCAGTTCAACGCTTCTTCTTTTACATCGAGTCCGACATCCTCCAGAAGAGTCTGCGCGCATACCTGTACCGAATGGCAGAGTCCCACGATGTTCACCCCGCTTCCCTCTAGCAAAGCACCTGTCACGATGGCCATGGGGTTCACGTAGTTGAGGAACCATGCTCCCGGACACACCGCTTCCATTTCTCGAGCGATTTCTAAAAGAACCGGGACCGTTCGTAACCCCCGGAAGATCCCCCCGATTCCCAGGGTGTCCCCAATGGTCTGCCGAATCCCATACTTTTTCGGTACCTCGAAATCGATCACCGTGGAAGGCTCGTACCCCCCTACCTGGATGGCATTCACCACAAATCGGGCTGTGGCCAGTGCCTTTCGCCGTTCCTCGACCCCGCAGTAGGCAAAGATGCGGGCGCGGCTCCCGTTCATCGTGTTGTTGATGGCCTCCAACATGCGGAGAGAATCGGTAAGCCGTACAGGGTCGATGTCGTACAGAGCGATTTCCGCTTCCCGTAAGGAAGGAGTCAACAGGCAATCGCCCAACACATTCTTGGCAAAAATGGTGCTTCCCGCGCCTAGAAAGGTGATCTTAAGAGCCACATCCCTCAGTATAGAAACTCAAACCATAAAATGCAAACATACAAGGTAAGCACAACTAACTCCATAAAAATCGTTCTTGTGGATATCTCCATAAAGCTGTAGAATAGTGAACTATGATTGACGACGTGCTGAAGAACGAATTCGTGGAGTTGCTGGCAACCAATTTCAAACCCGAAGAAATCAACGAGATAGGCCGTTTTCTCCTGGATAAAAAGTACGATCATTACACCATTTCCGGTACGGAACGGCACATCACCATCTCCAGCCGCAAAGCGGCCCTCATTCTCTGTGATACGATGGGATCCGACCGCAACGGGGGACTTCTCCGGCTTATGCAGTTTGTCGCGGGGCTAGATGGAAAATTCTTCTTGAACCGAACGGTGGAGCTTCAAAGACTCGAATCCTTCCTTACTTCCATGACCAGACGCGGGTATCAGTATGATTTCAAAAGCGGAAAGATCGTTCCTGCGGGTAAGGATTCATCACGCCTAAAGAACTGGGGGGCTCTGAAAAACGACAAGATCTACGACTGCACCATCATGAGCATAGACATCGTGAAGAACTCGGAACTCGTCCGATCCCATGGTCAGAAAGTGATGGAAAAACTCTACTTCAAGTTTTCCTCCTTTCTGGCTCACCTTCTGGAACACTATGACGGCAGGCTTTGGAACTGGGCAGGGGATGGGGGATTGGTGGCCATGACCTTCAAGGAGCATGAGATCCGGGCAGTGCTCTGTGCCCTGGACATTCAGCGGTCCCTCATGGTGTTTCAACTGTCGCCGGATTATCCCCTATCGGAGGATTTCTTCTTGAGAATCGGCCTCGACTCCGGCAAGGTCAAATTCAACCTCGACACCGGCAAGATCGTTTCCGATGTGATCAACTACGCCGCCCACCTGGAAAAACAGTGGGCGCATCCCGGTTGTGTCGCCATTTCAGAAACCGTCTTCCATGCGCTACCCTCGAAACTGCAAGCTGCGTTTCCCCAGAAAGATTCCTTCGAAGGCCGTACCTGCTACAGTACACCGGTCATCGCATAAGGGCAGCCCTGTGTGGTTGCCTCATTGACTAGTTCCCGTCACTGGACACCCTACGGGTTTCCTCGGTACTATCGGCCCTACCATGCAAGATTTGACTAAAGGCCCCGAGGGAGCCTTGATTCTCCGGTTTGCGATTCCCATGCTGATCGGAAACCTGTTCCAGCAGTTTTACAATATGGTGGACAGTTGGGTGGTGGGGAACTTCGTGGGAAAGGAAGCCTTGGCAGCAGTGGGCGCCTCCTTCCCTGTGATTTTCCTCATGATCGCCCTCATGACAGGTCTCACCATGGGGGCCAATATCCTGATTGCCCAGGCGTACGGTGCAAAACAGATGGACAAGGTGCGGTCCCTCATCGATACTACCTACATCGCTCTATTCTGGATGGGGATCGGTTTAAGTGTTGCCGGTATTCTTTGGACAGAATCGGTTCTACAGATTCTACGAGTTCCGCCAGAAGTGTTGGGGCCTGCATCTTCCTACCTGCGCATCATCTTCGGGGGTTCTATTCTGATGCTGGGTTATAATGGGGTGAGTTCCATCCTCAGGGGATTGGGAGATTCGAAAACTCCCCTCTACATGCTGATCATCGCTACGCTACTGAACATCTGCCTCGACCTCCTGTTCGTGATTCGGTTCCATTGGGGAACAAAAGGAGTCGCCTGGGCCACGGTAATCAGTCAGGGGGTATCGGTCATAGGATCCATCCTGTACCTGAATCATTCACATCCTGTGCTGCGGACCAACTTTGCGCGCCTCTCGTTCCATCCTTCCCTGTTCCGTTTGAGCCTCACCCTCGGTCTGCCCACCGGCGCTCAGCAGATCCTGGTTTCCCTGGGAATGATGTTCATGACCGCCATCGTAAACGGCTTCGGGGCTACCGTGATGGCCGGATTCACGGCAGCCTCCCGAATCGATTCCCTTGCGGCCCTCCCGGCAATGAACATCGGCCTGGCGGTTTCTTCCTTCGCAGGTCAGAATCTGGGGGCTGGCCGACCGGATAGGGTGAAGGCTGGGTATGCAGCTGCGTTGCGTATCGGATTTAGCATAGCGGGGATCATGATCCTCTTGTTCCTTACCTTCCGAAGAGAACTGATCGGACTCTTCAGTCAGGACCCTGAGGTGGTTCGAACGGGTGCCGAGTATCTACAGATCATCGCTCCCTTCCATCTGGTATTCACCCTGATGTTCATCACCAATGGCGTGATCCGCGGAGCCGGAGCTGTGATGGTTCCCTTCCTTACCACCCTGCTGGCGATGTGGATCATCCGGGTACCCGCAGCGATCGTATTTTCCAGTCTCTGGGGAGTCCCCGGTATCTGGTGGTCCATGCCTACCGGCTGGGTAGTTGGAACTGCGATCTCCGTCCTCTACTACCGTACCGGCCGGTGGGCAGCAAAGGTTCTGATCCGAAGAGAGGTTCCAGCTGAACCGTAAGTTCGTTCTTTTATATGCAGTGTCCTGGCAACTCTCTTTGGATTCGAGTTTGTGCTTTACGCAGCCGGAGCCTTTCGCTCTGTCCCCTATAACCCGTACTCGCTCAGGATCACCTTCTGTGGATCCAAGAGAGGCTCTATCTGAGCGGTGAGTTCGTTTTCATTCTGGGGGAGTCCTGCCAGCTCTTCTTCGATTCGAGACAACCACTCTACCTCCCGCTCTTCCAGTAGAAGGGATCCGCTACGGTGGGCTTCTCTTAAAATCTGCATCCCTTTCTGAGCCCCCCGAACCGCAGCCTCCACCGGGTTTTCCGCTTTTACGATTTCTTGCGATACGGCTATCACCGCTTCGGGGGAGAGAATCCACGCCTGGGGATCCAGATGAATATCGCTTTCCACAAAGAGCTTCTGGAGGATAGGAGCAGTACTCGTTTCGATCGCCCTATTCATCAGCCGGGTATCGTACTCCAACTGCTCCAAATAGGCGGTAGGAGCCATCCCCGATAAGAGTTTCGTATTGGCGACTGACTCGTTGGACCAGAGGTCGGCTGCTGCCGCCGCTACGTTTCCCACAGGACTGAAGTGGGCACAGGCAGCGGTTTTCCCTTCCATAGATATGGGCAGACCGGTAATGGCTTTGAGGAAAGGTCCCTCATACCCGCAATCCTTATCCGGTCCCACTGCCCCCTCCTCGATAGCTACCAACGTGCGTACCACCGAGACGATCCGAACCATGGCGGCAAACACCTTGGGTATGTACTTTTTCTCTGCCAGTACCATTGCCGTATTTGCAAATCCGCAGGCAGTATCGCCCCCCGGAATCGAACCGGTGCGCTGGGCGATCTCCACAATGTGTTTCCACAGAAAATGCATATCCCGAACACCCAAGACCGCGAGGGCAAACACCACACCAGCAGTATCGCAGTTCACCAGAGCTTCGTCGCACACTTCTTTCCCACCCGTACTTTCGATGGATAGAAACGTACCTCCCGCTCGAGCTCCTTCCTCAAAGAGCCGGAACATCGATTCCAGGTACCGACTGGTTCGCATTCGTACGGGTCGTTCGAAATCTCGCGTATCGTTGGGAGTAAGGCGGATCTCTGTTTGCAATCCATACTTCTGGTAAAACTCTTCGCACACCTCGTTCATCACCGTCACCAACTCCACCCCCCATTCAGGGCGCAAGGTCATTTCCAGGAGAGTCTCGAACTCCAGCACGAGGCCCTCCATATGGAGATCCAAAGCCCGCGATAGAGCATCGGTAACGATACCCTTATACTGTTCCCGTACCTCTGGGAAAGTCTCATCCGTCAGAGCCATGGGAGGCAGAGTGAAATTCAACTCCGGATACACTTTCCCTGCCCCAATGATGAGCCCCCGTCTTGAACGGACTGGTTTTAGCGAATGCCCAAAGATCAGTTCCTCGGGTTTCGAGATTGCCAATTGATCATATTTCATACAGTCCCTCCATATGTATATCCCAGTGTTTGATTCAATAGTAATGTAATAGGAATACTAATTATTGAACGAAAATGTCTATTTTTTGGAAATCTTTTCTTAGTACCCCGAAGCTTGTGGGGATTGAAGCAAGAACGTGTAGTTTCCTGTCTAGAGGGGTAGAGGGCGCTACGGAGCCCTCGTAATCTTACTAGCCAAGCTGTATGAGCGGCTAGAGGCGCGGGACACGCGCTACCATGGGGGGGGGGCAGGGGTAGCTCGGGAGCTGATCGGGGCCGAGGGGGGGGGGC
>Ga0078972_1006204_pt1 | contig 28843 bp, 21 predicted proteins | sample YelNatPaOPGAMG01_FD_67568 | JGI IMG/M metagenome (GOLD analysis project Ga0078972, IMG submission 67568) | Hot spring thermophilic microbial communities from Obsidian Pool, Yellowstone National Park, USA - OP-RAMG-01 (SPADES assembly) (version 2) | ecosystem: Environmental > Aquatic > Thermal... | reverse complement strand
CTCCAAAGGTTTGTGATCTGTGTACAAAAGGAAATGCCGTCCTCTGAGGTTGACATCAAAGTGATCCATGGCCCAAACTGCCGCCTGCATTTCGAGTAAAAATGCAGTGTAGTTTTTCTCATGTTTTGCTAATTTTCTGCTGGCATAAGCGATGACATAAAATTTTCCATTTTCATCAATTTGTGTTAATATGAGCAGCGTGTGCAGGGCATTATTTATGTACTCGCTCTCTGTCTCTCTAGTATTTTGCTTACTTTCTGCTATTTCTTTCCTTTGTTTGTGGCGCGTGCGTTTATTTACTCGCTTTCTGTCTCTATTTTTCCGTTCGGGCATTTTTGGAAACGGTGCGTGTTGGTTGAGATACGTTGCTTAGATTTTTTTTTTTGAGACTGCTATGCACAAGTCTATTTTATAATCGTATAGTTCGTTAAGGAGAGGAAAACGAAAAAAAAAAACTATGCGTAGTCCCAACCTAACACACAGGTTCCAAAAAATGCCCGAACGGAAAATGAGAGACAGAGAGATTTTACATTTCATTCGCGCATAGCCAGAAAGAAAAACTTTCAAATGAGGGATCTTTTTTTTTTACCTAAAGCTTCCAATAATTATTTTTTTTTTTTAGTCATCGTCATCGTAGTAACCCTCATCGTCAACGTAGTTTCCCTCATCGTCAACGTCACTTTCGGGAACGTCAGCGTCACATTAAAAATCTCGACGTCAACGTCAAATGGGAACCCTCATCGTCAACGTCACAATGAAACCCTCAACGTTAAAGAATTTTCCCTCCTTGTATAAGTACGTTTAAAACTTAAAAAATAATACTATTAGTTCCCTTAAGTCGACTCGAATAATTTTTTCCTTAAACAATAATTTTCCTCCTCTTGTATCAAAACAATCAGCTAAATATTGAAAATTTTCAATAGAAGTATAGTAAAGCCTACCAAAAAGTTTCAATAAAACATTTGGCTATTGAAAATTTTCAATAGCCGTATAGTAAAGCCTACCAAAAAGTTTCAATAAAAAACAGTTTTCCTTTGAAAATTTTCAAACGAAGTAAGTAAACTATCAAAAAGTTTTGAAAAAACCCTGACATTTATTGAAACGTTTTAACAGATTATCGTTTTTTCTATCAAAAATTTTCAAAAATATCACGCTGCTAATATTTTTTAATAAGTTTTGAAAAGAAAAAATATTGAAACGTTTCAATAAAGTATAAAGATTAAATAATTAACAAAATGAAAAAAGATTAATAGTATATTATTTTCGATTAACAAAATGAAAAAAACATATTTATAATAAATCAAAGAACAAACACATTTTTATAACATAACTGCTCACAATAATTAATTCAGTCTTTAAATAAATCTTCTTCGTCAACCCAAGTATTAAAATCGTCTTCGTAATGTTTGTATTTTACAAGATATTGAACTTTGCCTTTGTTTTTTCGTTTTTTTAGAATTTTCTCAACTTCGAAAAATTTGCCTGGCTGAGGAGGTTCTTTTCTCATAATCAATTGTTCACGGTAATAATAACCATCTTTTTCTTTACCTTTAAGATTTTCTAGTTTATAAAGATAAGGCTTAAATCCTGCTTTAACTCTTCTGATACGATATAACTGTCCGGGAACCAAATCAAATGATTTTTCAAAAACTTTAGTCGAAGGATTAGAACCTAAAAAACAATAATCTCCTTTTTGGGGTAAATTTGAATTTTTTTCATATTCCTTTTGATTTTTGTGCTGTTCAATAAAATTTGGTTCTATTGGTTTGTCCGGAAGTTTGACATCGTCAAAACTACTCTTGAAATCAGAAGGCTTTAAGTTCTTAATAGGCTTTTGTGGCGTGTTATTATAATTATTCACAATTTTGGTTAAAAGAGATGGCCAATCTCTAGTCTGAGAAGAACGTAAAGCAGTATAAAGCCTCATCTTTATATGGTAAATGGCGTTTTCGGCAAAGGTGCACTTAGTTAGTCCAAATTTATATTCGTGTCTAATGTCTCTTTCTTCAAAATAACGTTTTAAACCTTTAAATTCAGCACCTTGATCAGTCTGTATCAATGTCACTCGGTTATTAATTTCGTCAAACACTTTGTCAAAAGCTTTCCTTACTTCAAGACTAGTTTTCTTTTTTAAGGGTTCACAAAATATACGACGAGAAAAAACGTCGATAACCAGGAGAAAATAAAAAAAACCTTTAAATTTATACATGACGGCTAAGTCAGCTTGAAGCAATTGTCCGTAACCGTAAACGTCATAGGGCCTTCGTAGAAATCTTTTTCGAAGTTTTATTCTTGCAACATACGATGGTATGTCTCTTAATATCGAGGATAAACGATCAGTAGAAACTTTCACACCATAAGTTGTAAATAAGGCTGCCTTAAAATTGTTCAAACCACTAAATGAAGCGAAAAAATCTTCATCTTGCCACAATCTTTTAATTTCTTCATCGTCAAGTTTACTTTCGTCAGCCATTTTTACAATCAGCTAACTATTTAAAAAAAAAATTACTTTCCTTTCAGCTAACTTGACCTTGAAGGTTCGGAAGTTATGGATCTCTCTCACCAAACCTTTCAACTACGCCGAAATAATGAGTTCGCCGGAATATGTGTCTTGTAATGAAGATTCTATCGATTACCGAGAAGTTTTCCAATCAAAAGGATCTTTCATTCCAAATATTAAATGTAACAATTATAATATTGATTATTATTTAAAAGATGCTATTGAACATGCTAATTTTGATTCTGATTTATCTATTGTCGCATTTCCAGGCTGTCTTAGAATCGGAAAACTATTTGTTCAAAAGTTATTAAACGGAACTGAACTAGGTCTCTCGAAAGATAACCTTATCGAAATACCTATTTTTCTAATTCCAAAATTCATTAGAGACGTTAACAATTGTCTTATTTACCTTCTTAATAAAGGTCAAATTTTTAAAGCTACACTAAAAACAATTGGCGAAACAACTCATCAAAAATTTCTTTTAAGTAAAAAATATTCTATCGGACAACAACGAGCAGTTACTTTTCAATTAAAATTAATCGATAAAATTCTATATGAAATTACCTTCACTGACTACTATGTTTTTAAAGCTTTTTCTAATAAATTATTCCACATCGTTTTAGAATCAACTAATCCCATTCCCGTATTGCAAGTTATCGTAATCAATTTTATTAATAAACTAAAATCTAAAGCCGTAACTATAATTAACCCTCTATTCGATTTTTGGATAAAACTGAAAAAATTAGACATCTTATGGAATGCAGTATCCGAAGTAGTTTTTGAAATCGAAAATAAAGAAAACGAACATTTGACCAACTTGTCATTTAATTACATTAAAAAAAATATTGAAATTATACAAGAATTAAGGGAATTAAGCAGAGTTAATGATTGAAATTTAAATTTTATTAATTATTTTACATTATGTTTGTTAAGTTAAATTGTAAATTAAATTTTAAAGAAAAATAAAAAAAAAATGTTGTTACTTGTAATGTTATTTAATTGAATGGTTATTTAAAGTAAAAAAAAAGATAAGAGTTGTAATAAAAAAAATTAAAAGTTATGTTACGGAGGTGAAAATTCAGACATATTAAATTCTTGAATTCCACCTCGATATTGGGAACGTTGATGACGTTTCCACAATTTGTAGAATAAAAACGACAAACACACAACAACAATAAAACAAGGAAAAAATACAGAAAGAAAAACAATGGTAAATTTCTGATTAACAACGTAAATTGCTAGTTCATTATTTACCATATCATTTGAATTATTTTGAGAACAGTTAACATTAATCTTGCTGCTAGAATTATCAATATCATAATTGGTTCTGGGTATGTTAAAATAAGAAGAAAAATTTTGTAAAACAACACTTGAGGAGGTTGACGTTGACGTTGACGTAGTTTGAAACGGGGCCCAATAAGGTATTTTGACAGGGTAAGAATCCAGTGTCTTCGTCGTCGTTCTTTTAGTCGAGGTAGCTAACATGCGGTCATACTGATCTTTTTTATCAGCGGCCTAAAAATTATTAAATAGGTTTAAAGCATTGGATAAACAAATCTATTTTCGTTGACGAAAAGTTACGTTTTATTTAGTAAATAAATTTATTCTAATTATTTTAATGAAATGTAACTTTTCTTCAACGAAAATCGCCGAATGCTTAAAGCAGCAACAACAACACCAACGATATTGATTAATTTAAAACTTTGATAACTAGTATTTATTTATTCTAACAATCTGTTAGTTAAACTTTACTTAAATAAATATAAAAAATACCTTCTTCATTAAATGTTGAATCTTTTGAGATATTTCGTGTTTTGGTGGCTCGGTAACGTTTTCGAAATTTCGAACAGCAAAATGTTTTTTAATTTCAGTGTTGTTGAAAGTTTGATTATTGAACAATTCAATTTTACGTAAAATTATATTACTGATGGTTTTGTTAATTTTATTTTCGATTATTGACGTTCGATTATTCAAATCTTTAAATTTAGCATTTAATTGCTGAAAATTTTTTAAAATTAAAGAAACATTTTCCTTCGAAATATTTATCAATTGTTCAGCCTAAAAAAAAGGATAAAAAGTTTGTGAATTGCGGAAATTTTAAATTTCGTTACACAAAACCTCTCTAAAATCACAGAAAAAAAATTGAAAAATACTTACATTAATTACCGGTTTTGAATTGTTTGAGATAGTTGGTTTTGAAATGTTTGGGATAGTTGCAGTTATTTCCTGTAAAAAAAAAGGTTTCATGCTTACACAAATCGGTATTTGTACACGCACCCTAAAGGAAAGAACGACATCGTTTTAATAGAATAAATTACATTGAGATTTTTTAATTAATCGTAAATTATACAAATAATAAGCAATGAAAAAATTTGCCTTTGACGATGACGAAGAGATCTTGCTTGTAAATAAACGCAAATTATTATAAGAAGAAAACAATTGGTTTGCTTTTCAAATTATTTACCTTGATAATAGTTGAAAAAAATTGAATAGCGGTTCAATATTTGCCTTTGACGATGACGAAGAGGTCTTGCTTGTAAATAAACGCAAATTATTATAAGAAGAAAACAATTGGTTTGCTTTTCAAATTATTTACCTTGATAATAGTTGATTTTGTGGTGCTTGTTGAAGTTGTCGTGATGGGTGTGGTTGTCTGTTCGTCCTAAAAAAATGATTTTTATATTTAATAATTTTTAAATAAAATAAGCGACTGTAAAAAATATTATAATTAGATAATTATGTGAAAGTGGAATGACGATTATTACCTCATCACAATCGAAGTATGGGCATATTTGCCGATATCTTATATCAATGATTGGACAACTTTTAAACAAATGCCCACAGAAAGGTGAGCTTAAATCCAACACTTCACAATATTCTTTGAAAGGGGTTTTATAAACGCACTCAGACTTTGAATAATTTATGCAAATCAAAATTACAAAAAAAATTTGGAACATTTTCAATTTTTTGTTAGTTTTCGTTTTAAATTTTATGTTAGTGAAGGAGGTGTCAAATTATAACTGAAAGAAAGAAATTATTGAAAAAGAGAGGGTTAAAAGAAGCTCACCTTAGGGTCAAAGAGGGGGTGGGCTTCTATCGAATGGATTTGGTGAGAGCTTGCTTGAGTCTTCGCTTCTGTTTTTCTCCAAACTAAAAAAAAACAAAAAAAAACATAACAAACAAAATCAATACAAAATCGACTGTAAAAAAAGGGTCTTATTTGGCGTTTTAAACGATAACGATCCTACAATTACCTTTTCCTTATTTCCTTGATTTCCTTGATTTGAAATAAGGTTGGAGAAAACTTTTTTTTGTACGAACTTCGAGTAACTCTCGTCGGAAAGAAGTCTAAATCTGAAAGATTACTCACAGATTGTGACCTTCTGAATACATCTGATGAACCCGTCGGAATCGGTGTAGAACTAAGTGGTCCTTTGCTAGGACCAGCCACAGGAGAATGACTTTCTGTTGAAGTAGTCTCAGTAGCTGAAATATCAAGTATAGCTGGTTCATTTTGTTGGTCTTGCTGTTGATCACGCTGCTCAGTGGTTTCAAGTGATGAAGTTGAAGCCCCTCTGATTATTGGTCTTGTTTCAGAGTCTCCTTCATCACTTTCAATATTCTGAAAATTTTCATTCAGTAAACCACTTTCGTCATCTCTTCTTGGAGCAATTCGATTTAATCGACTCAAGTACAAACGTTTTGCTATCTTCCATAGAACATAGAAGATACAAGATGAGCAAAACGATCCGAATGCGCCCAAAATTGTATCTTTCCAAAACGTTGACGATGGTTTTGGGATTGGAGCAGTGCAATCGTAATGTTCACATAAAACATTGTTTTCAATTTTAATAGAACAATTTTTTAATTCACATGGCGGAAAACATTCACTGCCAAAGTAAATTTCACAGTGGTCTTCAATTGTTTCTATTATGAAGCAAATTCTATTGTCACTACATGTTACATTTTTGTCTTCTGATAAAACACTTTTAATAATAACGGTAAAAAAAAACACACACACAATTTTATAATATTGAAACATTTTTTTACACTTTCTGTTCGTTGTTTTCAAAACAAAATAAATTTTTGAACTGAGGCGGAGTAATTTTGAAAAAAAGTAGCACTCAAAAAAAGCACAGAGTTCAAGAAAGTAGAACGTTTTATATTTTTGTAAAACTATTAGTCACTTTTCGAGCATGGTTAATTGTTAATAATGCTGGGTGTTCTTGATAAATGACCATGGTCACTTTATGTTTAAGAGGCTTATGAAACTCAACAACAAACTTGAGATCACCAAGACGAATAGACGGCACAATAAAACTAGTATTTGATTTGCTGCAAGTGCTTAGATCGTAGACACACATAAAGTTGCCTTTTAAAAAATCTTCGTAAGAAATTGAATTTGTAAAAGGACTATCGTAAAAGTTTGTAAAAACTTGAAAACGACAATAGTTTATTGCATCTTCACGACTGTTAGCACTTATTTGCGTCAAACTATCAATTGGGTGACCATTAAAAGTCATGATAGTACCTTTGATAAAATTAGTAATTTCTGTAGTAGCTGATAGCTCTGGTTCTTGAGGCTCTTGAGGAGGAGGAGGTGGAGGCGCTGGTCTTTGACTTCTTGCTCTGATATTATCTAGGTAATCTTCTAGTTCTTGAATCCTCCTGGCTAAGTTCTCCACATTTACAACTTGAGAAGGAGAATCTCTGATGCCAAGAAATCTTTGAATTGAAGCTGAAACTGAATTTCTTCTTTGGGTAGAAACTTCAGTTAAATTTGTTAAATCTCTTCGAAGTTCGTTTAACCTTTCTTCAGCATTTAAAATTTCGATATCAGATGCATCGTCATCGTTGGTTATTCTTGGAGGTGGTGCTTGTGTTGTCGATTGCAATAAACTACTTTCTCCAGTCCAACTTCTCCTGAAATGATAACCGTTTTTTGAATAACTTCCGTTAAAGGCTTCAGTGTCTACAAAGGCAATTATTATTTTTGAGGGAACTTGAGTTCGGGAAAAAACGGTGTCAAGTGTGAAATTTGTGGAGTCTGTTGGAACTTCTACAATGCTAATTGATGTTCTAGTAAAGTGCATTTTCACAGGAGTATTTCTCAAGGAAGCTTCTAAAGAGTTATAAAGAGAAGTACTCAAAATTCCTATTGGAACATGCAAATATAATTCCTTTAGCTTTAACTTGTACTTGGGACTGGCTTCCGAAGTTTTGACAAGAAATTCTTTTTTATTAAGAGACATTTCAAAGTCGACGGTGACGCCAGGAATTACAGGCACATCACATGAAACTAAGTCATGTTGAATTATTGCCAAATAAGTAACATCGTCTCCGTAATATTTAGTTGTGGTAGTTGTTCCACTTGTTTCTTTGTAAGAAAAGGGTTTTTTTCTAATTTCATATCCTGAATTTTTAGTACCCATGGTGTCAAATTCGCCAGGTGAATCTTCAACAAAGTTATCAGCTCCAGGGCCTAGTTGTGTATGCTTTACACTTGTAGAGTTGGTTACTAGAGTTTTAATGTAAGCTTTATAGTAGTAATAATCATTGTCTGTGTTTTGAACAGAAACGGTGCCAAGAGACACTGACAATCTTTTAAACATTGAATGGGGTGTAAGGTTAACAACACTAACGTCTTTTCCATCAGCAATTTTAGTTCCATCTTCATTTTGAAGATTGACTCTAACCTCCATTAAAACGTCTTTTAAAAAATAAACTGCTGGGCCAGTTCTTGGAGGTAGTTGAAATCTTATATCGCCGTTTTCAGATATAGCTGTTATTGGGCTATATTTCATGTATTCAACCGACTGGTACCTCAGGTCAGTTGGGAGATCATAAAAAAATTGAGAATTAAATTCTTGTACCGGTTGTGTGTTGGCTTCTTGTGCTATCCCGTCCATTTTTAATCAAGAATTTTGAAAGAAAGTTTTGACTTCTTTGAGGAAATTTTTTTGATTGGTTTTTTTCTTTTCAATGTTGTCTCATTTTGGTTGCTCATTTCTACATCTTTAGATTTTTCGTTGTCGTCATCTGCAGCAGTATTATCGTCATCGTCAATTAATCCTTCAAGCAAAGTTCTATCTACTTCAATGGGCTTATTATAATTAATTTGATCTTCTGCGCCCTTTCCTTCCTGAACAAAATGAGTTTTTCCAATTTCTTCTTTGGTTTCTTTCTGATAAACTAACGGTGGGGTATTGAAATGACTTTTAACGAAAACTGTATAAATTTTACTGTTTGAAAGTCCTGGAGAAACAAATGAAGTACCTGGAGTTGAACTTGGGCGAAACGAGTTTAAAAACTGATTACTTCGTCCAGATTTGTTAAAATAGAACATTTCTTTTTTATTCATGATTGATTAAAAATTAAAAAAAGTAAATAGCAATAGCAACTTAGAAAGTTATTCAAAAACTTTAGTTTATCTTCTCGTGGCGATTCTATTAATTGTTTTAAACCTTTGCTAGTTGAGAGTCTTGAGTTTAGAACTCCACGTTTTTTGGTTTTAGTTAGAGATTCGAAATGAACTCTTTTCATGGGAATTTGTCCTCGCACAACATAGTACATAACTCTTATCAACACATTTAACTGAAAATTTGTAGCAAATGAGAGAGTAGAACGATTAGAAAGAGGATTTCCTACAAATAAACTTTTTAAAAATTGTTTTTCTTTTATCATACACTCACGAAGTTGTAATTTTTTGTCATCGTTCATTTTTTCACTGCAATCGTTTTATAACAAAGTAACAACCAATTTTTGAACCATCAATGATTGTTTTTTTTGGATCGATTGGGTTGTCAATTGAAATTATTAAATCATTTTCTGGACGGTTAATAGCAAAATATTGACAATTGCTGTTTGTTAGTACAATTTCTTCTTCGGCTTTACCTTTGACAGAAAATAAACCCAAGCAAGTTTTTATTACGTTAAATCTCCCTTGCTTGTCTCTCTCGTTTTGTTCAACAAAATTTGTTTTAACACAGAAACTGAATTCTTTTTTAACGTCTTTTTGTAGTTGAACAACAACTTTTTGTAGGCAAATTCCCCAAACACCAATTTTAATGTCTGTATCGGGTTCCCAAACACTGTGACTAAATTCTTCTTTAAGAGTACCAAGAACGAATGCACTTCTAGTAGCCATCTAAAAGATATTTTTCAAAACAATTTTTTAACGTTTTCTTTTTTTCAAAACATTTTTAATCACTTCACATTTATCAACAAACTATTCTTAAAAAGAGATTGTTTGAGCTAGGCTAGCTAGACAAGCTAAGATGCATGCAGGGGAGATATTTGAGAGAGAACGAGATGTGCCTACAAGCTTAAAAATAGGAAAGTAGTATAAAAAAACTCTTTTTTTGGGACCAATTCAATAAAATCTTTTTCGATAAATTTATTTTTATTTAAAGGGATTTTTATCGATTTTTAAAGTATTATATAAAATTAGTTTTTAAATGTATAAACTTTAAAAAAATAATTATGGTATTTGGAATGTTTTAATCGTCAACGTATTGTTTGAAAAATTTGCACTACTTTTTGTGAGAAAGTTACGTTTCAATCGAACAAATAATTGCAGTATGTGCATGCACAACAAAGTAGGCCTACTTTTTGCAATAAAACAAAGGGCATAAAAAAGTCGCCATTTTTAAAGGGCAAGTTAAGTTAAAATAAATTTGAAAAAATGAGTTGCGAAGAGTATTTTTTAAATAGACCTATAATTGAAACAGATAGTGAGGACGAAACGAATGAACCTTTTTATGGTAATTGAAAATAATTTTTTATATTTTTTATTTGTTTAAATAAATAAAAATTTGCATTTTTAATGTAAGAAGCTATCTGAATTACATTTAAAAGTGTCGAGTTTCATGCTTAAAAATTTTTCTTAAAACGATGACGATAAAGAAATAAACTCAGAGCTCATAATGAAGTTTTATATTTTCTTCTTTTATGCGTTTAAAAAACGTTTTTTTAGAAGCATTTTCAGTTAAAATTTAAATTGAGTGTCTAATTTCATGCATAAAAATATATTAGCTTATAGTTTTTCTTTTTTTTAATTAAAAAGGCCTCCAAGAAAGAATTTCTGACGATGAAGAAAATGTACCAATGAATGAAACAAATGATGAGACAATTGACGATCAAGAAAATGTCCCAATCAATCAAATTCAAACCGGTGGGGCAGGTTCAGACAATGAGGAACCATTACCTTCAACTTCTGGTATACAAAGAAAACGTAAATTAAAGGCCAGCAAGGATGATGACAGCAGCAGCAGCAGCAGCGAATCTGAAGAAGAAAAAAGTCAAAGTGGAAGTGATTCAACGTATGTAGAACCAAATGAAGAATTAACTCATCCAATTAATGTTGACCGACTTATAGATGGCCCTTATGACCAAGGTCAAACTATTTATAATGACGTTAATTCAAATTGTCAAATTAAAATTAAAAAAATTAGACACCGAAGAGAAACAAATTATTTAGAAGATCATTTGTTTGAAATTTCAGTTACTGAAAATAACAAATTTGAAAAACCACCCCTTTTGGTCTCGTTATTACTAATTTTTCGAGAGGCCCTAATTGAGATCCTACGAAACTTGGCCCAATTTTACAATGAGACATTGAATCACCAAATGTATGTTACAGTGATTGACGATGCGATAGATCATGGTTTAAATACAGGAAATTACAATGTTAGGACTGACCCTGAAATCGTTACAGACAGAATTTTAACAATGCTTTATAACTTCCTGCAGTCTAATATGACACTTAGACTTAACAAATCATTTCGATTTAACATAAAGGTTTTAAGTTTAAGGCATGCCCAAGATCGTACCCAGAGAGGAGGTTTTCATCCTCACTTATTGAATGGAAGCTTCAATGCAAAACGTTCTAGCTATTTATTTTTTTTACCAGAAGGTTACCAAGAAAACGAATACGTCTTTTCTGAAAATTGTCTTTTACTTTCTTTCATTTTGGGTCATTATCTTAATACATCTCGAGAGACTTTTGAACTTTTGTCACAAATTAATTCACCTAAAAATTCTCTAAAAAAAATAGCAGGACAAAAACTGTTAAAAGAAGTTTTAAAAATTTGTTTCGAAACAAAAATATCAAATCCCCTGGGCCCTCATTCCCTAGAAGAACTGGCGCCAAAACTTACTCAATATTTTAATTGTCAAGTTGTAGTCTTCAATAATTTACTTCACGAAAAAATTTCTTTCATTTATCCACCTAAATTTGACGACTCTAAAAATACTATATTTCTTTTTCAAGAAATAACCAACGACGGTAAAAGTCACATTAATTTAATAAATAGAATAAAAGGTTTTGAACGTTATAATTTTGCAATATGCTTATATTGTGAAAAAGTTTACAAATCAAAATCACACATTTTTCAACTTCATAAATGTCAAAAAAGAAAAATATGTGATGCTTGCCATCGTTATGTGGCTTTTGACGATACATTCCTTTGCAATAGCAACATAAAAAATTACTGCATTGAAGGTAATAAAGAGTTGAGTTGCAATAATTGCAAGAAAATAATAACCAATGAGCAATGTTTAAAATTTCACCAATGTTCGGAATACGTTTGTGACAAATGTAATACTTTAGTAAAAAGAAGACTTTTTGATACGATCGAAAAAACCCAAGAAAAGCATAAATGCTTTGAATTTTTTTGTCACAATTGTAAATTAATGGTCACAAAAACTCATTTTTGCAAACTAAAAAAAACAGAAGTTGATAAATATCAGCCAGCTCTAGGATTTATTAATCTACAGATTGCAAATCTCAACAACTCGTCATGTTTTGAATGTTATCAAAATAAAAACTTATTGAGACAATCTTACGATTTAGAATGGGATGAGTTTTTAAAAACCAAAATTGAAGAGATAAATTCAAAATGTTTATGTGAAAATCATCGTCAACATAACGAAAAAGATTCATTTGTTAACTTGGCCACTTTAAAAATAGAAACTGAAAAAAGAGGCACTTTTGAGACGATGGTGTTTTGTGACGATGAGTTGACCGAGTTAAGAGATATAAAAATTAAAGATGAGGAACACAACTATTGTTCAATCCCTATCTATAAAGGGAATATCGTGAAAAAATTTGGCAAAAAATCAAATTGCTCAAATATTTTTGAACAGAACTTAAATAACCTAATTGAATTACCAAACAAAAATTCAGTTGAAAAGTTGATCGTCAAGCTAATTCAATTTTTTAATACAACTTTAATTTGCTTTGGATTTGAACCAATGCTTTTTATATTTAAGACTTTTATTGACCACGGAATAAATTGTAAACCAGTTAGCAAAGGCCAAAATATCTATTCTCTGGAAGTTGAATACTTTAACTTGAGATTTATCAATTTGCAAAACTATTTTAAGGTTCCAATAAATGAACTTGTAGATCTTTTTGATCTTAACGTAAAAAAAATTTACTTTCCCGAAATATTGAATTGTAAGGAAAACTATAATTTGATTAGTTTAATGCCCAGCGAGTTTCCGGTCGAATTTTACTTTAACTTTAGAGACACATTGAAAGAAAAAGATAATAAGGTAAAATACGTGAGCGAAATTTCCAATTTGTGTGAAATTTGGAATTTCCAACAAAAACTTCTTGAATATTCTTTATATCAAATCAATTTGATGCTTTTGGCGTCAACCAAATTTACTTCCACATGCATTGCATTGCAAAAAAAACTTGCGGATTCTGTTTCTCGTCAGGGCATTTTATTTAAAAATACTTTGCCATTTGCCAGAAATTTTTGTACAATAAGTGGATTTATTTATAGCATTTTTAAAATGTATTATATAGATCCTGGAAGTAAATTATACATAATAAAAAATGAACACCCCAAAAAAATTCAGTCAAGTAAAGAAGAAATGGAATTCGCTGCTTATCTTCAACACATTTTTCCGAATAAAAAATTCAACAATGCTTTTAGTTTAAAATGTGATAGGAATTTTAAAAGGGCAATAGCAGATGTTCTTTGTTACGATGACAATCTAATTTACTTTTTCAACGAATGTATTGTTCACGGTCACGACCCTAAAGATTGCCCTATAACTTCTAAGAAGAAAAAACAAACTTATTTTGGTCGAACCTTTAAAGATATTAGAAAAGAGTTTGACGAAAAAATGAATTTTGTCAAGTCAAATTACAATTTGACAATAAAAATTGTTTGGCAATGTGAATGGCGTCATATGAAAAAAAATGTGTCAACTTTGAAAGATTTTTTAAAATCTTATATACCTTGGCCTTCTCATCACATCAGTCCTAGAGAAGCAGTTAGAGGTGCAAGAGTGGAAGCTTATGCTTTAAGATGGAGGTCCGATGAGCATCCTGATGAGAAATTGTTTTATGTGGATTGCAGTTCTCTTTATCCGTATATGGGGTAATAAATTTTAAGTATTTATAAATTTAACTAATTAACTCTGAAATAATTTTTAAATTAATCCATAAAACATTTTTAATAATTATTTTAAGCGTAAAAAGTAAATTGCTGCTATGCTAATATAAAAATTAATCAAAATATTTATCGTCAACGTCAAACTTCGAATCGTCATAAAATAATTTATGACGATTCGAAGTTTGACTGTAACTTAATAAATTCTTATGATTCTATATTTTTTTCTAGGCTTATTCATTCTTATCCAACTGGCCCTGGTGAATACATTTTTGGAGACAGATCTCATCTTTTTACTTTCGATACTGGTGAAATACTTTTTCAAAATAAAAAAGCTATGGGAATAGTTCAGTTATCAATATTGTGCCCTCAAAACTTAAGAAACCCTTTTCTTCTTATAAGAAACAAAAATGAAAGATCTGTTGCACCCGTTTGTTACACTTGTGGGTTCAAATCCCTTCAAAACGCAACTATTAATTCCTGCAAGCATTCTAAATTACAAAGGGCAATTAAAGGTACTTATTGTATCAGTGAAATTAATTTTGCACTTAAATTGGGCTATGAAATTTTAAAAATATTTTCTGGATTTATTTACGAAAACTCTGAACCGTTTTTAAAGAAATTTATTAGCATCCTAGGTTTTGACAAATTGACCTCATGTAAATTTGACCCAAGCTTTGACTTAAACGATATGAAATTAAAAATGTCATTTGAGACAGATTTGACGCCCGACGATTTTTTAGAAAATGTTCAAAAGAGAAATTTTACAAAATTAGCCCTTAATTCTCTCATTGGAAAATTTTCACAGAGATCTGATCGTTCTCTAACTAAATTAGTTGGTTCTGAAGCTGAAATGTCAAAATATTTTTATAGTAAAACGTTCAACGTTGACGATTTAATTGCTGTTAATAATTTTTTCTGTCAAATTAATTTAACTCGAAAACGAAAAACGCTAATTCCCCCAAATCTGAAATCTAATTGTATCGTAGGTGCTCAAGTTGTAGCTTTTGCAAGGGAATTCATGCATGAAAAAATGATTGAACTCCAAAATATTGATGCTAAAATAATGTACTTTGACACAGATTGTTTGATTTTTGCTTTAAAAACGTATCAAAATTTCCCCTTTGATATTTCCCCCTGCTTTGGTGATTTTAAACACGAAATTTCGACCAATTGTAAAATATTGAGTTATTATTCTTTAGGACCAAAAAATTTTTCAATTCAATTTCAAGACGAACTAGGTTTATTAAAAGATTTAGTAAAGTTGAGAGGCGTTACCCTAACAAACGAATTAAATAAAGAACAAGTAGATTCTAAAACTTACGATTTTTATTTACGTGAATTTTTAAAAAGCAAACATGTAAAAAAAAGTATACCGCAAGTAAGAAGCAAAATTTTAAAACACAAGCGATTAAGAGTTGAAAAATTTCAAAAAGTTTTCTTTACAAACAGTATTAAATCAAAAAGAATAATAGACAAAAAATCTTTAAATTTAAATTCTTTCCCTTTTGGGTACGTTGAATAAAGTAAAATATTGTCGTGAGCTTATTTGAATGTTTTAAAAAAAGTGTAAATTACATTATGAATATTTTGTTAAAAAGAAAATTTTAAACTTTTCGAAAAACTTTTGTGAGCTTATTTGAATGTTATTTATAAGAAGTGTTAAATTACATTTTTATGAATATTTTGTTAAAAAGAAAATCTTAATAAAAACTTAAAAATGAACGTTGTTTAAACATTTTATTTCTTTGAGTTTTTAAAAACTAAGGGAACAAGAAGGAAAATCCTTAATCAGGAATAAAAAAAATGGGCCTGACGATGCCGTCTTTTTCGGGAAAGATATTTGTACGAATCATTAATTTGTGGGGCAAATGGCTGTTAGGGCAAGTATCAATAACGATGTACTTTGAATAATTTTCGGGAAAATTTTCAATCAGAAAATTAAAGCCTTCAGTAAGGATTTTGGGCTGATGTGGAAAAATTCGACGACTTAAAGTCGAAAGAAACAGTTGATCTGCTTTATCGTAAAATACAATTTTTGCGGTGGTATTTCTTGAAAGAGTCATGCCAAATTTTGATTTAGAAAAGAAATTATGCCCAGTTAAAATAATGGAAATATTGTCATGGTGAGAGTGGACATTAAAGATGTCTCGAATTTCAGGGGCGTTTAAACAAGTTTCAAAATAATCGTCAATAACAATCAATTTATGTAACTTATCCGTTCTTAATCCTAATCCATCAACATTGGGTAATCCAAAGACAAATTCGATCGATGGGAAGATGGACTTTAGTTCGTCGAAGTAAGGGCTGTTTGAAGACATGTGTGGTGGTGAACAGAAAATAACTCTAGAAAACTGTTCATCAAAAACTTTGTCCGAATACTTTAACAAATTTTTGACGAATGTAGATTTTCCTAAAATAAAAAAAAACAATAACAATAATAGTTATTTTTGCTTAATCGTTTAACTGTTTGTAGTCGTTTTTTATAAACAAGTTTTAATAATAATTTGCTCAGTTTGATCGTATTAGATAATTCGCTAAACAAAATTTAATATTTGTCGACGTCCTGAGGCTACGCGACGTCCTCCTGAAGGGCTTTTTTTTAGCTTAAAGTCCACTATTTTTAAATCGTTTTTGTAGCCACTTTTGAAAAAAAAGTTTTAATAAAATGTGCTCAGTTTGATCGTATTAGACGATATATAAAAAAAAATTTTACATTTGTCGACCCCCGGAGGCTACGCGACGGCCTCCTGAAGGGCTTTTTTTTTAGCTTAAAGTCCACTATTTTTAAATCTTATTTGTAGCCACTTTTGAAAAAAAAGTTTTAATAATAATTTGCTTAGTTTGATCGCATTAGACGATACGTTAAAATAAATTTAATATTTGTCGACGTCCGGAGGCTACACGACGGCCTCCTTTTGAGCTAAAACACGTGAAAAAAATAAAGATTTTTTTATTTAAAAAAAGTCGTCGTTCTCCCATCGTCAACGTTTTTTTTATTTTACCTGACATTGAAGGACCACAAATCATTTGACGTTGAGGCAACAAAAACTTTTCGAAGTTGTCAGATATGTTGAGGATTTGCATTTTGGCATCCGTGATTTTTGTAGTTGCAGCACTCATCTTTTCTGAAATGTGTTACAAAACCGTAAAACTTTTTCATTATTTTTATGTAGGTCATGGGTGAAACAAATGTTCAAAGCATTAGAAAATGTTTTGTCCTTATTTAAAAGTCGCCTGTGTGCAAAAAATATACAAAATTCGCCGCAAGCCTCTGATGTTATTGGCTGAAGTGGAGATTTATTGAAATCACAATAATGTTTTTTATTAAACTTTAAAAACTTTTTTACGAACTCCTCACTTGAGCCACAAGAGTCAAAAAATTCAATGTTTTTTTTCCCCCTTATTACTAACATCCAATGAGAACCTTTTTCACTGCTTGGGTCTTTGTTTACGATAAAAAAGTTAAATAAATTTAACTCTTTAGGATAGTTATCAGCTGAAAAAACACCCAAATAAAAATTTGCATGTTCTCTAAAATAGAAATCAAAATCAGTCGATAGCATTTCAAATGAACAATTTAACGTTATGTTTTCTTGCTTCAGTTTTAAAATGTTTGGTTAACTTATTTGGAGAATTTCTGTAACAAGCAAGGTGTTCATAAACTCGTTCACTAAACTTGTCTTGAGTCTGAATAAGTTTTTCAATTTTGTAAGAGAAATCGTGATCAAACTCATAAGATAATTTGCTGATTTTAAATTCGGGTAATTTACGATCAATTAAAAGTCTCAGTTTTTTTAAATCGTTTTTTAAAATTTTAAGTTCACGCCAGAAGCCATCGTAATAATCGCCAATATTTTGGGTCATATAAGTTAAAGTTGCAGTTAAAATAAACATTTGTCTCTGTAAAAATACAAAGTCTTCTTTCAAAGTTAATTTTTTCATTTTGTCAAATGAATGCACATATTCATTTTTATAAACATTTTCTCTCTACCTTTTAAACGATCAAATTTCACTTCACCTTTACTTCAGACCTTTCAATTGTTTTTCAACTATTGTCCAATATAATACCACTTTTCTAAACTAAACGGATTTTGTTCAACAATTTCTTCAGGATCAAAATCTTTCTTAGGTAAAAATTTTTTAGGTATATATCTTGTTAGGCCCATTTCCTGCAATTTAACAACAAATTCTTTGAATCCAGCTGGACTTCCTTTACCAGAAAAGAGAGCCTCTAAGCAACTTTTAATGTTTGATTCTGGTATATTAAGACCATCAACTATTACAGTTCCGTTTTCATTAAAACTTAGTTGGTCTGGCTGTTTTTTCATTTCCAAAACAATTTTCGATGCTCTTTTTTTATTAAAATTTTTTAAATCTTTGTATAAATTTTGTTCATCAAACTTATTAAAAAGTACATTCGATTTATAAATAACTTCTGAAGGATTAGCAGGGGTTACATCTTCTACCAGGACTTTAAAAAAAAATATTTTTTTCTTGAACAAATATTTTTAAAAATCAAAACAAATTTTTTACGATGACGCTTCAAACTTATCTAAGATTTTTCTCGAGCGTCATCGTAAAAAATATTATACTTTCAACCAAATTTCAAGAAAAAAATATTTTTACTTGGTTTATGAGTAGATGGTTTTAACAAGCCTTCATTAAAGGCTTCATTGGCCAATATCTGTGGCAAAGTTTGGCCTTTTCCTTCTTGAGGTTTACTATTTTTAGCTATAAGAGCTTCATATAACTCAGCTTTTTTTAAAAGAAGTTTATATTCGTCAAAGTTTATAAGAACAGCCTCTCTCATTTTACTTTTAACTTATCTATTTGGGCATTCATAGTTAAATTCAGCTTTTTGTAAGAGCATTTTGTAATCAGAGTATTTGATAAAAACACAACTTTTCATTTCTTCATTTTCTATTTTATAGTCTTTTATTTCTCGAGCATAAAAATTAAGGCTATCAATAAAGGCTTGTCTCTCGTTTTCACTACAATCTTTTGGTTCAGCATTTTTTAGAAGTGAAATAAATTCTTCGTAATTTATTAAAGTAAAAATACTCATTTTTATACAATCTAAAACACATTCACCACAATACTGCCTAGTTAGGCCTTGTAAAAAAATAGTTCTGAAATTTGTCTTACCTTTTTTTTATGTAACGTTGACGATGCGAAAAAGTCAAGATGCTTTGCCGACGCTCTGATTAGCTGATAAAAGAAATATAAAATATAATCTTAATATGAAAGAAAAATTTATTAAAATATTAGATATCTTTTTTTTATTTTAATTTTCGAATGTTTTTTTCTTTGTCCAAAAAAAACATTCACTTTTTTTTTGAAACATTAAATTGAGAACTTTTTGATTTCATTTTTGGTCGTTAGGAACTTTTTTAACTCTTTCTTTTCCACTAAAACGTAATCGTTTTTTTTAACTATTTGATTCTTCGAAATTTCATGGTATCTTTTACTTTACCGAAAGATATCTTCAAGTAAAGACCTCCAAATCTAGCTAATTCCCAAAACCAACATGAACTGCCAACAATCGTACTCTAACAATTTTGACCATTGTCCGGTGTATGAGGGAACTCAAATTGTTGGTTACAAGTACTCCGAACCTTGTATGATTCTGGATTGTGAGGAGGACCAAACCCAAAAAGTCATTCCCTTTTTACTGGATCAAATGGAATCGATTCGTATCCCAAAGTTTAATCTTACCCTTGAGAGTGAGCATGTGAAGTTGGCCATGAGTGATGTCGATGTGGGACTTGTTTCTGCTGTGGCTGTGCTTGGATTTGTATTACTGGTGGTGATTGGATTGTTCTGCTTCTGTTGTTACAAGTTTGGACCTAAGGCCGTTATGAAAACGATCATGAAATGTCGTTGCCGTCCAGGAACTGTTTCAAATGTTGTGGCTGTGCCTGAAGTTGTAACAACACCAGTGGTTTGCCCTCTCAGACGTGCATTGGAACAATGGGGCACTTCAGGAAATGTTTCTAATACGACTCCTGTTGTTGGCCTGTTGACCAATAATCCTCTGAGAGAGGCTCTGAATGCTTGGAATGATACTCCTGATCATCAGGTTGTAGAGATTAGTGAGATAGATGAAAATGTTCACAATCATCAGATCGATGACGTTCAGGTCAGTGACGATCAGATCAACAGCGAATTCGATAATGAATTCGAAGATCAGGTCCTCATTGATCTGAATTCTGATCGTGGTTCTGTTCATTTTCATCAGTATGAGAATGCTAATGTGAGCAGCGTGTCTGTGTAAGGTCCCCACAAGCAGCTTCTAGAAATCCAGCTGTCCCTTTACAAGTTATCTTAAGTTATTTTACTGCTGCTTGTGTCTTAGTTTAAGTTAATTCTTTAAGGTTCTTTTAACCTTTAATTACTTCTGCTGTTTAGTCATTTAAGTTCTTTTAACTTAATTTAGGTTCTTTTAACCTACTTTTACTTCTGCTTTTTAGTCATTTAAGTAAGGTTCTTTTAACCTTTTATTTTTCAGTTGTTTGTGTTTTGTTTTTTTTCTTTTTTAAGGTTGTTGTTGTTTTGCCGACAACTTTTCGATGACTCTTGTGGTGTGGACTTGTCGAATGGTTCTTGTCAAAATGACGTTTATGTTTTTTTATGTTGAGTGAACTCAAATTGTACTGTTACGACCGAAACTTTCCTCCCATTAATTTTTTCCCTTTTTAGGGTTTTTAGGGAGGTTTTATGTAAGTCTGCTTATTTAAAATAAGCTAAAGAGTACGTTCATTCAATAAATTTTTTTTCATAAAATCTTTTCTTCTTATTTTTAGGAAAAAATGGATGGTATTCAATTTGAAAAAATGGTAATTTTATATGGCATTTTGGGTATAATTGGTTTTTAATTTGATTTTAAGTTGGAATTTTAAATTTTTATATAATGATTTTTGGTTTTTAAGTTAATTTTAAATGGCATTTTTGGGTAATTTTTGATCAATTTTTTAAGCTTTTTATAGAAATTTAAATTTAAATTTTTTATCATGATTTTTGGAAGAAATTGAAATGTCTTTTTTTGAAGGGTCAATTTTAGAAGATAATGAAGATTAAAAATGCTGATGTGTTATGTTCTTCTCCGAGATCGGGTGACAAAATTTATTTATACTTATTTTGCACACTTTCAAGGGGAGAAATATGGCCATAAAATGTCATAAAATTACATTAAAACAGGCACAAATCGTAATCGTATTCGCAGCAATTTGTTCAATTGTGGGAATGTATGCATTACTCTTTGTTTTGGTTAGTTTTTAAAATAAATATTTTTAAGTGGCTTTTTCAACGTTAGCCATTTTTACATGACGATCTTTAACGTTGACGATGCTACTTATTAACATTTTTTTAAAATATAGACCGCCGACAACGAACAAAGAATTCGAAAACTTGAAAAAAATGAAAAAGAAAAGGCAAAAGAAACAAAACATGAAGAAGAATATCCAAGACTATTAAAAGTTGAAAAAAAACGGCATCTAAATTATGATACCTTTAAGCCCGCTTTCTATGAAAATGTTTGATAATAATATAATTATTATATAGCTTATTAATTAAATAAGAATTGTACGATTCTTTTTTGTGTTACTTGTTTTGAAATAAAATAAAATAATTTTATCATAAGTTTTTAATATATTAGCTTATAAGCTTATATTAGCTTATATTAAAAGTTTAATAATATTTTAAGATTCAGCCTGAGCTAGCCATTAAGCATCGTATTAAGCATCGCGATTTACGTTGCGAAAAAGTTACATAAGAAAAATTTCACACATAAAAATATGAGCTCTAATATGTGTAAATTTTAAGAAAATCGCTTTGTGTAAACGACGCTAAAGAAGGAGGAGGGCCTATTTTAAGTTGAACCATTAGATTTCGTTTTTTATTAGTAGAAAAAAAAATTTCTATTATACGAACGAGAAATCTAACGATAGATTGAGAGCTTTACTTGTTGAGCACCCACGCCAACGCCATTCACTCGTCCCATTCTCTCAAAGGTCCTCCTAGTGAACAGACGTTTGTTAATTTTTTCTTAAAGTTTTTCATTTCTTTTCTTTCATTTTTCCTTTGGTTCAATCGTAAGTACCGTTTTCAATTTTAATATATCCGGTCTTTGTTTCTTTTTAAACGGTGCTTTTAATTTAAACTTTTTTTCGATTGTTGTTTTTTTTTCAAAGCAAGCAATTTAAAATTAGGGTTTTTTTTAAGTAAATTTAAAAGTAGGATTGCGGTCATCCATCACTGTCTGAGATGGATCTTAACAACAACAATCAAGCAATGCAAAATCAAAATCAGTTCCTCGGGCGTGCTGTTCCAGTCGAGGAACGCCGCCACGTGAGGTTCGAGTGCCGAAAGTGCCATAGTCTTGTGGCAAATATCCACAGACATGAGCCAGCCTGTTTGGGGACTAAACCCTACAGGTGTCCTGCCTGCACAACTGGCTTCCACAAGGACATCAGGGCACGGAACCACTTTCGTTTGCGTCATCCTGATGCACCGGTTCCTGCCCATTTTCTTAATCCGGAATTCAGACACCGGCCTGCGCGTCTTCGTGAGCAGCAAAATGCTGCGGCGGCTGCTGTGGGCGGAGGGATGGCCGATCCACCTGCGCCTCAACAAAATCCGGCTCCACCGGAGGTTGTTGTGGATGCAGCTGTTGAGGTTCATCCTGATCCGCCTGCTGCGGTCGTTGGCGCTGATGGTAATGTTCCATTACCAGTTGTTGATGATAATGTTGGCAACGACGTTATCGTTGATGCTGGTAATGTAATCTTACCTGAGCAGGGAGTAAATCCAGCCGTTCAGCTGGGACCACTCTTAAGAATGAATCTGACCGCAAATCTTGTGCAGGCTAGGGATGTCCTTGGCTCGGACCTCAACGTACTCGCATACGTCGTTCAAGTTCTTCAAAATCCGGATCAATTTTTTTGACGATGCGAGTTTTTCTTTTCTCAATAAGTAGCAAATCGATTGACAAACAAACGTTTTCCTAACCTAATCTCGACGTGATTTTAAAAACTGCTATTAAGCATCTTAAATGCAGCAGTTCTATCTTAATTGATTTTAAATCGTTGCCGTTTTTTAATTTTATTTTTTTATTTTCATTTTTTATTTAACTCTTTCATTATTATAAATCACGTGGCTCATATAAGAGCAGCCATATTACCAAACCTTATTCCTATCCTAATATTTTATACCTCAAAACCACGACCGGGCAGTTGGCGGTGTTTGTTGGCGTCGTGGCGGAGAATTTTTATTTTTTTATCTTTAGCTTTTTTTTTAGTACCGTTCACTTAATTTAACCTTTTTTTATTTTTTGTATATACTCCGCAGTAATTTAAAAAAAAGCTAAAGACAGTTAGTAGTAAGTTAAGGCTCATTCTAATTTATAATATTCGTTTGTATCTCTCATATTTATCTCTCATATTTATCTCTCATATTTATCTCTCATATTTATCTCTCATATTTATCTCTCATATTTATCTCTCATATTTATCTCTCATTTTTATCTCTATTTTATAATATGTAAAAAAAAAAAAAAAAAAGTGTTCACTTGCTGCCTGTTGGCCTTGTTGATGATGCCTTGTCGTCTTGGCATCATATTTATCGTCATCGTTTTTCTTCTCGATGCCTTGTCGTCTAGACATCAGCAGCGCAGCTGACATCAAAAAAAGATATATTTTAGAACACTTTTAAACTTTTTTTTAGTAAAGCTTTTTTATACTTTAAAGCTTATAATACGAAGCTTTTGTTTGTTATGCTTCGTAGCTTTTTATTCGAAGCTTTTATTTTTATGCTTCGTAGCTTAATTTTTATACTTTGCTGCTTTTTATTCGAAGCTTTTATTTTTATGCTTCGTAGCTTAATTTTTATACTTTGCAGCTTATTATACGAAGCTTTTATTTGTTATGCTTCGTAGCTTTTTATTTAATCGAAGCTTTATTTTATTTTTGCTTCGCAGCTTATATTTTTTGTTATGTTTTTATTGTTTTTAAACTATATTTATTGCTTTTTTTCAAAGCTTTTGTTTGTTATGCTTTGTAGCTTTTTATACGAAGCTTTTATGTTTATGCTTCGCAGCTTAATTTTTTAAATAATAGCATGCTAATTATTAATTGCAGCATGCTAATAATGCTTATGCTAATGCTAACAGCTAATGCTATTGCTAATACTAATAATAGAAAATAATATTATTAATCTTATCAGCTGGATTCGTCACAGCTGGATTCGTCACCAGCTGTATCCTCATTGAAATCTAGTCGTCATTCCATTTGTCATTCTGGCTGTGATCTTTTTTCTAGTCGAAAAAAATATTAAGTTTTTATTATTTTATTTTTATGTTTTTTTTAATTTTCGAGTTACAAACGAATATTATGTTTAACTTAAGTCGGTTAGTCTGGTAGGAGGTAGGTCTCCCACTGGGAGTAATTTTATAAAGATTTAATGTATAAAATATTAAAAAACGATGACGACTAGTAAGTTTTTTTTTATTAAGTTTGATTCGTTTTTTTTTAAATTTTATATAGAATTTCTTTCTAAAATTAATCCAAATGTCATATACCTTAACGTGGTGTGGGAGTTTACGCATAATATTGAGTTTTTTTCTTTTGTTTCAGATATGCAGCTGCTGATTTTAATTCAATTTTTAAACTCAATATTATGTTAACTAAAATATGACATTTAGCTAACTATAAATTTGTCGAAGAATATTAAATATTCTTCTTTAAAAAAGTTATTAATTTATTTTTTAAGTTTTTTTAGTAACAGACGTTTCCATTGCTTGGCCATTTGAAATATGCTCTCGTCCGCGTCAAAATTGTCATCGTCAGAAGTTCGAATCGTCATCGTAGGTTTTTCACAGGTGTGTTCTAATTTTATTCGAAGAATTTTTAAGGCTATTTTATGATGATTTTTGGCTTTGAGAGATATTTGAATTGCCTTTTGAAAAAGAATGGGCCCGCTGATTTTTTTTAAACTTTAGCAAATTTGATAAATAGTTTTTTATCTGTATATTTAATCTCTTTTATTTCTTTTTCAGGAACTGTTTTTGAACAATATTTCGCGTTGAGTGGCGACAAGAGCATGTCATGTCTTCTTTACAAAGTTTGAACATCATAGGAATTCTCCAGGTGATTTATGATTTAATCTAAAATTTGAGAGCGAGTTTCATCGACGAAAAGTTATTGTTTAACATAAATTTTTTTTCTATTGAATTAAATGTTATTTTTCGTCGATAAAAATCGCCAGGTCACAACTTTTAAGCATCGTTTAAACACAGCGATTTTCGTTGACAAAAAGTAACGTTATAGTTTTTTAGTAAAACTTAGCTTTAAAAAATCGCCTCGTTAAAAAACGCTGTCTTAAGCGTTTTATTTTAAAAGTGATGATAAAAGCGTATCTGAGCAGCAACCAAGATTGAAAAGTGGGCTATCTGATTTATGAAATATTTTATTTCTAGGTTTTTTAATTTTTATATATTTAGTCCAAAGATTTTTTTTTTATTTAGGATATCCGTAAAAGAAGATCATTGCCAGACAAACCTCCATCGAAAAAACAAGAGCTTAGACACGCTGCTTAGATCGTCAACGTATTTTAGCAGGTAAAATAAACTTATATTTTTCTTTAGGCGTCGATTTTGTTAAATAAAAATTTGCCGAAAGTTATTAAAAATGATGATCTGAGAATTTTTCTGAATAAAAAGATGATAGAATGGGCTACTGAAAATTTTAATACTTTATTTTAGGTATTTTATTGTTAATGATTTTTTAGTAAAAATAATTTTATTTACTTTCAGGTTTTGCTCTTGACATCGATTCAATCCTCGGACCTCGATTCAATCTTCCGACATCGATAATTCGCCATCGACATCGTCTCTGCAGGTAAAACAAACATTGATAAATTATAAAATAAGGTGCCTTAACTTTTTAATTACTTTTAGTGATGATTTGGTTCGACTCTCTGAATTTAAAGATTATAAATTAGCAACTGATAATTATAATTTTTTTACAGGTTAATTGCTTTATTTTCATTATTAAAAGTACTTAATTTATCTTTTAAGGTACATAAGCTGAAACATCAATACAACTTCGGACATCGTTAATTCTGCATCGTCATCGTCCAGCAGGTAAATCAAACGTCGAGTATAAAAATAAGTTGCCGTAACTTCGTATGATGATTTGTTTGATTAGCCTGATAAAAGATGACAATTCGCAGCTGAAAATTATAATTCCTTTTTTTCAGGTTAATTGCTTTATTTACAATAGTTAAAATGTTTTATTTTCTTTTAAGGTTTTGTGCATGACGCTTCTGACATCGATACTTGTGAGGAGATTTCTTAAACACCTTTTTTAAATTTTGTTGTTAGGATTAATTTCGAAAGGAATTATTCTAATTTCAATTAATAAAGTATTTAAGAACTTTCCTCAACAGCTTAAGCACCGAGATGCCTTGGAACCAATGCGAAATTTTCTGGATTCGTGGCCTACGTGATCTGCGTACGTTGAATGTTTTCGGTAAGAAAGATTTAATAAAATGTGCTCAGTTTGATCGTATTAGATGATAGATTATAAATGTTTTTACATTTGTCGACCCCCGGAGGCTACGCGACGTCCTCCTGAAGGGCATTTTTTAGCTTAAAGTCCACTATTATTAAATCGTATTTGTAGCCACTTTTGAAAAAAAAGTTTTAATAATAATGTGCTCAGTTTGATCGTATTAGACGATACGTAAAAAAAAATTTTACATTTGTCGACCCCCGGAGGCTACGCGACGTCCTCCTGAAGGGCATTTTTTAGCTTAAAGTCCACTATTTTTAAATCGTATTTGTAGCCACTTTTGAAAAAAAAGTTTTAATAATAATGTGCTCAGTTTGATCGTATTAGACGATACGTAAAAAAAAATTTTACATTTGTCGACTCTCGGAGGCTACGCGACGGCCTTCTGAAGGGCATTTTTGCGTTAAAACGTCGACGTCCTGAGGCTGTGCTGGGCCCCTTAATCGAGATTTTTTAACCAAATTGTCTCGATCGTCATCGTACTCTTCTATTATATTTTTCATAATATAAGTTTTTTTTATTTCTTTACAGGAACGACAATGAGGCAGTTTGATATAAAACGAGATAAGCTCAACCTGAGCAGGAAAAATAAAATGAAATATTTTTTATCGACAAGATGTTAATTTTTTTTTCCTGTCGTAATAAATGTTATATATTTTTTAAATTTTTTTTTTATTTTTACGATTAAAGTGAATTTAAAGGCTAAACTTTTGAAAAAATCATGTGATTTTGCAGATAGATTTAGAATTTTTTTTTATTTTAATTAATAAAACGAGGCACCCAGTAGCAAATTCGCATGATTTCTTTGAAAGTCTAGACCTTAAATTAAATTAAAATATAAGTAACAAATTAAGACTATCGTATGAGCAGGGATTATACTTAATACTTAATAATTTAAGTTACTATTCTGTTGAATGTTAGTTCCTAACATTACGTACTACTTTTTTACGATTACTCCGCCTGAAAGTCGCTTAGAAAATTACTACGCTTGGTGCAAAGAATTGTTTAAAGTTTAAAGGGACTCTTCAGTACCAAATGTACCCCAACCATTAAAAGATAATTATTATTATTTTTTAAGTATATTTAATCGGGTTTATGTTTAAAGAAATGAGAACACCCATCCACCTGTTAAAACGGCTTTATTTTATTTTTATTTATTATTATTAAGAAACTTTATTATTCAAGAGTTAGTACTCTCAATTACGTTATTTAAAATGACGATTTTTTTTTTGTTTTGATTTTTTTAAAAAAAGATACAATAATGGATTTGACGATGACGGCCACCTCTTTGACGATGACGATGACGACCACCTCTTTGACGTTGACGACTATCTCTTTGACGATGACGATGACGACTTCAACGGTGACGATGACGATCATTAAAATATCTGGAAGCTCTTAGTATGTTGTCCATCCCTAAAACAAACAAAAAAAAAATAATTTACAATTTAAGCCCCTCCCACCTTAGTAAAAAAAATGCCCGAACGGAAAATCAGATTTTTCAAGCAAACTGCACTGTTTCCCAAAAATGCCCGAACGGAAAATTAGAGACAGAGAGCGAGAGCATAAAAAGAAACAAGGCCAAACAGGCAAAATACTAGAGAGACAGAGAGCGAGTAAATAAATAATGCCCTGCACACGCTGCTAATATTATCCTTTATAAAATGTTATATTTTATTAAATAATTTATATTTCTTATTTTTAGGTCCTATATCCCCCTTGCCCCAAATGCGGCAAGTTGGGGAAAGGAGCCTTAGCTGGGCATGTGGCCCAGTGTTTCTTCTGCGTTAAATGTCAGACTTACCAAGTTGGCAAAACCAGTCATGTATACAAGTGTCTTGGGGAAAAGAAGCCTGTCACAAATGGACGTATCTGCCCCACTATTGTTTGCGACCTGTGTGGCATAGAATATGCCAGGACACAGTATAGGCGTCATCGAAAAAAAATACACAAAAAATTAAGCCCAACTAGGAAACGAACTTCTCACACGGGCAATCAAGTATACCTTGATTTTGTTGGCATCGTCGATCGTTATAAGGATGCGGTGGTGAATATTGAAGTGACTCAAGCCACTAATGCAAATTCACGGGCGTTGCCATTTCCCTTTAATTTTCCTATGTTTACCACACCGGAGTTGCAGCCTAGAGCCATGAACATTGGAACAGGGTTTATTTTTGATAAAAGAGGCTATATCTTGACCAATGAGCATGTCATACACGGTGCATCGCAAGTGAATGTGAAATTATATGGGAAAGAAAAAACAATTCCAGCTAAAGTTATCGGTACACATTATCAACATGATTTAGCAGTGCTAAAGGTGACGATGCCTCGTGAGGTACCCGTTTTGCGTCTTGGTGAATCCAATG